>Ga0207661_10000117_pt1 | contig 50849 bp, 54 predicted proteins | sample KBSC713LmetaG_FD_184337 | JGI IMG/M metagenome (GOLD analysis project Ga0207661, IMG submission 184337) | Corn rhizosphere microbial communities from Kellogg Biological Station, Michigan, USA - KBS C7.1-3L metaG (SPAdes) (version 2) | ecosystem: Host-associated > Plants > Roots > Rhizosphere ...
GGCGTCTTCACGACGGGTGGTGTTACGGGCGTTACGTTGGAGAGCGGGGACGGCCAGGAAGACGACCAGGAGGATCAGGCCGGCGATGGCGAGGACGATCATGACTTCTATTAGGGTGAAGCCCTCACGCCGCCGACTACTCGATGCCCACATGTATTATTCCTTTTATTATGCTTACGTCTATAGTAACGTGATAATTCTCAGGAAGCAAGCCAATAACAGGGATGCCAGGGATAATGCGGGTGCGCTCAACCAATAAAAAAGCCGTTACCGGCTAAGTAACGATTTGGCGATACATGTTCGCGTAGGTGTGGCCTGGCGAATAGCCCCGATTTTCGTAGAATCTACAAGTAGGCTCATTAGCTTCAGATACATATAGCTCCAAGTAGGTATGGCCAAGCTGGCGAGCGCGTAATTCGGCGAGTTCAAGTAGCTGCGTGCCTATACCCTGTCCCTGATATTCGGCACGTACCGCAAGACGGTTAACTGTGGGGATTATACCATCCTGAAAATACACACTGCCCACAATCGCATCGCCTATGACGGCCACGGTAATCATGTTCGGAAATTTCCGCGAAGCCGCTTCTATCCTGTCCGGTGCTTCATAATCTGCGTCGAAAAGGCCGACTTCTTCAAGCAAATTACGAAGACCGGCATAATCGCGCTCGTGTATGTATCTGCGTAATTCCACTTCGGCTATATGTATGCCTCAACTACTTGTCCCTATATTCTAACAGCCCGCTAAAACCCATGCGGCAGAGCAAAAATTCAGAGCAAAAATAAAAAGGCCACAAATCTTGAGAGCCTTCTTGTCTGTAATAAAATCCTGGTGCGCCCGGCAAGATTCGAACTTGCGACCCCTTGGTTCGAAGCCAAGTACTCTAATCCGCTGAGCTACGGGCGCATACCCCGGAGTATAGCAAAACTACCCCTGTAATCATAGCCATAAAACACTACTTAGTCTTGGTACGAGCGCCCACAGCCAGGAAAGTAATCGCCACTGCAACCATACTCGCCGCCCACACGCTCGCCAGCCATCGGGTAAACGAGCTTATGGTGCTCTCGGTAACCGCCAGCGATCGGCCGCTCACCACAAAGTAATTATCGCCTGCCGGCACTGCCACCGCGGCAATGCGCACCTCAGGCCTCGGGGCCCACGTAACGCTGTCTTGGCCCTTGGCCTGCGCATGGTCTAGCACACCTTTAGGAATCCTGGGGATTACGCCGTCCAAATAACCATCGCCAGCTACAACATTGCCACTACGGTCGTAAACAATAACAAAAGGTGCCATGTTCAGGTCCGTATCAACCCGGGATGTGCCCTCCCATACTCTGGACTGGACGCCGCGGTGCTGAATAGCATAGGCTGCGTCTTGAGCCATGGAACGCTGCGGTTCGTTAGCGCCGAGCCGGAGCGATTGTTGCACGGCCACATATACCACTCCCATAACAACCGTGATGGCGACGGTCGCTGCCAACCAGGTTGAGTTTTTTACGAACCAAATCATGTAGCTATTGTAGCATCCTGCGGTGACCGGAGAGATTGGAGACTCGGCGCGCGGCGGCCCTAGGCAATAAATCTTTGGGTACCATGCTCCTGTGGCGCCCCTGCCTTAATGACATATAATAAAACCATTACCGCTATGCAATCAAAATCTTCGCGCCCTAAACACAAGACTTTCCGTTGGCTGGCAGGTGCCGTGATTATTTTTGCTCTGCTTAACCTCGCAACCGCCCTGGCCTTTCAAACACAGACCTACCCTGGCGCGCGCGTGGGTAACCTGCCGCTGGGCAGCGTTGCAGCGGCCGACTTTAAGCCCAAGGTTGCTGCTCTGCCGCTGCTCCCCCAGACCATTACCGTGGCCTACCAAAAGCAGTCCACCAAGCTTACTCCACGGGCACTGGGCCTCAGCGTCCAAACAGCCGACTACAAAAATGGCCGTGCCTGGCTGCCGGTTTTAAACTTTGTGCTCCGGCCAAACATAGCCGTTAACTACACCATGAGCGACCCGGCATTTACTAAAACCTGGGCCACGCTTAAGCACGCTTACGAAAAGCAGCCGGTAAGCGCTATGTTAACCATGGAAGATTATTTGTTTGTGGTAAAGCCCGGCACCGTTGGGGTGCAGCTGAATAGCGTCGCATTTAAACAAGCCCTGGTGAGCGCGCTGTACGCAGGCAGCAGCAGCGTGCAATTGCCAGTTGAGATACAAGAGCAAAGCCAAAGTGCCAAAGACCTGGAGTACACCTGGCAGCAGCTCGTCAAAGAGGAAAATACGGCGCTCACCTACAACTATACCCAGCATTCACGGCAGCTAACTGCCAAAGAAGTGGGCCACTGGTATGTGCCGACCAAAAAATCGTATGCCGTGGCCGACGACCGTATTCGCGACACCATCAACCAAATCGGCGCCAATTTTGGCATCACCGTCGAAAACATGCCCGAAGCGCTCGCCGCCACCAAAGCCGCCCTCAGCGACCACCAGGCGCTGGCCTTTACCTTGGGCACTACCACGGCACCAGTTCACTAAACTTACATTTTTAGGTGATTACAAAAAGTTTGGGCCTAAAACCTGGATTTAGTTACGGCTTGGCAACATGGAAACTCCCAACGCCGTCGCCAGATACCTGGCCGCTAGAGTCAGAGGCAAAGGTGTATAGAGGCATCCCCTTGTAAGCGTACTGCGACTGGTTGTTATCCGTCCGTTTTATAACGGTAACGTTAGCCGGTAAGGTATCCGACGTGTCGGTAGCAACATATGCAGGCCAGGTCGACAGGCAAGCGCCGCTACAGTGGCTCACGCCCACGGTGTCCGGGCCGTAAGTATACAGGGCTGCCCCGCTCGAGCTTGCCAAATACTCGCCAACCGAGGAACCGGTTTTGGTCTGCACCACGTCACCGCGGGCCGCGGCCGGAGTGGTAGAACTACCAGATGACGTTGGACCCGCGACTTTTGTTTTATCTTTGTGGAGCACGACAAAGCCCAAGGCGCCCAGTACCACCACCACGACCAGTGCTATAATAATATTTCGCTTCTGCATGTTTTATCCCCCTAATTATTCTTAACTAGTATGTATTATAGACCGTGCGCCCGAAAACAGTCTAAATGCGGGGCGCCGCCGACGTTAATCGCTAAAGTAAGTCGTGCCGTTTTTATAGGCCTCGAGGTAGCGGGCAACCGACCCAAACAGCGGCTGGGGCACATCATTTAGGTCGTACCACCTCCAATCCTCTAGTTTTTCCGGCTCCGTAACTTGTGGCTCCCCGGACTCCCATTCGGCCACCATGCCAATATCGACGTAGTGTTTAGGCGCGTACTTGCGGATATTAGAAACACACAAAAAGCGCAGGTTCTTAACCTTAATATCCGGCCCGCCCTCCTCGGCCATCTCCCGCAGTATGGTCTGTTCAAACGACTCCTGCCCTTCCATGTGCCCGCCAAATCCACCGTATTCGCCTTCGCCGTGCGAGCCCTTGCGTTTGCCAAGCAATATCTTGCCGTCTTTTATAAGCAGCAGCCCTACTCCAACTTTCGGTCTCTGTGTGTCCATATACCTTAAACTATACCAAAGTTAATCGATGAGATTATGGGCTTTGAGTTTTGGAATGGTCTCGTGCTCCATAATAGAACCGATTTTAATATCTGCCGGCACTGCAGAAGTCAGCCAGCGCAGCTCCTCAACTTCGTTATCCGGCACAATCTCACCCTGCCACTTTTTTACCAAAAAGACCTGCATATGCACGTCCACTTCTGGACTGTTGGCGGCTGGCGCTGAGTTGGTATCAAACAGCTCCACGTCTTCGGGCAGCACGGTTATTTGGAGCTCTTCTTTGAGTTCGCGAATTAACGCCTGCACGGCCGTTTCGCCGGCCTCAATTTTACCGCCCGGATGGATAAAATACACCTTGCCCGCCGAGCGCCCCACGAGCACCTTACGGTCCCGTATAATAATGCCGCTCGCCTTGTAAATATCGCCGCGCTTCATGGGCAACATTATACTGCAGACACGCTCCGCTTTACCTGCCCACCGCCAAAAAAATGGCTTGCAGCCGAGTGATAAACGGCGACCCAGCGATAAGATAGGTGAGATTGTTACGCTGCTATGGCTGGTGATATCTTGGTCAGCTTATCGGGCGAGTTCTTATAAAGGGCCTGCGCCTGTATGCCACCATCATATTCAAGCGCAACCATGTCGCCACGATCAAAGATGCTTAGCGGCACATCGTGGTAATTCGAAGTCATTAAAAATATCTTGTCAGGCGTATGGGCGAACTTGTGCAAAAGCATCGTCAATAAAAAATCAGTATAACTAGCTTTGCACCCAGCCTTCTTGCATGCAGCCTGTAGGATCACCGAGAAGGCCTTATCTACCATCATCTGTTCTTCAACATGTCCATACACTTCTACACCTAGACTGTTGACGTAGTCGACATACCAGTTGTATTCTTCTAGGCTTTTAGCGGCGCGCGAGAACTCGAAAATTACAGACGGGGTAGTCATGAATGCACACCCCCGTTTATGGAGGCCCACTAACAATTCATAAAACTCGTCTTTCTCCACGGCGTGAAGAAAGACGTTTGTATCTAAAATCAAATGACAATCAGAGAGCTTGACGGCTAGGTCTACTGGGTGTAGTAATTTCATTTTGATAGGCCCGAATGTTTTCTCGTATCTTTTCAGCCAGCGCTTTGCCTTTGACGGGGTCAACCTTAACTACGACTCTTTTTGCGCCCTTAGAGTCGGTGTAGTTTAAATCATGCACCTTTTCGTTCAGATCCCTAATGCCTCTGGAGGTGGTGTTCTTCATGGTGTCCCCCTAATGTTATTTATAGTCCTAACTATATACAGTAACCTTTAGCTGCAACGATATAAATCACGGCTGCGTTTTGTGAATTTGCATTATACCCGTCGACCCATCAAATCGTCAAACGAACAATGTAAAAAACGCAACACGAGCACGCTACGACATCTTTGCAGAATTTTAGGAATCGACAAGTTGAACGCTTGTCCTCTTTTGCGCAGTATATAACTCGATATTATGTGGTGCGCCTGGAGGGAATCGAACCCAAAAGGCTCCAGCGGAGCTTTTTGTAGACACGAGCGAAGCGTCGCTATAAAAAATGTGGTGCGCCTGGAGGGAATCGAACCCGGAAAGCCAAAGTCTTGGCTTTCCGTAGACGCCAGCGAAGCGTCATATGGAAATCGTGGTGCGCCTGAGAGGAATCGAACCTCTGACACCCAGTACCGGAAACTGGTGCTCTATCCCCTGAGCTACAGACGCACAACGGAGGTATTATACGACAAAACAACAATTACGCGGCATATACTAGGCCGCGCGGAATGGAGGAACGAGGGCTAGCGCTGGTTTTTGCTGGAGTCGTTGGAAGGTCTTTGCTGCTTTTTTGCATTTTTGGGGTCGGGGGCTTGCAGCTGACGAGGCTCGGAACCTTTAAGGGCTTGTTGCAGGGTGGTAATGAGGCTCTCGGCGTGTTCGCGGCTCATGCCAATGCGGGCGGTGGTTAACGATTGCGGCGTGCCGACGCCCTGGGAAAAATTGAGCACCACACCGTTATTGTTGGCGGTTACTTGCACGCCGTCGCTGTAGATAATGCGCGGGTCAACGGCCATGATCATGATCATGGTGCGGTTGTTGGGGCGCTGCTCGTCGGGATGATCGTGGTCGGTGGGTTGGTCGTAGCCGGCAAGCTGCCACAGACTGGCGGCGTCATCGTCCTGGATGCCAAAGTGGTTGATAAGCAGGAGCAAAATGTCTTCGGCTGGGCGCTCGTGGCCCTGTTCGATGCGCTGGAGTTTTTGCTCGTCAATTTCGACGGCACCCGAAACCTCAGACACGCTTTCGTGCAGCTTTTGGCGAATTGTCTTTAGACGTTCACCGAGGTTTTTGAATGGCATCTCTTGGCGGTCTTCACTCATACGCATCTATATTACGCTTGATCTGTTAATCGTGCAAGTTTAGGCCCATTTAGGTGTACTTATGCCGCACCCGCCGGGGCAACCGCCGAGCGGCCGAGACGTAGGGTATAATACCGGCATGAATATCATTCAAAACGTGCCGCTTGCCAACTACTCTACCATGCGTTTAGGAGGTACCGGGGCCTACCTGGTGGAGGTCCACGACCGGTCCGAAGTCCAGGAAGCCGCCGCCTGGGCCAGCGAACGCCAGCTGCCGATTGTGGTGGTGGGCACGGGCAGTAATATTGTGTGGCGCGACGAGGGATTTAACGGCCTTATCATCGTCAACAAGATTATGGGCTTTGAAGAACAGCAAGAAGACGACGAAAACTATTACGTAACTGTTGGGGCCGGCGAAAACTGGGATTCGGTGGTAGCCCGCACCGCAGCCAAAGGCATGACAGGCATCGAGGCCCTGGCGCTCATACCTGGCACAGCCGGGGCAACGCCGGTGCAAAACGTGGGCGCTTACGGGCAAGAAGTGGCCAACACTATCGTAAGCCTAGAAGCCTACGACTGCCAGACCAAGCAGGTGATTACCCTGCAAAATAGCGACTGCGGCTTTGGTTACCGCACGAGCCGTTTTAAGGGCATTGACCACGGGCGTTTTATCATCACCCACCTCACCTTTCACCTTCTGCATCAAAACCCGCAGCCACCGTTTTACCCGGCCCTGCAACAATACTTTGATGAGCATGGCATTACCGACCGCACGCCTGCGATCGTCCGTGCCGCTGTAAGCGCCATCCGGGCCGCCAAGCTGCCCGACCCGGCAATGGTCGCCAACACCGGATCGTTCTTTGCCAACCCCATTATTAGCCTGGAAAAACTCGACCAGCTCCAGGACGCCAACAACGCCGGCGTACCCAATTGGCCAACCGGCGATGGCCAGGCCAAGATCCCCGCCGCCTGGCTGGTAGAACACGCTGGTTTTAAAGACGCCCACGACTCCGAAACCGGCATGGGCACCTGGCCGACACAGGCACTGGTTCTGGTAAACGAACACGCCGCCACAACCGCGCAACTCCTCGCCTTTAAGCAAAAAATCGTCGATGCGGTACAGCAAAAATTTGGCATTACCCTGGTACAGGAACCCGAGCTGCTGCCGGCTTAAACAACGCATCGTATGCGCGGCGCGATCCTAACCCTACCTTGCGTTCAATTTAATTCAAAGCCGGGGTTATCGGCGCATACAGGCGAGGAACCATGCCATACTGTATTGCCGCACAAAAATTCACCATACAAGCAAGAGAGCGAGAGGGTGATTACTAACAAAAAACTTGCCTTACAAACGTAAACTCTGGTATAAAAAATGATACGTTTTCGATTCGGAACTTCGAAAACGTTTTTATTTGCCCTGAGGAGATAGCCCTATGCCACGACGACCAGACAGACAAACAAAGGACCCGACTCTTACTAAGTGGGGAGGGAATATACCGCCAGACATACTCGAGAACTTTCTTGCCGGAGGCAGCTCCGCAGGGGCTATACCAGCTATAAGAGCGCACGTTACCCTCCCTATTCTGCCCCCCTCCGAAGCGGGCCCCTCGACACCGCCAGCCCCGGCCCCCCTCGAAGTAGCACCCGCTAGTGCCGTACCAGCTGAGACATCCTGGGTTGAGGAAGCACCCACTCCCCCGGCAAAGGGCCGTGCCTCAGTCCCCGTCCCCCACTGGCACACTCTTATAGACATGCCGGACCCTAGTGACCAGCAGACGCTCAACCTAACTCGTTGGTATAATGCGGATGGGGTGGCCCCGCCAGTCCCCGTAGTCCCCGGCCGCCCCGCATTCACCTATGAGCAAACTACTTTTCCCGGTAATCCTCTGGATACCGACCGGCTAGCCGCAGAATTTGCTGCCAGCCAGCAGCTCCCTCCACCATATAATGCACCACCTCGACCCTACTACCCCGACCCAGGTGCCCCGCCGTACATGGGTCCTGTAACCCAGGAATTGCTACTCGCAGAAATCGCCCGTTATGAACGTATGGCCCGCTACGGCCAACGACCGCCCCAGGCCGACTAATTAAAACCTTAAACCGCCGGAAACGCATCGGAATAGTAACGTCCGGCCTGGACGTCCGCTAGCGCCTGCCGGACGTTTGGCACCATGTTAGGCGGCAAATCGTCGTAGGCTGCCCAGCGCAGTTCGTCGCATTTGTCGGGCTCGGTATTAACCGGCTCGCCGCTCCAATTGGTGGCAAGGAAGTAAAAATCAACGCGTTCGTGGCTGCCTTCTTCGGCCTGGCGGTGCGCCACGTGCTTAAATTCGAGCTGCTCGGGCTGCAGCGCAATACCCACTTCCTCGAGCGCCTCGCGGCAGGCCGCTGCGCTGGCTGTTTCGTTGCCGTCTAGATGCCCGGCTGGCAAGCTGTAAAAGCCGTCGCGGTAGCCGGTGTTAAACCGGCGCAGCAGCAATATTTTGCCATCACGCTCCAGCAGGACAAATACCGCCGGCACTAGCATGTGCCGATCTTGCCAACGAATGTGCGTCATAGCTTTTAACGCCGCCTTATTCGTCACCCGGCAAAGGGTAATCTTTGGTAAATGCCAGGACTTCTTGCTTAATTTTGGCCAGGTCCGCTTGCTTGTCGCCCGCGGTAATAGCCCGGTCGATCCATTCGGCCACTTGGTCCATTTCGGCTTCTTTAAGCCCACGGGTGGTAAGCGCCGGTGTGCCCATGCGGATGCCGCTGGGGTCAAACGGCGAACGGGGGTCGAAGGGCACGGTGTTTTTGTTGACCGTAATGCCGGCCAGGCCCAAGGCGCGTTCGGCATCGGCTCCCTTAACGTTTTTGTTGGTAAGATCTACCAGCAACAAATGGTTGTCGGTGCCGCCGGTTACCAGTTGGTAGCCTTTGCCTGTTAAACGCTCAGCCAGACACTGGGCATTTTTAACAATTTGCTGGCCGTAGAGTTTAAACTCTGGTTGGGCGGCTTCGCGCAGGGCCACGGCAATAGCCGCGGTTTGGTGGTTATGCGGCCCGCCCTGGAGCCCGGGGATAATCGCCCGGTCGATGAGCGTGGGCAGGTTCTCGCGGCTCACCTCGACACTTTTAAGCGGGTTAGACGGATTGCCGTTGCACAAAATAAGCGCGCCGCGCGGCCCACGCAGGGTCTTGTGGGTGGTGGTTGTAATAACATCGGCGTAGCCCACGGGTGAGGGGTGCACGCCGGCCACGACCAGCCCGGCAATGTGCGAAATGTCGGCTATCAAAAAGGCGCCGCACAAGTCGGCGATTTCGCGCAGCTTTTTCCAGTCAAAAATCCGTGGGTAGGCCGTGGCACCCACAAAAATGAGTTTAGGCTGGCTACCGCGTACCAGTTCGGCCATAGCCTCGTAGTCTAGGTAACCGTCGCGCCCGGTTTGGTACTGCACCGAGTGGAACCACTTGCCCGAAAAGTTCACCTTAAGGCCATGGGTCATGTGTCCGCCGTAGTACAGGGCCATGCCCATAACCGTGTCGCCGGGGTTGGCAAGCGCAAAATAAACTGCCATATTGGCCGGGCTGCCCGAGTATGGCTGGACATTGGCGTGCGTTACTCCAAACAGTGCTTTGGCGCGGTCACGGGCCAGATTTTCTACTTTATCGACGATTTCACAGCCGCCGTAATAGCGCTTGCCGGGGTACCCCTCAGAATATTTATCGGTCAGGCGCGAACCAAGTGCGGCGAGCACGTCCTTGGAAGTGTGATTCTCGCTCGGGATCATCTCCAGCCCCTCGCGCTGGCGTTCAGTTTCGGCGGCAATTAATGCTTCAATTTCGGTGTCGTTCATTGGTGTCTCCCTCGTTTGCTCTTACAATCTTCTTTATTGGTCTGTTGGGCTTGGCACATCCCCCTTACATGGGTCGTATGCCTTAAAAAGAAGATGTGAGCTATACCATACCGCCTATTGTAGCAACATGTCCCCGGTGTGGTAAACTGAGGGCAACTATAAAGCGCTTGTCTTTGTTGTAATTCTGTACAGGGTTAGTTGCTCGGTCATATCACGAGTGATATAATTATTGCTTATGGATACAATCGCTAACGAAAAAATCGGCCATTTAATAGCACAGATCAGACAAGAACGCGGGCTCACCCAAGCAGAGTTTGCTAAAAGGCTCGGCACCTCCCAATCCGCCGTTAACCGCATGGAGCATGGCAAACAAAACCTCACGCTCGACACTTTAGCGCACATTAGTGACGTCCTTAACAAGCAGCTCATTTCGCTCAGCGGCTCGGCCGTTAACCTGCGCATAGAAGGAGGGCACGAATTATCAGGCGAAATTACCCTCAAAACCAGCAAAAACGCCGCCGTTGGCCTGCTGTGCGCCAGCTTGCTCAATTATGGCGTCACTAAATTTACCTCTTTCCCTAAAATCGAAGAGGTTTTTCGTATTATTGAAGTCCTGGAGAGCATCGGCGTAAAGATTAAATGGGTCAATGGCAGCGACCTCGAAATCCGCCGCCCGCGCGACCTTAAACTAGACGAGCTCGATGCCGAGGCCGCCCGCAAAACCCGCTCGGTGCTGATGATGATCGGGCCGCTGATGCACAGCTACAAAAACTTTAAAATCCCCTACGCCGGCGGTTGCAAACTGGGGAGCCGCTCGGTAGAGCCGCATTTATTTGCGCTCGAACAGTTTGGGGTAAACATTGTTGCTACCAAGGGCCACTACGATGTCACCGTCGACAAAAAGCCCGCGGGCCGCATTACTCTCTTTGAGTCCGGCGACACCGTTACCGAAAACACCTTGCTGGCCGCCTCGCGCTTCCCGCAGGAAACAATCATCGAAATGGCCAGCGCCAACTACGCTATTCAGGACGTTGCCCTATTTTTGCGCAAACTCGGCGTTAAGGTGTCTGGCCTGGGCAGCACGACGCTGCGCGTCGAAGGCGTGTCCACCATCATTAAAAAGAATATTACCTATGCGCCGGTCGAAGATCCCATTGAGGCAATGTTCTTTACCTCTGTTGCGGTTACTACCAACTCGTCTATTACCATCCGCCGCGTACCTATCGAATTTATGTCGCTGGAGCTGCTGAAGCTCAAAAAAATGGGCCTGGTTGTCGACGAAAGCGAACGCTATAAAGCCGCCAACGGTTACACCGACCTCATCGACCTGACCATCCACAAGCACAACGGTACCCTTAAGGCGCTCGCCGGGAAGATTTATAGCCGCCCCTTCCCTGGCCTCAACGCCGATAACCTGCCCTATTTTGTGCCCATCGCCGCTGTAGTAAACGGCCGCACGCTTATCCACGACTGGATGTACGAAAACCGAGCCATTTACTACACCGAGATGAGCAAGGTGGGCATGAATGTCGAGCTTGCCGACCCGCACCGTGTGTACATCCAGGGCCCGACCAAGTTTACCAAGGCCGACGCTGTGTGCCCGCCAGCCTTACGCCCCGCCAGCTTGCTGCTTATTGGCATGCTCGTTGCTGAAGGCGTTTCGACCTTACGCAATATCTACACCATCAACCGCGGCTACGAAGATCTAGCCGAGCGGCTCAACAGCCTCGGTGCCCACATCCAAGTCTTCCACGAAATGTAATTATTTTAAGAAAACTGTACTTCTTGGCCAGCGCGCGTCGGCGGTGCCCAGGCGGCTTGTTGCTCGTTGCCTTTTAGGGCAACCTGGCTGGGGTGCAGCAAGCAGCGCACGATTGCCGAAACTTGCACCACATCCATAATGTAAAACGCAAAGTAAAGCGTGGGGGCCAACCCACTCTTAACGAGCTTGCGGCGCCAGTGCATGTGCTCGTCCGGCCAGATAGTGGCCAAAACGTAGAGGGTAATTGTAAGATACGCGCCAAAAAAGAAACCAAAGGTGTGGTAGACAATACTCAAGTAAAAGATGTAGCCCAGTACAAACGGCTGCATGAGCAAGATCAGCTCGCTTAAGAAGGCCATAGGCATACGGTACAGGGTAAGCGAACGGCTATACTGGCGGCTGGTGTTGGCCAGCAGGCGACTATGCATAAGCAAGTTTTGCATGCTGCCCATCTTCCAGCGGTAACGCTGCTTAAGCAGGGCGCGGAAGGTGTGTGCGCCCTCGGCCATAGCCACCACGTCGGAGGCGTATATGATACGATTGGTGCGGTTGCCGAGCGCTACAATCTTCATGCTCAGGCCAATATCTTCGGTTTGGGTTTCGGTGCCGTAGTAGCCGACTTGCTTGAGGATTTCTCGGCGGTACGTCGAGGCTACACCCCCCACAATAAACTCACAGTTCGCCATGGTGTAAAACTTTTTGGAACGGTAGCCAATAAGATGCTCGAACTGCTGTAAAATGCCAAGCACGCTGCGCTTGTCCAAAATACGTACGTTAGCGGCAACACCCATAACACGAGGGTCAACAAAGTAACGGACAGCATTCTTAATGGCGGTGGGGTGGATAACACAGTCGGCGTCGAGCGTCATAATAAGCTCGCCCGTGGCGTACTTCTTAATACAATAATTAACACCGCCGGCTTTGCCGACACGTTTGCGGCGATCGATTACCCGCACGTCAAATGTCGGATATTTCTTTTTATAGGCGCGCACCAGGCTCACGGTTGCGTCGTTGCTGCAGTCGCTGTGGACGACGACTTGCAGGTGGGCGTAGCGGGTTTTGCGGATAGAATCCAGGCAGCGCTCGATAACCAGCTGCTCGTTGTGGGCGGGTACCACCACTGTTACGCTGGGTAAACGGCTCTGCGGGCGCTTGGGCATGCGTGCCCGGCGCTTGTACTGCCACATGTCGTAAAAATTGGCGCCGGCAATATACATGCCGAGGTGCAGCGTATTGATCATGCCCGTAATCAAAAAGACGTAGAGTAAAACCTGGCCCAAGATATTCATACAACGCTCTCCAGGTTAAAGGTAAACAACTGGCGGTTTTGGTACCAAATGCCAGAACAAGTCTGAACCGTTAAAATCGGTTTGCCTTGGTAACGAAATAGCGAGTCGTCAGTGGGAACCGTCTCTATCGAACCGGCAAAACGGTAGCTAAAGCGGTGGCCGTTGTCGGTCATAATAATTGCTTCGTCGTTAGGTTGCACCTGGTGGAGCGTATTAAACACGCCACGTTTGTTGTGGCCGTACAAAAAAGTATTGCCGGCAACGTTGTTAGCCAGGGGCGTCATGACTGCGTACTGAACTTTGTCGTTGCTGAGCGTCCAGGTTTGGCTTTTTGCGTTATATACGCCGTCGATAACCGGCAAGTCGATGCCTAAGGACGGGATAAGAATGCGCACTGGCTTGCCCTGCACGGGTACAAAAGATGCGGCTGCGGGCTTGGGAGCGGGCGAAGCCACAAAAGGCGAAGCCGCGCGCGGCGTGTGGGCGCTGTGCCAGGCATTTATAAGCGGGTTAACGCCAATCGCTGCCCCACTCACTATGAGGCACAAACCTGCTACCAACCATACATGCGTGCGCTTCATATTGTCCCTGCGTACGTTTTAGAGCCCCGGAGCCTTGTAAAAGGCCCTGGGGCAAAAAACTCCTAGGCTTTGTTAGCCTTTTTTACCACCATGCGGGCAACGCTGGTAACAATGATAGCCAAACCGGCGACCAATGAAACAGTAGCGGTTGCAACCAAAAGGCTGTTACCACCGGTGTTAGGGAGTAATACTGCAGCGGGCACGGTTACGGCGGTGCCCAAAATTGCTTGGTACATCTTAGGAGTCCTCACATTTAGATTTATTGATGCGTGAGAGAACCAGCCTCACGGCCGCTCTCCTTAGCTGGACATCATTATACACTTTATTGACACAAAGTAAATAATATACTTAAAAATCTTATGCTTCTAGGACTACTTCGCGTCCGACGCGCTCTGGCGAAACCCATACGCCACCGGTGTTTTTTTGCTTAATTAAAGAGTGGATTTTAATCGCACAGCGCACTACTGCTGCCAACTGCACCAAATCCATAATGTAGAAAATAAAGTACATAATGGGTGCATACAGACTCATACGCACGCGGTCGAGGAACCTGGTGTGCTCATCGAACCACAGCGTTATCATGGTATACGAAGTAATGGTGAGATAGGCCCCGAAGGCCAGCCGCGAGTCGTGATACGCAACACTTACATATATAACGTAACCCCAAATCAGCGGCCCAAACAGTATAACCAGCTCGCTGAGCACCGCCATAGGCAGGCGGTACAGCGTCAGCGAATGGGTAAACTTGCGGCTCGGGCGGCCAATAAGCCAGCGGTACTTTACCAGGTTTTGGAGGCTGCCGTACTTCCAGCGGTAACGCTGCTTAAATAGGGCTTTAAAGGTGGCGACACCCTCGGTCATGGCGGCCACGTCGGCGCCATACACCACGCGGTACTTGCGGTTGCCTTGGCTAATAATCTTGGTGCTTAAGCCAATGTCCTCTGTTAAGGTGTCGGTGTCGTAAAAACCAACCTGCCGTAGCACGTCCATGCGGTAGGTAGAGGCCACGCCGCCTACTACAAACTCACAGCCGCTGACCGAATAAAACTTCTTGGAGCGGTAGCCAATCATGTGCTCAATGGTTTGGAGCACGCTCAACACGGTATGTTCCTCTATAACACGCACGTTGGCCGCCACGCCCACAATGGTCGGGTCTACAAAATAGCTCACGGCCCGCTCAATCGCTGTCGGCGCCAGCAACGAATCACCGTCGATAGTCATCACTAACTCGCCCTTGGCAAATTCTGCCAGACCTCGGTTTAGGGCATTGCCCTTACCGACGTTGGTTTTCATATGGGCGACCGTCATATCCAGGTGCGAAAGCTTTTTTTGGTAGCGGCGGGCAATTGCCAGCGTGGCGTCGGTTGAGGCGTCGTCCATTATGACAATCTGGATATTTTTGTAAGTGCTTCTGGCAATTGAGTCGAGGGCGCGCGCCAGCACTTTTGCTTCGTTGTGGGCCGACATGAGTACGCTCACGAGTGGCTGATAGTCGTTTTGCTTGCGGGTATGGTGGCGGTGTAAGCGGCGATATTGCCATACGTCGTAAAAGTTAGCGCCCACGAGATACAAGCCAATATGCACGACGTACAGGGTGCTGCTGACAGCAAACATCCAAAACAGGACCACCCCGATCACGACTGATAGCCCTCGCTTATCGAGCTGCCTTTTACCCGAGCGTGACGGTAACGCAGGCGGGCCGCAAAACGAGCCAGTGCGGTCACGCCTACAAAAGCCCAACTAATCAGACTAATCGTTGCGAGCACGACTACTAACCTTGCAAAATCGTTATACATAAACGAACACCCCTCCTCTTTTTCCCCGTTAGCTGCCCACCTGATAATTTGCATTTTGCGTGCAAAAAGTTTCCTACAAATACTATCATCTCCGCCCTTTTACAACAAGCATTTTTACATATTGTCAAGAATACATCATTCACTGAAACTTTTTCCTGTGAGTTTTGCAGGTATAATAGACATAATGATAAAGCTCTGGCTTAATAAATATTTAAGGAAATCCCGTGGTCTATTCCGCAACAAGCTGGTTGTTCTTGTGCTGCTGCTCGCTGTGGTGTGCGTAGCGCTGGTGTTGTGCTGGTGGTTAACGCGCCGCGTCCAACCAAAGACTCCGGCTACGGCACCCGCCCCCGCGGCCAGTGTTAAGGCCGCCGCACGCCTTACCCCGCCCAGCTACCTAAGCAGCGGCTGGACTTACCTGCCGGGTACTACCGTGCAAAACGATACCTTATTAGTAAGCGAGCGGACCTTTGCCATCGTCAACCAGGACGGCTCGGGCGGCCAAGCCAACCCTCCGGTCAACTTATACGGCAAACACCTGAAGGTAAGCGGAGGATTTGTGGTAAATGCACAATTACAAAACCCCGCCCTTACTAAAGCCACGCTACGCCTGTACGGCGACGTGCCGACCATTATGGACGAATTCCGTATCGAGCCAAAAAGCGTGCGCGTAACCCTGAATGGCGCAACGCTTACCGTCGAACGCTGGGACGGTAATACCATTCAGCCCGCCTACTCGCGCACCTTCCCCGTAAAGCCAGCCACCCAAAACCAACTGCGTATTACCAGGCAAAACGGGCAAATTGCGGTGAACGTAGGGGGCATAGCCGTGGGTACGATACCCGAGCAAGGGGTATTTGCGGCCGGTAATGTGTGGTTTGGAGCCGAAAGCCAGGGCGGCAGCTGGACGCTGAGCAACCTAACGGTTGGGCCCTTGGCTGGCGGCACCGTGCAAACCATCGATACCAGCGCCTTGCCCACCGCCACCAAAAAAGTTGGAGGGCTTCAAGACCTGGCCAGCAAACGGCGACCCGGGTTTTTGATTGGCGCTGCGGCCGCCTTAGCACCGCTGGCCGCCGACGACTCCTACCGCCAAACATTGGTAGATAATTTTAATCTCGTTACCACCGAAAACGCGCTTAAGTGGCAGTTTGTGCACCCCGCCCCCAATACCTACGACTTCCACGAAGGCGACGCGCTCGTAGACTTTGCCGCCCGTAACGGCATTAAAGTACACGGACACACCCTGGTTTTTGGCGAGGCCAACCCGCAGTGGGTCCAAAAACTGCCCGCCAGTGAGCGCGAAGCGGTGATGCTCGACCACATCAAAACAGTAGTAGGCCACTACAAAGGCAAGATCGCCAGCTGGGATGTAGTAAACGAACCGTTCGACGACGAAACGTGGGACCAACTACGCCCACACTTATGGGAGCAAGCCATGGGCGACCAATACATACCCAAAGCCTTTCAGGCCGCCCACCAAGCCGACCCTACGGCACTCTTATTTATGAATGATTATGGCCTGGAGGAGGACGGCGACCGCTGGGATGCCATGCTCGGCCTGGTAACAAAACTCAAAAAACAGGGCGTTCCGATTGACGGCGTGGGGTTTGAATCGCATGTGTACACCGCCGCAGATAAAATTAACGGCAGTGTGCTGCGTAAGCACTTCCAGCAACTGGCAGCGGTGGGGCTCAAAGCTCGCCTCTCAGAAATGGACGTGTACAGCGAAGACGGCCAAGCCGTCCAGGCCAGCCAATATAGCCAGGTACTGGCCGCCTGCCTAAACGAAACAAATTGCATATCGTTTGGCAGCTGGGGTGTTTCCGACCGCTACGACTGGTTTAAAGACGACGATGGCAGTGTCCAGCAAGGCCAAGACCTGCTTTGGGACAACAATATGCAGCCCACCCCGGCGGTAGGCGCTATGCTCCAGGTGTTACGCTAACGAGAAAATGGTTCTTACAAGAACAGAGGAACGGTCAGCCCGTTTATAGAATTTCCACAATCCTCCCAAACCGCAGGCGGCTCGAATGTTCACTGTTTCTGGCAAAAAACTTAAATAAAGTTAAAAAGCTTGCTTGTCTAGTATATGTTGCAGTAAAGTGAGTAAACACGCTTTGGGGTGTGGATCTTTTTAAAGTTTTGTGGTAAAGTACACAAAGATTCTGGGCATAGCTCTGACATCATTAAGACTAAGTGTAAAGGTGTAGGACTCATGGGAAAAATGAATACTCTTAAAAAATTTCTAAAAATCACGCTGTTGGCTGTTCCAATTAGCGTTCTAACGCTCGTTGCTCCGGCTTCGGCCTTGGTGTCTAACCCCGCCCCGGCCGCAAAGGTTTCGTTTACCTTTGACGACGGCTTGGCCAGCGCGGCTACTCAAGCCCTTCCGGCCCTGTCGGCAAGCGGTATTACCGGTACCGACTACATCATTACCGGCTGTGTAGGCATGACCACCACTCCTAACACTTGCGCTGCCAACACCGCTGCTAAGTACATGAGCTGGACTCAGGTCGCTCAACTAAAAAGCGCTGGCTGGGACATAGGTGCTCACTCGGTTACCCACCCACAGCTGGCTACCGACAAGCTCACCGACGCACAGCTCACCAGCGAAATTGCCGGCAGCAAGCAGGCATTGGCTTCTCATGGTATCGATGCTACCGACTTTGCCACCCCTTACGGCGACTACGACAACCGCGTTTTGGCCGAAGTTGCCAAGAACTTTAGCTCGCACCGCGGCTTTGCCGACGTTTCCAACAACGTTTGGTCTTACAACGACTACCTATTAAACGACATGCAGGTACAGGGAGGCGTGACCGTTGCCCAGGTTGAATCTCGCATCGACGACGCTATTGCCAACAACTACTGGCTTGTTCTGACTTTCCACGATATTAAAACCAACCCGAGCGTTAACCCCGACGACTACGAATACAAAACCAGCGACCTCGCAGCCATCGCCGCCTACGTTAAGACCAAGCAAGATGCTGGCCAGATCAAATCGACCAACATCGATAAGGGCCTGGTTAAAAGCGACACCAACCTGCTTGCTAACGGCAGCCTGGCAGCCGGCCTAACGGGTGGCTGGAGCACTACAACCCCCACCTCGGTAACCGCCGACGCTGGCAACCACGGTAGCTTCCCCGATGCCCAGCACTCGGTAGCTTTTGCCCCCAGCACCAGCAACTCATTCCTGTTTTCGCCCAAAGTGGCCGTCGACAGCACCCAAACCTACATGTCTAAAAGCTTCTTAAACTTATCAGCCAGTACGGGCGGAGAACTGGGCTACTACGTCGATGAGTACGACACCGCCGGCAACTGGATTAGCGGCCAATGGAAACTGGCCAAGACCACGCCTTTTGTGCAAGAAGTAAACTTTACCTACAAGCCGACCTCAGCCAATGTTAAAAAGGCGAGCGTACAGGTGTACACCACTGCTAACTCTGGCATTACGGCTTACGTCGACAACTTCGAGTTCTTCTCGCTGCAAGACACCGCCACCCCGCCACCACCAGCAACCAACAACCTCCTGCCCAACAGCACCTTCGACCACGGTATTGGCGATGGTTGGACCACCAACAACGCTGGCGCCTTTAGCGCTGACGCTGGCAACCACGGCGGCAGCAGCCCGGTAAACTCCGTTAAACTTGCCGCTGGCGCTACCAACAGCTCGCTGTTTGCCCCACAGGTAACTGTGCAGCCGCTTAGCACCTACTCGGTAAGCGCCTACCTCAACCTGGCAACCCTTAATAGTGGTGAAGTAGCCTTTTACATCGACGAATACGACGCTAATGGCACTTGGATTAGCGGCCAGTACGCCTTTGCCAAGCGCAACATCGGCGCCGAAACGGTCAACTTTAACTATGTGCCCAGCTCACAAAATGTCCATAAGGCAGGCTTGCAGGTTATCCTGGTTGGAAACTCCGGTATTACCGGCTACGCCGACGATATCCAGTTCTTGGCTCCTGCGGGCGAGACACCTACCACTCCGCCAGTTACCCCTCCCGTAACCCCACCAGCTACCGGCACTAACCTGGTTGCTAATGGCGACTTCGAAGCTGGCCTCAGCGGCGGCTGGACAACCAACGACCCCACCAGCATTTCGGCCGACGCCGGCAATCACGGCAGCCCCAACAACCCGGTTCATTCTATCCAGTTCCTGGCTAATACCACTGCCACCAACCACCACCTGTTCTCCCCCCAGGTTGCAGTAAACAATACTAAAACATACAGCCTCACTACCTACCTAAACCTGCAGGCCATTACGAGCGGCGAAGTCGGCTTTTACATCGACGAATACGACGCTAATGGCACTTGGATTAGCGGCCAGTACAAGACTGGTGTGCGTGCTGTAAGCACGGGTGATGTCACCTTTAACTACGTGCCCACCTCGGCTACGGTCGCTAAGGCAAGTCTCCAGGTTATCTTGGTTGGCAACTCCGGTATCCACGCTTACGTCGACGATGTTCGCTGGTTCCAACTGTAGACACAAAAACCTACCTAAAGTGTCAAAGACCTGTTGATAGTCAACAGGTCTTTGACTTTCCAGCAAAAAGCTATACAGCCAAGATACAAACTGCTACAATTGTCATGTTTAGGGGGTCATATATGGTTTTGAGAATGGGATACAACCTGTCTGCTGTCGGTCGACTTATTGCAAGGCGCCGGCTATACATATTTGGAACATTTGCCTGGCTTGTTACCGGGTCACTGCTGGCTACCGGTTTTAGCTGGTCGTCGCACGCCCAAGGCGTCAGCATCCACACTCCCACGCCAGTGGTTGCAACCCACATCCCCGTCAAACCCGAGGTCGCCGGGGCCGAAACCACCGCGCCCTCTGTTGTACTCTCCACACCTACCCCGCCGCCCGCACCGGCTCAGGGGAGCACGCTACTGCATATCTCTAAAGTTATGGATATCGCGTCGACCCCCACTACCCACAACGCTCCTAGCCTCGGTGCAGACCCTGCTCCTACCCCGCCGCCCGCACCGGCTCCACTCCCATCACTTAATACGCCGCCGGCTCTTCCCGTTGACCCCACGCCCACGCCTGTGCCCACGCCTGTGCCTACGCCGCCGGTTTGTACGGTTGACCCACTGCTGGCCTTTAGCATCCTGGGAAACAATGCCGTGACGGTAGTAGCGGGCAGCCAAAGCGTACCGCAAACACTTACCACCAGCGACAGCAGTAGCGTGGTATGGAGCCCCACCACAGCAACCCAGTGGAGCGACGGCACAAGCACCGACGTAGGCGCTGCCGTAAAAGTGGTAGTAGGCTTTTTGCCCACCACTGCCACGGGTCCCAATGTTACCTATACCGTCCAGGCATTATCTACGGCCACCCCGGGCAATTACACCGTTACATGGCATGTCGCCGATACCACTCGCTCTCTCTGTTATGATACGAGCATCCAGGTAGTTGTTACCGCTCCCCCTGTTGTTACGCCTGTTACACCGTAGGCCTTCCCCGGTAAAGTTGACATACCACGCCACAAAATAGAGATAATTTGCTATAATTCGACCAGCGCGGGCGTGGTATAGCGGTTATTACTCTAGTTTTCCAAACTAGCTACGGGAGTTCGACTCTCCCCGCCCGCACCACGTAGCGCCGCTTGCCGTAACCCCGGGCCCAGCCCAAAGAACGCAAGCCTACGGTATGTCCAGGCAGAGGTGTGCCCCGGTAGCTCAGATGGATAGAGCAAGAGACTTCTAAGCTTTAGGCCGTTGGTTCGAGTCCAACCCGGGGCACCATTCCTCCAAATAGCATTCGCAGTCTATAATACAGTTCTAAATATCTTGGGTGTCTGCATAGATCGCCTAAAACCGCATAAATTGTTTGTATAATCCGTGTATGTCCACTACTCTGCTAACAGAATACCCTTCTAACCCTTTTGTAGATTGGGCTCTAAAAACAGTAGGCCAACCCTGCGTTATTACGCCCATGCGAAGTGGCGCGCATAGTAGCGTATTTAGGCTGGCTGGTAAAAACGAAACTTGGTTTGTAAAAATAGCTCCGGACTTATCGGCTGAAACCGAACGAGTACAGTGGCTGCAAGGCTCGGGGCTACCCACCCCCAAACTACTTGCACAGCATGCCCAGGCAGCCCAGCAGGCAATACTCATTTCTGGGCTACCAGGCGTCGACTTGGCGCAACTATCGGCAGCGCAGCCCACCCAGACTACCATCGAGCAGTTGGCCCGCGCCCTTAAGCAGTTCCACGCTGCCGATGCATCACAATGCCCATTTAAAGCCTATCTCCCCGGGGACATGCTGGTACACGGCGATGCCTGTTTACCTAATATCATCTACAAGGACGGGCAATTATCCGGATACGTCGATGTTATGGATATGGGAGTGGGAAGTATTGACGTTGACCTTTCCGCAGCTGTTTGGAGCCTGCAACGCAATTTAGGGCCTGGGCACAGTCTTACATTTCTAAAGGAGTATGGGCATGCGGTAATTACCGACGACGAGGTCCGCAGGCTGTATGACCTTTATGAGCACAGCCCTATATTTGAACGCTAGTCAACACTGGGATAATGTTCCTACTTTTTTGATTTAAGCCACTTAAGGGCATTAGGAACGGTGAAGTTTACCGGCAGAGTAACAAGAGTGTTTCTGGCGACTAGAGAGCTTCAAGTGCGATGAGCGCACGAGTGAACTGGCAGGGAGTCACCTCTGCTGGATTAAAGGGGACGCCAGCGGCAGCGGCTTGTGCCTCTAGATCAAGCGTTACGGCGTAGGTCGCCAGGGCTCCGGCATAAGCATCGGGGCTTACTGTTACCGTCGACTCGTCAGGTGCAAAGGCGTAATCTTCGACCGGCAAGGGTGCGCCGCCATAACCACCGCGGCGGCCAGATACGCTACGATGTGCGGTGCCAGTTAAACGACCAATGCGCTCCATAACAGTGCGTGGTTTCCTATTCATATCTTTGCCTACACTTCAGTTAAGTAAAAGTTAATTAAATTATACTATGCCCTCTTGTGTGGCAATATGCAACTAGCATGCCGGCCCTGCCTCAGGTCCTTAACATAAAACGAAAGATTTTTAGCCCAGTACTTTTTATGTACGCGGCGCCAGATGGAAAGCGACAGATAGCAAAGCACACGAGAGAGCCCAAAGCCGCCAGGAAAGGGCTGGCGTAAAGTCTATATAAATGCTAAACTACATCTGTTAAATTTACGGCGGAGGTAGCTCAGTTGGTAGAGCGTCGGGTTGTGGTCCCGAATGTCGCGGGTTCAATCCCCGTCCTTCGCCCCAGGTATTAGCAACGCATAAACAGGCCTCTCCTAATGGCCTGTTTTTTGATATGATAGCCGCAAGCATGAAGTTACTTATATTATTTGGGCCGCCAGCGGTTGGCAAGACGACTGTTGGGAAGATAATCGAATCAAAGACCAACTTTAAACTCTTTCATAATCACATGGTTATGGACGGCGTTATGCATATTTTTGGGGTGGGGACACCGGCCGAGGACCGCTTGAGCAAGCTCATTAGGACGGAGGTTATTAAGGAAGCGGCCGAAGCGGGGCTGGACCTGATCTTTACCTATGTGTGGAACTTTGGCCGCGACAAAGGCAAGGCTAATATTGACGCCTACAAAGCGCTTTACGAGAGTCGCGGGGGCGAAGTGCTGTTTGTGGAGCTGATTGCCCCGCTGAGCGTCCGGGTAGGCCGGGCAGCTGACCCCGAGCGGCGGCGACTCAAGGCACATGCGCCCGATGCGCAGGAAGTAGCCCAGCTCGAATCCAGGCTCGATTTTACCAGCCCCTCGCCCTTTTTCTACCCCAAGGCCTACAAACAAATAGATACGGCCCACCGCTCCCCGGAAGATATCGCCCAAGAGATCATAGCCCTGCTCTAGGGTTACTGCCCAGACTACTCCTTGCTATACTAAAGGTGATGAAAAAATTATTGCATCTGATAGAACAATATTATTTATTTGCGGGCGCAGCAGTGGCCACGCTTGTGGCGCTTGCGCTGGAGGTGGTCGGCTGGCGTGACTCGGCCCACATTGTGCTGGCCAGTATTGCAGCCATAGAGCTTCTGCCCCTGCTCGTGGGCATGGTACGCGACCTGCGAAGCGGCACCTACGGGGTGGATATTTTGGCGGCGACCGCTGTTGTTACCTCGGTATTACTGCGGGAATATTGGGCGGGCATGGTGATTGTACTTATGCTAACCGGCGGCAAGGCCCTCGAAGACTACGCCGGGCACCGCGCCGAGCGTGAACTCGACGCCTTGCTAACGCGCGCTCCGCAAAAGGCGCACATTTTGCGCGGCAAAACCGAAGTTGCCGTAAACGTTAGCGAGGTGCGCAGCGGCGACAAAATCGTTATTAAAGCCGGCGAACTAGTGCCGGTCGACGCAGTTATATTAGAAGGCACAGCCAGCTTTGACGAATCGAGCCTTACCGGCGAAAGCCTGCCGCAACTAAAAGAACCTGGTGACCAGCTGTTAAGCGGCTCGATAAACGCCGACGGCGCCATTATCGCAAAGGCCATCCACTCTGCCGAAGACAGCCAGTACCAGCAAATAATTAAACTGGTGCGGTCTGCTCAGCACAGCCAGGCCCGCTTTGTGCGGCTGGCCGACCGCTATGCCATACCCTTTACCCTGGTATCGTTTGCCATTGCAATTGCCGCCTGGGTGATAAGTGGCGACTCCATCCGATTTTTAGAAGTTATTGTGGTTGCTACCCCTTGCCCGCTTATTTTGGCAGCACCTATTGCCATTATTTCGGGCATGAGCCGCAGCGCCAAGCACGGGATTATTATCAAAAATGGCTCCAGTTTAGAGCGGCTCGCTAACGTGCGCACCATCGCCTTTGATAAAACAGGCACCCTAACCCGCGGTGAGCTAACCGTTGAACGCCTTACCACCTACGGCAAAACGCGACCTAGCGAGCTGCTGACCATTGCGGCGAGCGTCGAACAGCACTCCAGGCACGCCCAGGCGCTGGCTATTGTAGCCTACGCCCAGCGGGAGCACACCAAGCTTACTCCGGTTAAGCAGGTACGAGAAATTGCGGGCAAAGGGGTGGTGGCGCTGGCCAAGGGCAAAGAACTCCTGGTTGGCCGCTTAAGCCTGCTTGAGGAGCGCGGCGTAACCCTGGCCACAGGGTTTAGCGCCAGCAAGCACGACAAAACCTCAGCATTTGTTGCCGTTGCCGGGCAGCTGCTGGGAGTTATAAGTTTTACCGACGCGGTGCGGCCCGAAAGCCTGGCAACACTTAAACAGCTGCGTAATTTGGGAGTAAACAACTTTTTAATGGTAACGGGCGACAATGCCGCTACTGCTCAGGCGATCGCCCATAAACTGGGCATTACCGAAGTAACTGCCGGCGCCCTGCCCGGCGACAAAATTAAGGCGGTTGAGGCGGCCAAGGCGCACCCGGTAGCCTTTGTGGGCGACGGTGTTAATGATGCGCCGGTGCTGACTGCCAGCGACGTGGGCATTGCCCTGGGCGCGCGCGGATCGGCAGCAGCCAGCGAGTCGGCCGACGTGGTTATTATGCTCGACGACCTTACCCGCGTGGCCCGTGGCGTGGGCATTGCCAAGCGCACCTTCCGCATTGCCCGGCAGAGCATCCTGGTGGGTATTGGTTTGAGTGTGGGACTAATGGTTATTTTTGCCAGCGGCAAGTTCCGCCCTATTTACGGTGCTGCTATCCAGGAAGTTGTTGATGTGGTGGTAATCTTTAACGCGCTGCGGGCACACGGCGGCGGCAGGGCCGCGCAGGAAAACTCTAAAGAGAACTCGTAAGCGTCAGGGCGACGAGCAGCGGTACAACGATGTTGTCGGTACCTTTAATAGCCAGATTTTCGGCAATGGTAGCGGCCAGCGGCAGCCACAAAACAGTCACCGCATTGTAGCTGGCGCCGCTAAAAGCCGCGTAACACACCATGATGACTACAGCCGTAAAGAAAAAGGCCAGGCTGCCCGCGAGGCTCCTGGTGTGCCCAAGCACCTTATAGCTATTAGAATCGCCCCACAGCAGGCCTACAAGCGCCGCCAGGCCATCTGCAAAGGCCAGACACAGCATGGCAGCCGTAAATATCCAGGGCTGGGTGGTAATAAAGGCCAAAATGCCCACCGCCAGCACCGACAGTATCTCGCCGTGCGCGCTGCGCTGTACGCTATGCATCGACCGCCAAAAATTGAGCTTAATAGAAGCGAGCATGCCGACGAGCGCGATAAGGCTCAACACCTGTATCTGGCCCCAGCTTAAAAAGAACGGCCAAAATGCCGCAAAAGTACCAATAATAATATGCACAAATTTACGGCTAAGTTCGGCGTGCCAGCCTTTGCGCACCGATAAATACTCGGCCAGCACCAAAACCAGCATCATAACAACGAGCGTAACAATTAGCCACATGGGTCTATTGTACTACGGATGAGGCCGGCCTAAACTTTGGAATACTTGGAGATCTTCTCGACGATGGCGTCGAGCGACAGTTCACTCTTGGTGATGTAGTCTACGGCGCCCAGTTGTTTGGCGCGCTCGTGGTCCTCTTGCTGCCCCAGGTTAGAAGCGACAATAACCGGGATGTCCTTGAGCCGTGGGTCCTGCTTAAGTTCTGCGAGCACCGTAAAGCCATCTTTGCGCGGCATAACCAGGTCGAGCAAAATAACATCCGGCATAAAATCCTTAAGAACAACGGCGACTTCTTCGCCGTCGGTTGCCAGCCTAAAGTCGTAGCCTTCTTTGGTAAACTTGGCCTTATACGCGGTACCTAAAAAGTGGTCATCTTCGACTACAAGAACTTTAGCCATATATTTTATTTATTATCCTGGATGAAGCTGCGGATCATACCGATAATTTCATCCAAGCGATACTCCGCCTTAAGAATATACTTCTTGGCACCAAGCGCCAACATATTAGTGACTTTTTCTGGGCTGGCTGAGTTGCTGACCACCAGCACCGGGATGTTCGCCCAGGCCGGATTTTGCTTGAGTTGCTGCATAAATGCCAGGCCGTTCATGTCTTTTAGGTAGTAGTCCATCCAGCACACATCGGGGAGCACCTCGAGGTTCGTAAGATAGTCGAGCGCCTGCTGGCCGCTGGAACACGACAGCACATCAAGGCCGGACAATTTGAGTTTTTTGGTAATGGCCTGGAGCAACAATTCTTCGTCCTCGACGACCAAAACGGTAGGATTTTCTTGTGACATATGTTTAGTCTACCACAAGCATTTCGGCTTCTATAGAATCAATGCCTTTATTTAACTATCAAGGCTGACTTCGCCTGCCTTGGCTTTCATGCCGGCAGCTGGCAGGCTAAACCAAAAGGTCGTGCCCTTGCCTTCTTCGGATTGGAACCAGATCTTGCCGCCAGAGGACTCCACAATGGCCTTGACCAGATACATACCCAGCCCCGTACCGTCGGTTTCGACCTTGGCGACGTTGTCGGCGCGGAAGAACTTCTGGAACATTTTGTCTTGCTGGTCTTTGGGGATGCCGTAGCCGTTGTCGGAAACCTGCGAAATAATTTCGTCGCCTTTTTTAGAAACAAGCACGGTAATGTCGCCGCCTTTGGGTGTGTACTTGATGGCGTTTGTAAGCAGGTTGAGGTATACCTGGCCAATGAGCCGTGGGTCGAGGTTAATATTGTCGAGTCCGTCGTGGATGCTAATTGCAAGGTTCTGCTGGCGCTCGTCGATTTTGGCGTGCAGGTCGCTGACAATGCCGGAGACCAATTTTTGCATATCGGTCGGCTTGGGGTCGATAATAATCCGGCCCGATTCGATACGCGAAATGTTAAGCAGCGAGCTAACCAGTTGGATCATGCGGTCGGTAGAGTCGGAGATGTTTTGGGCAAACTCTTTTTGCTCGGCCTGAAGTTCGCCGGCGTCGCCGGAAATGAGCATTTCGCTAAACCAACGGATAGCCGACAGCGGCGTACGCAGTTGGTGCGAGGCGAGCGAGATAAACTCGGTCTTCATGCGGTCAACTTCGCGCTCTTTGGTAACATCGCGGATAACCATAATGACGCCAATGGTACGACCTTCAAGGCGCACCGGGCTGGAGGTGACCGAAACCGCCACCTTGGGGTTGTCGGCCCGGCTTAGCTGGTATACTTCTTCGGTTTTTTGGCCGTGGTGCAATGCTAGGAAACCCGGTTGGGATTCGGGCGGGACGGCTTGCCCTTGGTCGTCATGGAAGGTAACGAGTTCGGTTATTTTTTGGCCGTTGAGTTTATCGGCACCAACCCCCAGAGTTGCTGCGGCTGGCTGGTTAACCTTTACAACCCGCCCATCGGCATCGATTGCCACCATGCCTTCACCAATACTCGACAGCAACGCTTCGTCTTTGACCTTCTCGGCTTCAACCTCCCGAACTTTTTGGGCTAACTGGGCGGTTTTTTCGACCACTTTGCGCTCCAGGCCTTCGTAGACTTGCTGGAGCTTATCGGCCATGGCGTTAAACGAGGCTGCGAGCTGCCCATATTCGTTATGTGAGGTTACCTTTACTCGCTGCGTAAGGTCGCCGCTGGCAATCTTTTGGGTAACCGCCGTGAGCGAGCCCACTGGGCCAATTGCCCGCACAATGAGTAATATGGCTGCGACCGCGGACACCATCACAATCAGGACCAGCGAAACGACAATCTCGAGTGTCGTCCGGTTGCCGGCTGCAAAAGCTTGGGACGTGGGAGTTTCAGTGGTAAGCACCCAACCGTTCCCCTTGTAGGTTTGCGCACCCTGCTCACGCACAAAAGCCATGAGCAGCTTTTGCTGCTGGCCGCCGCTGGGCGGGACTATAAGCGTGCCCTGCTGGTCTTGCAAGGCCCTTTGCACTACGGCGCTGGCAACGTCTTTGGAAACATTAGGGGCAGCCTTGGTAGCCAGTTCCGTACCTTTGGCGTTGTACAAGTGAGTGGTTGCGGCACCTGGGCCGGTAATGACACTCAAAACAGTATCCCAGGTAAGGTGACCCACCACGACGCCCACGGTTTGATTGTGGGCGGAATCCTGTAGCGGCGCGGCAAACAGCATGATGATCTTACCGGAGTTTGGCTCGACGGCCGGGTCGGCGGCGGCAATATTGCCTGCTGAAGCCTGCTTTAAGAGCGACTTACTAGCGCTGTCGGCGGCGATTGTCTTGCCCACCCGGCTGGCGTCGGTGGAGGCCAGCACGGTATCACCTTGCCCAATAACCTCAAACTGGCTCCATACACTATTAACCGCCGCAAGCTGGGTCAGACGCGCCATGGCGGCCTGCACCGCAGCGGCGTTACCCGGCGCTTGGGTTACGTTCACCAGCGCAGTGTCTTTGCCGATAGCTGCCAGATCGTTGCTCCGCTCGTACAAGGCGTAGTCGATACTGCCCATAATCTGGTGGGCGGCGTCGACCTGGTGCGCTCGTACTACAGACTGCACCGGATGCTGCACTAGTAAAGAAATAACAACAGACAGCACAATAGCAGCCGTTGTAGCGACCAGCGATATAAGCAGTGTCATCTTGCGCGCGAGCGTCACAAATAAGGTCCTTGTCTTGCGCTAGGCTGTCTTGAAACTGATAGAAGAGAATCCAGTCGCATACCACCTTCTAAACATTGATACTTTAAGTTTCTCACAGACATAAGCATAATGCTACCCTTGTAAAAGAGAAGAGGGATGGGATGAGTAGCTTTAGCGGCCCGCGTAAACCAGGCGGCCTGTATGTTTGACGTTCACATTCCGCGCCTCTCATAAATCAAAACAGAGTACGCTTTGCGGACATACTCTGGTTTGATTGGTCGGGGATGCGGGATTAAGCACTCCTGCTCCGCTTCGCAGCAAGCTGCTCCAGCTCCGGCCAAGCAGAGAAAACTCGGACAGCCACTGGCTGTCCTCGACCTACGCTTCAAATCCCGCCTCACTTACTGAATCAAAAGTGAGTATACCTTACGGCATACTCACTTTTGATTGGTCGGGGATGCGGGATTTGAACCCACGACCTCGGCGTCCCGAACGCCGCGCGCTACCAAGCTGCGCTAATCCCCGTAAATTAAACAAAAACCCGCGGTGCCTCAGGTTTGTAAAATCTAGTAAGTTCTTTAATGGTCGGGGTGAAAGGACTCGAACCTTCGACCTCCTGGTCCCAAACCAGGCGCGCTACCAACTGCGCCACACCCCGGAGCGCACTTTTAGTATGCGAGCATTCCGGCTGCGACTGGCCATATAAAGACGGCCGGTCATCAACAGGGGTTATTATAGCAGAAAATATTAAAAATGATGTGTAAAAACGCTTACAGCTGCACGGTTTGGGTTATATCGTATTCGACAGTAAAGCCCGTGACGGCAGGTGCATAAAGCTCCAACTCCGGAAGCTTCAGTGCGCCGGCCATAAGCCGTCCGATTCCCACTGCGGTATCGTAGCCTATGGGTGGAGTAAACTGTACGGTCGCCTCTGCCGAGGTGGAGCCATGCGCATCGTACCCAATAACAGCAGTGGTGGTATCGGCTAAAAGGCCAGCCAGCCGCGCTCGCGCTATCAATGCGCTTGCCCGCGCCGGCGTCAACCCGCGGGCGGTGATTAAATCAAAAGTTTGTAAAGTGGTGTCTTGACCCCATAAGTATACTTTTGAAGGTTGAGCCTCTGCCATATTGCCTGCAGTAACCCTTCGGTGAACGGTACCTTTTGGGGGGTGATTGCCTCATTTTACAGTAATTGTAAACTATCTGCCCCAATATATAAGCCTACGAGAGCGGGTACACCTGGCGAATTTGCTGGGCGGCAGTAGCCAGGCCGGTGGCGGGGTCGGCCTGGACGAAGAGAGCGCAGAGCTGCATGCGCCCGCCAGTTTCGAGTTGATTGCGGGTAACGTGGCCGTCGCGCCAGCGGGTGATGAGCGGGGCGAAGCTCACGCCGAGCGACGAGTCGAGCGAGCCGCACATGCCTACGTCGGTAATGTGGGCGGTGCCGTGAGGCAAAACATCGGCATCCGCGGTAGGCACGTGCCAGTGGTCGCCAATAACAGCGGTGACGCGGCCGTCTAGGTAGTAACCGATAATGCGCTTTTCGCTCGAAAAATCACCATGAAAATTAACAACAGTGGCGGCGCGGGGCACGGCCTTTTGGCTGCTTAGAATATGGCCCACGACCTTAAGCGGATTGTCGACGGGCTTGTCGGCGTCCTTGCCCACAATCTGGCCCAGCAAGCTTATAACCAGCACCTTACCCTGGGTGGTATCCAGGTACTTATAGCCCTGGCCGGGTGTGCCGTCTGGGTAGTTAGCCGGGCGGATAATGGGTTGAGCGGGATCGTTAAGGTGCGGGAAGATTTCGTCGCGGTAAAAGCTGTGGTTGCCGCCGGTGCAAAAATCCACCCCGGCCGCCTGCAAGCGTTCAAAATCGGCAATGCGGATGCCCTTGCCGTCGGACAAGTTCTCGGCCTGGGCAATTACCAAGTCCACTTTATGCTGTTTTTTAAGCGCGGGCAGGTGCTTTTCGACCACCGCAAGGCCCGGCTCACCCATAACGTCACCTAAATAAAGGATGTTCATAGGCGGATACCGTTTTGCTTTTGCAGCAGCGCCTTGGTGTCCGCGACAATTTGCGTAGGCGACTCGGCCAACAAAAAATGCATGCCCAGACTTTCGGCAACCTTTTTAAAGCGCTGTTGGTCCTCTATAAATAACACTTCGTGGCCGGGCAGGTTGAGCTTACTGAGCGCGACTTTAAAAAACTCCGGGTCGGGCTTGGCCAGATGTTCGACCGACGACAACACCAGCGGATCAAAGCCGTCATAGTAGCCCTCGGCCTGTAATTTGGCGGCGTTAATGGGATAAATGTTAGACAATATGCCCGTTACCACGCCGTGCGCCCGGAGCGTTTCTGCCAGCTTGTACACCGGCAGAGACTTTTTATACAAGCTGCTGCTGGCGTGGAAGGCTTTGGCCGAAATGGGCGTGGGGCACGGGTAGCGGCGGTTTAGCTCGGCAAAAAACTCGGCCTCGGTAATTTGGCTGCGGATGAACTTTTCGTGCAGGTCGCCCACAACAATTTCGGAGGGCTGACGCCCGCACAACGCGGCAATGTTTTCCTGCACTGCACCTGCGCGGCCGCCTTCGGTGAGCACGCCACCAAAATCAAATAACACGGCTTTAATCATATGTCTATTGTACCTGGCGCCAAGGGCTTATTTGGCAAATTCGACAGCGCGCGTTTCGCGGATAACATTGACCTTAATGGTACCAGGGTACTGCATGGTCGATTCGATTTTAGTCGCAATGTCGCGGGCGAGTTTAATGGCGGCCAGGTCGTCGATGTTTTGCGGTTTTACAAATACACGCACTTCGCGGCCGGCGCTAATGGCGTAAGACTTTTCGATGCCGCCAAAACTGTTGGCGACATTTTCGAGGTCTTTCATGCGCTCTACAAAATTCTCGGCGCTAATGTTTCGGGCGCCGGGGCGTGAGGCACTAATGGCGTCTACAACCCGCACAATCAGAGCCTCGACGCTCGTAGCTTCGACGTCGTCGTGGTGTTGTTCGGCGGCCAGAGCCACGGCTTCCGGGGCGCCGTACTTACGCAGCATCTCGCCACTTATGTGGTGGTGCTTGCCTTCCATTTTGTGGGTTAAGGCCTTGCCCAGGTCGTGCACCAACGCCGCGTATTTGGCGGTTTTTACATTGGCGCCCAGTTCTTCGGCAATAATGCCGGCGATGTGCGCCATCTCGGTGCTGTGTTTGAGCACGTTTTGGCCGTAACTGGTGCGGTATTTAAGCTCGCCCAACAAATGCAAAATTTCCTTAGGGATACCGATAACGCCAACTTCGCGGGCGGCGTCTTCGCCGGCGCGCAGCACGTCTTTTTCGACATTCTTCTGGGCTTTATCAACGACTTCTTCGATGCGGCCGGGGTGGATGCGCCCGTCCTTCATAAGCATTTCGAGAGTCTGGCGGGCAACTTCGCGGCGAACCGGATCAAAGCTGCTGAGCACCACGTAGCCGGGCGTGTCGTCGACCATAATATCGACGCCGGTGGCGCGCTGCAGGGCCTGAATATTGCGGCCTTCTTTGCCGATAATGCGGCCCTTCATTTCTTCGTCCTCGAGTTTCACGCTCGAGACGGTACGTTCGGCGGTTACTTCGGAAGCCATGCGCTCCATAGCGGTGGTAATAATAAGCGCAGCCTGCTCTTCGGCGTTGTCCTTAGCTTCGTTTTGCAGCTTGGCGACCAGGCCCATAAGGTCGTTTTTAATGTCGCGCTCGGTCATTTGCATGAGTTTTTGAGCGGCGTCTTCTTTGCTTAAGCCCGCAACTTTTTCGAGCTTTTCTTGCTGACGTTTGCGGATCTCGCGGATCTCATCCTTGAGCCCCTCAACTTCACCTTCGGCGGTGCGCAGGCGCTCGGTGCGCTTGTCCAGCTCGTCGAGTTTTTTGCCCAGCGAATCTTCGCGGTTTACCAGGCGCTGCTCAATATCTTTGTACTCGTTGCGCCTGGTTTGCTCTTCTTTACGGGCCTGCTCGGCAATGCGGTTCGCTTCGGCACGGGCGTCTTCCAGAGCCTTGGCGGCCTCACGTTTAGCTTTGCTGAGCTCCTTACCGGCTTGCTCCTGAGCTGAGCCAAGACGTTTTTTGGTAACAACGGTGTTCGCACCAAAGCCAACGGCAAGGCCAGCCACAGCGAGTACTATGGTAATTGGATCCATCTTTTGTAGTCCTTTCTATCGTGCAGACTTACTGCCTCGGCAATCGCTATCACTTCTCTAGCCGGGAGCAGTCGGATCTGAAAATCGAATGAAATTAGAAAATATTTGTAATCGGACTGCTAGACAATTCAGGCAAATCCTTATGTAGAACTATACGCCGGAAGGCTGTTTGCGGTCAACATGCTTAAAACCACGGGCACCGCTAGTCTTGCGCCGCAAACACAATAAGGCGCTGCTTAAAGTGGTTGCCGCTGCTGTCGACCTGGCCCGTGCAGGTCATGAGATTAAGGCCGGCTTTACCGGCTGTAACCGGATTTACGGCCGCGGCCATGTCTACGTTGCTCGCGTCGTATACTTTGGCAGTAACCACGCTATAGGTATATGTTTTGCCGTCGCCGCGCTCAACCTGGATTTTATCGCCTGGCTTAAGCTTTTTGAGATCGTAAAAAACTCCGTGCCGAGTAGGGCCGGAAACGTGCCCGTCGATAAGCACTGCGCCGGCCTCGCCCGGTTTGGCGCTTCCATCGTACCAGGCGGTATCGAAGATATTCGGCGGTGTGCCGAGTTCGTTATTCGCCTTGGCAGTCGTGCGTAAAATGCGCGCCTGCACGCCAAGTTTGGCGATGGTGAGGGCACGCGGCAGACTGGCTGCGACATGGTAACTGCTAAGGCTGCCGCTTGGCTTGTTCTCCGACGGCACGTCAGTGGTGGTAGTAGTTTCTGCACCGGCGACAGCGCTCGTTTGCTGGGCCAAATGCTGTACCTGTGCCTCGACTTTGTGGTTGCTGCGCAGCCCGCTCAGCCCTACCCCAACGCCAAAAATAAACAACATAATTGCCATCCCGCTGAGCAGCCGGCTCTTGAGCGAAGAACGGCGCCGGCGGACAATTGGCTTGCGCTTGATTGCTTCGCGCTTGAGTACCTGGGAATGGCTGAGGCGGGGCGAATGGGTTTGCCCGGCAGGCTTGACCGACTTTGCTACCGGCTTAAAGGGCATTACGTCGCTAATAGTGCGCGGGCGAACAGGCATAAGAGCACGACGCTCATAGCTTGAGCGTCGTGCGTAAGTGGTGCGTCGCCGTGAGGCAAGCACCGGGTTATCCAGTGTCATTCGTTGGCCGGGCATTTTTTGTTTTTGGTTTTAAAGAACTGTTTTCTTAGAGTTTAGCGGCGGTGCGAAACAAGTTTGCTGCGTCGGGCGACCAAGGCAACACCTGCGGCGGCGCCGATCATGATCCCCATCGTTACGACAGGATTGTTCCTGATGAGCGCAAAACCGGTGTCGGGAGTTCCGGCAAGGGCAGTTAAGACTACGTCGTTGCCGTCGCCACCGGTGTAGCTAATGGTAAACTTGTAGCTGCCAACAGTAATGGTGGCACCTTGGGCAAGCCCGTTAAACGTTGAAGAAATAGCGTCGGAGCCATCGTTATCGATTATGGTGAACTTTTGGCCGGCAGTGGGTTTGAAGTTATTGTAAAGAGATACATTGAGGTCTGACGAGCCGAGATCAACCGTACCCGTAACTTTTAGCTGGTCGTACTGGATACAAGCCGTCGTCCCGCCCAGTTCGGCTTGGTAGGTCGAGCCGGCAAAGAACGACAGGTTGCCGGTCGTGAGGCATCCCGGGCTCATGCCGGGAGCAATGGTTCCGAGCAAGAGTACGTTACCAACAGTACCCGTTCCCTTAAGGGTACCGTTTGAATTGACACTAACATCGCCGACAATGCCTGTTACGGTGGCGGTCTCGTTCATATTAACCGTGATTGGCACTCCGGTTTGGTCAGTAGAGTAGGTGGTTTCTTTAGCCGCGGGGGTCAAAACTGTGTTAGCGGTGGCAGAACCGTTCGACGAGGAAGCGATTTCGAGCGAGCCCACTGACCCGTCAAGCAGGGTGATGGTGTTAGCCCCGGTAATAGCGCCGGTCAGCTTACCATTAGCACCGCCTACACCAATCTTGACATCGGATTGCAGGGTAATGTTGCCGCTAAGGGTAGTTACGTCATAAGGGGGTTGCTTGCCGCCTCCCATGTTAAAGCTCGTCACAATTTCCACAGTACCCGTTGACGCGCTAAGGCCCGTACCGTTTAGGGTGAGTGGCTCGGCGTAGGTAATGCTTCCGCTTGGCTGAGTAAAGAGCAAAGACGCGCCATTAGCAACAGAGGTAATGCCCGCGGTCGTGCCAAGAGCGGTGGCGTTCTCGGCAACGATTGCGCCGGTATTAATAGAGATTGCGCCGGAGTTGGTGTTAGCGCCCATAAGGATCAAATAGCCAGAACCGGTTTTGGTAATGTTGCCGGAACCGCTAATGACACCGGTCATTTGGAAAAAGGCGGTACTAGTGTCGACAGTAAGGTTGCTGGTGCCCAGGCCGATGGTGCCGGTAAAATTCAAGCCAGCATCACTGCTGCTCTGAAAGGTTTGCGTGCCATTAAGAAGTAACGGCATACCGATGGTGGGCGTCAGGGCAAACGACCCCGTCATGGAGTTGGTTATGCCCGCAACCAATGTTATGGAGTTCCCGCTAAAGGTGTAATCGCTGTTTTGAGTAGCAGTACCGCTAAAAGTAATGGAGTTAAACGAAGTCGCCGCCGCATAATTGTTGACGACAGTGCGGTTGGTAATGTCAACCGGGAAAACAAGGTCATCGCCTGCCACTGGTGCGCCACCGGTCCAGTTGCCCGCGGTATTCATGTTGGTGTCGCTACCGCCACCCGTCCACGTTTTGGTAGCCGCAAAGGCATGCGGCGTAATTGCAAAGAGTGCAAATGACGACAGACCAAGCACCAGGCTGGACAGGACTACTTTAAGCTTTTTCATTTTTACTTTCTTTTTTGTTTTATTTAATTTTCTCTCCTCATTGTAGATGGGTAACATGGAAAGTCAATATGTTTATGGTTTAGCTGATGCACACTAACACCCCTATTGCCAGTACGCCGAGCATAAGTCTATTTTAATGTTTGCGTTCGGTAATATGCACGGGCGCGCCGTAGTGAGGTAGCGCAATAACATCATTATCGCCCTTTTGGAGCCGCTGCACGCCGCGCTTGATCCAGTCGTCTGTCCTGGTCGCGACAATGGGGATCGACAGGCCATAGGCCAGCGAATCGGCGACAGTCAGGCCAATGCGCAGACCGGTAAAGCTGCCCGGACCCTGAAAGCATACAATGCCCTGCAGATCCTGGAAGGTTTTGCCTTGCGATTTTAGGGCCTGCTCTATTTTGAGATGGATGGTGTCCGAGAGTTCCCGGTGGGCAGGCCAAACCTCGTAGCTGAGCTTGGTGTGGTCGTCGAATAAACCAACTTCGGCTTCGGGTTTATCGGTGCGGAGCGTAAGGATGAGCATGCTATTGTACCGCCTCTATTAGATAAGCTAGATCTTTGGGAGCGTGCAAACTAATAGTACGGGAACCTTCCGATGTTTGAGCTATGATCAGCGTCAGCCGATTGGCTGGTAACACATGCGCGACGGCATTGCCCCACTCTACAACCGTTACAATGTGCTCGTCGCCTGCCACCTCGGCCAACTCTTCGCCGACAATGCCCACATTGGGCAAGCGGTAAAAATCAAAGTGGTGGATTTGGAAGTGAGGGCAGTCGTAAACCTTGCTGACGGTAAAGGTGGGGCTGGCGACTTTGTCGTTGCTACCGGCGCCACGGGCCAGGCCACGCACCAGGGTCGTCTTGCCGCCCCCCAGGTCGCTTACCAGTTCAATTACCTCCCCGCCTTTTAGCGACGCGCCGAGCTTCTCGCCGAGCAGTTCGGTTGCTTCGGAGCTTGTGGAATTTGTTTGCCAGGTCGTTGCGGTACTCATATGCTCCGTATAGTAGCGCGAAGCCGGCTGCTACGGCAAGTACCCCTGGATGCAGAGGGCTAACTCCGGACTTAGGAGTATTGCTGCTTACCGTGGTCATTTTGGTGCTGGCTGCCTGTTTTTTGGGCTTGGCCGGCTTAGCGGCTTTGGTTGTTACGCCCTTAACTGAGGTGGGCTTTTTGGCTACTGCAGCCTTGGCGGGTGTTTTTGCTTTGGCGGTAACTTTTGGGACTACTACTGGTGGCTTGACGGTATTGGGTGCGTTAGGGGTGGCTATAGTGGTCCATTGCCAAGCGCCATCTGCAAATATCCAGGCCTGACCGTCTTTAGCGGCACCATAGTCGCCTGTTTGCGCCAGCAGCGTGCCGAATGGGTCCAACAGCGCTACCTGGCCGTCGGTGTTGGCTAGGCTTAAATGGGTAGTAGCGGAAAAATAAGCCACGAAGCTCTGGGCGGGGAGCAGTGTGCCTGCAGGGAATATATAGGAATGCTTGGTGGTTATGCCTGCCTGGAGCGAAAATCCGCTGAGGTCAAAGGGCTGGTCGTTGGGGTTGTACAGTTCGATAAATTCGTCGGTGGCGTCGTTTTGCGGAGCTGCCGGGTTGGGCAAAACTTCGCTGATTTGCGGAGCCAGCAGACCAGCGTTGGCCGATAGCGCCGGTGGGTCGCTGATAGAGTCACCGTCCGTAGTGCCTGGAGGCGAGGATGTGGGGTCGCTGCCGGGCGGAGCGCCAGAAGTGTCGTCTTGCGGCGGCTCACCCGTGCCCGGACCAGCCGGAGGCGGGCTAGGGTCGCAGGTATCCGCGGGCAGCGGCACCACACCGGCATCGACAAGCGGCGGCACGACAAGCAATGTTGCACCATTAACAAGGCCGGGCGACGGCGAGCCGGCTACAATGTCGGCCGCATCACTGCCCGTGTCGATATAGCTATGTAAGACCGAGGTATCGACCTGACGCTGTAAACTTGTGGCCTTAGCAACCCCAGTACTCCCCGCCGTAAGTAACACGGTACGGTTATCGAGTGATGCTATAGAAGCAGTACCGTTCTTGGGCGTGCTCCACTCCACTTCGTCGACGACGGTTAAAAATGCACCGCAGGTGCTGTCGTCGGCGACCTGGTTGGTGTCATAGGTAAGCCGCACATGCCCCGCCGTAGCCGAGATGCCGGCGCTAAACCACGTTTGCGCCTTGCCGGCCAAGTATTGCACCGGCTGGCCATTACTAGTGAACTGGCTGGCGATAAGATACGACTGGCCAGGCGCAATGCTGCCTACAAGCGGCACACTGCGGAATGGCGATTCCCAGTTAAGCGCCGTTGTACTGGCAATATCCAGACGCCAGTCGTGCGCTGTAAAATCGATGGGGGCGGTGGTTGTATTATATAGTTCGATAAACTCTTCGGAGGCACTAGCGCCGGTCCCTGGCTGGATTTCGGTGATAAGCACGGGCGGCACAACGTGGGCCGAGACGGGGAGAGAATCCTCGGCCCACGTAGTAGCCGGCCGTGCTGCAAGCAGCAGTACAAGACTAAGAGCTAAGAGGTTTAAAATGCGCTGTGTTCTTTTCACGTCCGGGATAGTATGCAAGGGTCCGCCTAAATGCAAGTATTGTTGTAAATATAACTCTATTACTCCTGGCCACCAGTAGTTGTGACGATTCGGGCGCAAGCGGTATACTAGAGTCATGTTGCAGTTGAGCGGTATGGTTATTAATCGCCCGGTGCTAAGTTTGCGTATTGGCCGGGCCATTGCAACCACCATCGCGGCCATCATCAACCCCGATAATTTAAAAATCGAGGGCTTTTACTGTATCGACCACCAAAACCGCCAACGGCTCATCGTACTCTCGCAGGATATTCGCGACATCTTGCCCCAGGGCATTGTCGTCAACGACGAAGAAGTTTTAACCGAGCCGCACGAACTGGTGCGCCTAGAAAAAATCCTCAAAATTAACTTTGATCTTATGGGCAAACAGGTAGAAACCACCGACAAAAATAAGGTCGGCAAGGTCAACGACTATGCTGTGGACGTACAGAGCATGTACATCCAAAAAGTGTACGTATCACAGTCGCTGCTTAAAAGTTTTACGACCGGCAGCCTTGGCATCGACCGGACGCAAATTGTCGAAATAACCGACAAAAAAATCGTCATAAACGAGCTAGAACAAAAGGTCCGCGCCCAGGCCGGGGCCGTTGCCGTCTAAGCGCCCTGATCTTCTTCTCCGTCTTCGTACGCGGCTAAAGCCGCCTTTATATCATCAAAACCAAACCCCTGACGGGCGAGGTACTGCATAAATTTTTGGCGGTCCGGGTAGCGGGCGCTCTTTTTGGCAATGAGTTCGGCAAGCACCGAACGCTCGTCGGCTTCGTCTTCTGTTAAAACCTGGCTAATAATGTCGTCCGGGACGCGCTTTTGCTGGAGTTCCAGGCGCAGGCGTCGTTTGCTCGTTGCTTTTAATAACCGGCGGTTAGCAAGCCAGGTGCGGGCAAAATCCAGGTCGTCCAGCAGGCCGAGGCCGCGCAGACGGTCGGCAATTTGGGTGGCGGCTTCGTCGTCGATACCTTTGCGGCGAAAATAATCATGCAGTTCCCATTCGCTGCGCGGGCGCATGGCCACGTAGCGCAGGGCATTGCCGTAAGCTTTATCCAGCCCAGCGGCTTTTTTAAGCGCCTGCAGCTCGGCACCGGTTAATTCTTGGCCACTGGCCAGGCCTTGGGCGACCAGCGCACCTTCGCTCAAACTAAAAGCGTACACGCCGTCTACAAACAACGAGTACCGGTCGGTGCGCTTTACTTGCTGTTTAATTGCGGTAATTTTCATGGCAACGCTTTATTGGCTTATCGGCGGCTGGCGAAAATTAAATCGGGCATAGTTATTTTACCGTCAGTTCAACGCATTTGGTTTCGGGCAAGCACAAAACAGGCAGTGCGGGGAATTGCCGCAGCGATTCTTGCTCGGCCCAGTCCCAATCGGCATCGGTGTAACCGTTAAAGTCGCTCTGCCAGTGCGGAATACACGTTGCCGGCACCCAGCCTAAACCGTGGCCAAATGTTTTATCCTGCAAATAAGTAAAACCGGCGCAAAACACATCGGCGCCAGCGCTGCTGCCCGCCATAAGCTTGCCGTCCCACAACTTGGCAACGTCACCAGCGGCAGTCACCGCCGTGTAAAGTGCAAACGGATTGCCGCCGGGCAGGTATACAATATCCGCCCAAGCCGAGACTTCGGCAAAGTTTTCCATTGTGAGCGTGCGGTATGTAATGGTGTGGCCCTTTTTACAGGCTTCGAACATATCCATGTTAATACGGCGCGTTTCTTCCCATTCGCTTTTGGGTTGGGCAAAGATGCAAAAAGCCAGCTTAACCTCGTTGGGCAAGTAGCGCAACACGGCATCTACAAAGTCTTTGCCGCCTTCGCCTGCCAGCCACGGCCGGCCGCCCGTTAAAATGAGACGTTTCATATGGTTATTTTACTGCCAAACGCGCTGTTTGTTCAGTTCTTCTTTGTCGCGGAAGGCTTGTTCTAGGTCTATACCGAGCATATTGCATAGACCCAGCAGCACTATAAGCACATCTGCGGCCTCGTGGGTGAGGTTGGCAGTGTGCGTGTCTGGCGCCGATTTTAACCCCACTTGCTTGCGCGCGGCCCGGGCAAACTCGCTGCATTCTTCAAACAGCAAAACAAATCGTTCGGCCACGCCATCGGTAAAGCCGCGTTCCTTAACCGCCTGGGCAACGTATTGTTGCAGGTCGGCAAGCGTCGGCTTGGATTTAAGCGCAAGGTTGCTCATGGTTATTCCTTAGGTTTAGCAGCGGCGCGAACTTTTTGGGCGATTTCTTCCATGACCTCGGGATTTTGCTGCAGGTAAGTTTTGGCTGCCTCGCGGCCCTGGCCGATTTTGGCGCCGTTGTAGGCAAACCAGGCACCGGCCTTTTCGACGATGTTGTAAAGCACGGCGAGGTCGATAATGTCGCCGCTCTTGGAAATGCCTTCGTTATACATGATGTCGAATTCGGCTTCGCGGAAGGGCGGCGCAATTTTGTTTTTAACCACCTTGACGCGGGTACGGTTGCCAATAACCTCGTCGCCCTGTTTGATTTGCCCAATGCGGCGGATGTCCATCCGCACACTCGCGTAAAACTTGAGGGCGTTACCACCGGTCGTGGTTTCTGGGTTGCCAAACATCACGCCGATTTTCATGCGGATTTGGTTGATAAAAATAACACTGGCCTTGCTGCGGTTGATGACGCCGGTGAGCTTGCGCAAAGCCTGGCTCATGAGGCGGGCCTGCAAACCAGGCAACGAATCGCCCATGTCGCCTTCGATTTCGGCGCGGGGCACCAGTGCGGCCACGGAGTCGACCACGATTATGTCCACGGCGTTGCTGCGCACTAATGTTTCGGTGATTTCGAGGGCTTGCTCGCCGTTGTCGGGCTGGCTTAAGAGGAGGTTATCTACGTCCACCCCAATGCGTTTGGCGTAGCCAGGGTCTAGAGCGTGCTCGGCGTCGATGAATGCCGCCGTGCCGCCAGCGCGCTGGATTTCGGCAATGGCGTGCAGCGTAAGAGTAGTCTTGCCTGAGCTTTCTGGCCCGTAAATTTCGATTACGCGGCCGCGGGGGATACCGCCACCCAGGGCGAGGTCGAGCGACAGACTGCCTGTTGAGGTGGTTTCGACCTTTTGGGCATAACCTTTGCCGAGCATCATGATCGAACCTTTGCCAAACTGCTTCTCAATTTGTTCGAGCGCCATACCGAGGGCCTTTGTCTTGCCTTCGCTGCCGGCGCCGGCTGCTACCATGTCGGCCTCCTGCGAAACCTTGCTGTCCTTTGTCTTGTCTTTAGCCATACACTACCCTTTTACCCTTTCGTTAGTCATCCCCTCCACCACTTGTAATAACCTATTATAGCAGGGGTTACTATAAGCGGCGCCTAAGTTAATACCATACACTTCGTTTTTGTGCCAACTTTTTAATGCACAGAGATGTCGGAAAGCTCACATAGCAGAGACACCAATCCTACCCGACAAAAAATCTTGCATACTTGACAAAACAATGCTATTATTACTATTGTACCTGCGGGCGTCAGCCCCTTTCGGTCAAATCTTGAAACTGAAGGCAGGTACACAAAAATGTACTGTTGTTACCCCCCTAGACGGAGGGGTATTTTTATATCTCGGCCAGATCAACTTGCGCAGTTGAACCAACTTTATGACCGTTGTGGCGTGATATATTCCAGCACGGCATGACACTGCAAAATTGATACTGCCCATTACCTACTTTCCTCACAACTACCCGTACCTTCTTTTTCTGCACTATTCCAATAATCCCCCAGTAGTGAATTTCTGTCATACACATAACTTTCTTTTTCTTCTTTTTTACACGTACATTTTCTCGTCGTACATCATACTCTTGATATGTAGTAGCGATGGTCAATAGCTCAATAGCGTGCGGCAAAAATTTGAGTTTTGTCACCCATTCTTCTTGGGGTCGGGGATATCGATTCTTGGTGTTTAGTAGATGATGAAAGCCGTCGGAGGTAAAGTGCACCTTCATACCACCGAGCGCAGGACTTACGATATGGCCAACAGCAGCATAGGTCGCCTCTGCCTTTGCCTTTAGATCTTCGGGTCTCTCCTGCTTTTCCATAATAAAGCTATTGTAACACCGAAACGCTTGTGTCAAACGTAAAAATATGGCGTTAACAAAAAATCCGCATTAAGCTGACGATTCTTTTCAGTAGCCAGTAAGACAAAAGCCTGAACGGGCGATTTTACTATCATGCTGCTTACGCTTTCGTATATAATGACTGGGAAATGGGTGCAAAAGATTCGCTAATGGGACGCTTTTTGGGCAGTGCCGACAAGTTCAGCGACAAACAAGTGGCTGAGACGCTGAGCATGCTGGTGGAGCACGGCATAAAACGCGGCGCCAGCGACATCCACCTGGAGCCGCACGAGCGGTTCGTGCTGGTACGCTACCGCATCGACGGCACGCTGCGCGGCGTACACAAGCTGCCCCGGGCATCGCTGGGGCCGCTGGTGTACGAGCTTAAAAAACGAGCCGGCATGGACGCGAACGATACCCAAACTCCACAGGAAGGCGAATTTAGCGCCACGGCTGGGGCGCGTATTATTGAGGCACACGTGTCGACCATGCCCGTCTTTGGCGGCGAAAAGGCAGTACTGCACCTTTCCTCACAGCTGGGCAAACCAGAAACTTTGGAGCGCTTGGGTTTTTGGGGCGAAAACTTGCAGGCCCTCCGTACCGTGCTGGCCAGCCCGCATGGACTCGTGGTGGTAGCCGGCCCGCGGCACAGTGGCGTGTCTTCGACCCTGTTTAGCTTGCTCGACCAAATTAACAGCCCGATGGTCAACATTGCCACCGTCGAAACCGACACCAAACACCGTTTGCCGGGCGTCAATCATACCTATCTTGGCAAGAGCGGCCTCTCTATTGCCGAAGGGCTGCGGGCGGCGCTCAAACAAGACCCTAACATCATCCTGCTGGGTGACGTGCCCGACCGCGCCACTGCCGAAATGGCCATCCATGCCGCCACCACCGGCCATTTTGTACTTACCGGCTTGCATGCCGATAGCAGCGTTGCGGCCGCCCTGCGGCTGCGCGTAACCGGCGTTGAGCCGTTTTTGCTGATGAGCGCCTGGCGCGTCGGCGTAGGCCAACGGCTGGTGCGCGGCCTGTGCGCCAACTGCCGTGAACGATACGCGCTCAACACCGAGGAGCAACAACAACTCAAAAAAGCCTTTGGCATTACCACCCCTGCCGCCCATAAACGCGTTAACCAGCTTGAGCGGGCCGCGGCCGCTGCGGGCCTTAGCCGGCCCGCCGAACCCAGCAGCACCCCGGCCGCCATTACTCACCTGTGGCGCCCCCACGCCGAGGGCTGCGACCAGTGCGAGCACAACGGCTACAATGGGCGCACCGCTATTGTTGAAGTACTTGGTAATACGCCCGCGCTCCAAAAAGGTCTTATGGACCAGAATGTAATTTCGGCCAGTGGGTTGCAAAGTTTTGTATTAAAAGATGGGTTTATACCCATGGCGCTGGATGGACTTATTAAGGCATTATGCGGCCTGACCACCGTTGACGAAGTACTGCGGGCCGTGGCCGCGCCCTCGCTCGACTAGCGGCCAGGGTTGACCGCGCCGTTGTTGTCGTTATAATCAGACCGTAGATATGCATACTCGCAGCCGTACCGACGGCTTTACCATTATCGAACTCCTTGTTGTTATCGTGCTCATTCTTATTTTGGCCGCCTTGGTGATCTTAACGGCCAGCGGCGTACAGGCAAAAAATCGTAACACCGCGCGGCAAGTAGGGGTCAACACCCTGCAAGGCCAGCTCGAGACCTACTATGCCCAAACCAATAAATACCCAACGCTCGCTAACCTCAACGACGCCGCCTGGCGCACTGCCAATCTCAAAAAGCTAAAAACTAGTGATGTCCAAGACCCACGCTGGGACAGCGCCAGCCCAGCCTGCGCCGCCCACGACAAAGTCATGCTCGCTGCCGTACCTACTGCCAATTGTTACAGCTACCAGGTAATCGGCACCGACGGCTCGGCCTGCGACAACGTCAAGGTCGACTGCGCGCACTATACGCTTACTGCTGTTCTTGAGGGTGGCGGCAGGTACGTAAAAAGCAGCCTGAACTAGCCTCCAGAAAGGATGTAGTGTAAAGGCCACCCACCGAGGGGTTCGGGGGACTGTGTAGCCGGAAGAAATTAAAAACGCACCTTGTACACAAGGATGCGATTTTTAATTTTGCGCCGCGCGGAACGCGCCCCCGAACCCCTCGGTGGGTGGCCTCAGCTAGAAGGACGCTGGATAAAACCGGTGACCGACTAAGACGGCTGGTCTTGGTAGGGGAGGGGGATGGGGCGGCCGTTTTTAAAGCACTCGACGGCGTTATTTAGGATGGCGATCTGCCGCTTGGGACTTTTAACGTAACTAAAGCGGTAAGTTGTTTCGTCACCCTCGGTGCTCAAACGGATCGTGCCAAAGTCGAGCAACGATTGCAAAATGCCGCCTTGGCGATAGCTGGCGTCTTCTATGTTGGACAGGCTTACGGTTTGCTCACGCTTAGAAAACAGGCTGCTTTGAATCTCTTGAATAACACTTTCGTTCGTCAAGAAAAACGTGTTGTTGTTATAGACGTAGGTGGCCGCCAGCGCGCCCAAAACCACGAGCATCGTTAAGCCGGTAATGACCACAAAGGCGATAAGCGCAAAACCATTATTGCCAAATGAGCCAACCGTAGAGCTGCCGCCGTTCATAAAAAAACCAATGAGCAGCCCCATAAAGGCGGCTACCAGCGCAAAGGCAATCGCCCAAATTTTGATAATGCCTATGGGGTGGCGCGTCACATTGCTCACAATATACTCTTCGGCGCTTAAGTTAAGCTGCGGGTACTTGCGGTGAGATTCGTCGTGCAGGGCTTTAATTTCGGGCGGAATAGACTGAGCGATGGGCTGGATAGAGCGCGTCACATGCACAAACTGCGACTGTTCTGGTGGCCGGGCGTACAGCGGGTTGCCAAACTGGTCGTATGCCACGGGCTGATCGTACGATGGGGGCGGAGCGCCGGCACCTTGCGGCTGCTGAGGTTCTTGCGGTGGGCTGTTTGGTTCCATAATACTTCTATTATACAGGAGTAATGTGTTTTACGTAGTGCTGGGCTGCTCTGTTTCGGGATGCGGCTTGCGGCCCAAATGCAGGTAGGTTTTGCGCGTTACTTTGCGGCCGCGCGGCGTTCGCTCTAATAAGCCGATTTGCATAAGGTAAGGCTCGTAAAAATCCTCGATTGTGTTGCGTTCTTCAGAGGTCAAGGCCGCCAGCGTTTCCACCCCCACCGGGCCGCCGTTGTAGTTATCGATGATGGCCGCCAGGAGCGTGCGGTCGGACGGGTCCAGCCCCAGTTCGTCTATCTCTAGGAGGAGCAGGGCCTTTTCGCTGATAACTGTGTCAATAATTCCGTCGCCGTTCACGTCGGCATAGTCCCGCACGCGTTTAAGCAGCCGGTTGGCGATACGCGGCGTGAGGCGCGCGCGCTTAGATAGTTCGGCAGCGGCTTCGTCGGCAATAGTAACGTGCAAAATGCCGGCCGCCCGCTCGATCACCTGCCTGATTTCTTCGGGTTTATAAAACTCCAGGCGGTGGATCATGCCAAAACGGTCACGCAGCGGCGCCGCCAAGTTGCCGGTGCGGGTAGTGGCGCCAATAAGCGTAAACTTGGGCAAATCCAGCCGCAGCGAGCGCGCGCTGGGCCCCTTACCAAGCATAATGTCGAGTTTAAAATCCTCCATGGCCGAGTACAGCACCTCTTCGATGTTGTGGTTAAGCCGGTGTATTTCGTCGATAAACAAAATATCGCCGTCCTGCAAGTTGGTGAGCATACTGGCCAGATCCCCGGCGCGTTCGATGGCCGGGCCGCTGGTAATACGGATCTGCGCCCCCATTTCGTTGGCAATTACACTTGCCAGCGTGGTCTTTCCCAGCCCCGGCGGCCCATGCAAAAGCACATGATCGAGCGGCTCACCCCGTTTTTTGGCAGCGTCAATCGCCAGCTTGAGGTTGAGCTTAACCCGCGTCTGCCCAATATAATTGGCAAAATCTTGCGGGCGCAGCGTAATTTCCAGCTCTTGCTCCTGCTGGTCATCATCCGGCGCAGCGGTGTTTACAATACGTTCGACTGCCATAGTCCTCCTATTCTACCACTAGTAGTGCCGGTGGGCTTACAGCGCAAGGAACCGGCCGCCCAAGCGCCCTCACCCAGATAAACAGATGCTATAATAAGCCTCATGATTAAAAATCGCATCGTTTTTGGCAACTACACCGACTACCGTTTTACTATGACCAAAGCTCAGGGCTCTTATATATGGGATGACGCCGGCAAAAAGTTGCTGGATTTTGCTTCCGGCTGGAATGTAACCAACCTAGGATGGAATAATCCCGAAGTAAACGAGGCCTTTATACAACAGGCCCGAAAGAACGTCTATGCCTCCATGTGGGCGCCCGATAAAATTCAAGAGGATTACGCCGCGGCGATTTTAGCCGAATATCCCGGGGTCGACGTTGCCATCCGCACCACCGGCGGCACCGAAGCGAACGAGGTAGCAGTAAAACTGGCCCGGGCCAGTACCGGACGCACCAAGATTATCGGCTTTAAAGATACCTACCACGGGCAACTGTTTGCCTCTATGGCGCTCGGTTACATTCCCGACTACGTACGTGCCATCCAACCACTCGTCCCCGACTTTGTCCAAATGGACTACCCAGCGGCCACGCCCGGTGACGTTGCCAAAGACGCCCAAACGCTCGCCGATTTCAAGACTCAGCTCGAAACAATACTCGCCGCTAAAGATGTTGCTGCCATTTTTGTGGAGCCCGGCATCGTTACCGGGTGGGGTGCCTGCAAAATGGCTCCGAGCGGCTTCGTGGAATTGGTGCGCGAACTTACCACGCAGTACGGCACACTCATGGTTGTCGACGAAGTGGGCACCGGCTTTTCCCGCACGGGCACGTTGTTTGGTATTGACCGCTTTAAAGTAACGCCCGACATTGCCACTTTTGCCAAAGCCGTGACCAACGGTGCGGGCGGCCTGGGCGCCGTATTAACCAGAGCCGAACTGGTAGAAAAAACCATAAGCGAAGCCAATTACACCTCCACCTTCGGTTGGATGCCAACAGCTTGCGCGGCGGCGCTGGCCACACTTGCCATTCACAAGCGCGACAAAGTATGGGAAAATGCGGCTACCCTGGGCGACAAATTTATCGAAACGCTCCGCACCGAACTATCACCACTTGGCGCAGTAGTGCGCGGCATGGGACTAGAAGTGTGTGTTGACCTTGCCGCCGTCCCCGGCGTAGCCAGCAGTATAGTAAGAAATGTCGAACAAACCTGTAAGGATAACGGCCTGGCGATAGTGACCGGCGACGATGGCTACGACTTGCAGCTTATGCCGCCCTGCAATATTTCTGCCCAAGATCTCGATTTTGGGACCTCCGTGCTCGTAGACGCCATTAAAGAAGCCACCAAAAACTAGCCACCTGCGCGCGAGCCCCGCTCTTTGGTTCTGTTGTTGGCCAGTGAGTTGGCTAAGTACGCTGTTTAAGGGCGTGTTTAATACGCTCGGCCGTGGGCAGATCTTTATCGACGTCGGCCAGTGCGGCCACGGCGTCTTGGGGCGAGTAGCCGAGCGACACCAGGGCTTCGGCGGCTTCGTCCTGGACGATACTTAGCTCGGACTGCAGCATGCCGGTGCTGGCCAGGTCCACGCCTGCCAGCCCCACTTTGTCTTTTAGTTCCACTACAATCCGTTCGGCAACCCGCTTGCCCACGCCGTTGGCCTGTTGGATGGTTTTGGTGTCGCCTGTTGCAATACTGGTCCGCACTGCGGCGGCGTTACCAATACTTAACACGTTAAGGGCCATTTTGGGCCCCACGCCATTTACACCCAGTAGCTGCACAAACAGCTGCTTAGTATCAAGGCCCATAAAGCCATACAGATCGTAAGCACTCTCGCGGATGTGCTCATACACGTGCACTTTTACCTGCTCGCCGGGTGTTAAACGGCCAAAATCTTCTGTAGTCATGAGCAGGCCGTAGCCCACGCCGGCTACTTCTAAAACAACTTGGTCAAATGTCTTTTCGGCCACCACGCCGGTAAGTGTTGCGATCATTAGGTATTAGTATACCCGATATCTGTAATCCCTCCCACTAAGGCGCCTTGGAAGCACCGGATATGTTATTACAGCATATTCGGTGACCCGCACGTGCCGTAAAGTTTTTCAGGAATCCCAGTATACCCCTCATTAAATAAGCCGGAGACGGCACCTCTATTTGCCTTAGGCAAAACGGGCAACGCCGGCGTGCGTCAGGGCAGCGGCCAAGGCATCGGCGGCGTCGTCGGGCTGGGGGATACGGTCGAGCTTAAGCAGCACGCGCACCATCTCCTGCATTTGTTTTTTGTCGGCTTTGCCATAGCCGGTAACGGCCTGCTTGATCTGCATGGGCGTGTACTCAAACAGCGTGAGCCCCGCCTGCTTGCCGCACAGCAGCACCACGCCGCGGGCCTGGGCCACGGTCATGGCCGTGGTAACGTTGCGGGCAAAAAAGAGCTTTTCGACCGACATAACTGTTGGTTTGGTTTGCATAATAATATCGGTCAGTTCTTCGTAGATGGTCTGCAGGCGAACGGCGTCGTCTTCGTGCACGGGGGTGCGGATAACACCGGCGTCTACCAGCTGGGTGCGGCGGGCATCAACATCTATAACGCCAAAACCTAAAATGCCGGTGCCAGGGTCGATGCCGATAATGCGCACCTTTTAAGGTCTTCCTGGCCTTTGTGCTGCATACAAAGCCGCCGTCCGGGCCTGCAATTCCAAGAACTCCTCGACCGGAACAAGGCCGCTCGAAATTTCAATGCGCGGCATTACAGCTCCTCCAGTCACCTCGCCTGCCACATCGTCGGCAATGCCAGCTACTGCAGCCGCAAACTCCTCGGTACTACGGGGAGGAGGGCCGGCAAGCTGGGGCGCATCTTTAACGAACTGGCGCAGGTCCGGTGCTGTAATTCGCTCGGGGCCAGAAGTAAAGACTGTGTTGCGGGGCGCATCTGGATTTTCTACAAGGCCAAGCGTTGCTAACCTATGGCTGACTGCGTAGGTGATAAATCGAGCCAGATCGCGTACTTGTACGTCACCGCGCTTCACGCCCCTAAGGTTCATGAAAAAACCGTGCATAGCGCGTGTGTGACTGCCCGGCAAATTGGCGTATATTACCGGGATCTCTTCTACACTCTCTAAAAGATGTTGTAAACGAGTCCCGGTAATACGCTGGGGCGTTCGAGGGCTGCTGTCGGCAGCGGCAACGACCAGATGGTTGTTTAAGGTGCCTATCAAGGCGGAGCCCAGGCCGAACGCTACTTCCGCACAGCTCGGGTCGAGCGGCGTGTCATCGCCTTCAAGTTCTATTCCAAACAGATGTTGACTGACGGCCGGCTTTCTACCTGCTGCCCTTGCGCCGCTCATGCCAGCAACCCTTCGGCAATGTCGAAGTTAACGTGGGTATTGGTAACGTCAACTACGTCGTCGAGCGCGTCCATGAGGCGCATAATTTTGCCGGCGGTTTCTTTGTCGGTAACCTCAACGGTGGTGTTGGGCACAAAAGTCAGCTCGGCTTCCAGCACTTCCATGCCGGCAGCGCGCAGAGCGTCGCGGACTTTGGCCAGCGCTTTGGGGTCGGTATAAATAACCGATTCGTCGCCGTCTTCTTGGACGTCGTCGGCCCCTGCTTCCAGGGCTTGCATCAGCACGTCGTCGCCCTTACCGGTAATCCGGATCATGCCTTTTTGGTCGAACTGAAAGGCCACAGCGCCCTTTTCGGCAATATTGCCGCCGTGCTTGGAAAACGCCAGGCGCACTTCCGGGTAGGTGCGGTTGATGTTGTCGGTAGCGGCTTCGACTAAAATAGCTACGCCGCCGGGGCCATACCCTTCGTATAAAACCTCTTGCAACTGAGCGGCGTTTTTGTCGGCGACGCGCTGGATGGCGCGGTCGATGTTGCTAAGCGGCATGTTGGCGGCCTTGGCTTTGTCGATGGCCAGCCGCAGGGCAAAGTTAGTGCTCGGGTCCGAACCGCTGCGCGCAGCCAAGGCAATGGCACTGCCCAGTTTGGTAAATACCGCACCGCGGGCAGCGTCCTTAACGCCCTTTTCCCGTTTAATAGTTGACCATTTTGAGTGCCCGGACATGCTCTTAAAACTCCTTTAGCTGCTTGTTGTCTTCTCTGTTATTATAGCATATTTTCGCCGGGCCCTGTTTTGCAGCATGGTGGCCGTCAGCAGTACCAATATATAAGTGGCAATAAGCATGCCAAACGAAAAGCCAATATGCTCAACAAAAGCGTGCGGAACCCGGCTCAGCAGCGTGGCCACATCCAGCATATACCCCAGCAACAACTTGGCCGGCCAAGCAAACCAGCCGGCCAGCATGGGCAGCGCCATGCCCGCCAGCCCAGCCACCAGCGTCAGCAGCATGGCGGCCGGTACCAGCACGGCAATGAGTAGGTTAGCTGGCAGCGACACGAGCGACATTTGCCCAAAAATAAACAGCACGTAGGGCAGGGTCATGGCCTCGGCACACAGGCTCTCGATGATAATCTGCATTACCAGCCGCGGCTGCCTTTCGCCGTA
>Ga0207661_10000118_pt1 | contig 50730 bp, 50 predicted proteins | sample KBSC713LmetaG_FD_184337 | JGI IMG/M metagenome (GOLD analysis project Ga0207661, IMG submission 184337) | Corn rhizosphere microbial communities from Kellogg Biological Station, Michigan, USA - KBS C7.1-3L metaG (SPAdes) (version 2) | ecosystem: Host-associated > Plants > Roots > Rhizosphere ...
CGGAGCTGCAATCGCCTCACGCCCCGACCCATCCTCTGCTACACTGTACCGACCATGCCCCGCCCCAAACGCATCCACCAACTCCCCACCGTCGACCGCCCGCGCGAAAAATTGCAGCGCAAAGGCGCCGCCGCGCTATCCGACTTTGAACTATTAGAGGCACTAATTGGCAATGGCAACGCCGGCAGCGATGTGGGCTCGATCGCCCGAAGCGTCCAAAAGATTATGCAAAAAGGCGCCGAGTCACTGAACTACGAAAGCCTCACGGCTATTAAAGGGGTCAACCTGGTAACGGCCGGTAAAATCCTCTCGGCATTAGAGCTGGCTAAACGCCACCTAGTGCGCGATGTTGAGCCGCTGCGCAGCCTGCAAGACATCGTCAACCGCTTAAGCGACATCCGCGGTAAGCAGCAGGAACATTTTGTGTGCCTGTCACTCGACGGCGGCCAACGCCTCATTGCTCAGCGCACCATTACTATTGGTACCCTCGACTCGGTACTGGCTCACCCCCGCGAGGTATTTGCCGATGCCATTGTCGACCGCGCCGCCAGCGTGCTGGTGGCGCACAACCACCCCTCGGGTGACCCGAGCCCCAGCACTAAAGACATTAGCCTTACCCAACAACTGGTGGCGGCCGGGCAGCTTTTGGGCATTACCCTGCAAGACCACATTATTCTTACCAAAACCGAGTATTTTAGCTACCGGCAGCACCACTTACTATAGGTCGGGCAAAACGGGCAGCGAGCGCCCCGGCTCGACGGCCGATGTTAAAACCAAAAACCTTTTGGCGGCTGGCTTCTTTGGCGAGCCTGCTTGCCCGCCCGGTAAAGGTATAGTGCTGCAGGGCGCGGTACACGCCGTTGGTCCAGCCGAAGCCGGACTGGCAGGCGTACTCGCCCTCGTCGCCCATATTGCCAACGTGCATAACGTCGACCTTTTCGACCAGCTTGCGCTGCAGGCTGAAGACTTCCTGGCAAGCGCGCATAAAGCGGTTGCGCACCTCTATGGCCAGCGTCGAACCGTGGTTGCGCCAGGCGGCGCGGGCGACGCGGTACTGCAGCGGCGCCCAACCGTTGCGGCCATCCCATTGTTGGTCGGTGTCCTCTAAGGTGGCCATACAGCCACCGGGTTGCAAAAATTTATCGGTAATATGACCCAATACGCGCTGAGCCTGGCCTGGGGTGGCAATGCCCATATCCAGCGGATACACGCCGGCCAGCGACCATACACCGGTATGCCCTGGCTGTTCGTCGGCTTGCCTGGGCTTAAAATTATAATCAAAGAAGAAGCCGGCGGCCTCGTCCCAACAAAGACTCTGGATAGCCACGGCGCGGTCGTCGGCGCGCTGCGAAAAAGCCGCGGCTTGCTCGAGGTCGGCACGGCGGTGTTTGCCAAAACGGCTGGCAGCCCGAATTTCTAGGGCTTGAGCAATCGTCTGCTCCAGCTTGAGCAAGTTACAGTTAAGATCGACCGGGATAATGCTGGTGGTGCAGATGCTGTAGAGGTTGCGTCGGTCGGCCAGCCAGCGGCTGCTAAAGTCCCACCCCGACTCGCAGGCGGCGCGCAGGTCGAGGGCGACTTGCTCGGGGTCGGCACCCAGTATTTGTTGGGCTAGGGCTATTGTTGCTTCGTCTTTACAAATTAGCTCCAGCCGCGGCCCGGTTGCATCGCTGTAAAAACGGTTGACGAGCATGCTGCCGCCCTTACCGTCGGGGAGGCGCACCACGCGGCGATACTCTTGCGGCTCCTCTGCCCCGGGGTCCAAATCTTCGGCTCCCGCCATCCAAAAGTCATGTTCGCGCTGCATAGCCGGCAAAAAGCGTACCAGCGCTTCGTCGCCGTCATGCTCGGCCAGCAGTTCGACCATCTCGGCAAACACCGGTGGTTGCGAGCGGCCCAAAAAGTAGCCGCGTGTGCCATTAGGTATGTAGCCGAAAGTCTCAATAAGGTCGGCATAATTATGAACCATGCCGCGTATGTCTTGCCAGCGGCCCTCAACGGCGAGGCCGCGCATGACCTCCAGGTTGTCCCAATAATAATTTTCGGTAAAGCGCTCGCCAGGGATAAATACGTCGTTCGCGACATGTATTTCGCTGGAGTTGCCCGGGCGGCGCAGGACGTCCCACATGGACGAAATATGTTCGTCGATGGTGGTGTTTGGGCCAGCATTATAGCCAATGGCCAAGCGGTCGGCAATTTCCTGGCGGCGCGCTTCGTCTTCGGCCACCGATGCGGGCGGTCTGAGGGTGGCCAGGTAGGTATCGGTCACCACCTTACAGTCGGCAATGCCTGCTGCGTGCTGCCCGGCATGGTAGTTTCGCAATAGCTCCAGGTCAACGACTATCTCGGGCGGACGTACCGTTAATACCGAACCCGGGGCGGCCTCAGCAGACAACATGATACGAATAGATTTCGGAACACATGATTATAAAGGTATAGCATTATGTGGCTGCGGAGCGCAACTGTATTTTTGAAGTAAATTATGAAATAAAAATAAACTTTGCCTGGAGGTAGGCTGTGCTATTATGCCGGCCGAATCGTAAGGAGTACCGAAGATGGCACAGTGTTATATAGAGCTACGCAAAAGTACGGCCCGCGGCGCCGAAAGCCTGGCAGCCGATATAATGCGCCACCTGCACGCGCGCCAACACTTGGGTAAAACAGTGGTCGTATGCGACCAGCCCGTCGGCATGCTGTCTGCCGCCCGCAAACAGTGGCTCCGGCTGTCGCGCTGCCTGCAAAAAGAGCGGGCCGCTACCCTCAACGCCGACAAAATTCTTAAATTTACTCACGCCATAACCCGCATGCAGCACATGGGCTTTTCGGCCAAAACACCCCTGCACAGCCCCGAAGCCGCCGTGTACTTTTTGCGGCCAGAAGACTTACACGTGATGCCTGTGCAGTGTTATACCACCTACTTTCTTACCGCACTCTCTACCGAGGGCATGCATGCCCTGCTCGCCCAACTCCCCCACGAAGCGCTGGTAGTCGATTATCTGGACGATGCCCGCTGGCAGCAGCAGCTCGGCCTTATCCCCAAGCAGGCGCTCGAAGACCGTGTCGAGCGAGTGTGGCAAGAAGTATGCCAATTTTTAACCGACCATCACATTGCTATCCAAGACCTCATTACCGACGATATCCGCAACGTCGAACTCATGGACGAAGCACTCGACACCCTGCTTGGCACCAGCCATCACTTTTTGCGTATCGCCAACGAATTTCAGCGCGCGCTAGAGCTGGCTCGGCCCGTGGCTCTTTCTAAGGAATTACGCACCGCCTACGATTCATTTATTTTACTCGCCCACCGCGTCGAAGCACTCAGCCCCGGTTCATATAGCCAGCACTACCTCGAAAACTACAGCGAAGACGACAGTTTCTTTCTGTACGACGCGGCCCATGGCCAGCTGCGGCTGGGCGGCGAAACATTGGCCGAGGCCTACCTGCGCCACCAGGCTGCTGGCCGCTTGCATCTGGCACAGGCACTGCTGCGGCTGAGTTCTGCGCTGTAAATTGTCGGAAGCCATACCCATTAAACACTATGCAGTAATATATGCCTTGTCGTGGGGGCGTCAAAAAGTTGTCCTAAAAAACGGACAACTCTGTTACACTAGCTGTATGAATCCCGCAGCGCTCGTCAAAAAATATTTAAAGAAGCTGGGGGTTGACCCAGAGGCCAGTGCCCTGTATATCGAACTGGTGCGGGCAGGTCACTCCTCTGCACTGCAGCTCGCCAAAACTACCGGCATTAGCCGCACCCAGGTGTACCGGCACTTGGAGTTATTGCAGGCTCACAGCCTGGTGAGCGCCGAGCAGCTCAGCTACGGTACGCTGTACCGGGCCCTGCCCATCGAAAACATCGAAGACTTGCTCGCCCACCGCGAGTCCGAAACCGCTGCTATCCGGCTCAACCTCGGGGCAATGACCGCCGCCCTGCAAACTATTGCCGGCGGCAGCGGCCCCAAAGCCACCGTACAGCACTACTACGGCCTTGCGGGCCTCAAACAGGCAAACTGGAATCTTACACGCGCCGACAAAGAGTATCGCGTGTTTGAAGCGGCTCACCTTTCGACCCATCTCGACAAAACATTTGCCCGCCGCCACCGCGAACGCTGCATGCAGCGCGGCTTAACGAGCTACGACCTGACCAACTCCCCGAAGGTGTGTAGAAAGGACCTGGAGCCAGTTGATGTGTCGAAAAGTTTTGTGAGGTATATCGACCCGAGCGTACTGACCATTAACTTCGAAGTATGCATGTATAACGATATCGTATTGCTGCTGGACTACACCGAACAAAACTCAATGGCGGTCGAAATCCACCACCCCACACTCAACAAGATGATGACGCAATTGTTTGACGCCATGTGGGCTCAGGCTACCCCGCTCACTATTAGCTAGAGCAAAATGCGGCCGCGGCTATCACACAAATAAAACTACCGGTTCTAAGCAACAAACACTAGGCTACGCGCCAAGCATGGCGATGCCGCCCACAAGTGGGTCGACTGGCAGGCCCCGGCGGGCAGCCACGCGTATCACCAACAGATTGTCGGGGACCCACAGGCCGTCCTGTTGGGGTGTGGCTATAACCGCGTCAACAATACCTTTGACAATTTCCTCTTCTATAGACCAACTCACCGGGGCCCTGGAGCTCCTTCCCAGTATAAAGGCCTCCTCAGCGTCAACAAGTTCGGTGCGACCTACCTCTTTGCCGCCGGCAGCAAATATGGCGAATGTGGCCTGTTGCTGTGGGTCCAAAAGTGGGTCTTCATATGCCCAACCCTCGCCTGACTCGTCGCCGTCGAGGAGCATACTTCTTATTGCTAACGCTGCGGGTCTTGGGCCGGTGGGGGACGTTTTGGTGATGGTGGTTAGACGCCGATTGCGGCCCTCCTCTACGACTGCCAATGCCGCAACGGCGCTTCCAGCTGGAACGCGCGCCACTGTAAGGGCTGGAGGAATGAGACCGCTATCAGTGTCAAATATAGCTTGCTCTACTGTACCTCGCGTCTGATGTCTAAATCTTTGTATGCCTCTACTGCTCATAGCTTGCCATTCCTCATAGTTTAGATAAAACTATATCATTTTTTTGACATACGCCCCAAACTTCCCAGTTAATTCTCTTGGGTTAAAGTTTGAGTGTGCTCCGCTGGTGTAGCCGGGTGTTACAGTACGCGCGGGTCAAATGGAAGTTGAGTCTTATGCTTCCCTCTTGCCCTCGCCAAGAGCAATCTTTGGCAACTACCGGGATGGCCCGTGCTCTTTAGAGGTTTGTAGGCACTTTTTGGCGGTTCACACCGCTAGTTATCATCAGAGTCGCTGGTGATCCTAATAATATCGGCGCCGTAAGCTTCGACCTTTTTGGTGCCAAAGCCGGGGACTTTTAGAAGTTCGTCTTCGGAACGCGGCTTGAGGATAGATACTGCCGCCAGGGTTTTGTCGTGGGCAATAATATACGCCGGCATGCCGTCTTTAAGGGCGCGCTGCGCACGCCAGACGCGGAGGCGGTCGAACAATTCTTGGTCTATCTCTAGCTCGGATTTTTGCTCAGGTTTGGGGGCGTGTTGCCCGCTGTCTTCGTCGGCTTGCCACTGTTTGAGGTGCTCGGCAAAATCTTGGAGTGCTTTTTCGCTGCGGCTGCGCAAATCTTTGTCTATGGTTTTGGCCAGCGGGCTCACGCGCAGCGCCATGCCGTTTAAGCCGTCTAGCAACAAGTGCTTAAGCGAGCGCACACGGCTGAGAGCCACATAGCCCATGCCCTCCACAAAAGCCCGGCTTAGGTCGATGCGGGCAGCGTCCAGCGTCATGCCCTGGCTCTTGTGCACGGTAATGGCCCAGGCCAGGCGCAGCGGCAGCTGGGTAAGCTGGGCGCGGCGTTTGTCGCCGTCCATAAGCTCCCAGGTTTCGGGTTTCATGCTTATGGTGCGGCCGTTTACCAGTTCTACAATGGGGTAATCGGTGGATTTTTCAAAGTCTACTACTACGCCCAGGCTGCCGTTGGCATAGCGGCGGTCTTGAGCATTTTTAATGCACATAATTTGGGCGCCTTTTTTGAGGCGCAGCCGTTCTGGCGCCAGGCACGACCGCTTGAGCTGTTCGACGTAGTTTTTGCCACCGTGAGTTTCCATGTCGTACTCATGCACGTCGCCCTGCAACTCATCTAATTGGGCTTCGTTAACGGTGTCAACATCGACATTGACGGTCAGCAGCCTGGTTTTGGTGGCAAAGGGGTCGTCGACTGCTTGCTGGCGAGCGCGCAGGATGTCGAGCTGGCTGCGGGTTAAAAAGCCGGCCCGGATGCCATTGAGGATATCGGTGTAGTCTTGGTCGTCGACCTGGCGGTATTGTTTTTCGAGGTAGCAAACGGTAAACGACCCCCGCTCCCATGCCTGCGAACTGGTTACAAAGCTGCCCTGGCGGCTGCCTTGGCGGTTAACCGGCGGCAGCTGAAAAAAGTCACCGCACAGCACTACTTGCAGGCCTCCAAAGGGTTGTTGGTCGTCGCGGACGGTGCGCACAATTTCTTCGACCATGTCGAGCCGGAAATCGTGCAGCATGCTAATTTCGTCAATAACCAGTATGTCGGCTTTGCGGATAAGCTCCTGGCGCGATTTACCGAGCTTGGTAGCCATATGTTTATCAATGCTGTCGTGCACACCAATGCCCGACCAGGCGTGGATGGTCGTGCCGTTTAAATGAGTCGCGGCCAGCCCGGTAGTAGCCGTAACGGCCACGCTTTTGCCGGCTTTTTTGGCACGCCGAATAAACTTGTTAAGTACGTAAGTCTTGCCCGTGCCCGCGGCACCCGTTAGTAACACCGACGCGCCGGACTCTAAGATGGCTAACGCTTCGTCTTGCGTCATAGCTGTATACTTCCTAATTACCCTCACTCATACTTGCTCGCGGCTCATTGTATCAACAAGTGCCCATATAGCAAGTATAGCTGATCTTGAGCCCCCGTCCCATGACCACTTCCCGGAGTCTGAACCCCAAATTCCATCCCCACGGCACGTGCGGGTCTCAAACTGTGCTTTTTATAGCACATTATTGAGCTTCCGAGGTGCCTTAGTGGATGGAATTTGGGGTTCAGACTCCTACAGTCTTGAGTAAGGGAGGAGGTATCGCAAGATTAGGGGGTGGTGGGGAGTTAGGGTTGGAGGACGGCGAGGCTGGGGGGGAGTAAGCCAAGGACGATGCCGATGACCATGATTGTTACAAATTCGTTGCCTACGGCGAGCAGGGTGAGTTTAGTTGGCCGTTGGTCGAACAAATTGTGAGTTACGAGGCGGGTTAGCACAAACCCAAGCCACACCCAAAACGAGGTGGTTACCGCGTCCATAAAGAACGAGTTGCCAAAAAAGGTGTGAGCCAAAAAGATAACGTGCGCCAACACATACGAAGTTACGAGCGACAGTACAAAGGTGATCGCCAAGGCTTTGGTGGCGCCAGCCTGCATTTTTTTGTCGTCCAGCCCGGCAAGTTTTGCCCAGGTACGGCCAAAAACGGGCTTGGCGTACCACACCAGGCCGACAATCATCGTCGAGATCGCTCCGAGTAACACTGCCCAGTAATTTATGTGTACTTCCATCGCCTACATACCCTCCTCTAGCGTCATATTTTATATATGCAGTATGCACTAGCGGGGGTGAGCTTGGCAACGAGAACAAAGGTCTGAGGTCTATACGGTACTTCCCTGCCCAATGGTAAATAACTGAGTAAACACCGGCTGTTTGGTGCAGTTGGGGTACAGCTCGGCCACAAACTGTTTGGTGTGTGGCATATCTTTGTGTGCAGCCTCTACGGCCTCATCCGAAAATTCCATAACATGGATAAATTGCATAGTCTTGCCCCGCCGGTAAGCTTCGTAGCGCAGCACGCGCGGCTCGTTGGTGCGCACCGCCTGCACAAAACGGTTTATGGCCATAACACACACATCGAGCTTATCTGGCTTAACTTCATATTCGACAATTACTTGTTTGCCCATATTGTTGCCCACCCTTTCAAATTTTTACTGCTTTCATCATATCATCACCTGGGCAGCGAAATTTTTTAATCCCCTGCGCACCGCACTATTCCATATCACTCCGGCACCTCGGAAGCTCAACAATGTGCTATAAAAGCACATTTTGAGACCCGCAAGTGCCGGAGTGATATGGAATAGTGCGGGGTGGAGGTTCTTATTTAGATGCCGCCCATAAGGGCTTCGTCGCTGCCGGGCGGTTTAAGCGGCCGCTTGCGGATAATTTCGTAGCGCAAACCCGTGAGGCTCGATTCCATGTAGTCGTCGTTGAGTAAATTAACAAACTTGGCAAGGTCTTTTTGATTCATGATGATAATAGCGCCGTTATCGTCGACCATTAAATCAACGCCGACTTCTTCGGCATGGTCGATGAGTTGGTCCTGGCTCAGCTCGCCCACCTCAATACCCTGCAGCTTATTAATAAGCGCTTTGTTACCCTGCACGGCCGAGTGCAAGTCGATACCTTCGGCAAAGCTCAGCTTATAGTGGTCCTCTATTTCGCGCACCTTCTTTTCGGCCAGGCTGTTCTTTTTGGCATCGTAGCTAAACAGGCGGTCGAGCTTAGCCTCGTTAAACACGTACAGGTCTTGGTCGAGAATGAGCATGTGGGCTTCGTGCGGTATTTTGAGCGCTGCAGCCTGGAACGGTTTAAAGGTTTTGTCTTGGACCATCCAGGTGCCGTTGCCTTTGAGCATTTGGCCGCCGCTAAGCGCCTTAACAATGTAAAACGGCTGGGCCAGCTTGGGATGCGAAATGCGTACCAGAGCCCCCTTGATGCGCTTGAGGTCGTGCTCTTCGTCGGTAAACAGTTCGATTTCGTGCTCTTGGGTGTTAATCCAGTGCATCACCTCGCGCAATTTTTCGACTTTCTTCCAGCGCACGCGCTGCAGAACGCCCGCTTCGCCTTCCCCGTCGTTTAGGTCGCGCACCACGATGCCGTGCTCGGCGCCGTCTAGCACTTGGTCGAGTGTGTTTTCGATAAACAGCATGTCCATTTGCTTGGCGAGGGCTGGGTCGAGCTTGGTGCGGTACAGTACGTTATTTTTGTTTATCCAAAATAGCTCAAAAATGAGCTCTTCTTTGTATTCGAACAAATTATTGGCCCAGGCAAAAACGTCGGTTTGCTCGTAATCGTCGTCGGCATCCTCGGCGAGAATGTTGGTGGGCGGGGCGTCCTTAAGCAAGGGCTTATCTGGAGGTGTGGGGGCTGGTGTGTCGTTTTGTTCGAGTGGTTCTGACATATCTAGACATTCTACCGGAGTCTGTTATAAAAAGATGCTGTAAAAGGTACACTCTCTTAGACAATTTGTATTTCGCGGCCGCTGCCCTCGTGGTCAAATTTAGCACGGAGCAAGGCCGACGAGCGGAGCGCCGGACCATGCTCATCGCTTGCGAGGGCTTCCTGCCAGAGCACTGTCGGGATTGGTGGTTCGGCCTGTGGGGCGGCGTGCAATAGGGCGCGTACAATTACCCCACTGGTGACACGCAGCGCTGCCGCACGATCAGTTAAATAAACGGGATCCATCGTAGTGAGTGACTCAGTACGCCTTAGCTGGTGGACCGTTACCACCTCGGCAAGGGTGGTGTGCCATGCTTCTTTTAACTCGGGCACAGACAGTTCACCTAATGCGTGGGTAGCTTCGTGCACCCGGTGTAAGGACTCGGTAAGGACGGCGGCTGCACGGGCACCGTCGCCTGATTCGACAGAAGTCACCATTTCTAAAAAACCTTTCTTTAAAGAATTATTTGCCGGCGAGCTGGCGGCGACGGGCTTCATTGGCCCACTCGTCGGCCATTTCGTTGCCGGGGTCGTTATTGTGGCCACGCACCCATATGAGCTTGGCCTGCGATTTACGATACAACGGACACACTTCCTGTACAATATCCAAATTTTTTATCGGCCCGCCGCTCTTCTTCCAGCCCTTTTTTTCCCAGCCAAGTGACCACACGGTGATGACTTTGATCCAAAATTCGCTGTCGGTGTAAATTTCGCAGGGCTGGCCAGCAGCGTCTTCTAGGGCGGCGATAATTGCAAAGCCTTCCATGCGGATATTCGTGGTGTTCGGTTCGCTGCCCAATACTGCAGGTTTCATATCTTTAATAACGGAAAAACCGCCCGGCCCTGGATTGGGGCTGGCACTGCCGTCGGTGTAATAGACAATCATTGATTCAGTATATCAGGCATGTATATACTATACGGATTATGCCCAAGCCCATGCCTGTTGCGCCCTTTCGCCTCATCCTTTTTAAACCGGTCCAGGCTGCTCGTAGATTTAATCTAGCTTCACAGACGGTCACCTCCCACCTCTCGCAGATACATCACTTGGTTTTGCCAGGCAAGCACCGGTTCATTACTGGCCCATATGTGACTGCGCTTGCCGATTGTCTACCGAGCCATTGGCATGACCCACAAAGCAAAAACGTCACAGGCTGGCTTGACAAATTTGCCAGAACTGAAGAAGCCGCCGGCATCATGGCTACTACCGAGAGGCGGCTTGAACGCCTCGTTGACTACTATGCAACAATCGGTGCCGGTGCCCTCGACGCACACGATGTTACACGCATATTTGATAGGGGCATAAGCCCCACGACCGCAAGGAGGTGGATTGAGGCATATCACAATCAACCGCCGAAGGGTGTTGAGACCATGCCGCCCATAGACCAGCTAGATGCCACAGCAGTCAGAGGCTTGTATCACTGGGTGCGACCAGAGATTACCGCGCCTGCACTGCCTGGTCCCGCAGCACCGCTACCACAAGGCGAGCAGATCAATACCGTGCCCGGGTTGGGTTCGCAGCTGCCGTCGGTATAGTACGTTGCCATAGCTGGTATGTAGCGTACTTTTTGCGGTTTACGGCCATTTTGCGGCCCCTCAGCCCTAATTTTTTACAGGGCGGCGGGAGTACGGCGAGCGGGGCGCAACCATCCAAGCCAACGTCGGGGCGCCGCCTGAGGCTGACGGTATACCGCGCTCGTGACCTGGCGTGCCATGGTGAGGATAGCGTGGTCGAGGATCGCCGGCCGGCTTTCGGTTTCGTGCAGGGAGAGGGTGCCCGGTATCCCTTCTCTATACTGCACGTGTAAGCCCCTGCCCCTGGGCTGCATTTTTAGGCTCTCGACTGTATGTTGCGCTGGCCGCGCGCCCCGGCCGCGTTTCTTGCCTGGGTCCTGTGTTTCTACATAACATGTCACAGGCACATACAAATCGTCGGGCGTGGCTGGCCTGCCGACCCTAAGTTCAAAGTGAGTGGTTACGCCAGTTTTGGCTCCAACGGCACGGAGAGTTACTCCCTGGTGCCCCAGGGGTGCCCTCTCTGCGTCCGAACCCTCTAACTGACGGTTGTCGAAATTAACCTCCGCGGATAATGAGCCGCGCTTCGGGTCACCCTGCAGTAAGCCGTTACCGGCGGTCTGCATAAGTTTGCCTACCAGAGGACCCACATGCGATGCCATTACCCACACCCGAGTTCCGGTTCGGTCGTTGTCGACGAGCGTATTGGGAGAATCAACGCGCGGACGTCGATGCGGGTCGGCGGCGCTTACCGCCCGATAGAGCGTGGAAGGGAGTGCCCTATCGACTGACGTAAAATCGCGGTAAACTTCCGTGAAAGGACGGGAAGGAGGGGTTGGGCCAGAGTGCTCGAGTTGTACGTCTCCAAGCTGTGCCTCGCCGATCTCCGCCACTTCTCCGTCGCCTTGGGTTTCCAGACGAGTCCTGGTGATACCTCCGCCCTTTGGAGATGCATAAGTTGTCGCCCTAAGCCCGCCCCGCTCCCCTGCTGCAAAGGCAAAGGTTGTGTTACCGTCTGCACCCTCGGTGTGCACGACTATACTGTTATCTATGACCGGGGCCCTGCCAAGCTGGCCGTCAAAGTGCACGGTAGCCGTAGTGCCAGCGTTGACTTCCAGGACCCGGCCGGTGGCAACGAGCATTCTTGCCGTATGTTGCAAGGCCTCGGCCGGTTCGACCGTCACTCCGTACGATTCTCCTGTTACTGCCATGTCGCTCACTCCTTGACTTCTTGTCCCCTTAATTATCTCTAGCCACAATATACAACCTATTTTGCGTAAAGTAAAAGGATATGACTTAGCTGTTTTGTAGCCTCCGCCCTCTGTTTACCGACGCAAACGAGGCCATTAACTTGACGAGCCGCACATACTCACTATGATGTAAGTACTAAAAGGAGCAACTATGGGTCTTGTCGCACGCGGCTTAGAGAGAGTACTGCCGGTTAAGTCCGGCGAAAGACGCTTGTCGCCCACGGCAAGCCACATGGTGTATACAGGCTTTACCAAAAGCTTTCGCTATGAAAAAACTTTAGCCGCCCCAAACGATTACGGACCTTACAGGTGGTCTGACCCTTATACCTTCCGTATTCAACGATCGGACCCAGATACGGGCGAGGTGGTGGACTTTAACACCGGGAGGAGTCGACGTTTTAGTAATGAGCCGTTGGACGAGGCGATTGCCGAGTTAAACCATCCCGAAGTTGTTGCAAGAGTACAGCGCGTAGAACGAACTGCCGAAAGAGTAAGAACCGTGGCTCTGGCGGCGGGTGCGGTGGCGATTGTTGCAGGCTCGATCCTGACTGGCGGGCACTTTCACCACAGCGCCGCCGGGATGCCGCTTGGCGGGTAGAGTTGTAGCCGGATTATTCGTTAGTGTCCTCATCTTAGCTCGCTAGAGCTTAGCGGAAAGATCTAAAACTCCCCTTTTGTAAAAGAGGGCTCCTCGCGCGAACTGGTGGAATCTAGCCGTGTGAAAATAGAAAAATAGTAGGCTATATATTGCTTACAAGTTCGGCCACGCCAACGCGCACTTGCTCGGCTGTGTCGCGGCTACGCACGGTAACGGTGTTGTCTTCCAAAGTTTGGAAGTCGATGGTAACGCATACCGGCGTGCCAATTTCATCCTGGCGGCGGTAGCGTTTGCCAATGTTGCCGTTATCGTCCCACATAACGTTACCGAGCTCTTTCTTGAGCATGGTGTAGACTTCGCGGGCCTTGGCCACCAGCTCGGGCTTGTTCTTAAGCAGCGGCGAAACACAGGCCTTGTACGGTGCCAGGCTGGGCTTAAGCTTGAGTACCAAACGCTGTTCGCCGTTTATTTCGTCTAGCGTATAGGCGTCGGCCAGCACTGCCATGAGCATGCGGCCCACACCAACAGAACTCTCTACGACGTAAGGGATAAAGCGCTCACGAGTTTCGTCATCGAAGTACTGCAAATCCTTACCACTCGCATCTTGATGTGCACTGAGGTCGTAATCGGTTCGATTATGCGTGCCCCACAACTCTTTAAAACCTTGAGGAAATTTAAAATAGATATCATGGGCAGCGGCCGCGTAGTGGGCACGTTCTTTCTCGTCGTGTTCGTGCCATTGTAGACTTGCTTCTTTTATACCCAGACGTTCGGTCAAAAAATGCCAGGCAAAGTCGCGCCACTGTTCGTAGACAGCTTCTTGTTGGTCAGGCTTAATAAAGTACTGCATCTCCATCTGTTCCAGTTCACGGACGCGGAAAATAAAATCGCGCGGAGAGATTTCGTTGCGGAAGGCTTTACCAATCTGGGCGACACCAAATGGCAACTTGGCGCGCATCGTTTCGCGGACATTGTCGTAATTGGTAAATATCGAACCGGCGGTTTCGGGGCGAAGGTATGATTTTTGACCAGCCTCATAAAACATAAAACTGTCTGCATCTTGCCGGTCTTGGACGTCAACAATTATTGTCTTACCAGTTTTTTTGTCACGTGCTTGTATCTTGCCGGATAAAGAGTCGATGCCTTCAAATTGAACTCCAGTCGTTGGTCCAATAAAAGTTTGCATCATCATATTAAAAACTTGGGGTTCACTGAGCGGGTTGCCGTCAGGAGACTTCTTGCCTTTTAGAAGCTCTTTAAGCTCTGCAAGGTCAGTCGAGTCCGTGCCGGCTAAGTGGTCAGCACGGTACCGTTTGTGGTTAACCATATCTTCGACCATTGGGTCGGTAAAACCAGCAACGTGGCCACTTGCCTCCCATAATTTGGGATTTTGGATAATGGCACCGTCCACGCCAAACACATTGTCGTGTTCGCGCACCATAGCCTTCCACCACTCTTGTTTAATATTATTAACCAGCTCAACACCCAGCGGGCCGTAGTCCCAAAAACCTGCAAGGCCGCCGTAAATCTCACTGGCTTGAAATACAAATCCGCGGCGCTTGGCCAGCGAGGCGATATCTTCTAGGGTGACGTCACTCATATATATGCCGATTATACCCTCAAACAGGGTAAAAACCTATGCTTTTGGCGCTTTTGGTGGTGGCCACTTTGGCCGGTAGAGCTCAACCAACGCAGCGGCCGGGCCAAAAACGGTTTCGTTGCCATACACAAAACAGTTGGTAAGATCGGTAATAAAATCTTCTTTAAGCCAATCGTGGATCTGGATAAAGCGGGCGCACTCCTGGCCGCTCATGCTGCCTAGCAGAGCGTGAACGTCTATGTAACGGTTGCCTTCTCTGTCCTCGGTAAGGAATGGCTCGGGGTAATCTTCGTGCTCCACCAGCAAATAGCTGGTAAGAGTGAGGAGGTTAAAATCGCGTTCGGCGGCTATAAGCATCACCAGGCCGCGGGTGATGTCGTCTATGTCGGCGGACGGTAAAGCTTGCGCCAGGCCCCGAAAATTTTCGGCGCCAATGACGCCTGCTATGTTGAGATGCTCTTGGTGCCTGGCGCGTAGTAGGTTGGCCATGCGCACGTCCCTAAACTGCCGCAGCAGTCCGGCGTGGGCGGGGTGCAAGTCTTGCATAGTCATGCCCTGTTCCCTATCAAGCAGTGCATTGTAAAATGCCCGATCGTCGTCGGTACCCTGGTAGCCCCGCGGGCCTAGCACGTTGTATCCAAAGCGCACCGTCCGGCTCGTCCAGTCTATAAGCGGGTGGATGGCAACGGTTGCCACCCCTAAAAAAGTCAGCCGGGTATCGGGGTCGGCAATCTGGCGGCTTTCTGCAAAGGCATCGTTCATAAGCGAAGCCCGCAGAGACGGATGCGGGGAAACATATAACACCCCGGAGTTAAAACTGTTGTCATTGCGGTTGAGCTGCTGCGCCATACGCGCTGTTGCCGGGGCGTAATCACGGCCGGTGGCCCCTGGTTGGCCGCGGTAAGGCGCACCGCGTCCCAGCCAGTTAACGAGCAGCATCCAGCGGCTGTACTCCTCGTACGTCATATTGTCTAAAAAGTTATGGCGCGTTTGAGGGTCCCCCAGCACAACTTCGGCATGCATAAGGTCGAGCATGCGCACTAAAGGATGGTTCGGGGGCGGCGGGCCCTCGCTTGGCGCCGTTAGTTCTGCTGTACTCATAAAACTTTCGGCAATTATAGGATAGAGCTGGGGGCTCGTCAAAAATTGCGGAGCATGTCGGTAGTAATTGCGGCGCACGATTCCGCCAGCTGTTCGCTGCCGGCAATGGCCATGAGGCGCTCCGGCGGGTGGCCGTCAAAAGCCAGGCGCAAAAATTTTATGTGGTTAGCATGGTAGCGGCCGGTGCCGGCGGCCGCGGTAAAGGCCATGTGCTCTAGATTAAAATTGTATGTTTTGCTCGCGTCCAGCGGGTGGCCTTCGTCGTCGGTGTGCAAATTGGGGCTGTGGCCGCCCAAACGGATTATTTGTACGTTAAACCAAAACCTAATGAGCGGCAACGGTATGTGCACTTCGTTGAGTACCTTAAAGGTATGATGCAGCAGGTCAAAGTAGGCTTCCTCGGGCTCGTCCTCGGTAATTTTATTGAGCTGTTTAATGAGTTCGTACCCGAGCATTGTGCGGTCGAGGTTACTTACAATGTTACCGTAGTACGTCACCAGCCGGCTGGAAACCAGCGTGCCCACGCTGCCGCGGCCCTGCACAAACGTAATGGTGCTTACACTAAACAGTTCTATGCCGCCCGCCAGCTTGGACTTTATACGGCGCACGCCCTTGGCCATAAGGCTGAGTTTGCCGTAGTGCGGCGTAAGCAAGGTGAGGATCCGGTCGGCCTCGCCGTAGTCGGTGCGGCCCAGCACAATGGCTTCGGTTACGAGTTGGTTCATGCTGCGGCCGTACTCACCCGCACGGTGCGAAGCAAGTCCTGAAGCGAGGTGTGGGGTTTATATAAAACCGCGCAAACGCCCAGGTCGCGCTGCATGGTATCGGTGGCAAAAGCAAGCTGCCTCGGCGAAAGCAGCGTGTGTACCACCACGGGCACATGCTGCCATTCGGCGTAGGACCTAAACTCGTGCAAAAACTCTAGCCCGCTGTGTTGCGGCAATTGCAGCTCCAGTACTACCACGTCTGGGGTTCGGCCGTCGGCCGCCATGACCGCCGCCTGGGCGCCTGTTACGTGCCTCACTTCGTGCCCCGCATGCTGCAGGGCTTGGCGGTAAGTCGCTGCCAGCAAGGTGTTAGGTTCAATTAATAATACATGCATACTGGGTACAAAATTTATACAAACTGTAGTTGCCGGCTGGGCTGAAAAGTCGCCGCCAGGCCGCTTTGGTGTTGGTAATGCCCTACCCGTAAACTGCTCTCCATGGAGCGTAAAATGGCATCGGCCACAAACAACCCCGCCCCACTGCCGGCGCTGACTGCAGTAAGCGGCTGCGGAGCGCGGCCATACAGCTTAAGCGCACTCCGCCATTGCTTGGCCGACAGGCCGTCGTAGTCGCCATATAGCCCGGCAATAATACCGTGCGGCGTGTGGTGCGTAGCCAGCGTTAAACGGCGCGGTTTGGCGCTGTCTTGGGCGGCCTGCGCCTCTACCAGGGCAAACCCGAGCGAGAGCAGCGCCGCGCGTAAACCCCCAGCATGGGCCATAACCGGTGGAAACTTGCCAGCTACGTGCAGCTCCAGCTGTACGCCGTACTGTTTGGCAAAACGCTCTAGGGCGTGGGCCGCATCCTGCAGCGTCGAGGAAACCGAAACGGGTTCGAGGTCGAGTTGGGCCTGGGTGCTCATAAGCTGCAAACCCAGCAAGTAGCTCTCCACCAGCTGCAGCGCGGCGTCGGCTTGGGTGCGGATAGCGCCGGCGTCAACAAGGCTGGGCTGGCCGGTGAGCTGCCCTAATTCGGCTTGCCGGGCAATGGCTGTTAAGGGCACCTTGAGTTGCTCGGCCACAGACAGCAATAGGTCACCCGCCTCGATTGTGGCCAAATGCCTCGCCTCCATGTTCCCTCCTACTTCTACTTTCAGTATAGCATCTTGCGGCGACAAACGGCGGCGTGTTTAAACAAGACTACTGGCTGGTGTCTGGGGTGGCGATAACGCGGTGCCTGCTTAAGGGGCAAACGTCAGATTTGGCAAAATAATATTATTAAAGTCGGCTTTGTATTGGTCGGCTTCGGTCCAAATTTGCAGCGTTAGGTTACGCACCGGCAAGATAATAAGCGTGCCGGTCTTTTTGTCGTTTAACTGCCCCTCTATGCGCGTACCAACAATGTTGGGCAGCTTGGGCAAGGCATAGGGCTTGGCGGTCGCCTTGTTGTTTTTGATGGTGCCGTCGTGCGAGGCCACTACTTTGTCGTAGGTTTGCTGTACGACTTGCACGCGCAGCGCAAAAGCGTTTTCGATGGAGGTGACGTCGGGCACGACATCTGGCTGGAAGTAGTCGTCGACCGGTGTGGAGGTGTTGGTGTTGCGCTCAACAATATAGCCGCTCCAGTTCTTGGGGTACACCACGGTTACATTGCCGTAGGCGGCTGGGCCAACATGGCTTTTAAGAGGGTTTTTAGCTTCTGCGGCATATTGTACGGCGTCGTCGGCCTTGGTTTGATTTTGGGCCACGACAACGGCGGCACTCACCTTTTGGTCGCTGTTATTTTTGTAATCCTGGCGGCCCAAAAACGCCCATACCGCAAGCCCGGCCACCACTACCAATGCCACACTAACACACAGCAAAGAAATAAGTGTAGGACTTATAAAACCAGCCTGACGATTGTTCGTCCTCATACCGCTCATGGTATCGAAGTTTCCCCCCCGGCGCAAGCCATAAACCAAGTGCGCAGATTGTCTCTCCCGAAGTGCCCCTTCCCCCAGGTTGAGGGGACTGTGTAGCCGGAAGAAAATTATTTTCACCCTGTCCCAACAGGAGTGAAGATAATTTTCGCGCCGCGCGGAACGCGCCCCTCAACCTGGGGGAAGGGGCACTCCACGCCAGTGGTTGGCCCCCTCGCCCGCGTCGCCTGAATGAATACGCAGCGCCTCCCTCTGCCCAGGTCGGGGTGCATAGAAGAAAGACCGATTGGCGGCACTCCCACGCAATCGGCGCCGTAACAACTCCCTTCGGTCGGCCCCATTTTGTTTTCTTATAAGAGAATGGGGCAAAGTTACGGCTTATCCCGATTGCGTGGGAGTGCCGCCAGTAGTGTCTTTCTGTGCACCCCGACCTGGGCAGAGGGAGGCTCAATTCTGGCACACGTAAACAAGAGAAGCGTTACGCTTTAGGCGGTTCGATTTTCGACTTGCCTTTGTATTCGTACAGGAAGACGCCCTGCTCTTCGTCCAGCAGCTCTCGGTCGGGAATCTGGAAGGCAAAGCTAGCCACCCGCACCGTGCGGCCGGCGCGCCACTGCTCAATACGCTCGTCTAAACGGCGCATTTGGTACTGGATCATAAAGCTAAAAATAGCGTCTGCCTGTGGCCAGCGCGTATAAAAATAATTGCCCCATATAATGCGCACCTGTTTGCGGTAGCGTCGGGTACGTAAGTATGACACAACGACCAAAATCAGGCTCATTTCGATGCCTACGGCATTGATACCGCGCTTGGCGGCCGCAATTAAGACGCGGCCATCGCCCGAGCCAAGGTCGATGAGGGTCTGGCCAGGCTTGAGGTTGAGCAGGTCCAGCGCAGTGTTCATATTTAAGCGTAGGGTGGGCACGTAAGGCGGCCCAAACAGCACGGGCAACATAAAACTCATAGCAATAAGCAGCAGACCGACAATAACAATCCACGCTATTGGATCATTCATCGCTGACAGCTTTTAGTTTGAGTTGTTCGATTTTGTTTTCGGCCTGCGCAAGATGTGTTTCGAGCTGGGTAATGAGCGTCAGCCCCTGCTCATACAGTCTTACGGCTTCGTCAACCTGGACATCTGGTTGCTGCAAGCGGGCCAGCACGTCGTCGAGCTGGGCGCTTAAATCTTGGTAGGTCGGCTGGTTACTTTTTGCCATGATTACCCTTCATTGTAACGCGTGTGACGCTTGCGGTCACGTTTGCGTCGCTGAGCTGGATGTCCACAGCCTCCCCTGCCCGGAGCCCTACGCCGCTACGCACAATGGTTTGACCGCTGCGCACTAGGGCGTAGCCGCGCTGGAGGGCGGCCTGCGGGTTAAAAGCCCGTAGTAGCTGGGTGTGGGCCTGCAGCCGCTGCTTGGCCTGCTGCGCGGCGCGGACGCTGGCGTCGTAAAAATACTGCTTGTACAAACTAAAACCGGCGCGTGCGGAGTGCACCACGCGGAGCGTGGACTGGGCGAGCTGGGCCCGGGAACGCCCCAGGTCGGCCAGCACCGCCCGGCGGTCGGGCACAAGCAGCTCGGCAGCATTGCTGGGCGTACTGGCACGTTGGTCGGCTGCTAGTTCGGCCAGGCTTATGTCTATTTCGTGTCCAATTGCCACAATCGTGGGGATGCGGCTGGCGGCCACTGCGCGGGTCACCTGCTCGGTACTAAAGGCCTGCAGATCTTCGGCACTGCCGCCGCCTCGGGTAATAACCACCACCTCAGGCGGGACGGCCAGCTGGTTAAGCTGGACAATAGCCGCAGTAATGTGGGCAGGCGCAACTTCGCCCTGCACCTGCACGTCGACGTGCGTTATGTGCACACCGCCCCAGCGGGCGGCCAATACTTTTACAAAATCCCGGTAGGCGGCCGATTCGCCGGAGGCAATGAGCCCAATATGCTGGGGAGGGTACGGCAGCGGGCGCTTGCGGGCCGGGTCAAACAACCCTTCGGCGGTCAGTTTGGCCTGCAGCAAAGCCGCGGCTTTTTTAATCGACCCCTCCCCTACTGGGCGGATCGCCTGCACCGTCACACTAAAACCATACTGTGGGTGCAGCCGTGGCGCCCCTTTAACGGCCAGCATCATGCCGTCCTCCAGCGGGCCCGGCAACTGGTAAACAGTGCCAAAAAAGCGCACCGTGGCTTCATCGTCTTTGAGGTCAAAATATACCCAGCGGTTTTTGCTCACCTTAAAGTTGGCGAGCTCGCCAGTAACGGTCACATTGGGGTAGGCGTATTCGAGTGTTTGATTTAACAGCGCCACAAACTCACCAACGCTAAAGGTAAGCTCTGGGTTCATGCCTGCCGATCCAAAGGTAATTGGGTGCCGCCGCGCCGGAGCGCTTGGCGATACAGCACATATCCGGGCGGCAGCTGCAGCGCGCTGCTTAGCACGCGGAACATAACCGTCGCCGGTAAACTAAGCGCCGCCGGAATACCGCCCGCGACCAATACGCCGGTCATAAGGGCTTCATAAATACCCGCCCCGCCGGGCAAAATCGAAACTAGCCCGGCAAAGTTGGCCACGGCGTAGGCCAAGATAACTGCGCCAATGTTTACCCACTGTCCAAAGGCCACATAGACAATGTAAATCATTAGTATCGCCGCCCCGTTGGTTACCACTGCCCACAGCAAGGGCACCAGCAATTGCCGATATTGGGCCTCGATGGTTTTATAACTGTTATGGAGATCATTTACCACGCGCCGTGCGCGGCTGGCGGTGATTGCCTGCTCGCGCCCACGGCGCCAAAACACACCCACCAGCCGGTTAATAAGCCGGGTCACCCCCTCAAACAGTGTCTGGATCCGCCGCTCTGATCCAATAACCAACATAAAAGTGGCAGTGCCCGCGAGCAGCAGCGTGGTGATCGAGCCGCCCACCAGCAGCATAAAGTCATTCGCCCGCCCCGCGATCGCCAAAGCCAGCAGGCCGGCAACCAACAGCACCTCAAACGATATAAACAGCAATAACAACTTTATAACCTGCACCAAACTGGCCTGCGCACCCGTCGCACCCGCACCCCGCATGCGCACGCCAAAGTACGAAATGCCGGAAACGCCGCCGCTGGGAAGAACTTGATTAACAAAATTAAGCTCCAGCGCCGCCCGGAACATAAAGCCGTAAGACAATCGGTGGCCAATCAGCCCAAACAGCCGCACGTACAGCTTGGTTTGAGCGTGATAACTCAACAAAACCAGCGGCAGCATCAATAGCAATACCTGCCAGTGGACCCTGCCCAAGTTGGTGAAAGTCGACGCGATCTGGCCGCGGATAAGCACTATAAATACCACCAGTAACGCCACCGTTATTGCATTAACGATGACCTTCCAGTTTCGGCTCCAAAACGAAGAGCGCCCGCCCGCTGCCGCCCGCATTAGCTGTGCTCTGCCCCGCCTTGGGGCCTAGGTGGTGCCTGCCTCAGCGCACCATGATATAACACGTAACCCGGTACAATCTGTATAAAGGTATTAATAACGCGGTACATGACCGTGACCGAAATGCTGAGGCCAGCCGGCACCCCAGAAGCCACGAGCACGCCAGTCATAAGCGTTTCGTAAATGCCGATGCCGCCGGGCAAAATCGAAACTAGCCCGGCAAAGTTGGCCACGGCGTAGGCCAAGATAACTGCGCCAATGTTTACGACACTGCCAAATGCCAAGTAAACGACGTAGATGGTTAAGACTTCGGTAAGGTTGGCAGTAAACGCCCAAAAAAACGGCCACTTTAGCTCGCGCCAGCGCGACTCGATGGTTTTATAGTTGGTGTGCAGCTCCTCAAATACTTCGCGCACCTTGGCAATACGGATTGTTTCCGGATATTTAGGCCGAAAATAATGGATGAGCTTGTTGATCATGCGCGTTAAAAAGGTCAGGGTTGCGCTAATGCGCTGGCGCGACCCCAAAATCCCCACAAAAGCCAGGGTACCTACCACGAGCAGTGTGGTTATGGAGCTGCTGAGCAAAATAACAAAGTTATTAACCTGATTGCCTACGGTCATGGCCAGCAAACCGCCCACCAACAGCACCTCAAACGACAAAAAGATCAGCATGAGTTTCATAAGCTGGACCACAGTGGCGCGGCTGCCCGTTAAATTAGCGCCGCGCATGCGCACGCCAAAGTACGAAATGCCGGAAACGCCACCGCTGGGGAATACATGGTTTACAAAATTGAGTTCCACCGAAGCGCGCAACATTTTACCATACGACAGTTTGTTGCCCACCACTGCAAATAACCCCTGATACAGCTTGGTTTGGGCGTGATAATTGAGCACCTGCATGGGCAGCATCAGCAACAAAAACCAGGCGTTGACGTGCACCAAATTTTTAAAAGCGGCTTCCAGCTGCCCGCGGATGGCAAAAATAAGCACCGCCAGTGCCGTAATCGTAATGATATTGAGCAGCAGCTTCCAGTTGCGCCTAAAGAAGGGGTGTTGGGTCATTACCAGCAATTATACGGCAAAAGCGCTATAATATAACAGATCATGATGTATGCAAGCGTCTTTATATTAGGCAGGCTCTCTGCCCTGGGCCGTGCTGAGCTGGAAAGTATCTACGGCGCAGCCCACCTCGAGCCCGTGGGCAGCCAGGCCATGGCCAGTGATGTATCGCCGGCCGATATTGATTTTGCGCGCCTGGGCGGCGCCGTACGCGTTGGCAAGGTGCTGGCTCAGGTGCCAACCATCGCCTGGCCCGAAATCCAACGTTTTTTAATCCAGCATTTGCCCGAGTACCTAGACGCGCTGCCAGCCGAGGGCAAAGTCAAACTAGGGCTCAGCGCCTTCGACCTGGCTGTTAATACCCAGGCACTGCTGCGCACCGGCCTGGAGCTTAAAAAAGTCTGCAAAAAATCCGGCCGTTCCGCCCGGGTCGTGCCCAACGAAAACCTGGAGCTCAGCAGCGCCCAGGTGCTGCACAACCAGCTGTGTGGCGAAATGGGTGTTGAGCTGCTGCTGATGCGCAGCGGCAATCAAACCCTGCTGGCCCAAACCACAGCCGTCCAAGACATAAACGCCTACGCCCACCGCGACCAAAACCGCCCCAAGCGCGACGCCCGCGTCGGCATGCTGCCGCCCAAACTAGCACAAACTATTGTCAATATGGCCGCTGGGCCGCTGCCGCCCCAGGAAGACACCGTGGTGCTCGACCCATTTTGCGGTACCGGCGTTATCCTGCAAGAAGCCTTGCTAATGGGCTACGGCGCTTATGGCACCGACCTCGAACCGCGCATGGTCGATTTTACGCGCCAAAACTTAGAGTGGCTGAGCACTCACCACGGCGCAACTGCCACCAACCCCCTGCTTGAGGCGGGCGACGCTACCAGCCACTTTTGGACCGGACGTTTTGCTGCCGTAGCGAGCGAAACCTATCTGGGCCGCCCGCTTAGCAGCTGGCCCACCGGCACCGATTTACGAGAAATTATTACTACCTGCAACATCATCCTCGAAAAATTTTTGCGTAACCTGGGTGGCCAACTGCCATCCGGTACCCGGCTGTGCCTTGCCGTGCCGGCCTGGAAGAGCCCGAGCGACCATATATCTCACCTGCCCTTGCTTGACCATCTCGAGGAAATGGGGTACAATCGAGTAAGTTTTGAGCATGCACGGAATGCCGAGCTGGTTTATTATCGGCCAGAACAACTCGTTGCCCGCGAACTGCTCGTAATAACAAGGAAGTAACAGCGCTTATGTCACACGTCAAAGCCGGTGGATCAGTCAAAAATGTTCATGATAGCCCAGGTCAACGCCTTGGCGTTAAGCGCTCGGGCGGCCAAAAGGTTTCTGTTGGCCAGGTTATCGTGCGCCAGGTTGGCATGAGCAAACGTGCTGGTAAAGGCACCACTCTTAGCCGCAACTTCACTGTTCACGCCACTCGCGATGGCGTTGTTGGCTACAAAACCCGCAAAGTTCGCCGTTTTACCGGCAAAACTGTGCGCCGCACCGAAGTCACTGTCGAATAAACAGGCCTGCCCTCGCGTTATAAAACGACTCCCCTAACTGGGGAGTCGTTTTAGCATATTTTGGCGGCGGTAAGTCAAACTGGATGGCACAGTGCATTGCGGGAGCGTTGATTTTGTTGCGGTGTAATATTCCTGCCACCTGGGGCCTTCAGGGGACATGCCAGGCAAATTTTTAGTGCGTAAGACCTAAGTGGAACTTCAACCGCTCGATAACATCAGTAATAACCACCTGGGATTTTACCAAGTATTCGTCGACGCCCAGGGCTTTGGCGCGTTCGCGGTCACTTTCCTGGCTCAGTGCGGTGAGCATGATTATTTTAAGGTTTGCGGTTTCGGGAGTGTTGCGTAAAATGTCGAGCACGTCAAAGCCGCTTACTTTGGGCATCATCACATCAAGCAGCACGAGGTCGGGCTTATAGCTAATGGCAGTTGCCAGGGCTGCCTCGCCGTTAACTACCCGCTTAACGTCAAAACCCTCGGCCTGCAGCCGCACCATGTACACGCCGGCAAGAGCGTCATCATCCTCTACGAACAGCACACGCTTGGGGTGTGTGCCAGCTTGGTGCAAAGCGGCCGATTCCATATATCTTACGCTACCCTATCTATATTACTTTTGCAATAAGCTGGAAATAAAGCTCTTGAACATCGGATGTGGACGGTTGGGGCGGGATTTGAACTCGGGGTGGAATTGGCTGGCCATAAAGAACGGATGGTTTGCGGCCTCGATCATTTCGACCAAGTGGCCGTCTGGGCTGACACCCACGGCGCGGATACCCCACGACTCATATTGGTCGCGGTAATCGTTGTTGCATTCGTAGCGGTGGCGGTGCCGTTCGACGATGTTGGTGGTGCCATACGCCTTTGCGGCCTTGCTGCCCTTGGTAATTACACAGGGGTAGTCGCCCAAGCGCATAGTGCCGCCGGTGTTTTCTTTGCCCTTTTGGTCGTTCATGGTAGCGATAACGGGGTGGTTGGTGTTGGGGTCGACCTCGGTCGTGTTGGCATCTTTGAGGCCGGCCAGGCGGGCTGCACCAATAAGCATCATGTGTAAGCCGTAGCATAGGCCCAGGCAAGGTATTTGGTTGGTAAACGCATACTGGGCCGCTTTTATCTTGCCTTCTACGCCACGGGAGCCAAAACCGCCGGTAACAACCAGCCCGTCAAATTTGCCGAGCGTTTTGGCCAGGTTAGATTGTTTACCCAGAGCGTCGGCGTCTACCCAGTCGATTTGCACGTGTACTTCTTTCCACCAGCCGGCGGCCCGTAAGGCTTCAAATACGCATAGGTAGGTGTCTTCGTTGTCGAGATATTTTGCCACCACGCCGACTCTTACCGTGCGCTTGTAGGTGCGCCTGGAGCGGTCTACCATTTCGCGCCACGGTTTAAGATTGGGCTTTTGCGTTTTAAGGCTCAGGCGTTTGCAGATAACGTCGGCAATGCCGGCGTCTTCGAGCGTTAAGGGAACTTCGTAGATGCTCGGCGCATTGGGCAATAAGGCAATGGCGCTTTCGTCTAAGCCAGAAAACAGGCTGAGTTTGCCCACGGCGTGGTCGCCGGCCGGGGTTTCGCTGCGGGCAACCAAAATGTCGGGGCTAATGCCGCAGGCCCGCAGTTCGCGCACTGCGTTTTGGGCGGGCTTGGTTTTGGTTTCGTGGCTGGCGCCCAAATATGGCAGGTACACAACGTGCACGTAAATGCAGTGCTCGCGGCCCACGCGCTGGCCAAACTCACGGATAGCTTCCACAAAGCTCTGACTCTCTACGTCACCAACGGTGCCGCCTATTTCTACAATGTGCACGTCAAAGCCCTCGCCGGCGGCCTTAATGTACGTTTGGATGGTATTCATAACGTGCGGCACAATCTGCACCGTTTGCCCCTGATACTTGCCGGCGCGTTCGTCTTCGATTACTTTAAGCAGCACTCTTCCCTGCATCAGCGAACTGGCTTGGGTGAGTTCTTCGTCTAGGAAACGCTCGTAGTGGCCAAGGTCGAGGTCGGTTTCGGCGCCGTCTTTAGTGACAAAACATTCACCGTGCTCACGCGGGTTGAGCATGCCGGCATCGACATTGAGGTATGGGTCGCATTTTTGGAGGTTGACGTGAAGCCCGCGGGCTTTGAGAAGGTTGGCAATTGAGGCGGCGGTGATACCCTTGCCGAGTCCGGAAAGCACACCACCAGTAACAAAAATATATTTAGTCGCCTTTGACACCTCTGTTAGCCCTTTTATGTCTTGTATAGTAACGTACTCCTTAAGAATACTCAAGCGGAATAAAAATTTTAGTACTGTTTTATTCGGTGCGCAGGAAATTAATGGCAGCGTCTTTTTGAGGGTCGGCGCCCTGTTTTTGGTCGTCTTCGGTCATTTTAACAAGGGTGTCGGGGGTGATGCCTTTTTTGTCGATATTCTGGCCGTTGGGACGGTACCAGCGGGCTACCGTTACCTTGAGTACGGTATCGCCGTCTGGCAGGTCGGTGAGCTGCTGTACACTGCCCTTGCCGTAACTCTTGACCCCAAACAGGGTGGCGGCTTTGTTGTCTTTGAGGGCGCCGGCGGTAATTTCGCTGGCGCTGGCGCTGCCCTCGTCGATGAGTACGGCGGTAGGGATACCAATAAGCGGGTTGACGCCGTTGGCTAGGTCGGTAGCCACCGCGACATTGGCGCGCTTCTCTACCAAAATGGTCTTGCCCTCCGGCAGCCACATGCTGGTGACGCTTACTGCGGCGTCCACCAGCCCGCCTGGGTTAGCGCGCAGGTCGAGCACAATGCCTTTTACCTGGTGGCTTTTAAAGTTGTCGGCAGCGCTGCGGGCCAGACGGGCGGTGTCATCGTTAAACTGGGTAATGCGCAGGTAGCCAATGTTGCCGTCTAAAATCTCGGATTTAACGCTTGGGACCTTAATATCGTCACGCGTAATGGTAAGGCTCAAATCTTCGGTTTTGTCCCGGGCAATGCGCAAGGTAACTTTGGTGCCCTTGGGGCCGCGGATTTTGCCAACGGCTTCGTCGACACTCAGCCCAGTGGTGTCTTTACCGTCTATCGACACGACCATGTCTTGGGCGCGCAAACCGGCCTTGCTGGCAGGCGTGCCATCAATAGGGGCGATAACAATAAGGTTACCCTGGGCGTCTTTGCCCAGTTCCGCACCAATCCCACTAAATGTGCCGCTGAGCTGCGCATTAAACGACTTGGCGGCCTCCGCATTAAAGTACATAGTGTATGGGTCGCCGGCGGCAGCAACCAGACCGGACTTCATGCCGTCGAGCAGTTTTGTTTCGTCGAGCTTGCCGTCGTATTTGGATTTGAGTTCGTTATACACCTGGTTAACACTGGTGTAATCAAGCTGCTTGGGCAGGTCGTGGTTCTGGGTGCTGCCACTCCTGATAGTCAACGTCCCATTGCCCACACTGAGTCCCAGGCCAAAAATGACAATAATTACTACTACGGCTGCGGCAATCTTGCCCGCGCGTGGTAGCCACTTTTTTGTTTTTGCATGATGCGCAGTATGTTTTAGTCGCTCGTCGTACACCTTATGGTCCCTCGTTTCGGTTATGCTCTAGTATAGCGCGAATGGGGGAGCTGCGTCTAAAAGAAATGAGTATTAGTTAGGGGTCGTCTCGGCCGGTTTGTTGTTTCTAGGTGCCACCTCGGCAGCTGCCAATGTACTAAAAAAGCACAATCTGAGACCCGCACGTGACGAGGAAGTAAGGATTAGGGCCGCGGAGGACCTTCTTTTACAACTCAAATCCTCTAAGGCTCGGTTGAGCCTTAGAAGTGGATGAAGTACAGCCCGGAAGGATTGAGGACGTTGGCGTTACCGCCATCGGGGCCGCGGTACAGGCCATCGCCTGCCCGGTTGTAGTCGCTGACTACTACCCGGCCGTCGGACAGTACGGCCTCGGCGTACATAATGTGGCCGTAGAAGCCGTTGGGGTTTACCACTGCGTCGCCTGCCCGGGCGCCACTGCCGTAGCTTACGTCGATGCCGCGGGCCCGCGCGCCGCCCGGCCACTGGTTGGCGTTACCCAGGCCGTTAAAGCCGTGTTTACCATCCGCCGCCAGCTTGTAAGCAACCCAGCTGGTGCAGTTGCGGAAGGCGTAGCCCCAGGGGTCCCACTCGTTGCCGTTAAAGTACCAGTCATAGTCGTAGCAGTCACCGCTTACTTTGTTGGTCCAATAGCAGTACGCATTACCCCACGGGTACCCGCCACCGCCGGGGATACCGGGCTGCGTGCCGCCGCCAAACAGGGCGAGGTTGTTAATAACCTGCTGCCGGCGCAAATCGCTAATTTTGGCGTTGTTGTCTTTAATTTGGCTGTTAAAGTCATTTTGCTGCTGTTGGTTATAGGCCAGCATTTGGCTTTGGCGGGCCCGGCTGCTATCTAGGTCTTGGCGCTGGCTTTGCTGCTCGGCGAGTAATCGGTCGATATCAGTCTTTTTGGTTTTGAGGTCGGCCTGCAGCTTGGTTATTTTGGTTAGAGTGTCTTGAATTTTGGTTTGCACCGCGCTGCGGTATTCCTCTTTGTCGACAAATTCGCTGAGGTTACGGCTGGTGGCGAGCATTTCGAGAGTTGTGGGCGTGCTGTCGACGTACATGGCCTTAATGTCGGCGCTCAAAATCTGCTTTTGGCGGTCCAGCTCAGCCTGGGCGGCGTCGATCTGCTGCTGCAAGGCGGTTTGCTCGTTTTGGTTGGCGTCGATCTGGCCCTGCAACAGGGATATTTGGTTATTTAAACGGTTGACCGCATCCTGGAAGCTGGTCGCCTCCATGTTGAGTTGGTCGAGTGAGCTCTGCTTGGTGGCGTTTTGGGCCTGCAACTGTTTAATTTGGTCGTCGAACTGGTCGGCGCGCACCGAGGGTACCACGCCAAAGGCCACGACCGACACGGCCGCGATGATAAAAATAGGCACGCTGAGGATTCGGTGCCGGGATGATTTTTTGGTTGTATGTGTCTGTGTCATAAGCGAATCCGCTCGTGCTTTCAATGTAGCACAATCTCCCTAGTGATTGCAATCAAGCCATCCAGCCCGCTGCCTACATGCACCCTCAGCGCTGTTCTGGCTGTTCTGTAATAGCGTTTACTTTGTTTTGAACTTTAGATACCGCCTGGTCGCTACGGTAGAAGAAACGGCACCTATTAGTATACCAAGCACAAGCTGCATGGTCAAAAGCGCCAAAAAATGTCCTTTAAAGTACTGGGCGGCGTAGTTAATATCGAGCAGCCCCAGGCTGCTGGCCTGCAGCGCCGAGCTACTGGCCACAAATAACGAGTGGATAATAAGCACCGAGATGAGCGCCGAAATAATACCATACACCACGCTTTCGACCACAAACGGCCCCCGGATATAAGATGTGCTGGCGCCCAGCAAGCGCATAATGGTCAGCTCGTCACGGCGGTTAAAAATAGCCATTTGGATGGTGTTAAAAATGATAATGACCGAAATAGCCGCAAACACCAGCACCGCCACAATCCCAGCTCTACGCATAAGGTTGGTGGCGTGGGCAATTTTATCGATGGCGGCTTTGCGATCGTCGCGGTACGATACGTCGTCCCATAGCGGCTTTACATTATTTTTGCTGAGGTAATCACGGATATCCTGGATTTTATTTAGTTCTTTGGGCTTAATTTGGATGGTGGCCGGGAGCGGGTTGTCGGTTTCGTTAATGGCCGAGATGAGCGCCGGATTGCCGGCATTTTGCTGCTTGTAGTGCACCAGAGCGTCGGCCTTGGTAAGGTAGGTTACGCTTTTAACGTTGGGCAGCGTGCGCAAATCATTTGCGAGCTTAGTACCTTGCGTTTGGTCGGTGCTGTCTTTTAAAAATACTGATACGTCAATTTTGTCGGTAATTTGCACAATGGTGTTGGTAAACGTCGCATTGGTAATGATCGAAAACAGCACAATGGTGAGTGTAATAATCATCACTGCCATAGCAGCGACCGCCAGCCAGGCGTTGCGTACAAAATTGACCAAGCCGGCCTTTATAATGCGCGAGAACGTAACGAGTCGTCTGCTCATGCCTTGTACTGCGCCCTGTCTCGGTCACTGGCAATTTGACCATGCTCTATGGTTACGACGCGGCGTTTAAGCCGGTTTACAATGTCCTGGTTGTGCGTAGTTAAGAGCACGGTGGTGCCGTAGTGGTTGATTTTTTCGAGCACCTTAATAACATCCCATGCGTGCTTGGGGTCGAGGTTGCCGGTAGGCTCGTCGGCAATTAAAATCTTGGGCTGGCGCACAATGGCCCGGGCAATGGCCACGCGTTGGCGTTCGCCGCCGGAAAGTTCGAGGGGCATGCGTTTTTCTTTGCCGCGCAAGTTTACAATGTCGAGCACCTTAGGCACGGTGGCCTTGATTTCGTGGTTGGTAGCACCGACAATCTCGAGGGCAAAAGCCACATTTTCGAATACAGTGCGGTTAGGCAGCAGCTTAAAGTCCTGAAACACCACGCCAATTTTACGGCGCAGCAGCGGAATATCGCGGTCGCGCAGCTTGTCGTAGTCTATGCCGCCGACAATAATCTTGCCGGTGGTTGGCCGCTCCTCGCGAGTGAGCAGCTTAAGCAGCGTGGACTTGCCGGCCCCGCTCTGCCCCACGACAATTACAAACTCTTTGGGTTCGACATGCAGGCTAATACGATCCAGCGCTGGCGTCGCCACCTTACCATAAGTTTTGGTCACACGATCTAACAAAATCATTAGTCCTAGTATAGCAAACTCTGTGCGCCCTGCCCTTGCCTAATTGACTGTATAGCGCTTACGCCTCTCTGGGGCAAAAAGGTATAAAAACATGCGGTACCGGCACCCGGAATCTAGCGCGTTTTTAGTTTTTTAGTGCCGATACTAACTAGCGCTGGGTGCTGGCGTGCAGCTTCCACACAAACGCCAGGATAGCGCCAAAGCCCAGCAAAAATACAAGGTTGCTTAGGATAGCAGCAACGCTCGTACTGCCGTGCAAGAACACTTTAGACAGTAGTTCGTAGAGCATAGAAAAGGCCGTCAGCCCAGCAAACACCACGGCAACTACAAGGCTGTGGCGAACGCGGCGTTTATAAAAGAGGTCGTCGACTAAGCGAGGGTCGCGGGCCATTTCGCGGGCGCGCTTTTTGTTGCCAAAGTACAAAATTGGTACAGCAACAGCAGCGAGCGAAATGGCAAAAACGGCCACCGGGCCGACATCGGCATAAGAGTATTCGATCCGGTTAATAATGCCGGCTAGCAGCGAGCACGCCGCAATAACCGTCAGCCATAAGCCGAGCATGGTAACGCGGACGTATAGGCCGATTTTGGATTCGACGGTTTTAACGCGCATGTTGTACTGGACATTTTCGACCTGCATAGGCACGCCGGTGTTGCCGGTTTGCGAGTAGTTGTGGGCGGGCAGCGGCGCAGTTGGCGGCTCTGGTGCGCCAGCGGTGAGTAATTTGGTGACTTCGCTGTGGTCCCAGCCAGCCTGAATAAGCTGGGCCATGATACTGTTGTCGGATACGCCGGCTTTGCGTTGCTCGGCAATGTAGTGTTCGGGACTTGGTGCGTTGTGGCGGGGTGTTTGTTCTGTCATTATGGCGCTATGATAGCACTTTTCACCCTAAAGGACAAGTTGGTTACGCTTGAGGCGGGAGCGCCGCCGGCCACGTTCAGGCTTTGCCGAGCGAATAATCGAGGTAGGCGTCGATGAGCGGCAAGATATTGCCGTCGAGTACACTTTCGGTATCGGATGTTTCGTACTTGGTGCGCAAGTCTTTAACTTGTTTATAGGGGTGAAGCACGTAGGAACGGATCTGGCTCCCCCACTCTGCCGACTGGTTGGGCCCCTTCAGCTCGCCGATTTTTTCTTTGTGCTGCTCCATTTGCAGGGCCACTAAGCGCGAACGCAAAATGGTCAGGGCTGTTTCTTTGTTTTGCAGCTGGGAGCGCTCGTTTTGGATAGCAACGGCAATACCGGTGGGCAGGTGGGTAATGCGCACGGCCGAGTCAGTGGTGTTCACGCTTTGGCCGCCATGGCCGCCGCTGCGGTATACGTCTATGCGCAGGTCTTTTTCGTCTAATTCTAGGTCTTCGGGGTGATCGATTTTGGGCAATACGTCGACCTTGGCAAAGCTGGTTTGCCGCAGATTGTCGGAGTTAAACGGGCTTAGGCGCACCAAACGATGTACGCCGTGCTCACCCTTGAGTTTGCCGTACGCAAACGCACCGCTTATTTCAAAGGTAGCGCTTTTAATTCCCGCTTCGTCCCCTGCTGACTCGTCGATCATGGTCACTTCGTAGCGGCTCTGCTCGGCAAAGCGCACATACATACGCAGCAGCATTTGGGCCCAATCCTGGGCATCGGTGCCGCCGGCGCCAGCGTAAATGCTCACGATGGCGTCGTGGTCGTCGTACGGCCCGGCAAATTTGAGTTCTTCTTTGAGGTTACCAAAACGAAGGGTTAAGGCGGTAAGCGTGCTCTCGAGTTCTGGGCGCATGGTTTCGTCCTGGATGTCGAACATCTCTACAAGGTCGTCGATATCCCGTTGCAGATCGGTCCACGGGGTGATGCGGCGTTCGAGCTTGGCCTGCTGCTTTACTATCTCTTGGGCATGCGCGGGGTCGTTCCAAAAATCGGGCGCGGCAACGGCCTCGTCAATTTTTAGTTTTTGCTGTATCAGGCTGTCGATATCAAGACGCTCGGCCGCGGCCTCGATCTCAACTTGCAAGTCCAGCGCCGGTTGGTGCAGGTCATCCATATTAATGCTTTTAGTATAGCGTAAACGCCCAAGCCGGCCGCTATTTGTCGGCCTTGGCGGGATTGGTGGGGTCAGCGGGGTCAACCCACAGGGATGAAATTTGCTTGTATAGCTCGCTCGAGAAAGGCTTTTCGCAGTTGCTGAGTATCCCTAAGCCCCAAATATTGTCGGCAAACAAGGCTTGGGCAATTTCGACAATTTGGGCTTTGGTAACGGCTTTAATGCGGCGCGGCACCTGGTAATAGTCGTCGATAACTTCGTCGAAGTAGTAACGCCCACTGTATCCCCCTGCTACCCCGGCCACCGTTTGAGCGCTGCGCTGGAAGCGGCCGAGCGCGTAGGCCTTGGCAGCCTCGATATCTTCGATGGCGATTTCGCCGCGGAACACATTGTTAAGCTCATCGCGGACAATTTCGAATAACGCCGGCGCATTGCGCTGCGACACCTGCGCGCCAAACCACCAGTTGCTGCTGAGCTTGGTTTGGCCAAAGCCGCTGCTCATGCCATACACCAGGCCGCGTTCGCGGGCGGTGCCCAAAATTTTGGAATACAGGGTTTCGGTGAGCATGGTGTTAACCAAGTTGAGGGCGTCGGTTTCGGGCTCATTCATGCGGCGCAGCATAAAGCTGTCGATGTAAAAATAAAGGTTTTTGACGGTTTTGTTATGGATGTGTACGGGGCCGGCTTGGGACTTGGGTTTTTCGTCGGGCAGTTCGAGACGTTTGTCGCCCAAGGGTAGTTCGACGGTTTTAAGCACGGCTTCGACGGTTTCGTGACGCTTGGGGGTAAGATTGCCAGCAATAATAAATCGCAGGTTACGCGTGGTGTGGGTGCGCTCGTAGTGTTCGCGCACGTCGTTGACCGTGACGTTGTCCATGAGCTTAAGGCGTTCTTCGTCGGTTTTGGCCATAAAGCCGTAACGTTCGCGCAGCGCTAGGCTGAGGTGGCGGAAATGGTTATTGGCACGAGCGGTTAATTCCTCGCGCACGTTGCCCACTTCGGCCTCAAATTCGTCGGCCAAAAACAGCGGCTTAGTAATGGCCACCAGCATAAGCTCTAAAATGCGCTCCCATTCAAAGTCGGCGCACTCGGCCTCATAAATAATCTCGTAGACACTGGTACTGGCGTTGCTGTAGGCGCCGTTTTTTTCGATCTCGGCCTGGAATAAGCGGCTTTTGGGGTAACGCTCGTTAGCGCCCAGCAGCATGTGCTCCATAAGATGCGGCGTTTCCCATTTGTCGGGTTTTACCAGGTATTCGCCGGCGCGGAAGTTAAACTCAAAGCTCATTACCGAGGCGTCGGGAATGTGAATAAGCAGGCCTTTGGCGCCATTTTTAAGAGTGAGTTCGGTAACAGTATGCTTCATATGTTTATTCTTTTTGGCGCCCTACTTGCGCTTGCGGCCTTTGGCTTTGCGCTGACGTTCGGCTTTGCGGGCTTTTTTACGGTGGGTCTCTTGAGCTTTGATGGCTTTGGCTTGTTTGGCGGCGGCGCTTTGGAAGTCGGCGGCCTCAAATTCGTCGTCGGCGTCCAAAATACGGTCGGCGTTGCTAATGGACTGGCGAGCGGCGCGGGTTAGTTCGGTTTCGGCCGGTTCTTCGAGCATGCTGACATCTACGGGCTGGGCGTGGAAAATGGTGCGTACCACGTCGTGCCGCAGCGTGAGCTGCATCGCGTCAAACAAACGCTGCGCCTGGCGGCGGTATTCGACCAACGGGTCACGCTGGCCCACGCTCATCCAGTGGATACCCTCGCGCAAATGATCCATATTTTCGAGGTGCTGCATCCATAAATTGTCCAAAATCTGCAGGTAAATGTCGCGTTCTACTTTGCGCATAACTTCTTTGGTAAAGGCGCTTTCGCGGCCGTCGTACAGCTCGTGCCCTTCTTTGAGCAGTACTTCGCCAAACTTGTCGGAGGCGGTGTCGAACAGGCGGTCGAGGGCAGGTTCGTCGAGCGGGAATACCTCGCGGACCATGCCTTCAAACTGCTCGGTTAAGAGGTCGGGCGAGGCAGCCAAAGCCTTGGCTTCGTCTTCTATAAAGATTTTGATGCGTTTGCTAATGTCGCTGCTGCGCAGAATTTCTTTACGCATGGCGTAAATGGCTTTGCGGTGACGGTTCATGACGTCGTCGTACTGCACGACGTGCTTGCGTTGGTCGAAGTGGAAGCCTTCGACCTTCTTTTGAGCGCCCTCCAGCGAGCGGCTAATCATACGGTTTTCGATGGGCGTGTCGTCGTCGACCCGCAAGCGGTTCATGAGCGTGGCAATGCGCTCGCCGCCAAAAATCCGCATCAGGTCGTCCTCGGTACTTACAAAGAACTGGGTGGTTCCAGGATCACCCTGACGCCCGGCACGGCCGCGCAGCTGGTTGTCGATACGGCGTGATTCGTGACGCTCGCTACCCAGCACAAACAGGCCGCCCAACTCCTTAACGCCTTCGCCGAGGATAATATCGGTGCCGCGGCCGGCGATGTTGGTGGCGAGGGTGACAGCGCCTTTTTGGCCGGCGCGGGCCACAATTGCGGCCTCTTTTTCGTTGTTTTTGGCGTTAAGCACTTCGTGTGGGATACCGGCTTTGGCGAGCATGTTGCCAAGAGCCTCGTTTTTTTCGATCGAAACAGTACCCAGCAGCACGGGCTGGCCCTTGGCGTGCAGCATTTTTACTTCGTTTACAATGGCCTTAAATTTGCCCTTTTCATTTTTGTAGATACGGTCGGTGCGGTCGGTGCGGGCCAGTTTGCGGTTGGCGGGCACTTCTACGACGTCGAGTTTATAAATTTGGTGGAACTCCTCGGCTTCGGTCAGTGCGGTACCGGTCATGCCCGACAGTTTTTCGTACAAACGGAAGTAGTTTTGGAACGAGATGGTGGCGAGCGTCATGCTTTCTTGCTGGACCTCCACCCCTTCTTTGGCTTCGATGGCCTGGTGCAAGCCCTCGTTGTAGCGGCGGCCCTTAAGCAAACGGCCGGTAAATTCGTCGACGATTACAATTTCGCCGTCGTTGGTTACTACGTAGTCTTTGTCGCGCTTAAACAGCGCGTGGGCGCGCATGGCTTGTTCGAGGTGATAAATGGTGCGGATATTTTCGGTAGCGTACAAGTTGCCTATGCCGAGGATTTTTTCGACTTTGTCGACGCCTTTGTCGGTAAGGATGACAGTTTTACGCTTTTCGTCGGTTTCGTAGTGTTTTTCGTTTTCCAGCTGGCGGGCGACCTTGGCAAACTGGGCGTAGGCGTTGCCGCTCGTGACGCTGGGAGCAGAAATAATGAGCGGGGTGCGGGCTTCGTCGATGAGGATAGAGTCGGCTTCGTCGACAATGGCATAGTGCAGCTCGCGCTGTCGCAACTGGTCTTCTTCGCGCACCATGTTGTCGCGTAGGTAGTCAAAACCGTACTCGTTGTTGGTGCCGTAGGTAATATCAGCGCCGTAAGCCTCTTGGCGGGTCGCCGGTTTAAGATGGCGAAAACGCTCGTCTTCGTGGTCCTCGTTGTGGAAGTTGGCATCATATATAAAGGAATGGTCGGCAATAATAACACCGACGCTCAGACCCAAAAAGTCGTAAGCTTTGGCCATCCAGCCGGCGTCGCGCTGGGCCAGGTACTCGTTGACGGTTACCACGTGGGCGCCCTTGCCGGTAAGGGCGTTGAGGTAAATGGGGAGCGTGGCGACCAGGGTTTTGCCTTCGCCGGTTTTCATTTCGGCCACACTTCCCTCGTGCAGCACCATGCCGCCGATTAACTGCACATCAAAATGCCGCATGCCGAGCGTGCGGTTGGCCGCTTCGCGCATCACGGCAAAAGCGTCGGGCAAAATTTTGTCGAGGGTGTCTTTTTTAAGGCGTTTTTTAAGGGCGTCTGTTTGCTGCCGCAGCTGAGTGTCGGACATTTTTTTGTATTTTTCTTCGAGCGCGTTTATTTCTGTCACGCGCTTTTTCATACGTTTAATAGTCCGCACTTGCGGATCGCCAAACAACTTTTTAACCAACGTCTGTACAAACATTAACACTCCCTCTGCTGTATTCGATGCGTTACGACATATTGTACCTTGTTGCACGAGAGAACGCGAGAGCAAATTTGTCAAAATCTGCGGTATAGGTGCTTATACTTGCAATCTTGCAAAATTTGCGTTGTAATTCATTAGTATATGAGCGATTCGGCTGAGTTTTACCATCCCCCTTCCCAAGGTCAACTGCTGAGTCTGCATCACGCTATCAGCGCGTTAGCCATTGAAGGCAATGTGAAGGTCGGCGCCTCAGTCCCCATGGCCAGTACTGATTTTTCTATCGGAGCGGAATATCTACCTGAGTGTGTCAGGAACAGATTCCCCCCTGTGGAATGGATCGACAACCACGTCCTGGTACAGGCGGACTACTTCGACGACCATGACCTTGCCATGCTCAGGATGAGCCGCGACGCCCCGGCTTATCGCCCCCCCTACGATCACAGCCGCTGGTGTCTGGGGCTCAGCTTGCGACCCGGCAAAACGGTAAATGACCCCCGTTACGTACCAACAGGTCCGGAACTGGAGGGAAAGCGGATATTTGCACCCCGACATCCCCGCTTGCCACGAGATGCAGAGGCCCTCGAAAACGACTACACTGCCGATGGGCGCCGCACCCGACTCACTCCTCCTGTTGGCTTTCCGGGCAGTCGAGGCGTGCCCGTTCCCCCGGCAGATGCGGCCGAAGTTGGCATATGGTTAGGCTTTATTGAGGACCTGGTCGCCGGTGGCCGACTCCTGTCTGGCGGGATCGAAGACGCACCACGCTTCGACCCCGAATCTCCCGCCACCCGGCGACTTGGGGTGGCACTCGGCCAGGTAGCGGGATTTTTTTAGTAGGCCTCAAATCACCGTTAATCTAGTATTGCAATACAGGTCCTAGACGCTCAGCTTAGGATTGTTCCGGTGTAGCACCGCTGCGATGCAGCCGCGCCAGTAAACGCTGGCGGAGCTTGGGGCCGGCCTGCAGTTCTTTGTATTTGTGCAGGTAGGTTTTGAGCTTTTCCTCGACGTTATTAACAGCGGTAAAGATACTGTCGGCGCTCTCGGTAAGGGTTTTAACCTCGTTGGGTAGATACAAAACTACTTCGCAGGTGCGTTTGTTTTTATCCTTGGCCTTGCCTTCTTTGAGTTTAACTTCGGCGTGCACGCTGGCCCGGGCGTGTTTGGGTACGTATTTGTCGAGCTGGCCGATCTTTTGCATGACGTGTTGTTTTAGGTCATCACCCACGCTCATGTGTACACCCGCTATTTCGAGTTTTTGGATCATCATACCCTCCTTTTATATTACAGTTCGGCTTGGCCGCCCATGTAGGAACGCAATACCTCCGGCACGATAATACGGCCGTCGGCGGTCTGGTTGTCTTCGATCATTGCCTTTAGGATACGGCTCATGGCAAAGGCCGTCGCGTCGGCGGTGTGTACCAACTGGATACTGCCATCGGCACGGCGCACGCGCGTTTTCAGATCACGCGACTGGTAGTCGGTCATGTAGTCGGCGGTGTGGGTTTCGCGGTAAGCGCCCTGCCCCGCAAACCAACAGTTAAGGTCAACGCCGGCGGCGTTGGGCTTGCCAATATCGGCCGTGCACTTTTGCATAAACTGGTACGGCAGGCCCAGTTGCTGCATAAGGTATTCTTGGACAGCAACCTGCAGCTTGTGCTCTTCCAGCCCGGTTTCGGGCGTGGTAAAGGCTTCCATCTCGAGCTTGTCGAACTGGTGCAGGCGAAAGATTCCCTCCACATCTTTGCCGTACGTACCGGCCTCACGGCGGAAGCTGGTGGCGTAGCCCAGGTAGCGGATCGGGAACATGTCTTCGGGTAAAATCTCGTTCCAGTACATGGTGCATAAGGAGTGTTCGGCGCTGGCATTGAGCCATAGGTCGTCCTGTTCGATCTTGTAGGTTACCTCTTCGGCGTTTAAACGGGCGCTGGCGATGTACGGCTCGGTACGCAACATGGCCGGGGGCAAAATGGGGGTAAACGGCTTGGTACTTACCTGCAAGCCATTTTCTTCGACCAGTTTTTTAATGACGGCTTCGTCGCCTAAAGTCTGCATAACGTAGTTAATCAGCGCAAACTGCAGGCGCACCAGCCCGCCCTTGAGGTAGGCAAAACGGGCACCGGCGATTTTGGTGGCGCGTTCTTTGTCGATAAGGTCGTGCTGGGCCCCCAGCTCGTAGTCGTGTTTGGGGGTAAAGTCGAACTGCGGCGGCTGGCCAACGGTTTTGACCACGACGTTTTCGTCTTCGCTTGCGCCTACCGGGACGTAATCGAGTGGCATATTGGGCACCGCGCGCAGCAGTTTGGCGTAAGATTCTTCGACGGCGTTAAAGCGCCCTTCTAGTTCGGCTAGCTGCGTTTTAAGGCGCTTGCCTTCTTCGATAAGCTCGGCGTTGGGGCCGCCCTTCATTTTATCGGCGTTGTCGTTGCGGCTGGAGCGGAGCGCCTCAATTTCGCCCAGTAACTGCCGGCGCTCTTGGTCGATGCTCAGTAGTTCCTGCACATTAACTTCGTAGCCTTTTTGCTTGCTTTTTTCGGCTACCAGTTCGGGATTATCGCGGATATATTGGATATCTAACATGTTTTCGTCCTCTTAAAGTTCTACAAAAGTTGGTTCCGGGTATTTGGAATATAGGAATTACGCTCGACTGATCGAGCGGCTAGAACGAAAACTGCGACTAGTGGCGTTGGGCCGAATATTCATCTCTCTTAGTATACCAGATTGGTGGCTACTGCATGCCGGCAGGAAACTGGGCAGCGAGCTCGGCCGGCGGCAACTATTTTTTGGCACGCTTTTGGAGCTCGGCGAGGGTGAGTTTGGTGCGCTCGCGGGCGTATGCGCAAAAGTCGCATTCTCCACCCATGGCTGCCGTACCCACGGGCGGCATGTCGCCGTCCATGCACTGCTTCATGGCGCTAAGGGTTGGCTCGACCCAGGCATCACTGCCCTTGTAGGGGATAACTTTGGTGCGGAATTCGACGCGGTCGTAAAAGCCGTCTAGGTCCAGCCGGCCATTGGTATATACAAAGTAGGCCGTGTCGTTAACGACCAGGCCATTCTGGCGGAGCAGCCACTGGTAGACTTCGACCTGGCGTTTGTAGCTTATTTGCCAGTCGGAATCGATGCTCACTTCTTTATCTTTAGCCGTTGCTTTGTAGTCCACTACCAGCACTTCGCCGGCGTCGTTGACCCATAAGTCGTCGATACCGCCAAAAACAAGGAGGTTTGTTGGCTCGTGCAGGTACTGCACGCCCACAAATGTCTCCCGCCAGTCATCAAGCTTTTCGTGCTGGAACGGAATGGCTTTGATCTGGTTATCAACCATCAGGGGGTGGGGCTCACCCTTAAGCCGGTAGGTGTCGAACTCTTTTTTAAATAGCTCGTCGATGGCCTTGTTAATGTTAAACGGCGGGCCTTCAGGCCGTTTAATCTTTAACCTCACATCGAGCCAAAAGCAGCGCGGGCACTGCTTAAACAGCTCAATCTTGCTGCGGCTGACCTTAAACGGCGCTGGTTGCCCGGGCCGGTATGGCACCGAGCGCTCTTTCCAGTAATTATTCATTATGCTTGTTGAACCTCCAGAGGCAGCATACTGAAGGGCATGGCAATTCCGGCGTCTTTGTAAACGGCATGTATGTCGAGCATAGCTGCATCCAGTGCCGATGGAAGAGTCGCGATATCCACTCCTTGGGGCGGCTGCGAGGAGGCCGTTTGGAGACGAGCTGTTTGGGTGGTGGCATTAAGTGCCAGCCGGCACAAGTGATCAACACTGTTTGCAAATATACTTGGCACGCGTGGCATAGTCACTCCATACTCAAGGGAAACTCCGAGCCCCTCCCCCACCGGTCTACGACCGAGCGTAATATTAAAGGTCCCTCCTTTATCACGTAGTAAGGAAGGGTCTACCTGTAAATATCGGCAAAGCAGAGCGATAAAGGCGGGAGGGTGTGCTAGATCCCTTACATTTATGCAGCCTCTCTCTGCCATCTTACTGCGAACCATGTTGGGTTTTAGCGCTTGGGGTGCCAGGGCCAACCCCTCTAGGCCGAATAATACTGCGCGCATGAGCGAAAGTTTTACCGACTCTGGCTCGGTGGGCTGGGCGCATTCGCCCGCTCCAAAACTTATAAGACGACCGACATCGTGCAACTCACCCATTACGCTTACTGCCCCTCACTCGGTTCGCTGTGGGATTTTTTAGACAGAATAGCCAGGGTTTCGATGTGCGGGGTGTGGGGGAAGAAGTTAAAGGCCTCGAAGTAGTCAACAATATAGCTGCCCTGCAGCTTGGCAAGGTCCCGAGCTTGGGTGGCAGGATTACAACTGAGATACACGACTTGCGGCGGCAATACTTCTAGGGTACGGTCGATAACTTTGTCGTGCAGTCCAGCGCGCGGGGGGTCAAAAATGACCGGGCAATCGGCACGGATACTCCCAAGCACCCGCTCGCTGCTGGATTCTATGACTTCGGCCTGCAGGCCACTTGCCCGCGCGTTAACGCGCGCCATGGCGGCCGTGGCCGGGTCTAACTCAACCAGCTCTACCTTTTTTTGGGCAACGCTCAGGCCAATGCTGCCAACCCCGGCATACATGTCGACGATATCGTCGGCCGCACAGTGGTCTTTGATGCGCTGCAAGGCTTGCTCAAAAATGGGCAAATTGACCTGAAAAAACGAATCAACGTCATAGCTAAACGTTTTGCCTAGGAGCTGGTCGGTAAGCGTGGCTTCGCCCAGTTCGTATAGCAGTTTAGTCGGTACCGACGCCGGGCTTTTAGGGTTGGAGTGGTACACCCGCAGACCTTTAACACCGGGCGGCAGCGGCAACTCGGCAAACTCCGTAGGCTTTACAAACAGGGAGGCGACCGCCTCTCCGGCCTGGTTGCAGCGAACAACTATTGTCTTCAAATCGCTCGCCCGAACTTCGAGTTTTTGCAGCTCTGCTACCACTGCTTGCCCGGCAGCGTCAAGCGCAGGCATGGCCAAGGCGCTACCTGTCACAATGGTTTTGTGGTGCGACCCGCGGTTATGCAGCGCCAAATGCAGGCCCTGCTCGTCACCCCAAAAGCTGTACTCCATTTTGCTGCGGTAGTGCCACTCCGGCTCAGCGGCCGTGAGGACGTATGCGGGCAATGCGACGTGCGCCTGGGTAAACAGCTCGTCGACAATGCGTTTTTTATAGTCGTTTTCGGCTGCAAAAGTAACAATTTGCCAGGGACTGGTCGCCAGATAGTTTTCCTCGCGCGGCGCAACGCGCAGCTTGGATGGGACCAATATTTCCTCGGCAATTGCCTCGGCGTAGGAGCGCTTGCCCTTTAAAATGCGGACGCGAACGGTCTCGCCGGGCAATGCGCCCCATACAAAAACCTTTCGTCCGTCGGGCAGCGTGCCCAGGCCCTGCCCGCCATGCACCAATTTTTCGATTACAACTTCTAACACCGCTACTCCTTATTCTCAAACAATACTAACAACTCGGTCGGCTGATATACCAGCTTAAATGGCTCGGCCGCAGCCAAGGCCTGCGCGTCTTGCCCGCTCCAGGCCACGGCTACTGCACCGCGTACACCGGTGCCGCGTGCGGCCTCAATATCGGCGGCTTCGTTGCCTATGTAGTAGGTGTCTTTAAAAGCCAGACGTTTGATGCGTACCATTTTTTTGATGGCACTGCCCTTTCTAAACACACTGCAGTGCTGGACGTCTTCAAAATAATCTTCGAGCCCGTGCTGGGTCAAAAAGGCCCACACATTGCGCTCGCGGTTAGAGCTCAGTACAAACATCCGATGCCCCGCCGCGTGCAACGCCTGAATAGCGGCCGGGATGCCGCGAAAGGCGCGTACTTCGCCCATACGGGGCCGCATAGCGCGGCGCGTGAGGAGGATCAAAAATGGGATGTCCCACGGCTTACCGCCCAAGCCCCGCACCGCTTCTAACAGCGGTACGGCCCGCAAGCGTTCAATTTTTTCGGGGCGCAGACGTGGGGCGTGCGTTATATCGTACGTAATGTCGACCACCAGCGGAAATGTATCGGCAAGCGTCCCATCAAAATCAAAAATCAGATTACCCATGCGCGCGTTAAAGCTTTAGGAGCCAAGCACCCCGGCGTAAATTTGCCAGGCCACGACCGAAACAGCGACCACACCCAGCACCATAAATGCTCGTTCGGTAAAGAAAGTATCGGCCCATTTGCCCTTGCGCATAACACGGGCGTGCGCCATAGCAACCACACAGGCGCCAAACACAGCCAGGGTTGCGTATAGGCCGTAGAGATACAAAGGAACGTGGCCTTGGTAGAGCATGGCCGCCGCCCCGCTCCAGGCAAAAATGACCCAGGGCAAAACTGCACAGGCTACGGCTGCGCCGCATACCACGTGCGAGATCAGGCGCGGCGGTTTTTGCAGCGTCAGCACCTCGGCTACTAAAGCCAGCACACAGGACAGGCCGGTAAAGCCAGCAAGCAGCACCAAGCTACCAACTTGGCCAAACCCGCCCAGCAAGCCTACGGCTACCACCATACCGGCCGCCGCCAAGCCCAGGCCCAGCCAACGTGTTTCGCTGACGCCGCGGGTAATGGCAGCCTCGTAGCGGGTACGATACACCGTAGCCACCGCTGCGTGCACCGCAGCTAACAGGACCAAAAAGGCTGCTGCTACCCACGCCAGCGGCAGGTCAACCAAATGGCGCGTGGCCACCGCCAGCATTTGGTGGCCAGCGGCCTCGGTCGCCAGCGGGTCTACGGCCAAGTACTGCGTTGTAACAGGCATGAGTACGCTCTTAGCCAGCACAACCAGCGCAATAGCTTCTAATACAAGCATGACGGCAAAGCGGATATTCCACATGCGCAGCTGTTCCAGCGGATTGTTGGAGGCTTTAAATACTTTCCCCAGCTTAGCGGCAACTGCCTTTTGGGGAGCGGCCTTAGTTTTTGCGGTCTTTACGGTTCGGTTCTTGGAAGGGGTTTTTTTATTCGCCATGGCTTAAACTATACCACTCTGTATGCGTCTCGCCTATCGCAAAGCAGATATAACAATTAACTCCCCTACTCCACATAATGAGGCAACGTGTAAGGCTCAATAACGCTACACAAAAGCGCGCTTAAGACGATCCTCTGCGTGCCACGCGGCAATAGAGACTGCGCGTGTCCGTCAAAATAACTTAAGCTTCGTCTACAGCGGCATACGGTACATGGCACATACCCATACCAGTGCGCTCAGTAAATTTTTGGTGGTAGGCTTCGGCTTCGTAAAAAGGGCCGGCGTGCTCGATCTGGGTGACAATCGGCTTGTCTAAATCTTCTTGCGTCTTGTTGCGCACCGCAATTGCCTCTTTGCGCTGCTCTTGGTCAAAATAAAAAATGGCCGAGCGATAGCTGTCGCCCACGTCCGGGCCTTGCCGGTTTAACTGGGTGGGGTCATGCATGCGAAAAAACTGCATGAGCAGCGTTTTGTAGCTGACCTTGCCGGGGTCAAATTCGAGCAGTACCGCTTCGGCATGGCCGGTGGTGTGCGTGCATACGTCGTCGTACGTGGGGTTTTCGGTGTGACCGCCAGTATATCCGGCCGTACTTTTGATAATTCCCGGTACTTGATCGAAGTAGTACTGCACTCCCCAAAAGCACCCAGCGGCAAATAAAGCTTTTTGTGTTTTCATACCCCTTAGTATAGCAGCCTGATTGTACATGTGGCCTAGCTGACCCTCGCCATTCATCCCCTAAGGCACGCCGGAACCCCAATAATGTGCTATAAAAAGCACGTTCTCAAGACCTGCAACCGTGAAAATGAATAGTGGGGAGTCAGCCTTCGGGCTGAGCTAGCCACGGACACACCCGGACTTACTCACCCACTAAGGCACCTCGGAAGCGCCGAATATGCTATTAAAGCGTATTCGGTGACCCGCAAGTGTCGTGGGGGCGAGTGAGGCGGGGCCATCTGCGGTTAGTCCTGTTTACAACGGTTTTATATCTGTTATAGTACTTGGTATGTCGTGCTAATCCGGGACCGGAGCATGCCAGTGGCATGCGAGTTTGCAAAATAAGGTACGCAGCTATAATAAAACCGCGCGCCACTTATTCCCCTGACCTAAGGATTTCACATGCTAGCTACCATCGATATCGACGAAAAAAGTATTAATAACAAGCTGCTGTTTAAAGATTTGCAGCTCACTTTTGGTGATGCCGAAAAAATCGCTATTATCGGCCGCAACGGCGTGGGCAAAACCACCTTGTTTCGCATGATGACCGGCGAGGACGGCGAATACAACGGTTCTATTACGCTGCGCAACGGCCTCCGGGTAGTCGCCACCCGCCAGGAGCACCACGACGTTGGCGACCAAACCGTTGTCGACTACATTGTCACCCACCTGCCCGACTACGCCGAACTCAAGCACATCATCGACACCTACCCAGACACCATGGGAGACAACATGCGCAAAATCCACACTTTTAGCGAAGCGCTGGAGCGCTTTGGCGACATGGACTACTACAACGTCGAGGACCGCGTGCGCCGCAGCCTAGAAGATTACCAGCTGGGCGAAACCGCCGACCGGACGCTCAATAGCTTAAGCGGCGGCCAAAAACGTTTTGTGGAGCTGATCCGCGTGGAGCACAGCCACGCCGACCTGGCCCTCATCGATGAGCCAACCAACCATATGGACTACGTTGCCAAAGCCGCTTTTCTGGCCTGGTTCCAAGCTGTTAAACACACCGTGGTGGTTATTACCCACGACCGTGACCTGCTGCATTACGTCGACCGCGTTATCGAAATTAAGGATTGCAAAGCCACCAACTTCCGCGGCAACTACGACGCCTACCTCAAACAAAACGCCAGCAAAACTTCTGCCGACCTCAACGAATACGACACCGTCCAGCGGCGTATCGTGAACGTCAAAAAGCAAATCCAGTACGCCCGCAGCAAAAAATCGAGCTGGGGCGGCACCGCCGACAAGAAAAACCCGTTTGTGGTTATGGAAGAACGCTTGCTTAAAGAGTTGAAAGAGCTAGAGGCCCAGGAGCGCCCGAGCTTTTGGATCGACCAAGAATCGATCGAAAACCTGCGCCCCGACATCGAAGAAAGTTACCAAAAGCACAAGGCCAAAACCATTCGCATCCACCGCACTACTACCGAGGAACGCACCCGTGACCTGCTGGTGGTCGACAAAGTCCAGGCCGGCTATAAGCAGCCCCTGTTCGAACCGTTGTCTATGCGCGTCCAAACCGGCGACCGTTTGCAGATCATTGGCCGAAACGGCGTGGGCAAAACCACCCTGGTTAAAACAATTTTGGCCTGCCAGCACAATCCCCAGCCTGCTACCCTGCTGGCCGGCAAAATTACGCTCGATTCTAAGCTGCGCATTAACACCTACGAACAAGAAATTGACGCGGCGTATCTGACCATGACTCTAGGCGAGGCTATCGAGCACATTTACGATAGCTTTGAACTGCCAATTAACGCCGAAAAAACCATGCGTATATTAAGCGAATATCTGTTTGACCCCTACGTGGACCGCGACCAGCTGGTAGGCAGCTTGAGTGGCGGCCAAAAAGCCCGCCTGCAGCTTATTAAACTGTTTGCCAACGACCCCAACCTCATCATTTTAGACGAGCCGACCAACCACCTTGACCTTCCCAGTATCGAGGAGCTCGAAGCTGCGCTGCGCCAATACCACGGTTCCCTGCTATACGTAAGTCACGACAGTTACCTCACCCGCCACCTAGGCGGCGAAGCGCTGACCATCGCCCCGGTTACCGCGTAAAACTCGTTTAGGCGTCGGGGTGATGGATCGATATCTTCTTGGGCGGCTCTTTGCTCATATATTTTTCGATTTCGTTGTTGCGCAGCAAAATCCTACCATAAAATGAAAACCTCGCCGGGTCAGAGACTTGGGCGAGGCGTGAATACTTATAATATACCTCTCGCTCGGGGCAATATCAAGGCATAATGGCCAGCCGGCTCTTCGCCCGAACGTGCCGTCCCCCCGGCCCCGAGCCACGGAGATCCAGTGAGCCAAAAATAAAGGAGCCTCCGCTATAATTAGAACCCTGTTTTTAGGGGGTGAGGAGTCTGGAGGAGCCCCGAAGTGCCTCTTTAAAAGCTTATTCGGAAACGGCCACGTCACGCCAGAATGCTACGTAGTTGCTAAAGTCTTTTTTGACGATTTCGATCGATTTAGGGATGGGCTTGGGGTAGCTCCAGGCATTGTCTTTGCTGTAGTCGTCGCCCTGGCCGACATCAAAATACTGGCATACACCCTTCCAGGGGCAGGTGTAGGGCGTGTCACTTTTGCGCAAAAATTCCTGCTTAACGCTGCTGGGTGGGAAATACCAGTTGCGCTCGATAAAAATCAACTCGTCCTTCGGCGCTTCGGCTATAACCTGATCTTTCCAAATGGCTTTCATTAGACTTTATTATATACCGCTTGGCGATAGGACGCCACCTCAGGCCCGTGACCGGGTACAGCAGAATTGCAAACGTAGAGGTCTCTAAAAACTACTCTGTACGCAGCGCTTCAATAGGGTCCAACTTGGCTGCTTTACGCGCCGGCAGCAGCCCGGCAACAGTGGTAACAAACATAAGAAATACAATTAGGCCGATGATCTGCAGGGGTTTAAATATCAGCAAACGTTCGTTGCCAAAGTTGAGCGTTTTGGTAAGCCAGGGGTTGAGGGCAATGCCTACCCCTATGGCCAGGCCGCTGCCTAAGGCAGCGCCGATAAAGCCGATCCACGTCGCCTCCACCATAAACAAACGGCTCACGGCCCGGCGGCTCATGCCCAGGGCCTTCATGAGGCCGATTTCGCGGGTGCGCTCCAGCACGCTTATGTACTGCGTATTAACCACCCCAAAGAACGAAGCGATGAGAGTAATGAGCCCAAAGACCACGATAACACCTTGCAGCACGCTAATAACCTGGTTGATAAGCTGCTGTAAATCCTGCGCGGTGCGCGCCTCGTAGCCGGCCTTTTGCATTTGCTGCTTTAAGTCCTGCGGGCTAGCTCCGTCGCCGCGAACAACTACCGTCGGCACTTTGCCTGCCAGCGGTGTGCCGCCGTTAATAAAGCTGTTTAAGCTGGCCGCTTGGGTTTCGTTGATGTACAAACCGGGGTTAACGAACCCGAGCGACAAAGAGGACTTGGTGGTAACGCCTACCACCGTCAGCATTTGCTGCTGGGTAGCGCCGCCGGCCAGCTGGCGTACCTGCAAGACAACTTGTTTGCCTACGGCGTCCTCGGCCGAGCTAAACTTGAGCACGCTGAGGTAATCGTCGGCCAGCAACGTCTCGTTGTCGCCCAATGTCTGGGGTGCCTTGCCGGCTTTAATTTCCGGTTTCTGGGCGTTGTCGTACACCGTGAGCGCACCGGTGTAGCGCTTGGCACCTGGGGTGTTGCGGGTAATAAACTGGGCGTTTAAGTCGTAGTTGGCAATAACCTGGGTAACGTGCGGCATTTGCTTAATTTTGGCAATGTCGGCTTGGTCGAATTGTTTGAGCAACGTGCCAAACGTGCTGGCCAGGTCGGTGCTATATTCGCGCGGCTTGTTGCTGCCGTCGCCAAAAAAAGCTTTGTCTTTGGCTACAAAAACCGAGTGCGGATCGAAATTGGCCTTAACGAGCTTGTCGGTGTAACTGCGCGCGCCGGCTGCTGCCGCCAAGGTAATGCTCAGCGTAAAGCCGCCCACGGCAATGGCTAAAGCGGTTAGTAAGGTGCGGACTTTAGAATGGCGCAAGTTGCGGCTGCTGCGCTTGAGGGTATCGACAAATTTCATAGCTGGCCTGCTTTCTGGGCCCGCGCTATTTTTGGCTTGGTTGACCGGGGTTGGTTGTGCTCTACAGATACAACCTCGCCGTCTTTAATGGCGATTTGCATATCACAGCGGGCGGCCAGCTCGTGGTCGTGGGTTACGACAATGAGCGTGCTCTTGTTTTGCTTGGTAAGGTCAAATAACAGCTGGATGATTTTCTCGCCGGTCGCGCTATCGAGGTTGCCCGTGGGCTCGTCGGCAAAAATAAGCTTGGGGTTGTTAACAATCGCCCGGGCGATGGCCAGGCGCTGCTTCTGTCCGCCAGAGAGGTTCTTGGCTTTGTTGCTGATTTTTTCGGATAGTTCGACGCGCTCCAGAGCGCTTTCGACCTGTTTTTTGCGGCTGCCAAAACCGGTTTCGTTAATTTCGAGCGGTAAAGCCACGTTTTGGTAGCAGGTTTGGTTCCCTTCCACAAAGAACGATTGAAATACAAAGCCCAAATCCTGCGCCCGGAAACGATCGATTTCTTTGCGCTTCATGGCGCCAATGCTTTTGCCGTCAACCACAACCTCGCCTTCGGTAGGATGGTCGAGCCCGCCCATTAAATGCATGAGCGTGGATTTGCCCGAACCGCTCTTGCCCACAATCGCCACGGTTGCGCCGCTCGGGATTTTAAAATTGACACCTTTGAGAGCCTCAAAGGTGCTGTCTTTTTTGCCATATACCTTACGGAGATTTTTTACTTCTATCATGGTTGTTAGTATAACAAAGTTCGCGCCCTATAGATGCAGAATACTCTTTACGGCTATAGGGCGCCTAAACACCGTGGTGCGCATACTCCGGCCGTTGGGTGCAACTCCTGCTCTAGCCTCGGTGGGATAACCCAGCGCATACTGGGCGATAGAGACCATATCAAACTCATGCTGCGCGTCGCTATAATCATTTACTAACAAAACGCCGCCGTCCGGCCGTAATAAATGGGCAGCGTTGGCGACGGCTGCGCGTACTTCTGCTCGGTCACTGTTACCAATCTCCGACGCAATAACCAGATCGGCCCGCGCCCCGCGCTCAAACAATGCCGCAGAATCTCTCCGCATGCCCTTGCCATACACATGTAACTTATTTGGGTCCAGACGACCCAGCTTGGCCAAGGTTTGCGCTAAGGTTCCGGCAAAATTAACAGACGGAGTGCCGGGAGTGCTGCGGTCTAGAAGATACATATCGCCGGGCCATATGCCCGCCAGACCTTCCTCGACGCGGCGCGTACCGCCGTAAATACCCGATCCAAGCTCAACAACCGTGCCGGTAACACGCGGCACCAAGACCTCCACTCCGAGGCGTGTCGTCGCCATTACCGTATGTTTGCCCCAGGCACGAACGGTTACGCCGGCCGAAGACCCAAAGTCCACTTCTCCCATGCGTAACGCCTGCGCCAAAAAGCCGGCGACTGCCATGGCTGCTTCCTGTTGGCCCTCGGGCGGGAGGCTCTCTATCTTTTCGTCAAACCTGTCCCGTACCTCGCCTAGAGTATCCAGGTACTCAGTAACAAAGGCGTCCGGATGGACGAGGGTACGAGGATCGCTTGAAGGAAGGGTGAGTCGTAAAAATTCGGCTCTGGCGCGTGCGCCGGGGTTGATCGAGCCCAAGCTTAGCTCTTTATCTGCTACCACTATACCCATGGCGAGGGCAATATCTACCGGGTCAAGGCCAGCCAACTCCGGTGCGTTAAGCTGCGTAGCCTGGGAGGCAAACTCCAATAATGCCGCCCTCTGCCCTTCATGATCTACAGGCGGCAGGCCGCTCATGCGGCGCGCCCCAGCCGCTTTTGCAGGTTGTACCATTTAGCAAACTCGTGCCAGGCACTATCCTCGGGGGCAATGCTCGACTCGCCACCGCTGCTGCGGATTTCGGCAATAGTCCGGGTTTGGCCGGCATCAACCACAATTTGGTCAATAGCAACACCACTGCCGTGCGGCTCGTTAGCAATAACTCCGGTAAAATCTTTGCTAAAAATCTTGGTGCGTTTGCCGTCGCAGTACACCACGGTGTGCGTGCGGATAACGGTACGCTCTGTTTTACCCTGCATAAGGGCTAAAAAGTCTTCGGGCTTAAGCCACTCGCTCACGTAGCGCATGTACGCGCCGGGGAAGCCGTGTAGTGCCAAGATATTCCAAAAGGTATCCTGCACTAAAATCGGGCGTCCGGCCAGCTTGTAGGCATGCTTGGCTTTGTGCACGGCGATTTCTTGCGGGTCGTGCGACTGCAGCTCCTGAGTGGGCACATCAAGCTGC
>Ga0207661_10000119_pt1 | contig 50430 bp, 52 predicted proteins | sample KBSC713LmetaG_FD_184337 | JGI IMG/M metagenome (GOLD analysis project Ga0207661, IMG submission 184337) | Corn rhizosphere microbial communities from Kellogg Biological Station, Michigan, USA - KBS C7.1-3L metaG (SPAdes) (version 2) | ecosystem: Host-associated > Plants > Roots > Rhizosphere ...
CCGCCATTCCAACCAACAAAAAGGATTGTAGCACGGCGGCAGGATGGAATGCGGGAGCGCTCAGGGCAGCGTCACATCATCCGCTATGCTGGCAGCCTGCGCTTTGGGCGCAGCGGCTGGTGTCGTTCGGGCGGCAAAGATCGCATAGAGCGCCTGTGCGACCAATGTCAGCATCGCCAGCGCGTTGACGACGATGGTATAGAGCGGACTGCTGAACGTTTCGAGCGCGCGCCTGCCATCATTGATGAAGATGCCGATCCCTCGGAGATCCAGTGCGAATTGAACCGCAATCGCACTCACGACCGCCACAAGCAGGAGGATGGCAAACCAGCTCCATTGGCGCGCCCGTCCAGCGAGGGCAAGGGCAAGGAAGGCGCTGACAATCCCGAACCTGACGCTGTAGAGAGCCGCAGCCAGCGAATACTGTTGCAAGTGGGTAATCATGTCCATCGTACTGGCGTCGGGCAGCCCCAAGCGCACGTTAAACATCGTCACGTTCACGATGTAGAAGACAACAGCACTGAAGAGATACAGCGCCAGAGCTATCAATGCATAGACGAGGAGTGTCCAACGCCAGCGGACAGTCCCCAGGCCAGCGGCCAGACCTATCAGCAGCAGAGTTAATACGGCTGGCAGCAGAGTCAGTAGCAAATACTCCTGGTTTTGGTCCATCTGGCCTGTCTCCTTGTCAGTTGCATCGCACTCCTTCTGGCGCGCCCCAGTAGGTCGCCATTGTCGTGCGGTTGCCACATCGAGGATAACAGAAGCGTGCAAGGAGCGCCGCTCTACCCCGCATCTGGCGCGACTGGCGTTTCCCGCTGGCCAAGTAGCGCGTAGAGCAATACTGCGAGGATGTTGAGGCCCGCGATCACGTTCGCGACGACGATATACCACGGATTAAGATAGATTTGAGACACTTGTTGCGCTCCAGAAACCGTTCCGAGAAAGACACGCAGACCATAAATAGAAAACGCGAAATTAGCCCCAAGCGCACTGATGATGGTCGCCAGCAGGATCGTGACAAACCAATACCAGCTGCGCGCCCGCGCCGCCAGCACCAGCGCGAGAAACACGCCCACTGTCTCGACACTGATGCTCAGGTTGATGATGGGGCTACCAATCACCACCAGGAACTCGACGACTGGGATGGGGAGGAGACCTCCTATGCCCACGAGTAGGAAGTGGGTAATCACAACGCTAATCACAACACCCAGAACGCGGAGCGCCAGTGCTACCAGCGCCAGCACCAGCAGCGTACGAGGCCAGCGGGCGACGCCAAGGATAGCGACCAGGGCCATGAGAAGCGGGAAGATGATGCCGGGTAGTGCTGCTGTAAGTATGAAATTTAACATGACCGAATTCATCAGGCGGATCTCCTCGTGATGGGCATACGCAGCTCAATTGCCACGATTCTAGCTCATCCGCAGGGTGTACGCCAGCCTGTTACCGTTCGGCTAGATGCCTTTAGATGCCCTCGGCGGCGACGAAATCGAGGATGGCGCCCAGCGCCGCGCAGGCATCGTTGGCGGAGGTGTTGGCGCAGGCGCTGTCGAGGAGAGCACGCGCCTGGTCGCATTGTTCCCGGAGCATCGTCCGGGTGCGTTCGCGCGCGCCGCTGCGTTCGAGGATTTCTAGCAGCGTGGCGATCTGGGCCTCGCTGACCGGCCCCCGCTGGCCGTAGATTCTGGCGAGCGCGCGCCGGTCCGCTGGCGTCGCGTCTTCCAGGGCGGAGATGACGGGCAGGCTCATCTTCTTGTGGCGCAGGTCGCCCGCCTCGGTCTTGCCCAGCGCCTGCGCTGACCAGATACCCAGCATGTCGTCACGCAGCTGAAAGCCGATACCGAGCGCTCGCCCGAAGGCGCCTAGCTGGTCGCTGAGCGTCTGATTCTCTGGCGCGCCGATCAGGCTGCCCATCCGCGTGGCACAGTCCATCAGCGCCGCCGTCTTGCGCCCAATCATATCGAGGTACATTGCCACCGTGACATCCTGCCTGCCCTCGAAGCGCATATCGAGGTGCTGCCCCTCACATAGCTCGATGCAGGTGGCATCGAGCCGCGCCGACAGCTCGATGACCGTCTCCGCCGGGACCCCACGCGCGCGCAGATGGCTCAGTTGCAGGCGCGCCAGCGCGAAGATCCCGTCGCCCGTGTTGATCGCCAGCGGGACGCCCCACAGCTTCCAGAGCGTTGGCTGGTGATGGCGCTCTTCATCGCCGTCTTCGATGTCATCGTGAACCAGCGAGAAATTATGCACCAGCTCCACCGCCAGCGCCGCTGGAATCGCCCGCTGAATCGCTTCCTGCTGCTCCCCGTCGCTCTGCCCACGCTTCCCGCTCTGCCCCGCCGCCACTTCGCATGCCAGCAGCAGCAATGTTGGCCGGATCAGCTTGCCTGGATGCCACGGCGTCGGCTGAAGGTCGGACGCGCGCCAGCCGTGATGATATTCGATCTGGCCGTAGAACTCATCGAGGATATCAGCGCTCACCGCGGCGGATGGCGTGCTCTTGCGCGCATCCCGGATGGCCTGAAGCAGCGCCTCACCCAGCAGCGCCCGATAGCGCCCGAGGACGGCATCCAGATTGCCTGAGGCTGAGGCTGAGGCTGAGGTTGCTGCTGCTCTACCAGTGCTCACGCGGCTTCTCCTGTAACGATCTGTTACGAGTGCGACTAGTGCGGTAGTAGCTCCATATAGGCGAGCATACCCGCGACGGCGACACCGCTCACGCCGACGAGCCAGCGCACCGCGCCCGGCAGCCCGCCGATATGGCGGAACGGCGCGCATATGCTGCAATAGCGCCGGGTGACATGATAGCGTTGCGAGCGCATGCCATCATGCGCCAGCTCGACGCCCTCGATGCGGATGCGGGTATGGCGTTCGTCGCAGATATAGCGCCCGCAGCCCGCGCAGTTATGCGGGTCAATGTAGTGCGCGAAGCTGGTGGACGACCATTGCTGTGGCACGGCGGGCGCGCTACAGATGTAGCAGGTAAATCGGGCCGCCGCATCGCGCAGATGTGTCGCGCATGGCTCATGTTCCTCGCGCGGAAAGTGGTCTAGGCAGAGCGGACGCCGACACGACGGGCAACGCGCCACCGATTGGATGCCACACTCGCGGCATGAGGGGACCGCGACCGGAAGATTTGCTGCCATGCGCGAAGTCCCCTTTCCGTTACAATGCCGCCGACATCTGCCGAAGTGTGAGTATAACAGCCCGTGCTGGGCCGGTCAAACGCCCTGGGCCGCTGGATGGCTGCTCACGACGTCGGCGTAACGAGCCACGGCGGCGTATATCCCGCGGCGGCGTAGATGCGTTCGATGGACTCCGCCTGCTCCAGGCTGTCGTCCAGCGAGATGAATGGCGCGATGTCGTGGCGAATACTGCGGCTGAAGCTCTCGACCTCCAGCATATACTGATCGATACCGCTGAAATGGCGTTCGTACGTCTCATCGCCCGTTTCGATGCGCACCACCGTCTCGGCGTGACCGGGCGTATATGGGGCGGGAAGGACAACGCGCCCGCGTTCGCCGACAACCTCGGCAAAGAAACCGCGTGGCAGCGAGAAGCTCGCGTCGATCACGCCCATGCGCCCCGTGCCGAAGTCCAGCACGGCGCCAATCGTCATCTCCACCTCGCTGCCTGGTGGCACGACGACATGCGCCGCAATCTCGCGTGGCGGCCCACCGAAGATGGCGCGGCAAAAGTTGAGCGGGTAGCAGCCAACATCCATCATCGAGCCGCCGCCAAGCGCGCCCTGGAGCCGAATATCGCCGGGTCGGCTTTGCAGATCGAAGACGAACGACGAGCGCACCATCCGGGCCGCGCCGATGCGCCCGGCGGCCACTTGCTCCAGCGCCCAGCGGATTTGCGGGTGGAAGCGATACATAAACGCCTCCATCACGCAGCGATTGGCCCGTTCACTCGCGGCACGGATACGTCGCACCTCGTCGGCAGTGATACCAAGCGGCTTCTCGCAGAGAACATGCTTGCCCGCCTCCAGCGCGCGGATTGCCCACTCGGCGTGCATACTATTCGGCAGCGGAATATAGACCGCCTCGACCTCGTCGTCGGCGAGCAGCGCCTCGTAGCTCGCCAGCGCGCGCGTGCCGGGACGGCCCGCCGCAATGGTTTGCGCGCGTGCTGTATCGCGGCTGGCAATCGCCACCAGCCGGGCATTGTTTGCCGCGGCAATCGCCGGGATGACCGCGCGCACGCCGATTTTGGCGGTGCTCATCACGCCCCAGCGCACCGGGTCCGCCTGTTGGGTCTCCTCGTCCACTGCAACCTCCTGGAACCTCCTGGGCTTTTGCGGCTCGTTCTCGCCTATAATTTCAGCTATAGCATACGCTAACGTACCTGACGCCGACGAGCTGGCGTCGGTCTACTCCGGTCAGCTATGGCCAAGATATACCCTGAGAGGATAGTAGCATGCCCCGCATTAGGCCGCTGGACTCAGACGACGTCGATCCCGAGATGCAGGCGGTATTCGCCCGCTATCAACGCGACCGCGGCAATATCCCCAACATGTTTCGCACGATGGCGCATCGCCCGGAGATTGCCGCGACCGCCGATGCTCACCTCCAGGCCATCTTCGAGAGCGGCACGGTCGAGAAACGCCTGAAAGAAATGCTGGCGGTGCGCGTCTCGCAGATCAACGACTGCGCCTATTGAATGTCGTCTCATACTGCTTTGGCAAAGCAGCAGGGCGTATCCGAGGAGCTGCTCGACGCGATGTACCACATCGACGAGCATGCCGCGATGTTCACCCCCGCCGAGCGCGCGGCGCTCGCACTGGCGGAGCGCATGACAACCGACGCGCGTGGGGTGGATGAAGAGGTCTGGGCGGACCTGCGCGAGTATTTCGACGAGGGCGAGATCATCGAGCTGGCCGCAGTGATTGGCCTGTTCAACTACTTCAACCGTTTCAACGACGCGCTGAAAGTGCCCATCACACCGCCTCCCCCCACGACGAACTGACCGCCGCCAGAAGTCTGGCGACGGTCGTTGTCAACCTACTACTCGATGCACGCTAAGTGTCATCTACGTGTGACTGCGCCGTCACTCAATCCCCACCAGTTTTGGCGCCAGGGGCCGGGCAGGGGTTGTTCGGCAACGTGTTGTGGAAGTTTTCAATGATCCCCTGAGTCGAATTGCCGACCGTGGGATAGACGCTCACCAGCAAATCGCCGTACTCGGCCTGGGATGTGCCACCGAACGTATTTGTCGTGCCGGGAAGAAGGGCGCCGCCCTCCTGCCAGATACAATGCCCGTCGGCCGTTCCGGTCGTGTAGATCGGATAGAAGCTGGCGCCGTTCGGTGGATTGATGCAGCCCGTGCCAGGGCTCGGATCCATCGGGTTGAAAGCGTGGCGCTGGCAGGCGTTGTTGGGTGAGGTGTCTGCTCCTTCGATACGCGGCAGATCCGTCTCAAAAGCCGCCTGCTGGTAGTTGCGTAATCCGCTATCGCCAGGCCCTGTGAAGAGCGGACTGGTGAAGACGACAGGTGCCGCGTGAATCTGCGCATCCACGGTAGGATCAGGATTGGTCCCTGGCCAGTTCGGCTGGTAATCTGGGCCGTCGAAGTCATTCTCGGTTGACGAGCAGCCGGAGATCGTCGAGAAGTTGCCGTTGGGATCAGGGCCAGCGGGAGCTGTTAGGCAGCCGCGGTCATCGCTATCGCGTCCCGAGGGGTCGGAGCACCGTCCCGCCGTGGGGGTATTGGGGGTGCAATACTCGAAGTGGCCGATCTCGTCCGAGTAGGCCACATTGTACGAGTGCGCCGCCCACAGCACGCGCGTCTCCGGGCCGGACGTGGCGTACATCGGATGGTACGTGTAGAGTTGGTCAGTGCAGGTCGACGACGCGGGCTCGTAGAGCGGGTGGCCAAACTGGTTGGCAATGCTGGCCGTCATCGAGCCGGTTTGCCCCGAGGTCAGGTCATGAATGATGACCGTGAACCCGTCTTGGGTATCATGCATGTCCACCTTCAACTTGTCGCCGGAGCTAAAGAACAACGTATCTGGACCCGGCGTGAAGGTCGCGGAGGTCTGGCGTAGCGGGTCGGCTGGCCCCTGCGCCTTGCCATCCAGCGTGATGAACGCGAAATTGACGTACTCCTCACCCGCAGCGCTCAGGCAGGCGTTGTTGTTGACGACGCCCGTGGTCGAGTTCGACGAGAAGCTGTCAATGTTGAGCGCGGCGCACCACTGCGTCTGCGTGCAGCCAAAGCTGTCCCAGCCGGGCGGATAGAACTGCATCTCCATGAAGCCTGTGCCCGGATGCTTGCCCATGAACTTGGCGGAATTCGGGTCGGTGCTGTTGAAGATGTTTGTGTCGCTATCTGCCGCGCACGGGGCTCCAGGCAGCGGCGCGGACTGATCGTCACACATCGCCATGCCGAACCAGAACGCAGGATGCAGTTGGAAGTTCCACGTGCCACCGGTGCCGTCTTGCTTGGGGAGCGTCGGTGGGTCGGTGGGCAGCGTCAACTGATAGAGGTTCGAGTTACCGGATCCTGGAACGGTGGAGTAGAACAGCAGCGAGGGCTCGTCATGGCCGGTGTACTGTCCTTCGTAGTTCCAGGGATCGAGCGTTTCTGTACAAAGTGTTGGGCGCGCCCCACAGAATGGTTCGGTGGCCGCCGCCGCTTTCGCGGTGGACGCGGGCCTTACCGCGTAGACGAGCACCAGACTGGAAGTTATTGCCAGAACCGCGGCGACAAGCCTCAAACGCTTGTCAAACCGAAAGGACATGCCTGTTCTCCCTTCCGCACATCATTGAACGGAGCGGCGCGGGCGCAATTGCCCGACCGCGGGAATGCCTCCAGGTGTGCATGTATGACCGCGCGTGGCGCGCAATCGCACACTGGAAGAAGACGCCGGGAACCAGAGCCGAGTACCTTGGTCGGTTACGCGAGGGGGGCGCTACAAAGCGCCAAAAAGTAGTGTGTCTCGCCTCCTCTCCGATCCTTCGTTTCCACCCCACCATCGCTCGCCAGCCGAGACACAGGCGAGCTTGCTGCTAATCTTAACATAATTGCCGCATGTTTGGCCAGGGGTAGGCAACCGAAGATTAGGTGATCCTCGCATAAGGCCGCACCAACATGCGACCAACCGCTCGCTCGCCGTGCGTGCGCGCATAGCGCATGTGTGGTATGTACCAGCAGCCGTGATGCATAATCTGCATCAAGAACGGGTAATTGAAGCGCTGCGCATTGCGATGGCCCTGCACGCCACCGACAGGCGCATTGAAGTCTGATAGCGGAAACACGTGGATACCTGATATGGCGACGCACAATTCTGACAAAACAGCTCAGACGAAGTCCAAGGAGCAGGCCGAAAGCGCGGAGCGGCTGGAGGGGCTGTTACGCGATCTGGAGACATTGCAGGCATACCTTCAGGAGCGCGGGCGGCATGCCTACGAGCTGGCGCAGCGCTTTCTTGCGAATGCGCGGCGAGATGCCGGATCGCGCGCCTATGACGAGCGGCAGGCAACGATGCTAGAATATCAGCATTACATCTGGCACGAGATCGCCGGGCGCGTCTCCCAGCTGCTCGTAGCCTATGGCGAGCCAGAAGAAACGTCTGGCGTCGAAGCGCCGTCATCCAACCAGCCGCCGACGAGTGAACAGGACTCCTGAGCCATGGCACAACGCAATTTCCCTTCACCAACGGGCCGCGGGCGTCAGCTGCAGCGCACAGAGATCGCTATACGGCTCGGCGCGACCGTCTTCGGCGTGTTGGCGGGCGTCGTCTGCTACGTCGCGCTGGACCAGTTCACGGCGATTGGGCTTCTGCCAGCCTTCGTGATCGGCCTGATCTTCGCGCTGCTCACCCGCACCGCCTCCGCCTCACTCGCGCGCGACTGGCTGGTGCGCAACGCGACCCGCGCCAACAATAGACGCAATGATCCGCCGCCGAGACCTGAAGATTGACCTCGTTTCGCAGCTCCACACCCCACGCACGCGCACAGAGAGCACTGGTCTCGGAACGAAGACTGCCCCTTCGCTACCCCACAACGCTCCGGTCGTCACCCAGGGTTGGGTGAAGACGTCCAACGAGGACCAGGCAGAGTGCCAGTATAATGAACCGCTGGCCGCATCGAGGGCATAGACCGCCGTCAGTGGCTCGCAGTTGAAGCGGCACGGATTCGCGCTCGCGTCATTCCCATTGAATAGAAGCGATTTGACAAAAAGAACGCCGTCGGCACCTACTGGCGCGCTAAACCCAACGCTCGCGCTTGAATCGTGTCGCCAGACACGCTGGCCGTCGCTCACCCGCACGGCATCGAGATACGGAGCGCCGCTGTTGGCAACATACACGAGGTTGCCTGCCTCGGTGGCACTCACTGTAGCACTGCCAGTCACGGCGATTGGATACTTCCATCGCACGTTCCCAGTCTGAGCGCTGACGCTATAGAGATAGTGCTCGTCGTGGTTGCCGAAGAACTCAGTGCCTGTGAGATAGACGCTGCTCGCGCCGACGCCCACTGGGCCAGGGGTTAACGTGGCTATTCGCCCTTCCAGCGGATGCGACCAGAGTTCGCTGGCGTCGCGCCCAGCAAGCGCCACAATGCGCCGAATGAAAGCATGGTTCGGGCCCGACCGGAGATTCGTGATGATATAGACGACTCCACTGGCAAAGATTGGAAACCCCGCTAGCGGTTCGCCTGGCTCGAGACCGATGTTCCACATCCGCTCGCCATCGCTGCTGCGTAGCACAGAGAAGTTGTTTGTTGGTCCCTCAACAAACACCATTCCCTGTCCGGCTGCCAGCACCCCGGTATTCGGGGTGGAATCCATATCCGTGATCGGGAAATTTCACGCCACTTCGCCGGTACCGGCATTCAACCCGAGGATGAATCGCTCCCCAACGTCTCCTCGCGTCGTGAGATACAGCATCCCATCCGCCAGGATTGAGCGGCCATCTGGTACCAGTCGTTGCTGTGGATGTGTCGGGCTAAAGAGCGACGTGCGCCAGAGTTCATTGCCGTCACTCATATGCACAGCAGTGACGAATGTCGTTGTGGCGCCGACCAGATAAAGGGTGTGTTCGTCTGCGACTGAATAGCGGTCGTAGATGCCCGTGAATGAGCTTTGCGCCCGCATGGCGCCCGTGCGGGCATTGAGAGTGGTCACCGCAGTAGCGCTGTTATTCGGATACTGTAGAAAAGAGATCGAGAGCAAGTCAGGAACGGGTGCAGACGCATTCGTCGGAGGTACGTCAACGTAAGCCGCGTAGATGAATCCGGCGCATGAAGCAATCATGCATACCGGCACGCATAGCGCCAGCACAACTTTCCATAGCACGCGCCTCGCACGGACCGCCAGAACGATGAGCAGCGCTACCCCGGCGAGCGCCATGGCGATTATTAGCCAGGGGAGCCACGAAAAGTCTTCAAAGGCGTGGTATTTCATTGCCCTGCCCTCGTCCGTAGCGCAGGTTGCAGTTATATGCTTGCACTACGGTGTCGGGCCAGGCTATTCTCACAGGTGCGGCATATTCGGCGTTAGCTATTCATCGTCATCCCGGTCCTGTTCGTCGGGATCGCCGTACTCATTGATGGTCATGAAGATCACGTCGCGCACGTACGGATGAATCCGCAGACGATTGCTCACCATTTCTTCCGTGCCGGGCAGCACATAGGCGAGGAAGCCATGCTTGCGCGGGATGATGCGCAACGGCCGGGCCTCATTGGAAGAGAGCAGCCGTTGCGCCTGCCCAACTGAGACGCCCGAACGGAAAAAGACCGCGACGCGTCCTGGCCCCAGGAAAGGCGCCTGCTGGCGCGCGGCATCTGGCTCGAAGCGCCCGACGATGGCCTGCGCGGCGTGTTCCGCCTGATTGTGGAGCCGCTCGAACGCGGGCCGCGCGCGCTCGGTCAGGCCACGCGCCGAGGCGGTCAACCGCCCGAAGACGTCGCCCAGACGTGACGACGGCGCTGCTTCATACGATGGAATCGGGTGAACACCGCTGGCGCGCGCCTCGTGCTGATACTCCAGCGCATCGCGCAGGCCGGGGCGCAGATCGCTCCACCACTGCCGCACGCGCTCGGTGACCTGCTTCTCCGAGGCGGGATCGCCCTCGCCGTGCTCTTTAGCGTCGCGCCGACGATGCAGCTCCTGGAGGCGCTGCATGCGGGGATCGGGAAACGCTGTGCGCGGGAAGCCCGTGGGTGGCTTCCCGGGCATAGGTCGCCCATTGGGCGAGGAGTAGCGGTTGAGGCCGGTACGGTCGGGGCGCGGAATGGCGCGGCGGTGCAGGCTGGCAGCTGCCTCCGGGAGCGTCCCTGGGATGGACTCCTCCGACGCCGGCAGCGGCGGCCAGACGGCTCGCTCATCGGTGTCGAGGAAGCGCGGGCGGGCGCTCAGGACCGTTCCGGGCGCGAGAGCGACCGTGGGCTGCTCCGCGATGGACCACTCTTCCTCATCCTTCCCGGCGTAATCGGTCTCATCGAGAATCTCATCTTCGGCGAAGGCGGCCGGTTCCGGCTCTGGAGGCGGCGGAGGCGGCAACGGCGCGCCGTGCGGGTTCGTGCCGCCACGCGGGCGCGTGATGGAGGCTAACGTATGGTGGCGCGGACGCTCTGGCTCAGGCGCGGATGGCGCATCGGGCGTATCCGTGTCATGTGCCATATCGGCACGCGCAGCCGCGACGGGCGCGCTCATCTCAGCCGATGGCCCGGTCTCCCCAAACTCCTCCAGGAAGTCGGGCGCCAAATCGCGGGTCGCGCGCGCGTCATCCGTGACTTCTCCCACCTCGTCTGCCATGTCGTCTGCCGCTGGCTCAGCCACCGCGTCCACGACTTCCGAGGTCTCTTCCAGCGTCACCGCGGGAAGCTCCGCCGTTGTCTTATCGCTGTCGTCCGATGATTTGGATTTGGTCATACCCATTCCCTCAAGCCACTATCCCAGAACGGCGTGAGCCATTGATCTGCCTAATCCGCCTAACCACGGCCCTGTAGCCTGACGCCTTCCTCGTGTCTCTGCACGCTCTATGCCGTGGATGCGAAGGATAATACATTGCACAGCATACTTCCATTGTTACAGCAGATGCGCGCCAGCGAGTAGCCCTCAGCATAGACGGCAAGCGGCGCGATACCCTGTGTATGGCGCCATTGCCAGTGGGAGAAATATGCTACTGCGCAACGCCTGCGGGATGGTGGAATATTCTGCCACCGTGCGGCTACTCCCCAGGCTGTCCCAGGTAGTTGCTCAGCAATTGTCTGGCGTGTCGCGCGACATCCGGCCGCAGCTCGTAAAAGGTCATGCGGTCGCGGTCATAGAGCGTCACCAACCCGGCATCGCGCAGTTTCACCATGTGGTGTTTGGTCGTGGCTTTGGTTAGGTCCATCCGATCGGCCAGTTCGGTCAGATACATCTGGCGCTCGGCCAGCAGCCGCAGAATGCGCAATCGCGAGGGATCGCCCAGGGCAAGGAAGAAGCGCAGTGTCTCTTCGTCGGGCGCGCGCGGATCGCCACGGTGAGCATCGGGGGAGGCGTAGATCAGTGGAGCGCAGAACGTCAGCGTGCCGTGCCAGACGTGATAGAGCACGGCGGGACGACAGAAATAGCTGGGAGAGAAGACGATACGCCGCAAGCCGGCCGCGCTCTGCCACTGCACCCCGCGCATCGCCTGTTCGATGAAGGCGTCGGGCGGCATCTCGGCGCGTCGCCGCTCCAGGGCTTCCGCCTCCTGGCGCAGCAGTGGCATAATGCGTTCCTGTTCGGCGGCGAACACCGCATCATACCAGGTGTGTAGGGCCGCCAGCAGCGTGTCGCGTGTCCCCTCCAGGTCGTCGAGAATGGCGGCGACGGTCGGGCGCATATCTTCGGGGTAGCGCGCCAGCAGCCGTTTATAGGCCGCCCCCGCGACGGTTGACGACGCCAGCTCCTCAAGCGTCGCAGCGAGCAGCTCCGCCCAGTCCGGCCCAAGCCCTTCCTGGTCCAGCAGCACCTCGGTCAGTTTCGCCGAGGGCAGCTCGCGCAGCCATGCGAGAAAGTCCAGCGGCTCGCGCGGCTCCGGGCAGCGCCGGACCAGCGAGATGAGCGTGGCATGCAGTGACCCTGGCCGACCGTCGCCCAGATGGCGCCCCAGCACGGTCAGCGCCTCGGGATTGGCTTCGTCGCAGCGTTTGCGCGCTGACTCGATCCACTCGCGGCCCACATCATAGTCGGCATAGTCTTGCTCCGCGGAGGCGAGCGCGACATGCAGGCTGATGAGAAAATCGTAGGTGACGCTCACCAGGATCTCGACATCGAGAATGCGCCCGCGGCGCAGATCAACCGCGCGCGGTGCGGCGAGGCGCGGATCGGTGCGTGTATCCACCAGCGTTCTCCTGACTGGGCGACTGCGGCGCTACGAAGTCCATTCCACCGACCTTCCACTCTGGTGACTCCTGACGAACGGGGCGAGCGCCGTGCGTGCATCGTACCCGCGAGCGCTCGCTTTGTGCAAATCGCTCCCTCAGATGGATATCACCAGTGTGTGATACATATCTTACAGCAGATTTCGCCGGGCCGCATCTTGCTGCGAAGCATCCGTTAGGATGGGGGTGTTAAAATACGCAAAACGGCATATTGTTGCGGATGAGCGGCGATCCTCTCAAGGAGCGGTATGGGCACACAGTGGGCAGTGTTGGTGGCGGCGTTTCTGGCGTCCGCCGTCGAGTTTGTCGAGGCATTTACCATCGTGCTGGTGGTGGGTATCACCATCAACTGGCGTAGCGCGTTCGCGGGCACGGCGGCGGCGGCGCTGGCGCTGGCAGCGCTCGTCGGCGTTTTTGGGACGGCGCTGGTGCGCTACGTTCCACTCGAAGCGCTGCGGTTCGCTGTGGGCGTGTTGCTAGTGCTCTTTGGCCTGAAGTGGCTGAAGAAAGCCATCCTGCGCTATGCCGGACTCAAGGCGATGCACGACGAAGAGGCGATCTACGAGGAACAGATAGCGGAGATGCGCGCCCGTGGCGAGCACCACCAGCAGCGAATCGATCCCTTCGGCGTCGTGACCTCGTTCAAGAGCGTGCTGCTGGAGGGGCTGGAGGTCGCCTTCATCGTCATCACCTTTGGCTCGGCGGCCGATAGCATCGGCTCGGCCATCTGGGGCGCGCTGGCCGCGGGTGTGCTGGTCGTGCTGGTGGGGGCGCTGGCGCGCGCGCCATTACAGCGCGTGCCCGAAAACACGCTCAAGTTTGTCGTGGGTATCATGCTCACCAGCTTCGGCACCTTCTGGGGCGGCGAAGGCATCGGCATCGCATGGTGGCACGAAGACCTCTTTCTGCCGATTCTGGTTGTCTTCTATCTTGTCGTCACGGGCCTGCTGATTGTCTGGCTGCGCCCCTATGCGCCCGCGAAGCCCGCCGAGCTCGCCGCGACGGAGTCAGCAGCCGGGGAGGCGCTCTCATAAACACAATTCTGCGCGCACTTAAAGCAACGTACAACTTCTTCGCGGGCGACATGATTCTGCTAGTCGCCACGGCGGTTGCCTTCGTGCTTGGCCTGCTGCTCGTGCACTCGCTGGCCGCGCCCAATCCGCTGGTGGCGGTAGTCTTCGTCGGCTGCATCGTCGGCGGGCTGGCGCTCACGCTGGGCCGTGAACTGCGCGGGCGGGCGCGCCAGCGGTAGACCTCGCTGGAGGCCGTAAAATGAGAATACGGGCAGGGAGCGAATCTCTGCCCGTACTTTGTTCTTCCGCGGTATCCGTATCAGTTACGCCGCTGGCTTATCCTGCTGCTGCGCGCGTTTTGCCATCGGTTTCTGTACCAGGAAGTAATAGAGCGCGCCAACCACCAGAATCAGCGGGACGAAGATGTAGATTGCGAGGTTCAGGTAGGCGGGACTCGCCGGGTTTGGCCGATACCAACTCAGGTTGATAATCATCGCGATGCCCCAGACAACAGCCAGCACGTTGACGATTAACCCCAGTCCGCCCAGGCTGAAGGAGCCACCGGCGACGAACCTGCCACGCAGCCGAGCGACGAGGGTGGCAGCCGTGCAGATCAGGTACGCCAGGTAGATCAGGACGACGGTGACCGCGACGAGGACAGACTCCACCTGGGTGGCAAAGATAAGCACAGCGCTGAGAATCGTGGTTGCCAGAATCGCGGCAATCGGCGTTCCCAGCGTGGGATGCACTTTCCTGAACAGCGTGCTGCCGGGCACCTCGCGGTCGCGCGCCATCGAGAACAGCAGCCGCGTGGCGTTCGCCTGCACGGAGAGGCCGCAGACGGTGATGGCCGTGGCGACGATGATGAAGAAGACGTTCGAGAGGCCTGGAATGGCATCTGAAATGATGGATTCCAGCGAACTTGGGTCGGCCATGAACTTGGCGAGGCCATCGACTGGTATCGCGAGCACAGCGCCGACCAGGAAGAGGCCGCCAATCACGAACGAGCCGAGCAGCGCCAGCAGCAGCGCGCGCGGCACTGCCCGGCTAGGGTTGTGCGTCTCTTCGGCGAGAGTGCCCGCGGTGTCGAAGCCGTAGACCACGAAGAGTGACATCAGCATGGCGGCAAAGAACGTGCCGACGTAGGAGCCGTTCACCTCGGTGCCGCCCGTGCTGGACAGGAAGGAGATTGGGTGATTGCTGTGGGCGAAGAGCAGAATGCTTCCGAGCACCAGCATACCCAGGAACTCGGCGATAACACCGATGTTATTGATGAACGCGATCACCCGCGTGCCAACGATGTTGATGATGGACGTGAGCGCCAACACGATCAGCGCAATTACGATGAGCACGGCGGTGTTGGAGGCGTCCAGGCCAAACAGGCTGGCGATCACTGGCGGAACAACAAAGTCAACCGAGGCGATGGTGGCGATGAGCGCAATGAGATACACCCAGCCCCCCATCCAGGCGACATCACGATTGGCGACCTGCTTCGACCAGGCGTAGACCGAACCGGCGATAGGGAAGCGCGAGCCTAGCTCGCAGAAGACCAGCCCGACGAGCAGTTGCCCGAAGAAGACGATAGGCCAGCTCCAGATGAACGCGGGACCGCCGGTTCCCAGGCCGAGCGCGAAGAGCGCGAAGATGCCCGTGGTGACTGAGATGTACGAGAACGTGACGGCGAAGTTGGAGAACATGCTCATGGTGCGGTGCAGTTCCTGGCCATAGCCAAACTGCTTGAGCTGTTCCGAGTCCTGCCGCTGCTGGTCCGTAGCCATCGCTGCGTTTGAACTCTGTGGACTAGACATCACAACAATCCCCCCTCGTTGAGCGTGGCCGCGCCGCTGCGACCGAAGCGCCTTGCGCGAAACGATAAAAAGTACATGATGAGATGAGAAGCTCGCGCAGGTTGCGAGAAGTATAGAGAGCGTTTGCAGCTATCCCTATGGCCGCGATGCTTCAAATAACAGGCGTGCGTATGGCCATCCTGTACTCGATTCATCGCGTCGTGATGCTGTCCTGAGTCGTACTTCTGGTCGCACATCAGTCTGGCGGAATGCTTGCCCCGGCGGCCCTGGCGGTGTATACTCGTGGGGTATGCCCGCAACCTCGCGCGCAGACCCATGCCACCTCACCTGAACTTACCTGAACTGGCACGCGCGAACAGGGCGATAAGGGAGCGACCACCGACAATGAAGGTTATTTTGCTACAGGAAGTCCCCGGACTGGGCAAGCCGGGTGATGTGAAGGAAGTTGCCAACGGCTACGCGCGCAACTACCTGCTGCCGCAACACATGGTGACGGCGGCGACGCCCGGCGAGCTGGCCAATCTCCAGCAGCGCGTGGTATCGGCTCAGCGGCGCACCGAGAAGCAGCGCCAGGAGCACGAATCGCTGGCGACAAAGCTGGCAGAGGTGACGCTGACGTTCGCAGTGCGCGTCGGGCGAGGCGACCGCCTCTATGGCTCGGTGACCAGCCAGGATATTGCCAATGCCCTCGAAGAGCAGGAGCACCTGAGTGTGGATCGCCGCACGATTCAGCTGCGCGAGCCGATTCGCACACTGGGCACGTTCGAGGTGCCGGTGCGCATCGCGCCAAAGGTCGAGCCGAAGGTGAAGGTGACGCTCGTCGCCAGCCAGGAGCTTGCCGCGGCGGAGCAGGTGGAACTGGAAGCGCCTGCAGTCGCCGAAGCCACCGAGGACGAGGAAGCTGTCTCCGAGGAGGAGTAGCCTGCTCCTGGATAGACCAGCGCCCCTGCATTCTGAGCCAAGCCGCCAGAACAACAGGGGCGAGGTCGTTTTCCCGCGGGGAAGATCGCACCTTATGGCAGCAGCAGGTGCAGGTCGCCGAACTCGTGCCAGAGATACTTCTGGCGTAGTGCCTCCGCATAGGCCGCCTTCACGTGCGCCCGGCCAGCGATGGCTTCGAGCATGGCAAGGTGGCTGGCGCGCGGCTCGTGCAGCCCGGTGAGTAGCCCCTGCGCCGCGCGCACGCCGCGTGTCGGCGTAATCACCAGCGGCGTCCACCCCTCGCCGGGATGGGTTGTGCCTTCCTCATCGGTCACGGTCTCTAGCGCCCGCACCACGGTCGTGCCGACGGCCACCACGCGCCGATGGGCGGCATGGACCGCGTTGACTGCATGCGCCGTCGCCAGCGGCACGCGATAGTATTCTTCGTAGGGCGGCTCGTGGTCTTCCAGGCTGGAGACGCCGGTATGCAGCAGCAGCGGCGCGATCTGGACGCCGCGCGCGATCAGCCGCGTGATCAGCTCCGGGGTGAACGCGCGCCCCGCCGAAGGCATCTCGGCGCTGCCCATCTCGGTCGCATACACCGTCTGGTAATAGTCGCCGGGCCAGCGTCGCGGCACATAGCCGTAGCGGATGGGGAAGCCGTAGTGCGTGAGATAGTCATTCAGCGGGGAAGGCAGCGCCAGCGTCGCCAGCCACAGCCGCACGCCGCCCTCTGCCGGGAGCGCTGCGCGGTCGGTGGCATAGGGCGCCAGCAGCGTCGCCGTCGCGCTGTCGGGCAGGCGGATGACCTCACCCGCGCGCCCGTCACGGAAAGGCAGCGTGCCATCTGGCCCTGGCTGCCGCAGCTCCAGCGTCCAGATGTCGCCGGGCAGATGCGTCGAGACGTGGACCTCCAGCGGCGTGCCGTCGGCGCGGATGGCATCGAGCGCCGCGTTGAGGGTGCCGCTGGTGTTGATAACCAGCAGGTCGCCGGGATCGAGCGCGTCCACAATCGCGGCAAATCGATGGTGGCTGACGAGCGGCTCCGCCCCACGCGAGACCATCAGCCGCACGCCATCGCGTCCGATTCCGCGCTCCTCTGGCGGCTCGTGCGCCTCTAACGCTGGGGGCAGTGTGAAGTCGAGCGGCTCGATATCGTCAAACATGAGTTCGCGCGTGCCGTGTGCCCCGTGTGGCTCATCGCGCGATGACGTAATCAAGGTCAGATGTTTTGTTGTCATGGCCATCTTCTCGTTATTCTCAACGCACCTTGAGTTTCAGCCCAGCGTGCGCGCGGCATAGCGCCCGGAGGAAAGGTCGCCGGTCAGCAGCACGAGCAAGCCAGGCACGCTCGTCTCAGGCAGTGGCCGGTCGCTGATGTCCTCGCCCGGAAACGCTTCCTGATGCATTTGAGTTCGCATATCGCCTGGATCGACCCAGTAGACGCGCCATGACTCATTTTCGGCGGCCAGGATGTTTGAGAGCTGCTCCAGCGCGGCCTTGCTCGATCCATAGCCGCCCCAGCCCGTATACGGTTCGACACCCGCGTCGCTGGTGATATTGAGGATGCGTGCGCCGGGCTTGAGCGTCTGTCGCAGCGCCTGGGTCAGCGCCAGCGGCGCGATGACGTTGGTGCGATAGACCTGTTCCAGCACATCCAGCGGGTAGTCCAGCAGTTCCGGCTGTGGGCTTGGGCCGAGAGTGCTGGCGTTGTTGACCAGGGCGTCCAGCCCGCCAAGTTGCTCCGCAGCGTCCGCCAGCGCGGCCCGGTGCGCCGGATCGGTGACATCGCCGACGATGGCGACGACCCGCGTCTGGGCAGCCAGCTCAGCGCGAGCAGCCTCCAGCGCCTGGGCGCCACGGGCGTCGATCAGCAGTGTCCAGCCATCGCGGGCCAGTTGCCGCGCCAGGGCAAGCCCCAGCCCGCGCGAGGCTCCGGTGATAAGAATCGTGCGAGTGGGTGTTGCGTTCATCAAATTATCTCCTGTCCAGGGATTACTGGACGTAACGTAGCAAATTCCAATCCGTCACAGGACATTGTATGCGCGCATGCTATTGCGCACCACGCACAATAGGCCAGGCACGACCTGTACTCACGGACAGGCGCGTATCCCCGCTATTCGTGCAAGGAGCGCCACATTGGTTGTACAACAAGAGAGGGCTGTGATGGGCCTCGTGGAATCACCAGCCAGGTTTCAACGCAAGGAGCAAACGCATGAGTCAGCAGAAGGTTGCCATCGTGACGGGCGGCTCGCTGGGCATTGGCGCGGCGGTCGTGCGTCGGTTGGCGCGCGATGGCTACGCTGTCACCCTCGACTATCACACCCATAGCGACGCCGCCAACACCATCGCGCAGGAGATCGCCAGCCAGGGCGGCCAGGCGCTGGTGGTCCAGGCGGATGTCTCGCGCGTGGCCGATATCGCCAATCTGGTGGCTCAGACTGTCGCCCGCTTCGGGCGGCTTGACCTGCTGGTGAACAACGCGGGCATCGAGCAGCGGATGGCGTTCCTGGAGACCGCCGAATCCGCCTTCGATCAGCAGATCGCGGTGGACCTCAAGGGGCCGTACTTCGCGGCACAGGCGGCGGCGCGCCAGATGGTAGCGCAGGGCGATGGCGGCTGCATCATCAACGTCAGCTCGGTGCATGAAGACATACCGATGGTCGGCAACGCCGTCTATTGCGCGGCCAAAGGCGGTCTGCGCATGCTCACGCGCACCCTGGCGAACGAGCTTTCCGCCCACGGCATCCGCATCGTCAACATTGGCCCCGGCGCGGTGGCCACGCCGATCAACGCCGCGACGCTGGCCGATCCGGCAAAGGTGCAGGCGCTACTGGCCGAGATCCCGCTCGACCGCATCGGCCAGCCCGACGATATCGCCAACGCCGTTGCCTGGCTCGCCTCCGATCAGGCAAGCTACATCACCGGCACAACCCTCTTCGTGGATGGCGGTCTGATGGTCTACGCGGGCAGTTTGTAACCGAGACGATTAGTGTCGGTCTTTGGCTGAGAGCGGGATGATAGCCCCGTGGTGAGCGCGGGCGGTTGAAACCGCGCCTCTATGGCCTCGCACCGCTTCCGCTCCGCCACGAAACCCGCCTGCGTGGGTTAGAGCAGAGTCTTGAGCGCTTGCCGTCCCGTACGTCTGCCCACCGCGAGTTAAATTGATGCATCCCGCAAGCGCCGATCCAGCCTACAGAGGGTCTGGATGAGTCCGCGAAGGGCAGCCGCGCGCGCCGAGGTACGAGGCGAGAAGCGCGCGAGAAGCGCGCGGAGCGGCGGCGGCCCAACGGGCGGACTTTGTGGCCGCAGCGCAGCAAAGGCCGTTCAGGCGCGGTTTTAACCGCCAGTCACCTGGGCGCATACAAAATACCCTCTCCCGTATCTGGAAGAGGGTATTCGGCGAGGTGGAATTAGGCGGTCTGGAACTTCATGACGACGCGGCCCAGGCGAAGCTCGTCGCCGTTGTTGATCGGCGTCGGCGTCTTGGGCGCCAGCTTCTGCTTGTTCACAAACGTGAAGTTGGTGCTGTTCTCGTCCTCGACCATGTACTGGCTGCCCTGCAAGAATATCTTGGCGTGCAGCCGCGAGACACCGCCCTCCTCGCCGCCGTGGGGCGTCAGGTCAACATCGGGATAGATGTTGCTGATCGGGTCTTCACGTCCAATCAGAATCTCGCTCTTGCCCGCGAGATCGAAGGACTGCCCATCCGCCTCGACGACGAGCTTGGGCGCGGTGGCGGGTGCAGCGGGTGGCGCCGAGACGGCTGTGGCGGCGGGAGCCGCGACGGGCGCGGGAGCCGCGGAGCTATCGGCAGACTGGGGATCCAGCCGCTCGCCACATTCATCGCAGAAAAGGGATCCATCCGGGTTGTCGTGTCCCTGTGAGCAACGAACGGTCATTATACTCTCCTCTTGTTCGTGTCAGCGCGCATGCGACCTCTCTCGTCAGCATACCACATGCCCAAATGTACGAGCAGCCTGCGTCGTCGGCGCGACGGGCTTATTGGTCGAGCATCTGTGTCAGTTTGCGCGTCTTGTTGCCGATGTTCTTGACTTCCTCTTTGGAAACCGGTCCGCCCGCGGCAAGCTGGTCGAGCGCGCGCTGCGTCTCGGGATCGAGCATGCGGGTGACACTGGGATTCAGCCGTGTCGTGACCTTGCCCGTCTTCTTGTATTCGTCGAGCACCTTCGTCACCAGCCGGTGCGCGTTCGACTTCTCGGCATAGTTCATCACGACCGGGTTGGCCTCTTCCGGCGGCACTGGATCGTTGGTGAACGTCACGACCGCATCGGCGCGCACCTTCTCCGTCCCACCGCCCGGCACATCGTACGAAAGCTCCGCCTGCGCGATGCGGAAGGTGCCAACGGGCCGGTTCTCGACCAGCAGCTCGAAGAGCACCGCCTGCGGGGCCGTGCGCTCGATATCGCCGACCGCAATGACCGCCTCACGGTCGGAGAGGCGCTCCTGGCTTAGCTCCGAGATCAGCGGCAAGACCTTCACCGCGCGCTTCGGCATGACGCCGGACGAGAGGCGCAGCGTGATTTGGGAATTGCGTACGGAGACGGCAGCCGCGTTCATCAGTTGCTGCTCGAAGATGGCCAGCGCGTCATCGGGTCGGCGGATGAATTCGGCGGGCATGCCGCTGCTCCGCTGGCCGATATTATCCAGTAGGTCTTCGTCCCAGTCGGCGCCGATGCCTAGCGGGTAGATGCCCACGCCTGCCGCGCCCGCGTCGTCGGCGATGCGGCGGCAGCGATCGGTGTCACCATAGGTGACGCCGTCGGTCAGCAGGATCATCCGGTTGACGGTCTGCGGCGAGGCGAACTTTTTTAGCTCCATCAGGCCGATGTTCATGCCGAGCGACATCGCCGTGCCGCCGCCGTCGCGGATGCCTTCGATCATGCCCTTGATATGCTCTTTATCACTCGCGGGCTGCGCTGGCACTACCACATGGACGTTGTCGTCAAAGATCACCACCGAGACAATATCAGTGGGCAGCATATGGTCCACTACCAGTTTCACCGCGTCTTTGACCGCCCGCAGCTTCGCGCCTTTCATCGAGCCGGAATGGTCCAGCACGAGCGCGAAGTTGAGCGGCATGCGCGTCTGCGTAGCCGTCGCGACCGGGCGCGCCTCCACCAGCACATAGGCAAGCTGGCTGCCGCCGGTCACGGTCATGCGCTCGCGTCCTACCTGACAGTCCAGAGTTACTTCGCCGGCCATCTTCTCTCGCCGTTCCCTTTCCTCACGCCGCCATCGCACTCGCCACCGCGCGGCGTTGCCATGCGCGAGCACATATTTCCCTATTCGACAGTTCGCCTTTACCCGCAAACCTGCGTACCGATAACGTGTACGCAAGGCTCCATGCGAGGGTTGCGGTGACCCTGGCTGTAGCTGATGCGCTCGCGGGCGCCGCTCAAGCGCTGGCGTCGAGCAGGACGACGCTGATATTGTCTTCGCCGCCGTTCTCGTTCGCCGCGCGCACGATACGCTCGCAGGCCTCAGCCGTGCTGACGGTTTCGCGCAGAATGCGTGCCAATTCGTCGTCGCGCACCATCTCCCAGACGCCATCCGAGCAGAGCAGGATGCGCATGCCCGGTCGCAGCTCCTGCGGGAAGATGTCGGCGTCCAGCCGTGGGTCAGCGCCGAGGCTCTTCAATATCTGGTTGCGTTGCGGATGCTCGTAGCGCTCTTCGGGCTGGATCATGCCCGCGTCAATCAGCTGCTCGACCAGCGAATGGTCCTTCGTCACGCGCCGCAATCCATGATCGTCGTAGATGTAGCCGCGGCTGTCGCCCATATTCGCGATCCAGGCGCTATCGCCCGCGATGAGCGCCGCGACGAGCGTTGATCCCATATCGGCCTGCTGCGCGTCATTGGCGGCGCAGAGCGCGACGTTGGCGGCGCGGGCGGCCTCCCGCAGCAGCTTCTCGCCGTCGAATGCAGGCGCATCGGCGTCGTCCTTATCTTCACGCTGCTCATCGGTGGCCGCCGCTGGCATGAGGGCAGGCACGAGCACCTCCAGCATCGTCTGCACGACCAGCTGGCTGGCCTCCTGGCCGTTATCGTGGCCGCCCAGGCCGTCGGCGACGATCCCCAGTGCGTGCGGGTCGTGCCGCGAGTTATAGACCGCGTCGAAGACGAGTAGCGCGGTGCTATCCTCATTCGCCTCGCCATGGCGCGTCTGACCGTGATCGGCGGTCACATACGCGCTCACGCGGACGCCGCTGGGGAAATGGATAGCGCTGATCGGTTTGGGCGCGACCTCATATGTGCGCAGCCCCTGGGTAAAGACGCGCGTTCCCGCCTCTGTCTCGGCATCCGTTGCTTCTGTTGGCTCCGCTGCTCCGGCGTCGCTGGTGAGCCGCTCGACGAGCACGAACTCACGTGAGAGCATATCGGCGCCACACTGATCGCAGTAGGGATCGAGCGCGGTCGCGTTATCATGCTTTGCGCCACACGACCAGCACTCTTCGTACGCCTGAAGATCACGCGCGCGATAGACGTTCTCCGGCCCCTGCTCGCTCTGTGACGAACGCACCAGCTCTTCAACACGATAACGGCCCCCGACGATGATGGAGGGAGGCAGCGGCCACGGCAGGCCATCGGTGGGCGTCGGCATCGCTGGCGGCGCCGGGTGTTCTGGCGTCTCGTCCAGGTCATAGGGTGGCAGCGGCCCGTCAAGCGGCTCGGCCTGTGGCGCCGCCGCCAGCGATGTAATGGGCGCTACCGGCGGCATCTGTGGCAGCGCGGGATGCTCCTGCGTGGGCATGTCGGCGACTGAGAGCGGTGTGGGCGTCTCAGGCAACGTCGCCTCGCCGTCATCCTCCGTGGGCTCATCTACCAGAGCAGCATCCGCGGCCTCCGGTTCTGGCTCTGGTTCTGCCTCCGATGCCACCTCTGGGTGTTCGGCGACGGCTGTCGCCACTTCCGCACTGACCGGCTCTACGTGTGCGTCTGGCTCAGGCTGCATCTCGGCGTGCTCATCCGAGATATTATCCTCATCCTCAGCCTCATCGTCGCGATGGCGCGGTATCCGTGGCGGACGCTTCTGCTTGCCAGTGCTGTCGGCGGCCTGGCTCTCGGTCTCATCGTCGGCGGTTGTGAGCGGCTGTTCGGCGCCACAGACATTGCAAAAGCGCGCGTGTGGGCGCAACGTCGCACCGCACTGTATGCACTCCATGAGAAACGCTCCTCGCTATCGCGCTACACGTGATTACATATGGTCGAGCATCTCGCGGGCCTCGCGGCTGGTGGGATCTATCGTCAGCGCCTTCCGCAACGCATCACGCGCCTTATTGCGCTTGCCGGTGGCTGAAAGCGCCACCCCCAGCGCGGTCAACGCCTCCACCGATTGTGGCGCGAGACGCGTCGCCTGCTCCAGCTCGCGCACCGCCTCGGCGGGCTTGTGCGTTGCCAGCAGCGCGCGCCCCAGTTCCAGGTGGGCGGCTACGTCGTTCGGCGCGACAGCGGTTGCCTGGCGGAAAGATGCGATAGCCTCCGGCCACTCTTTGCGCGCCTCGTGCAGCTGCCCCATGCCGATGAGCGCCGGAACCCAGTTCTGCTGGACTTCCAGCGCGGCGGCCAGCTCGCCTTCGGCCTGCGAGAACATACCCTGTTGCAGGCAGATCAGCCCCAGCTGGCTGGGAATATCGGCATTGTGCGGGTCGAGCACGCGCGCCTTCGTCAGTGCAATCTGCGCGGCGGTGAGGTCGCCCGCGTCACGCCAGGACAACCCTTCAAGTGTCAGCGCCTCGGCCGTCGGTTGCAGGCGGGCAGCCTGCTCGAAGGCGCGCGCCGCTTCGAGATGCCGGTTGAGCGAGCGGCGGGCGCGTCCCAGCAACAGATAGAGGTCATACGTGCCGCGTCCCTGGGTGATAGCCTCTTCCGCCTGGCGAATCGCCTGTTGGAAGCGTCCAGCGCCGAACGATTCGGTGGCGCGCTGGGCGTGTAGCTCGGCAGTGCTGGCGGGGACAATCGTCGTGACCGGGGCGGCGGCGGGCTTTCCGGCGCGGCTACGTGGCGCGATCCCAGGGCGAAGTGGCGCACCATCGTGCGCGCAGAACTTCGCGTTCGAGCGGTTCACAAACCCACAGCGCGGACAGATCAGCCCGCCAACCCGCACGCCAGCACTTGCGGCTGGACGCGACGCGGGCGCGGGCGCGACGGCGGGTTGCGCGGCGACCGACGATGCCCGCGCGGATGCGGGTGGTGACGCGGGCGCGCTGGCCGAATAACTCGGCGCGGCTGACCTGGGCAACGCTGGCGCCGATGTCGTTGAGCCGGGAAGCGTAATGCGCGTCCGGCTGGCCTGGGCGGCGGGTGGCAGCGCCAGCATCGCCTGTCGCATCGCCTGTCGCATCGCCTCCGCGTCGGGGAAGCGGCGCGCGGGGTCAAGCTCCATGGCGCGGATAATCAGGCGCTCTGTGGCCTCGCTCACATCAGGCGCGTGGCGGCGCAACGACCCAGGGCGCGGTGTCTCCATCGGCGCTGGCTCGATATTGGTCAGCAGGTGGTACATCGTCGCGCCCAGGCTGTAGATATCGGAGCGGGCGTCGGTCTGGCCGTGGCCGTGGTGCTCCGGCGAGGCATAGATGGCGGTGCCAAGGTTTTCGGTGTTGCTCTGTTTGCCCGCTTTATACGTCCGTGCGATGCCGAAGTCGATGAGAAAGACGTCGCCGCCGGGCGTGACCATAATGTTGCCGGGCTTGAGGTCGCGCACGATGATCGGCGGGTGTTGCGCGTGCAGATAGCTCAGCACATCGCAGACATCACACATCCACGAGAGCACGTCATATTCCGGCAGCGGGCTGTGCCGCTGCGTCTGGAGATCTTCGAGCGTGGCGCCAGCGATCAGCTCCATCAGGAAGTAATGCTGGCCGCGCTCAAGAAAGTGCCCCTCGAAGGAGGGTATGCGCGGGTGGTGCAACCGGCGCAGCAGCGCGATCTCGTCGTCGAAGCGCTTGACGGCGGCGGCGCGCTCGTCCGGCGGCAGCGTGGCGTCGTCGAGCAGCTCTTTGAGCGCGAGGAATCTACCCGGTTGGGTGGCGTCCTCCACTTTGTAGACGCTTCCCATCCCGCCTTCACCCAGACGAGCAAGCAGCCGGTAGCGCCCAGCCAGAACGGTCCCAGACGCAAGGGGCATGGCGATGGCTCCTACCCAGCGACGCCGCGGACAAGCACAGCGGTGATATTATCTTCGCCGCCATTCTCGTTCGCGCGCTGAATCAGGAGGTTAACCGTCTCGTTGAGATCATCAACCTCGGTGAGTATATTGGTCAGTTGTGGATCGCGCACCATCTCCCACAGGCCATCGCTACACAGCAGCAGAGCATCGCCCGGCTGGAGCCGTTCCGTGAAGATATCAACGTCAACCTCCGCCCGGCCCGCGCCCAACGAGCGGTAAATCAGGTTGCGGCTGGGATGGTCGTAGACATCGTCGCGGTCAATCTGGCCCGCCTGCACCAGCCGCTCGACCAGCGAATGATCGGAGGTGATGCGGGTAAGCTTGCCGTCGCGCAGCAGATAGGTGCGGCTGTCGCCCACATTCGCGATGAACGCCTGGCCCTCGACGACCAGCGCGGCGGTGATGGTGGACCCGAGGCCGCGCGCCTCCTTGTGTTCGTCGCCGTACTCGACGATCTTCTCGCTGCTCTGCTCGATAGCGTTGCGCAACAGGTCGGAGTAGTGTTCGAGCGCCATGGATTCGGTCAGCGCTTTGGTTGGCTGGGCTGCGGGCATAGTCACTGTCTCTGCCTCGCTGGTATCGCTCGTCTCGTTGGCCGCCTTGCTCTCGTCTTCGCCGCCCTCGACCGCCGGGAGCTTGCGGGTCACTTTCGCCCCTTTGTCGCGCCCGCGCGCGCGGTTGAGCGGCATCGTCGGCTGCGAGCTGGTCGGCCCCAATACCGACTTGAGCATGTCGCTCACGGTCTCGACGGCGATTTTGCTGGCCACCTCGCCAGCGTGGTATCCGCCCATGCCATCGGCGACGATGAAGAGGCCAGACGCATGCCGATCATCCTCGATGATTTGCGAATACAGATTGTCTTCATTCTGCTCGCGCTGCTTGCCGACATCCGTCTTGGAAGCGGCGATGAGACGCAGGGCCATGCGGACCCCCTCCCAGCCGATTTAGGGAAACAGTATTCAGGTTTCTATCCCGGAAAGGATAACACATTCCGTGCCTGTAACGCTTGCTCTCGGGCCGTTGCGGGCCACTATAGCATGCGTACCCGGTTGATGCAATGCAGTGCGCGACAGTGCGACCGCGCTGGATAGCCTGCCGTATCTACGAGGAAGGACGGCCTATGTTGCGCTCTCTGTGCCGCCCCCCTGCCCTTACTCCTCTCCCGGCGTTAGCTGGGGGAGGGTGACTGAGCGGAAGCGAGGCCGGGAGGGGGCGAGGCCAGAAGGGGGCTCGCTTCCCAACGGATACAACGCGAGGCAGACACACGCGCAGTGCATCTGCCTCTTGAGAACATCGAGTTGGACTTCCAGCGCTACATCTGACTGATCAGGCGGTGGCGGCTGTCTCCGCGACCGGCTGCTCGGCGGCGACCGGGTAGACGCTCACGCGCTTCTTGGTCCGGCTCTCCCACTCGAACTTCACCGTGCCGTCAACCTTGGCGAACAGCGTGAAATCGCGGCCCAGGCCGACGTTGCGGCCGGGATTGAAGCGCGTGCCCATCTGGCGCACGAGCACCGAGCCAGAATGCACGAACTGACCATCGAAGCGCTTCACGCCGAGCATCTTCGGTTTGCTGTCGCGGCCATTACGCGAACTGCCAACACCCTTTTTATGTGCCATGTTGTTCTATCCCGTTCTTCACCAGCGCTTCATCATGGAAGCGCCCTTACCTCTCGTACGCCTACGCCTCGGGCGCGGACTCCTCGGCCCCGGTCACTCCCAGCGCCTCGTACGCGCTCAACAGGCGCGCCTCGTAGCGTTTCGCCTGGCGGTTTGCCGACGCCTCATAGCGCTGGCGGTCCTCTGCGGAGACGAGGCTCTTGCCATCCGCCTGAATGTCGGTCACCAGCAGATACACGTAATCCTGGCGGTGGCCCTGCGTCCGGCGATAGCGCTTCTTGGACTTGTACTTGAAGACGATGATCTTCTCGCCCCGCCCCTCGCGGACAACTGTGGTCATCACGCGCGCGTTTGCAACAGTGGGCGAGCCAACGAGCGTCTTGTCGTCGGTAGAGACGAGCAGCACGCGCTCCAGCGCCACCTCACTGCCTGGCTCGGCGGGCAATAGCTCCACCTCAACCGTCTGGCCAGGGGTGACACGGTACTGCTTGCCCCCTGTCTCGATCACTGCATACATGGTCTGGGTCTCTCCTGCATTCCTGCGGTATCCGTCAATTATCCGTCTCGGTCGCACAGATGCGTCCCCCGCATCTGCTCCTCATAGTATGAACGAAGAAGACCACATGCGCGGCGCGCAGTGGTACCCCGGAGCGGTCTTGTTTTGCGGGATCACGCACGAGAAGGTGTACTCGCGTACAGCCTATAGAGTGTATCACTGGCCCCCATACCTGTCAAGCAACAGGCAGGATGGCACACCCCGCGTCGTCCCTGAGAGTTCCCTGAGTTTCCTTGCTTGCGTGAGCGATCAATCGGTATAGTGTGGCGTGTTGCCGTGGAAAGGTTGTCGCGCCGGGGAGGGATAGCGCATGAGGCTGCTGATGCGAGCCGGAGGGATATTTCTGCTGTCGCTGGCGCTGATACTGAGCGTGGCGGGCTGCCGTCTGGCGCAACGCACATCTGCCCCACCACCCTCGGCTGCGCTGACGGCGACGACCACGGCGACCTATGGCGACCATACCGGCTCGATGGAGATCGGCGGCCTGACCCGCACCTGGCTGCTGCACGTGCCGACCAAATATAACAGCCTAAGCCCCGCGCCGCTGCTCCTGGCGCTACACGGACGGCTGGGCGATGGCAAGGGCATGGCCTCGCTGACCCATCTGAGCCAGGTCTCCGACCAAAATGGCTTCATCGTCGTCTATCCCGACGGCTATCAGCGCAGCTGGGCCGATGGCAGGGGCGCGACGGCCGCCGATCAGGCGGGTGTTGACGACGTGGCGTTTCTTTCGGCGCTGGTCGCGACACTCACTGGCACGTATGCGATCGATGCGCGACGCGTTTACGTGACGGGTATCTCGAACGGCGGCTTCATGGCCCAGCGCCTGGGCTGCGACCTCTCGGCCAAGATTGCCGCCATCGCCGTAGACGCCGCGACCTTCCCCGTCAATCTTGCGGACCGCTGCGCGCCATCGCATCCGATGCCGGTGCTGCTCTTCAACGGCACCGACGATCCGCTGGTGCCGTATCAGGGCGGCGTAGTCGCGGGAGATCGAGGCGAGGTGTATTCGGCGCCACAGACCGCCGCGCGGTGGGCGGCGCTCGCCGGATGCGCGCCTACGACGGCCAGCGCGACGGTTCCAACGCTGGTCAACGATGGCACGACGGTCAGCGATGTCACATATAGTGGATGCAGAGACAGTGTTTTGGTGCGCTTCTACACGATTGACGGCGGCGGTCACACGTGGCCCGGCGGCATGCAATACCTGCCCGCCTCTATCGTCGGCAAGACGACGCGCAACCTCGACGCCAGCCAGACGCTCTGGCAGTTCTTCGCCCAGGTCACGGCGAGAAATGGCGCATGAACATGGCTCTCCAAGCCAGACCGCAGGACCTCGCCGTGGCATGAACGTGCTATGAAGGGAATTGAGAAGTGAATGGGAAGATGACCAGGGAATCGGCCATCGATGTCTGTTTGCCAGAGCTTGCTGATCTGCTCGACCGCTGGCGCGTGCCAACCGTCGGCGTTGCTGCCAAAGGTGTGCCTCCGCACATCTCGCTGCTCTACCCCTGGCGGCCAGCCCCGCTCCAGCCCTCAGACATTGGCGAAGCCGCGGCGGCGATAGCTGGCATCCCGCCGTTCACCATGACGCTCCGCCAATTGGGGCGATTCCCAGGCGTTCTTTACCTGCGTCCCGAACCGGACGATAGCCCCCGTGCACTCATGCGGCGTCTCACCGCCGCCTTCCCCGATACCCTCCCCTATCGCGGACAGTTCAACGATCCGATGCCTCATCTCACTGTGGCCAAGGCAGAGTCAGAGGAGGAACTCGACCGCCTGGAGGCCGAGGTAGCTACACAGCTTGACTCCTATTTGCCGCTAACGCTGACAATCCAAAGCCTCGCCATCGAGGAGGAAGGGAGCGACGGTATGTGGTCGGTTCGGGCGACTATCGCGCTGAGCGGAGACACTAGAGTCCTATCCGACCCATGACAGTCGATAGCGCAGGAGCGCGCCAACGCCACCCGCGTCGATCAGCGACTCATGGCCCTGGACCGTCTCCACATCGGCCCCCGTCTGGGTCGCCAGGTGGACCAACTCATTCCGCTCCTGCGCATCCAGAGGTGTCTCTTGCGCCAGCACCAGGGTGTCTGCCTGGCCGTGCGTCAGCGCGTCGCGTGTCTCCTGCGGGCCGACGACGCCGAGACCCTGTCGCTGCACCTCCTCGATGAGGCGGTCGGCCACGCCATGCGATTCATCTTCCTCGATCTGTGCCAGCAGCGGTGTGATCTCGCTGTGCACCTCATCGCGCGGGGCGCGAATATCCAGGCTCAGAACCTGGTCGGAGATGAGTGGCTCCAACTGCGGCGAGAGCGCCTGGTGCAGCAGCGGGATGGCGACCGCATCGCCCGCCAGGATGACCCGCGTAGCCCCCTCATGCGCCACCAGCTCCTCGATGGCGGCAGCCATGTCACGCGCGAAGTCAATACGCCGGTTCTGCACCCGCCGCTGGTAGTTCTTGTGGTTGAGTCCGCCGGTGTTGCGCTGGCGGGAGTAGAATTTGTCGTCCGTTGGGCCGGACACCTCGTGGAGGAAGCCGCGGCGGGTCACGAACAGGCGCGCGGTGTTGGTATCCACGAGGGCGACCACACTGGTCTCGTGCTCGTCGATCAGCCGCGCCAGCTGGAAGAGATCGGGCAGCGGCTCCAGCGCGACGAAATCATCGAACGGGACGCCGCTCTCAAGCGTCTCGAAGAGTTGATGGCGGTTGCAGGCAAAGATCGCCACGCCTTGCAGGTATGGCTCGGCGTGTTCGTCGAAGAAGCGCTGGACGCGCGCCGCATCGGCCCGGAAGTCGTCCAGGGCTGGCCCCCGCGGCAACAGGGTCTTTTCGATGGTGCGCAACCGGTCTTTCAGGATGACCTGAGCATGGCGCAGGGCGGGGTTTTCCCCCGTCGCATGGGGACGCATATCCAGATAGACGCTCAATACCAGCGCATCGCCGGGATCGAAGCTAGCCATTTTCTCAAGCAGTTCTTGTGCCGTCTGCATACCCGCGAACCCTCCCTCACCGACACCTTCGAGGCACACTGGCGCGCGATCATTTCGCCGCGGCGTCTGCTCTCAACCAGCACATTCGATGCCAGCAAACTCGCTGCCCGTCAGGTTTCGCGCCTTACTCGTGGCTGTCGCTGGCAGGCCCGTAGACGCTCGCGCTCACCCGCATGTAGCCGACTGTCGCTGCCAGCCGCAGTGACGCGGTGTTGTAGGCAAAGGCGCTGTAGATCGGTGTTAAACCTTCTTGTTGGATTGCGCGAGTCCATGCGAACGTTGCCGCCGTGGCATTGCCCTGGCGGCGCGCGTCGGAGACGGTATTGATACCCAGCTCACAGGCCGCCGCCGTCCGGCGCGAGCTGTGCGCCACGCTGAGCAGCCGACCATCGACAATCACGCCGATGCACGGCGCGTGTGCTGAGTTGAGGTAGTAGGCGGCGCTGCCAGCCTCAAAGGCTTCCAGCAGCGCCGTATCGTCCGCAGTGAGGAGGCGGGTGCTCTGTTGGGCTGCTATAGTCAGCGTGTCGGGGAATCGCAAGACAACCTCGCGGCGCATGCCAATGGCGGCTTCGAACGCCGCACCGGCGGTGCGCGCCCGTTGGAGCAGGTCGGCCCGCTCATCGGGTGCGACACCGGGACGCCAGATCGTGACCTGTTGCCCATCTGCCGGGTCTGCCTGATAGAGCGACCATGGCGGCAGCGGCATAGTGTCTGTCAGTTCAACGGTTGCGCCGTCGAGCGGCGGGATGCTGATGCCCCAGACAGCCTCGATGTGGAGGCGGAGCAGTTCGCAGTCGGTCATGATGAGTAATTCTCCAGGATATTCCGAGCAAACAAACAACATCACCCGGTTGTTCAGTACTCATCATGGCGCTCCTCTCCTCAAGGCCACAAACCATGCTGGCCAGGGGTGGACAGTCCTTTTCTATCCTACCATGAGCGTTCCACTCGCCTCTCAACTGGCAAAATCATGCAACGGACTATGCGCGATGTGTGTTTAAATAGACAAACGTGTCTGAGCATTTGCCACACACTTCCCGGCTCGAAGAGGTCTACATACAATGCTGGTCATCAAGAGCGGACTGACCGCTCGTTCACGCGGCGCTGGCGGCTCCAGCAACCCACTGCGCCTTATCGCTGGCCTCTCGGGGTCCATGCCACCGTCGAGCATGCTAGTCTTCGGGATGATTACCGTCCAGTTGGGCGCGGCGCTGGCGAAAGACCTGTTTAGCTCGCTGGGGCCCGCGGGTGTCGTCTTCCTGCGTGTCGGCTTCGCCGCGCTGACGTTGCTGGCGCTCTGGCGTCCCTGGCGGCGCACCAATGCTGTGCTCGCGGGCGCGCGACGGGCGGACTACGCGGCGGTCGTGCTCTTCGGCCTCATTCTGGCGCTGATGAATTTCTCGTTTTACTCCGCGCTCGACCGCATCCCGCTCGGCATCGCCGTGACCGTCGAGTTCGTCGGTCCGCTCAGTGTCGCCGTAGCTGGGTCGCGCCGCGCGCTCGACGTGCTGTGGGCCGTGCTGGCGCTCGGCGGCATCCTGCTGCTGGCGCCGCTCGGCGTGCTTGGGAATGTTCCACTCGATCCGTTCGGACTTCTCCTGGCGCTCGTCGCTGGCGCGTGCTGGGCCATCTATATCCTCCTGACCGCGCGGGTCGGGCGCGCATTCCCAGGCGGGACCGGCCTCTCGCTCGCCATGACCGTTGGCGCGGTGGCGCTGCTGCCGGTGGGCATTGCTGGCGCGGGGAGCGCGTTGCTCGATCCGCGTCTGTTGCTGCTGGGCGCGGGCGTTGCGCTGCTCTCCTCGGTCGTCCCCTACTCGCTGGAGATGGCCGCGCTGCGCCGGATATCGCCCAGCGCATTCGGTGTCTTCATGAGCCTTGAGCCCGCCATCGCCGCGCTGGTGGGCTGGCTGGTGCTGCGCGAGGCCCTGGACCTGCGCGCCATCATCGCGCTCGTGCTCGTCACCACCGCCGCCATTGGCGCGACCCGCACGGGAAAGCGCGCGGGCGGTTAAAACCGCGCCTGAACGGCCTGCGGCTAATTTCGGCTGCATCAACCTGATCGACGGTCAGGAAGTGCGGCAAATCAGGGTTACCCGCGGCATGAATGCCGCGAACCTGGACTACTCCATCCTCCCCCACCCATGACATCTGGCGACAGCGATAGCCATTTCCTCCTGAGAGACCACAAAAGCACTGGACAACGCGCGATGTTCTAACTATAATTAGAACATAAGTTCTATGCAGCCGCCGACAGTTGCCCGCAGACTTGCGCACACCACGCCAGAGTCCGGCGAAACCGTGCAATCATGCGCAGCAACGGCCAGCGACCGCCAGAGAGGAGAAGAGCAGATGAGCTGGCATGCGTTACTCTACAGCCCCACCGACGACGCCAACATCTGGAGGCAGACGCACCGCTCGCACCAGTCGACGCAGCCCGCACGCTCGTTAGGGTCAGCCACCGCGGATGCCCGCTGGCGCTGGGCGTCGCCTGAGGCTGGCAATGTGACGCCGATAACCGCCGAGCGCGGTAGCGGCGATGAGCTGGTTGCGCCACGGCTGGGCGTCGCGAGCGAGCTACGCGCCGAGATGGCCGAGATGGCGCGCGTGATGGGCCGTAGCGAGGATGACATCTGGGCCGAGGCCGCCCGCGAGTGGCTGATGCGCCGCCTGCGCAACGACGGCCCACCGCCGACGACACCCGCCGCCGCCCCTGTGCCGGGCGCGCGCCCGAGCCGCATGTGGAACGAGATCGACGAGCTACTGACCGAGCTACGCCACCCGCGCTACATCACCGCGCCCGCCACACCCACAGCGCCCGCCGCCTGAGCCGACGTTCACCGGTAACGTTCTAGCAGATTTCCCGTATCCGTAGATGCAATCATCCGACTACACTGCACGGCAGGGAGCGCCAGGTGAGCGCCGATGGTGAGGTCAGCCAGAGGAAGACAGCATGCGAGGCGACGATGCCCAGGATTCGGATTCGATAGACACACTGGCAGGGACAGCGCTGAGCGAGATCACGCCTGAGCTGGCGGCGGCGTATCTCGACATGGTAGACGAATTTGAGGCGGCGGGCGAGGGCTATGGCTGGAACGACGTCGAGCTGGCCCGCCACGACTTCGCCGCCTTCGTGAACGACCTGCGCAACGAATCGCTGGGCATCGGCCTGCCACCGGACATCGTGCCGCAGACGACCTATGTGTTGCTTGACCGTGAAGGGCGCGCGCTGGGTGAGATTCGCTTTCGCCCGCACCTGACGCCGCCCTTCGAGCAGCATAACGGCCACATTGGCTACAACGTCCGCCCCAGCCAGCGCGGCAACGGCTACGCGACACGGATGCTGGCGCTGGTGCTCGAAAAGGCGCGCGCCCTTGGCGTGGAGCGCGTGATGCTCCCGGTGCGGGACGATAACCTGGCGCCAAAGCGCGTCATCGAGAAGAACGGCGGCGTGCTGGAACGCTCAGGCGCCGAGCTCGGCTCTGGGGAAGTCGTTTCGATCTACTGGATCGCGCTCTGAGGCAAATTACTGCTGAGCGAGCGTGCCTGGCTTCTCCGCGACGACGATATAGGCTTCCCAGAATGGCCCGCGCACGCACTGCGGTTTGCCCACCAGACCCGCGGCGTCGAGCGGCAGCCTGGTCGTCTGTGCGGCGCCCGCGCAGCCGCGCCCCGAGGCCGGAGCCGACGGCCCGTAGACCAGCCGCGCCAGCCCAACCAGCGGCAGCAGCGCCACGCGCGTCGGCAACAGGCCCGCGCCCATCACCACCACCAGTCGCCCGCCGGGACGCAGCACTCGCGCGACCTCCCGGAGCGATGCTGGTTCGTAGATGTAGTCGGTGGGGAAGGTGCTGACGACGGTATCGAAGCTCTCGCCGAGATACGGCAGATGCTGCACGTCGCCCCGCGAGATGGGGGCATCTGGCAGACCCTGGCGCTTCAGCTCGTCTCTGGCGGCGGCCACCATCTGCGGTGAGCGGTCCACCGCGGCGCAGGTGTAGCCCGCGCGCACCATATCGGCCAGCAGCTTGCCCGGCCCGCAGCCGATCTCCAGCACGCGCGCGCCCCGGATGCGCGGCAGTGCTAGCCGCTGCCACACCCGCCACTGCCCGGCGAATGGCACCGTGCTGGCGAACCAGTAGAGATAGCGGTTGCGGTAGAGCAGGCCGAAAATCTCGCGGAGGATGTGCATGCGCAGGCTGACACGCGGACTACTCGTCGCCACAGCAGCCTCCTTCGTCGCGAGAGTGATAGATCGTGATTGCGCCAACGCCACGATCACCTCGATCATTGCGACGCCCATATGACGCCCATATGACGCCCATATAAGGCAATAGCCCCAGAGCAAGCGCGAAACTTACCCCAGGGCTGCCTGGACCGTGACTAACTGGTGAGCGCTGGGGTCTCACTTGGCGTCAGGATCTCGTCCACAATGCCATACTTGAGGGCGTCTTCCGCCTTCATATAGAAGTTGCGGTCAGAGTCCTGCTTGATGCGCTCCATTGACTGGCCCGTATGCTTGACCAGGATATTGTAGAGCGAGTCGCGCAGGCGAATGATCTCACGCGCGGTAATCTCGATATCCGTCGCCTGCCCCTCGGCGCCGCCCAGCGGCTGGTGGATCAGGATGGTCGAGTTGGGCAGCGCGAACCGCTTGCCCTTGGCGCCAGCGGCCAGCAAGACCGCGCCCATGCTCATCGCCATGCCCATACAGACGGTCGAGACATCGCACTTGAGGTGCTGGAAGGTGTCATAGATTGCCAGTCCGGCGTAGATGCTGCCGCCAGGGCTGTTGATGTAAATGCTGATATCCTTGGTGGCGTCTTCGCTGGAGAGGAAGAGCAGCTGCGCCACCACCAGATTTGCTACGTGGTCGTCAATCGGCGTGCCGATAAAGATGATGCGTTCCTTCAGGAGGCGCGAGTAGATATCCATGCCTCGCTCACCGCGCGGCGTCTGCTCGATGACGTTTGGGACCAGCAGATCGTTTGGGGTGGCGATTGGGCCTACACCTGCCTGCCAGCGGAGAGCGTAGGGGTCAAATCGAGATGCCATGTGAAGCTCCCTGATACGAGCGACCGAGGTCGCCAGGTAGAGATCAGCGCAGAGCCAACCTCCATGGTAGTACGCCGATGGCGCGGGCCGCCTGCCCGGTATGAGCCGTGCGATCCAGCGGCGCAGCCCTCTGCGCGCCAGCCATGATAGCACAGCATAGCACATTGCGCAGGCACTCTGCCACGGGGCTGCACCTAGACTTATGTCGAGTAAATTGGCAAAAAAGGGGCTGGACAAATCAACACAAATCAACTATAACGTAGCATAGGAGCCATAGACGTGCGAGATGAGCGCGACCCACGCCGGGGGCGCCACCCATGTCGGGAGCGAGGTCGCTTCCGCTGTTCAGTAGTAGCCTGGCTTTCCAGGAGCTAAAGGAGACAACGATGTCCTCTGTAACCACATCTAACCCCAGCGCCGCGCCGAAGGGACTAGACGGCGTGGTGGTCGCCTCAACCGCCATCAGCCATGTCTTCGGCAACGAAGGGCGCCTCGTCTACCGCGGCTATGATATCGGCCAGCTGGCAGGCAAAGCAACCTTCGAAGAGGTCTGTTTCCTGCTCTGGAAGGGCCACCTGCCCAATCAGGTTGAGCTAGATGGGTTGCGCACAACGATGAGCGCCCAGCGCGCGCTCCCCGATGCCGTGCTGGCGACCATCAAGGCAATGCCCGCCTCCACCGATCCGATGGACGACCTGCGCACCGGCGCATCGGCGATTGGCGCCGCTCTGCCCATCAGCGGGACGGCGACCTTCGAGCAGGCGCTTGCGCTCGCCGCGCGCTTCCCCACGATTGTCGCCGCCTTCGACCGGCTGCGCAAGGGCAAGGAGCCTGTCGCGCCCCGCGCCGACCTTGGCCACGCCGCGAACTACCTCTATATGTTGACTGGCGAGGTTCCGCCAGAGAATCACGTCAAGAGCCTCGATACCTATCTGGTCTTGCTGGCTGACCACAGCATGAACGCCTCGACCTTCACCGCGCGCGTCATCGCCTCGACCGAGTCGGATATCTGCTCGGCCATCGTCGGCGGCATCGGCGCGCTCAAGGGGCCGCTGCATGGCGGCGCGCCCGCGCTGGTGATGGATATGCTCGACGCGATTGGCACGGTGGACAACATCAAGCCGTGGATCAATCAGGCGCTCGACGGCCACCATAAGTTGATGGGCTTCGGCCATCGCGTCTACAAGACGACCGACCCGCGCGCCGAGATTCTGCGCGAGATGGCGCGCCAGTCGTCCACGCCGGAGTTCTTCGCGCTGGCCCACGGCACCGAGGAGTATGCGCTCGCCGAGCTGCACCGCCGCAAGTCCGACCAGAAGCTCTACACCAATGTCGAGTTCTACTCCGCCGCCGTCCTCAGCTCCGTCGGGCTGGACCGCGACCTCTTCCCCTCCACCTTCGCCATCAGCCGCGTCGCCGGATGGACGGCGCACGTGCTGGAGCAGATGGTAGGCAATCGCCTGATCCGCCCGCAGTCGGAATACGTCGGCCCCCTTGGGCTAACCTTCGCGCCCGTGAGCGAGCGCCCGTAGAGGCCACGTTTGCCTCCACCCGCCTGGTTTCCCCTCTCCAGCTCAGCACGCTAGAGAGGGGAGCTTCTATGAGGCGTCTTCAGACCAGGTAGAAGGGAAGCCCTGGTAAGAAGTCCTCGGGCGTATAGCGGTCGGGCAGAGTGAGCATCACGAGAACCATGCCGTTGTGGGTCGGCGGCGCCAGCTTGACGCTCCCTCCGGCACGCTCGATAGCTGGTCGGGCCGCGGCTACCCGCGCTATGCTCGTGTGGTGCGCCAGAATTGCCTCATAGGTTTTCATGATAGATATTCATGGCGTGTCTTAACGTCCTCACAGCGCTCTCAATGCGCAGGCGATGGCTGGATGATCCCTCTACGACCGCTGGCCGCGTCACACGCGCCAGATCGTCTATCACCCCCTGCCAGCGATTATGAGGGATGGCTGTGACCAGCGCCCGCATATGGACATAGTCGAAGCTGTTGTCAGGAAAAGGCAGGCCTTCCAGGAGATTGCCAAGGACGAACTGATAGTTCCTCGGGCGCATTTCCATACCCTTCTCGCCGAGCAGGTCAACCGGCGGTGGACTGATATCGAAACCGACCACTGAGGCGTACGCGAAGAGGTTAGCCATCTCAATGGCCCAGCGCCCGGTGCCGCTGCCCACATCCAGGATGCTCTGGGGCGTACCGATGGGCGCGGCGTAGTTGCCATGCAGCGCATAACGCAACATGAAATGCTGGAAATCCAGCCGGTTATGCTCTTCGATGTCCCACGGCACGATGTAGGGTATTCCTGCTTTGCGCCGCCGTCCGCCTACGACCCGAAACGGCGTGTCGCCCTCCCACAACGCCAGGTCCGTCCCTGATTCTCCTGGATCGGCCCGCCCAGATGTGCCACGCAGCCAGCCAAACAGGCGCATAGCGCCGCTCTCTTTCCTTGTGAGGTCATTTGCACTTCCTGATACACAGACACGGACACGAGCACATTCCAATAGGTACCCGTGTCTTGTCTTAAAGCATACAAGAGCCGTCAAGTGCGCTTGCTTTATCGTGCGCTGTATTCCCTGTGCGGGAGTCTGAGGGTAAGTGAGAGAGGGAGCGAGAGAGCGAGAGATGGCCTACACCATCAGCGGCAGGCGTATGGTGAAGACCGTGCCGACATTTGGCTGGCTCTGCACGCGAATCTCGCCGCCATGCGCGCGCACGATGGCACGGGCAATCGCCAGCCCTAGCCCGGAGCCGCTCGACGCGACGGCGGGCGTGCTCTGGTCAGGCGCGGGGGGAATGGTAGCTCCGAAGTCGACGCGCTGCTGTTGCGCCGCGCGGGCCGCGACCACTCGCCGCTGGCGTTCGGCGCGTTCGCCGCGATAGAAGCGGTCGAAGATGTGGGTCAGGTCTTCCGGCGCGATGCCCCGCCCGTTATCCTCGATGGCGATGAATGCCTCGTCCGTGTTACGCCCCACCCGAACATGCACCCAGCCCTCCGGCGCGGGCTGTCCGTATTTCAGCGCGTTATCCAGCAGCGCCAGCAATACCTGCTTCAGCCGGTCATGATCGCCCCGAACCATCAGCGGGCCATGCCCATCCGTCTGGAGGGTGACCGAACGCTCGCCCGCCAGAATCCGCGCCTGGTCCACCGCCTCGCCCGCCAGCGCGACGATATCGAGCGGCTCGCGCTGCACCGGACGGCCAATATCCAGCCGCGCCAGCGTCAGCAAGTCGTTGAGTAGTCGCGACATGCGGTCGGCCTCGTTGCGTGCCGCCTGGAGCGAGGAGCGCGCCGTCGCCGGATCGTCAATCGCGCCCATGTTCAGCAGGTCGAGGTAGCCACGGATGGCGGTCAGTGGCGTGCGCAGCTCGTGTGAGGCGTCGGCGATAAACATGCGCATGCGCTCCTCAGATGCCTGCTGTGCGGTGAACGCCTGCTCGATACGCTCGGCCATCTCATCGAACGAATTGGCGAGCTGGCCGATTTCGTCGGTGCGTTCGGGCAGGCCGACGCGATAGCTCAGGTCACCGCTGGCAATGCGCTTCGACGCGCGCGAAATCCGGGTGAGCGGTTGCAGCAGCCGCCCGATCAATGGGCTGCCGATGAGGATGCCCACCAGCAGCGCCGCGACGAACGTCCCCAGCAGCAGCAGCCGAACGATGCCGAGCACCGTGCGCGACCGGGGGAACGAGGTGATGACCTCGACGATGCCGACATCCGTCCCGCGCGAATCACTGCAGAATGACGTGGTGGGATAGCGCACCGCCAGCAGATCAACCCCAAGCTGGCCGCTCTGTCCGGTATAGGCGACGTCGGCGAGGTAGCCCGTGCCGGTGTTCTGCGCCGACCGGACGCGCGCGATCAACTGGGCGCTGCGCAGGCGCGTCACGTTGGGGCCAAGCTCGCCCACACCGCTGCCATCCGATGAGGCGACCACGACGCCGCGCTTGTCGAGCAGGTAGACGTTTTCGATGCCGGGGAAACGCATCAGCGGGTCAGCTATCGCCTGTTGAAAGCCCTCCTGGTAGCTGACGGCATTGGCGCACTGGTCGGCAGGCTGCCCGCGTACGAGGGTATCCCACGCCTGCTGGCTCGTGCCGACGACTGCGCGCGCCTCGGTCTGGAACGCGGTCAGCTCATTGGAATAGAGCACGCGGCCAATGACCAGACTCAACACCAGCCCCAGGCCCAGCAGAATCACGGCGAGCAGTCCGGCGTAAACGAGGATGAGCCGCCAGCGCAGGCTGTGAAACCAGCCCGATCGGCGCGTGCGCGGCGGGCGTGGCGGCTCCATTATCTGCGTCTGCGCGGTCGGGTGCGTCTGGAGTGACATGATGTGCCGTTACCCCTTCAGCACGTAGCCGATGCCTCGCACCGTCTGAATGAAACGTGGCGCGCTCGGCTCGTCTTCGATCTTCTCGCGCAGGTAGCGGACGTAGACCTCGATGATATTGGTCTCGCCCATGAAGTCATAGCCCCAGATGCGATTGAGGATCGTCTGTCGGTCTAGCACCTGGCGCGGGTGGGTCATGAAGAGGTGGAGCAGGTTGAATTCAGTCGCCGTCAATTCGATGATTCGCCCGCCGCGCTTCACTTCATGCGCGGCCTCGTCCAGCGTGAGGTCGTTGATCGTGAGCACGCGGCCACCGGGTCCGCCCGCGTCCACGACTCGCTGCTGGCGGCGGAGCAGCGCTCGCACCCGCGCCACCAGCTCTTGCAGGTTGAAGGGCTTGGTGACGTAGTCGTCGGCGCCGATCTCCAACCCCTGCACGCGGTCCTTCACATCATCCTTGGCGGTCAGCATCAGAATGGGGATGTTGGTCGTGGCCTGGTTCTCGCGCAGCCTGCGGCAGACCTCGAAGCCATCGAGGTCGGGCAGCATCACGTCGAGGATGACGAGATCGGGACGGAGCCGCTGCGCCATATCCAGCGCCTGATAGCCCTCGGTGGCGCAGGTGACCAGAAATCCCGCGTGCTCCATGCCGAGGCGGATGACGTTGGTAATCGCCATCTCATCGTCGACCACGAGCAGGCGTTGCGCCTGTTGTCCATCCGCTTGACCCGAAGGTTGCTGCTGGTTCATCGCTGCTCCCTGCCCTATCAGGAGACTGCCGTCATCGCTGCCAGTGTGGCCCTGTGGCTCTATACAGCTTTCGCACGCGCATTATAGGCGCAGTGCTGGCTGGCTCACAAGGCGGCATAGGCTTTGTGGCGTAACTCTCAGCGGATATTAAGGCTGCGATGGTCGTCTTGTATGCACTGAAGTACCGGATGAGCGACTTTTCTCGTTCTCAATCGCTTTAATAGATGAAGGCATGATGCACAGGGTGCGATTTTCCCCAAGCGCTCGTGGTTATTTATTTTGCGAAGCGGCATATCCAGCGGCTTATTGGAGCCTGTTGGACCGTTCTTATCCCGGGCTGTTCCTGGCACGCCTACAGATATAGATATCGGCATCAGGCAGCCATCGCGCCATCTGTGCAGACCGTGCCTGTGCGTGAACCCTTGGCGACGAGCTGGCGAAAAGCAGGCGAAGAGACGACGCGGAAGCGAGAAGGGTGGCGACGACAATGGCAAGCGTGGCACAGGCGGAAGGTGAGCAGACCGTTTCACACCGGTCGGCGATGTATGTGACGCAGCCTCCGGCGGGCAGCGTCCGGAGCTGTATGCCGTATCGCGATGAGTTGCTGCGGCATCGCGTCATCACGGCGGATGGGCATGATTTCGCGGTGGCGACCCATATGCGTCCGGGCGGCAAAGGCTTTGTGACGGGCGCGTATCCGGTGCAGCACGGCTATCTGGTGATGGTGCGCCAGGCGCTCTGCGAAGTGCGCAGCGCCGACGAGGACGCCGCCCGGAACGAGCACGAGCAACTGGTGCAGGTGCTGGCCGAGGCGGGCATCGGTGTGGTGCGGGCGCGCCGGGCGCTGGCAGCGCGTCAGCGCGCCGAGAAAGCGGAAATGCGCCGCGTGACTGTTACCCCGCACCTGACGCTGGTCCCCTCGCAGCACATTGATCACGAGGCCGTCGTCTTCTAGCGTAGTTTCGCGAGCTATCAGAAATCATGAATCCCCTCACTGCTCTCATGGCGGCAAGGGGATTTTTGTTGATGTCATATCCCGTGAATCAGGCGACGGTAACATCCTGGCAGAGGTAGACATCCTGGATCGCTTGCAGCAGCTCAATTCCATCCGCCATAGGGCGCTGGAACGCTTTACGGCCGGAGATGAGGCCCGCGCCACCCGCGCGCTTATTGATGACGGCGGTACGCACCGCCTCGGCCATATCACTCGCGCCGTTGGAAGCGCCACCAGAGTTGATGAGACTGACACGTCCCATGTAGCAGTTCGCCACCTGATAGCGTGTCAAATCAATGGGGTGAGCCGTTGTCAGTTCGCTGTAGACGCGCTTGTCTGTCTTGCCGTACGGTATCTCTTTGGAATTGAGCGCCAGATAGCCCTCATTCGTTTCTGGCAGTTTTTGCTTGATGATGTCAGCCTCAATAGTCACTCCCAGGTGATTGGCCTGTCCAGTCAGGTCCGCGGCGGTATGGTAATCAACGCTGCCAACTTTGAAGGCGCTATTACGCAGATAGCACCAGAGGACTGTGGCGAGTCCAAGCTCGTGAGCCATCGCGAACGCCTGGGCCACTTCGACGATCTGGCGATGCGATTCAGCCGAGCCAAAGTAGATGGTCGCGCCGACCGCTACCGCGCCCAGGTCGCGAGCCTGCTTGATCGTGCCGAACATGATCTGGTCGTAGGTGTTGGGGTACGACAGAAACTCATTGTGATTGATCTTGACGATGAAAGGGACTTTGTGCGCGTATTTCCGCGCGACCGCTCCAAGGACACCGTACGTTGAGGCGACGGCGTTGCACCCACCCTCGATAGCCAGCTCAACGATTCGTTGCGGATCGAAGTAGAGCGGGTTCGGCGCGAATGATGCGCCTGCCGAGTGTTCCACGCCTTGGTCGATTGGCAGGATGGAAAGGTAGCCAGTGTTGGCCAGCCGACCGTTGCCATAGAGTGTCTGGAGACTGCGCAGAACGGGAACGGGCCGGTCAGAGTCGAGCCAGGCGCGATCAATAAAGTCAGGCCCAGGCAGATAAAGAGCATCGCGAGAAATGGTCTCGGCTGTATGCCCAAGCAGCGAATCCGCCTCTTCGCCAAGTACCTTTCGTATCTGTTCGATCATGCCGGTGTGCCTCCAGACTTTGCCTCAGCTATCAGGCGCTTCACGAATGCTTTTGAACGGGGCGAGCTGATCAGCTTGTCCCATTCGCGCTGTTCGATTTCTTCGAGCACGATGTGTGCGATTTTCCGCTGCTCATCATCAGGAAGCTGCCCGAGCATATCAATAGCCTGCCGAAGTTCATCTACCATATCTGCATACTTCTCAGACTGTTTCCCCGGCTCCCGACTACACTATACACCTTGCCGCTTACGGCACGATGCTCCAGGTGGGGGGTAGCTCATAGGAGAGCAGGCGGATGCTGAGAAACTGACCGTTGTGGAAGTTGATCTCGCCGGTGCGGCTCAGCGGCTCATACGTGTTCTCGATCTGCACGATGCGATGCGCCGGAAGGTTGAAGAGGACGACACCAGCGCGTACTGGGCGCAGACTGGCTTCGAGCGTAATCGCGTCATAGACGCGGAAGGGCGGCACGTCACGCGGGGGCAGTTCGGCGATCTGGCGGTGGATGGCGTCCAGCTGGTCGGGCAGATTATGCTCGTCGAAGATGTTCAGCCCGCGCAGCACCATCGCGCGCAGCCCGCGGTCGTAGCGCTGGGAGGCGGTGAGCAGGGCATCGAGCGTGGTTGGGCTCTCGGCGCAGGCGGCGGTCAGGGCGAGCGCAGCCGACGAGTGGGCGATGAAACTGGCGGTTCCGGCAGCATCAATCACAGTCAGACGCATCACATCCAAGGTCAGGCTCCAGACAGGCTCGCGGTGAGCGGTTACGGGCTACGACGAGGCGGCCTCTGGCGTTTCGGCTGTTTCGGCGCTTTCGCTGGGAAACTGCGCCTGAAGCTGGCCGATACCCTCGCTGATACGTTCGGGCAGGCGCGCGTCCGCCGTCTGGAGCGCCACCCGGATGGCATTCTTGATCGCCTTGGCGTGCGAGCTGCCGTGGCAAATGACTGAGACGCCGTTGACGCCCAGCACCGGCACGCCGCCATATTCCTCATAGTCAATCGTCTTGCGCACCCGGTCGAACGCCGGTCTGGCGAGCAGCGCGCCTGCCTTGGAGACGATGTTCGCCGTCAACTCGGCGCGGATGACGCCCAGCAGCATCTTGGCGAGGCCTTCGCTGAGCTTGAGGACGACATTGCCGACAAAGCCGTCGCAGACCACCACATCCACCGTGCCCGCGTTGATGTCGCGCCCCTCGACATTGCCGATGAAGTTGATGCCCGCCGTTGGCGCCGCCGCCTTGATGAGCTGGTGCGCCTCCTGTGTCAACTGGTCGCCCTTGGTCTCTTCCTCGCCATTCGCCAGCAGGCCTACCCGCGGGCTTCCAATCCCCAGCACGCTCTTCATGTAGACCGCGCCCATCAACGCGAACTGGAGCAGATACGGCGGCTTGCAGTCAGTGTTCGCGCCGATATCCAGCACGAGCGTCTGGCTGCCGCCCGCAGCTGGCACCACCGCGCCAAACGCGGGCCGGTCAATGCCGCGCAGTCGGCGGAAGGTGAAGATCGCCGCGGCCATCACCGCGCCGCTATTCCCGGCGGAGACCGCGCCCAGCGCCTTGCCGTCGCGCACCAGTTGGTGCGAGAGCGTGATCGAGTTGCGCTTCTTGGTGCGCACTGCCTCGGCGGGATGCTCATCCATGCCGATGACTTCGTCGGTGTGGACGATTTCGAGGTCAAGCCCGGCGGTGTCCTGCTTGGCCAGCTCGGCGCGGATGGCATCTTGCGGGCCGACGAGCAATACCCCGACGCCGTACTCGCGCGCCGCCTGGATTGCGCCCGCCACCACCTCGGCCGGGGCGTGGTCGCCACCCATCGCATCCAACGCTACCCGCCGCTGCGCAGGGGTCGCGGAGGTTGTGGGCGCTGTCGTCGCTGCTATCTCAGTCACGGACGCTCCTCCGGTGATGGGCTGCTGGTTTCCATCAATTCAAACTTGTTTGAATGGGATCAGGCGGACCGATGACGCCTTTGATGGTCTGCAACAGGCGGTCGAGCTGAAACGGCTTGATGACGATGTCCGCGACCCCCAGCTGGCGATAACGCGCCAGATCTTGTCGCGCATCAGCCTTCGCCGTCACGATGACGACCGGGATGCCGCGTGTCTCTGGGTTCATGTTGAGCAGGGTGAGCTCATCATCGCCCTCCAGATACGGCATCATCAGGTCGAGCAGGATCAGGTCAGGGTGATGTTCGCGCACGGCGTCATAAAAGCGGAGACTCTGGGTCGCCTTATACGTCTCGTACCCTTCGGCATCCAGCGCCTGCTTTAACATCTCTGCTACTGGCAACTCGTCGTCAGCGATTAGGATCTTCTTTGGCATGCGGCGTCCCCCGTCCTGGTCTCCGTAGCAGTCATACTGCGAGCGCGTACACCACCCGCGCTCCTTAGAGTTCCTAGCAAAACCCGTGCTTAGCCGCGGCCTTCAGGCCGCGAAGCCGACCCAGCCCCGTGCTTAGCCGCGGCCTTCAGGCCGCGAAGCCGACCCACTTCCATCATTGCCACCGGCGCACGACGGTTCTGTGAGGCGTTCTTAGCTCACGTGCAAAAAGTGAGCCAGGAATCTCCACGACACGCAACTCGCGTAGGCGTATGACTTGCTGAGGCATTGTACATCCTGGCCAGTGCAGGGGGCAATTCAAGCGGCCACGAGGTACCCAAAAGGGCCGCTCATACACAAGCTGCCACTGAGCTTTGGCGCGCCTACTCGGCGGGCGCACCTACTCGGCGGGCGCGCCGATGGCCTGGCGCAGCCGGTTGATGCCCGCCGCGACGCCGTCCTTGTCGCCGTAGACCGCCGAGCCCGCCACCAGCACGTTCGCGCCCGCCTTCACCACCAGCGGCGCCGTCTCCGCGTGGATACCGCCATCCACCTCCAGATCGCAGTGCGCGCCGTGCTGCTCTATCATCGCCCGCAGCCGTGAAATCTTCGGCAACACGCCACTGATAAACTGCTGGCCGCCAAAGCCGGGGTCAACCGTCATGCAGAGCACCAGGTCAATATCGTTGAGGATTTCTTGCAGGGTCGCCAGCGGCGTCGCCGGATTGATCGCCACGCCAGCACGCTTGCCCAACCGCTTGATCTCCTCAACGGTGCGATGCAGATGCGGCGACGCCTCCTGGTGGACGATGATGATATCGGCGCCCGCCTGCGCGAAGTCGGCCACGTAGCGCTCGGGCTCGACAATCATCAGGTGCACTTCCAGGGGCAGCGTGGTGGCGCGACGAACAGCCTCGACCACCAGCGGGCCAACGGTGATGTTGGGGACGAAGCGGCCATCCATCACGTCAATCTGCAGCCGGTCTGCCCCGCCAGATTGGGCCGCGGCGACCTGCTCGCCCAGGCGCGTGAAGTCGGCGGAGAGAATCGAGGGGACCACGAGCGCCATGGATTGCTCCTCTACCTGTGTGTTATTCATCCATCTGTCGCAAAACTAGTGGGCCTGTTGCAGTTTGGCCGCCGCCGCTCTATCTACCAGCCAGTGCAGCGCGCCATGTTCCGGCGCGATCAACTGTGATGGGTAGGTCTCCGGGTCGTACACGCCCTCAAGCACGGCGGCGAGCGCATCGGCTTTGTCGGCTCCCGCGACCAGAAAGACGACCGCGACGGCATTATTGATGACGGGCACGGTGAAGGTGATGCGATTGGCGTTGAGCTTCGGCACGAAGTTCGCCGTGACCATCCGGTCGCGCACCTGCAACGCCTCGGTATGCGGGAAGAGCGACGCGCAGTGGCCATCGGGCCCCATACCGAGCAGAATCAGATCGAAGCGGGGTAGCTGGCCGGGCAGGATATTCATGTCGCGGCGGATGTCGGCCTCGTATAGCTCCGCGACCATCGTCGGGTCGCCGCGCTCGGTTGGCACGCGATGCACCTGATCTGCGGTCACGGGCGCCTCGGCCAGCAGCGTCTCACGCGCCATGCGGTAATTGCTCTCGGGGTCGCCCGGCGGAACGAAACGCTCATCGCCCCAGAAATACTGCATGCTCTCCCAGTCAACCCGCTCGCGATACGGCGGGGTCACCAGCACACGATGGAGGGCGCGCGGCGTCGAGCCACCGGAGAGCGCGATGTTGAAATGCTCCTGTGGCCGGTCGGCGGCCTGCAATTGCACCAGCAGATCGGCCCCCGCGTGGGCCACGGCGTCCAGGTCGTCGTAGACGCTGACATGGATATGCCCGTTGTTACCGTTGCCCGAGTCGCCTATCGAACTATCCGCTGAGCTCACGACCGCACCCTCCCTGGCGTCAAGCCACTGAGATGCGCCGCCGCGGTGAGCGCAGTCTCGTAGATCGGGTTGTGGGACAACTGCTGCAGCTGTTCCATCAACAGCGCCGACTCCCCAAGCGACGGCAAATGCACAGTCTGCGACGGCAAGACCTGTTCCGGCACATGGCTCAGCGTCGAGGCGTGGCGCATATCATGCTCGCGCGCCACGACGAAGGTGCCTGCCTTGCCGCCCGCACGCGCGTGCAGGTGAACGCTCATCAGCGCGCCAGGGCCGACACACGCTGGCCTCGTGCCTGGCCGCACGCCCGACGCGCTGGCATCGATACTGGCTTCCTCCGGCACGATGTCATGCCAGCTCTTGATCGGCACCCCATAGCGCGCCGTCACCTCGACGACGATGGGCCGCCCGTCGTCGCTATAGAGCGTATGCTGCCGCTCCACATCCATGCCGGAGCCGTGGGCGCCATGCTGCGTGCGCCAGTTGAGCCGCGAGGCCAACCAGCCCACAAACAGGTAGGCTGCCGCGGGATTCGGCTGCGCGTTCTCGCCGCCAGCGGCATATTCGACCGTCAGGCGATCAATGCCATCGAGGTAGGGGCGCAGCACGTCGGCATCGAAGAAGCCCGCTACCAACTCGCGCCAGGGCTGCTGCCGCGTCCAGTTGAAGTCGCTAAAGGCACAGTTGGAGATCTTGCGGCGGTCAATGTCATCGAGCGCGACCAGCCCATCTTCGCCGTGGATCATCTCCGACGTATCAACGATGATGCGGTCGCAGCCATCCACCATCGCCTCGAACTGCTCGGTGCGCCAGGGCGGCTCGCCATTCCACCAGAGGAATGACGGCAGGCCAGAGAGAATCAGCGGCAGCACCGCGCCGGGCATATGCCGCGCCGTGCCGTCACGCGCCTCCAGCACGATCTGCTCGCCATAGCTGCTGGCGCCACCCTCGGTGTGCAGATAGCCGCCCACATAGGCTTCGATGGGCGCGCCCTCGCGAGCATTGAGCGTCGTGACCAGAATGCAGCGCGATGGATGGGTCGCGCTCATCGAATCAATAGTCTTGAGCGCGCGCACCGCCTCATCTTCGTTTTGTGTATAGGCCACCAGCGTCATCACGGCATTGCGTGAGACGGGCACGCCGCCGCCCGATAGCGTGTTGACATTGGTCTCGCGCCAGATATTATCCAGCGCGCTCTCAATCTGATCGACCTCGACTTTGCGTCTTCCCACCAGGAGGTCGTTGATCTCGCTCATAACCGTCTCCAGGTTCTACCATCGCGCTCGATGAGGTGGTCAGCCTCTTTTGGCCCCCAGGTCCCCGGCTCGTATTGAGTGAGTGGCGTGCGCTCCTTGCTCCAGCCCGCGATGATGGTATCCACCAGCTTCCAGGCGAGCAGCGTCTCATCTATCCGGGTAAAGAGGGTTGGATCGCCGAGCATGCAGTCCAGCAACAGACGCTCATAGGCTTCGGGCGGCTCGACACCGAACGAGCTGCCATAGAGGAAGTCCATGTTGACGGCACGCAGATGCATTTCCTGACCCGGCACCTTTGCCGTAAAGCGCAACGATATCCCCTCATTGGGCTGTATGCGCAGCGAAAGCACGTTTGCCTGAATCTCCTCCGCCCCGGTCCCTGAAAATAGCAGGTAGGGCGGGCGCTTAAACTGAATGGCGATCTCGGTGAGCCGCTTGGTCAGCCGTTTGCCGTGTCGCAGATAGAATGGAACTCCGGCCCAGCGCCAGTTCTCGATGTTGAGCTTGAGCGCCACATACGTCTCGGTATGTGAGTTGGGATCAACATCTTTCTCCTGACGGTAGGCGACCACCTTCTCGCCGCCGACGTAGCCGGAGCCATACTGCCCGCGTACCGTATCCACCGTGATTTCGGCGTCGTGCAGCGGCGGAATGGCGCGCAGCACCTTCTCTTTCTCGTCGCGCACTGAGTCCGCGCCAAAGGTGACGGGCGGCTCCATCGCCGTCAGCGTCAGCAGCTGCATCATGTGGTTCTGAATCATGTCGCGGATGGCGCCCGCCTCTTCGTAGTAGTCGCCACGTCCGCCCACGCCGAGTGTCTCCGCCACGGTGATCTGGACGTTGTCAACGTAGCGCCGATTCCAGATGGGCTCGAAGAAGCCATTGCCGAAGCGTAGCACCATGATATTCTGGACAGTCTCTTTGCCGAGATAGTGATCGATACGGTAAATCTGCGACTCTGAAAAACCTTTGTTGAGCTCTGCATTCAGCTTCTGCGCGGAGTCGTAGTCATGGCCAAATGGTTTCTCGACGATAATGCGCGAGAAATTGGATCCCTGGTCCCTGCCGCGTTTCGCGACACCTGTTTTGTGCAGCAAATCGCCGATGATGGGATAGAAGTTTGGCGGCGTCGCCAGGTAGAAGAGCCGGTTGCCCTCGGTGCCGCGCTCGCGGTCCAGCCGGTCCAGCATCTCGCTCAGTTTCTGATAGCCTTCGGGATCGTCGAACTGTGACTGGCAGTAAAAGAGACCTTTGGAGAAGGTATCCCAGACGTTGGGGTTGACGGGCGTGCGCCGCGAGAACTGGTTGATCGAATCCATCGCCTGCTGGCGAAACTCGTCATCGGTGAAGGGGCGGCGCGCCACGCCCACGACGCTGAACTGCGGCGGCAGCGGCTGCTCGATGGCAAGATTGTAAAGCGCCGGGAGCAGCTTGCGGTGGGTCAGGTCGCCGGTCGCGCCGAAGATAACGAGCACGCAAGGCTGCAACGTACGGGCGCTGCGCATACCCGCGCGTAATGGGTTCGAGGAGGTCGATGTCTCATTCATACATGGATCGCTTTCTTTGCTCTCGACAGACCACGCGCACGCCTCGCCATATCCCTCTCTGAGGGGCGATCCGGCCCCCCAGAGCGCGATGAGCGGAGTATTCTACTGGCCGTCAGGCTCCTGGCGCTGGCCGCCTAGCTCGCCAGACTCGAACTTGACCGCATGGCCGCCGAACTGGTTGCGGAGCGCCGCGATAACCTTCGCCGAGAACGAATCTTCCTGTCGCGAGACAAAGCGCTGGAGCAGCGAGAGTGTGATGACCGGAGCGGGGACATCCTCGTCGATGGCCGCCTGTACCGTCCAGCGTCCCTCGCCCGAATCCTGCACGTAGCCCTTGATATTGACCAGTTGCGGATCATCGGCGAACGCCAGCGCCGCCAGGTCAAGTAGCCAGGATCGGACGACGCTGCCGTTCTGCCAGACGCGCGTCACCTCGCGCAGGTCGGGCTTGAACTGCGACTTCTCGATGATCTCGAAGCCCTCGCCATACGCCTGAAGCATGCCGTACTCGATACCGTTATGCACCATCTTGACAAAGTGTCCCGCGCCGGATGCCCCCATATAGCCGTAGCCGTTGGGCGGCGCGAGCGTCTTGAAGATCGGCTCGCAGTGATCGTAGATGGTCTTCTCACCGCCGACCATCAGGCTGTAGCCCTCTTTCAGCCCCCAGATGCCGCCACTG
>Ga0207661_10000120_pt1 | contig 50228 bp, 51 predicted proteins | sample KBSC713LmetaG_FD_184337 | JGI IMG/M metagenome (GOLD analysis project Ga0207661, IMG submission 184337) | Corn rhizosphere microbial communities from Kellogg Biological Station, Michigan, USA - KBS C7.1-3L metaG (SPAdes) (version 2) | ecosystem: Host-associated > Plants > Roots > Rhizosphere ...
GCATAATCATTTGCCTTGCTGTTCTGTTCGCTCACTACGTCCTCGTACCTCTCGGTTATTCGCTGCTTATTATGAACTATAGTGGTGCCGCAATCCAGAAATATTCAGGATGTGCTAGGATGGAATCGCCATGGCTCTACTAATCCTACTGACCGTATGTTTTCTGCTCATGCTTGCTGCGAGGCGTAAAAAGCGTGTTGCGCCGATAAGAACCGAGCAACAAAAGCAAACTGATGAGCTGATAACCGTGATCTTGCCGACCATCAACAATGACCGCTAGAGCGTATCTGTCATAATAAATATAGATGGGTAACACAAAAAGGAGTTTCAATGGCCGTTAGAAAGGCTATAGGCAGACCGCCAAAAATGAATCTTACGGTAATCATCAAAGTCGCTGACGCGATTCAACACAATTACAGCGTGAGTGACGCCTGTCGTTACGCTGGTATCTCTAGGGACACGTTCTACCGTTATCTCAATAATGAGCCAGTGTTCACGGAGAAGATTACAACCGCTTTTGAGAATCAAAATAAAGCTGTCATGAGTTTCCTCACCACCTACTAATCTGACAAATCTGCGAAAACTTGTGTGCTTTTGCTGGGTTTTTATGAGTTTTGGTGTCAGATAAGACAGGTTTCGGCCGAGACCATATTCAATCCGCAATGGTGTTTGAACGAGAGAAAGCCGTATAACAAAAACCGGCGATTATAGCAGAGGGCTACGCCGGAATTTGGTCAGATTTTTACGGGACTTGTTGACAGTTCCTACTTACTATTATACAGCATTAGTAGAATTGACCACCAGATGGTTTATTAGTAATGATCGTGCTTCAACCGGGCGACGTTTTGTAGTTGTAACCGGCTACCGCCTCTCGCACCGGCTTTGCCGCTGCTCACGTTTGAGGACTGGTTTATAACTCCTATATACAGGGTTTCTCTATAGAAGAACCTTAGTTCCTGTTGAAGGCTCTGAGATTTTGAGACACTACCCCTACTATCCCCAAGCGCCAGAAGTTGTCTGTACGTTACTCTTGAAGAGAGTAGAGGTTAATGTCGATAGTTCCCGCCGTTAGGCCGTCGATCCGTCAACACTGACACTGCCCCTTAAAGCACTGGGTGCGCTTGTCAAAGCTAACACCTTTAATGTCAAAACACGTCGCCCAACCTGTTCGCGAACCGCTTGAGGCCATTGCTGCCCTTGCTAGTTATACGATAGATAGCTTCTTCACGGTTATTGAGGGCAATGCTCCCTCTCTATACTTCGGTACTGTACCTTGTTCGGTGTTCCCTAGCAGCGTGACGTGCCTCTGTAAAAAATCTGAATCTTTACACTTCTTATTATACACTAATGCTTATTCTCTGACAAAAGTGTGTCGTACAATACCGAAACTTTATCGCAAAATTATTGAAACAGCTTATGTCGGCAACGAAAAATGGCGTTGAGGGGCCAACATTTGAAGAAAAATTTTCCGCGCCATTGCTGTATTGCGTGGGATAGCAAATAGTGAACGAGACTATACGCCCTCTGGAAGCTACGGAGAAGCTCTCTAAGACGTTACTGGACAAAAGATGAGGTTTATTATATTCCAATCAATTCTCACGCAAGAAACCGCTTTTACCGTATGCAATTTGACAACACTATTATATAATGTCATCAAGCTATTTATAGCCTAGACCTAGAGCCACCGCAAGGAAGGTATGGTCGCATCAATCCATACAGAACAAACAGCTCATCGTCAGAGCACTGTTCTGTATGGTTACAGTCGGAAACGGCTGTAGGTGTCCGAAAGGGCATCGCTGGCGGTGAGCTTTTTTGATACCGCCGAATACTAACTAAATCCATACAGAGGAGCGACAGCAATGTCCAAGAAAGAAAAAGACGGTAATTGGTTCAAGCGACACAAAATACTAACAGTAATCCTAGCCATTGTAGTCATAGGTGTAATTGCGAGTGCAGCAGGTGGTGGCGGAAAAGATAAAACAAACGGTACAAACAATTCCAAGAACACAGCAACCACATCTAACCAAACGGCCAAGATCGGCGAGACCGCCCGTGACGGTAAGTTTGAATTTGTGGTCAAAAGCATTAAGTGCGGTGAGCCGAGCGTAACCGCTGTCGGTGGCTATCTAAGCAAGACCGCGCAAGGCCAGTATTGCTTGGTGGACATCAGTGTGAAGAACATCGGCGACAAGCAGCAGCTATTCATGGAGAGCGACCAGAAATTGCTTAACGCCAGCAGTGTTGAATACTCGGCTGACAGCGTGGCTACCCTGTACAACAGCAACAATTCAGATGTGTTTGTAAATGAGATCAATCCCGGTAACACAGTTGAGGGTACGATTGTCTACGACATCCCCAAAGACCAAACACCTGCTACAGCAGAGCTGCACGACAGTTCGTTTAGCAATGGTGTGAAGATCAATCTGCAATAGCAACAGACCCTTTGACTTAACATGGCTGACCCACCTGGCAGCCCCGGCATAGGGGCGTAACGAGATGCGGGGCGATCGCGTAAGAAACGATCGCTCCTACGGAGGGAGCAACGGAAGCTCATGTATATTTTGTGAGCAGCAGCCTGTTTCTAAGCCCCTACGCCCCACTAAAGACGTGCTTGCTTGTTTGGAGTTCTTCAGGGACAAAAAACAGGAATTTCTAGTTTGTTTATCTGTAGATGGGGACGGGAGATTGATCCTGCGCCGCATTGTCACCATTGGGCTACTCGACCAGTCACTAGTTGGAGTGCGTGAAGTGTTTGCGGGGCCACTGACTGATCGGGCAAAGTCGATTGTCTTGGCACACAACCATCCTAGTGGTATAGCAGAGCCAAGTAGTGAGGATATTAAAACAACGCAACAGATTGTGGCAGCAGGTATTCTGCTCGGCATTCCATTGCGAGAGCACCTTATAGTGACTAGAGATAACCATTTTAGTTTTCGGGAGAGTGGCCTAATAACAAGACCTTAGATACGCTAGGGCTCCATCTCTGTTATCATTTATCTATAAAGAGAGGCCGAGCGCCAGCTATGGACAGAGAGTTATTACGCCACCTACTACTAACATTTTTGAAGCAAAACAATGGCCCCCACCTACAGCTATCGAGCATTTACGGTGGAGTGGCAACACTTGCGGTTAATGGTGGCCATTTTCCGCGACCACAAAACTTTGTTGGTGGTACTGGCTTTCTGAGCGTAGAGATATTGCCGGAGACCGACAGGCTGGTGCTGCAAGAGCTGACATGGGAAATGATTATTCAGGGCATACTAACGCCCGGCTCGAATTGGGAAAATCCTAATCTGCCGTTTGTTCGCGTTACAGAATACGGCAACCGATGTCTGGCGGAAAGCACAATATTGCCCCATGATTACGGCACTTACCTAGCAACCATCCAGCAAGTTGCTCCCAACACCGATCCCACGTTCTTGTTATATCTTACAGAGAGCGTTGAGGCATTTAATAAAGGGCTTTACATTAGTTGTACGGTTAATCTAGGCATCGCATCGGAACAACTTACCGTCCTACTAGTCGAAGCATACAAGCAAGCCATTGCAGACCAAACAAATAGGACAAAGTTTGAGCAAGCAATCGGCAAGCAGCGACACATAGCGTACCAGTTCGAGGAGTTATTTAAGCGTCTAGTTGCAAACAAGACCGCATTTCCAGCCGACATAGGTGACGACTTGGACATGATCAAGTTCTTGGCGGAAATTATCCGCAAAGAGCGCAATGACGCTGGACATCCCACCGGCAGGAGCTTCACGAGAGAAGAGGCACTAGTCTTGCTGATCGCTTTCCCGGCACATTACAAAACGGTTATAAAGTTGCTGGATTGGCTTAATGCGAATCCAACGACTATTTGAGGTGAGTTAGTATGTCGAGGCGTGACCGAGTGAGGAAGAAACAGAGGATCAGGAATGAAGCTCAGCGCTTGACTGGTAAGACAAAAATTGATGAGCGCTTTACTTACGGACCATTAGAATTTATCCGAGCTGGCAAGCTCGTAATTATGAAGAATAACTCCACGCCGGAGCAACACGCTGAAACGCTAAAACGAGCCGCCGAAGTAAATAAAGCTGTGTTGGTCGAGCTGGAAGCAAAGATTAAAGAGTTGCAGATTGAAGTATCTAAGTACGACCCTTTGGAACTCATGGATCATGCGGGTTACATGGCGCTTGCCGTTCTAATCAAGGGCAAAACCGAAAGCGAACTAACACAAGAAGAGAATAAGGTACTTCCCGGACTAGAGTATTTGCAGTACCTGATTGCACGAACGCCGCCACCAAAAAAGTCTGAAAAACTAACCGATGATGCTTGGAAGGATGTATGGGCAAAGGTATTTGAGGTCTTAGATACTACATCCGATTACCTAAATACCCGACCACCTAAAAATTCACCGCCTACAGAAACTGACGGCTTGGTACAAATGCTCGACCTAATGCGTCTTATTGTTAGGGTTAAGCGATTTCAAAACTTCCAACATGATTATTGGAAAGAGTCCCTTGAGCCCTATGATGACCTGTTGAAGAAAGCCTACGGATCAAGCGCTGCCGATATTATCACCGGCTTAAAGCAACTCGAAGAGTATCAGAAAAGCGGCATTATGCGAAAGCATATTGATAGTATAAAAGCCGTTAATAAATTACGGGCAAGAGCCCAAGAGCTTGGTTTAAGCGAAGATGATCCCGAAGCCTACAGGGCAGCCATCCAGCAATCCGAAGAGCTCAAGGCGCTCCATGAAGACGCACAGAACAAAATTCAAGAGGCTTTTACTACTAAGCTATTCGAGATTACTGATGTTTCATCGCTGCCAAAATCAGTTTTAAGTTTACTTTCGGTAAAGCCGGGAGAACAGCCATTAAATCAGCTTACCGGCAAAAATAATGAAGACCTGAGCCCGTTATCTACAGACATCGAGCATTGCAAGCCATTCCTAGAAGTCGATGGAAAATTCTATACCTTTTACCATGCTGGCTTCGAAGATCATATAGCGGAAATCATCGAAGCTGAGTTAAATAAAAAGTATCCGGCGCAAAGGACTTCGTTAGAAAAAGCCCGTTCGGATTATGTTGAGGATGAGGCGGTTAAGCTACTTTCCGGCATATTAAATCCTGAGTATAGTGCTCTAAATCTTTATTATCCCAATCCAGACGAGGACGGTCATTTAACCGAGCTTGACGGCCTTATTGCGGTGGATGATATTTTGGTGCTCGTCGAGGTTAAGTCAGGTGGTGTGTCGGCAGCTACAACTAGGGGCGCTCCTATGTCGCTTGAGAAAGACCTGAAGGATTTGATTTTCGAGGGACAACGGCAATCAGAACGGGCAGAGCGCTATATCAAGTCGGCTGATAAAGTGGACTTTTACGACCATACCGGCAAACAGGTTTTGCATAGCGTTGAACATCAAAAGTTCAGAAGAATTTTTCGTATCGTTGTTACCCGCGAGAATCTGGGCTGGATTGGCGCAGACCTTGCACGGCTTTCCGTACTCGATCCATCGCTCAGCCAAAATATGCCATTACAAGTTTCGGTAGATGATTTACGAGCAATCGCAGACTTATTTGCCGGTAAGGCCATAGAGTTCGCTCATTATCTTCAAGTACGGCTTGAAGCAGCTACCAATAAAGCGTTGTCACAGTACGATGAGATTGACCATATAGCCCTTTATCACGCCATGAACTACTACCACAAGAACGTTGATAGCGATGCTACTCGTATGGTGTTTAATTCTTACGGACTGCCCATTGACCAATATTTTATGGGCAAATTAGCTGGCGAGAATCCCACTCGGCCAGAACAAAAGATGTCTAAGGAGATGCGTCTAGTCATTAATGCACTAGAAGCCTCTGAAAGCCCTCATCGCTTTGAAGTAGGAGCGTTTCTGCTGGCCAATGATGGCAATCAGCGTAAGGACGTTACAAAGCATCTTAAAAAGCTACTTGGTAAGCAGAGGGCTTACGGACAACGTGTTATCAGGCTCGTTTCGTTCGAAATGAAGTTTGGCCTTAGTGTTGGCCTTGTTACAGAAGACAAGTTAGAACTTGAGAAATTGCGATGCGCCGCTTACATCAAGAACAATGGCTTAGATAGATGGCTCTCAGTAAATACTAGTACCGACGATGGCTTCGCTATCACCGATATAATCGAGCTAAAAGCAGGTGATTTTAGCGACGACGAAATTAGTCAGGCTAAGGCAAAACTTGAACGTGACATGACGCAACACCCAGAAAGATTAACAATCCCCCGTGACCAGCCATGTCCGTGTGGGTCGGGTGAGTTATTTAAGAACTGTCACGGCAGAAGGAAGATTTAGAACATCTGAATTTTGGCCAAAAAATTTCCCCGCTATTACGCAATCACCAGTTGAAGTAAAAGGTGAACGAGCTTTAAGGGATCATTGGCGCAGCCTATACTTATTCTATGGCCCTGTTATTACTGCTTTTAATCTTATGTCTGATGTTTGCTCTTGCCCGAAAAGGTAAGCGCCATAGAAAGCGAAAGAACCTTAGACAACGTGACGTAGACGAGTTAGTGTCAATAATTCTGCCGACTATCCGCAACGATAAATAGCAGCAACGTATAATGCAGCTATGAATTATATCCCTATGGACGATAAAGATGTTCTGCCAAAACCATACGAGCCAGAATGGGAAAAGCTCAAAAGCGCCACATCGGAAAGCCATTTTAGCGAGGCGTCATTCTACTTGCTGCGTGAAGCCGCTCAATTAGTTGCGGCCATAGCGGGATTGAAACCACACACCCCTATAACAGCGAGAGACGACGCTGTTTTGCTGGGGTTAGTGGTAAAAGTTGCGAAAGTTATGAAAGGCATATTGCGTGACGCAAGCGACGGTGAAGTCGAGCAGCAACTCAGTATGTTTCGCGAGTTTTTAGAGGCGATAGCCAACCTGTTATGGCTGATGCACGATGACGGCTCCGGTAGCCGCTTCTCAATGTTCGTCGAAGCTGGGTTGGGCGCTGAAAAAAGTATGCTGGCCACGATTGCGAAAAACGTGGAAGAGCGCGGCGGCGAGACACTTCATATTGAAAAGCGAATGATAGCCTCAATAACCGATACGCTCAAAGCTGCCGGTATCGAGGATATAAGCGAAATACGCTCCGGTAAGGAGCTGGCCAGACAGGGTTTTCCTAAAATCGAACAACGCGTTGAAGAATTGGGTGAAATCGCATATTTCGCCTATCGCGGATCGTCAGCTTCGGTGCATACTACATGGTCAGACATCTTCAAGCACCACCTAGAGTACGACGGTACAGAGTTTGGGCCAGATATGAACCCGCCCAGACGACGGCCACAAGCGCTTACTACGTTGTCAGCGGTAATTTGCTCGATATTGCCAGAGTATATAAATCGGATGTTCGACGACGACGACATTAAGCGGCGTATTTTGCCACTCCTTGAAGGGCTTAGAGAGAGGACTGCAAAGTTGACAGAGGCACATGAAGAATATCTCGCGAAAAAAGGTGAGCCTAAAACGTCGCTGTAGGCTGTAAAATAGCATGGATGCTTCGGATTTTATATCCATCATAGTCCATACTTGCGGTTCGCAACTCATCTGCTAGTGTGAGCCAGACCAAGCAGTCAAATCAGGTGATCGTGTTCCATGACCGGTTACTGTTCTGTGCAGGTGGGAAAACCAAGCAAAAGAGCGACCAAGGGCATCAAAACGCTGGCCTCCTAGCGTCAGAACAGTTCGCTTACTGATTCACCCCTGTGGATATTTGATATGGCTTGCGCCAACAACGGCGCAATAGTCACTCGGCTGATCTTGTCGTTTGCCCCGTGTGCAGGCAAGGTATCGGTAACATACAAGTGGTCGAGGTAAGGACTTGCCGCTATTCGGCCTAAAGCATCTCCACACAGCACACCATGAGTTGCAGCCGCCATTACTGTCTCGGCTCCCTGTTCCTTTAGTGCCTCCGCAGCCTTTAGTAACGAACCGGCAGTTGTGACCATATCATCAACGATTAAAGCATCGCGACCGACAATGCTGTGTCCGATGATAGCGGCCACATGCGTAGTCTTGCCGTCTACCCTGTCTTTGTCAACAATAGCCCAATCTGTACCAAGACGCCTTGCGTACCCACGTGCCATCTTGCCAGCTCCGACGTCAGGTGCAACTACCACAGGCTTGTCCACGTCATCTTTGATGGCAGCCGCGAGAGTGTTGACTGCATACAGATGATCAAACGGCAAATCTGAGAATCCTTGTAATTGCGCGGAGTGAAGATCAACGGCCAGCAACCGGTTTGTACCCGCAGCGGCAAACATATTTGCGACCAACTTTGCAGATATCGGCACACGGGAGGCGTCTTTTCGATCCTGTCTCGCATAACCGTAATAAGGAGTTACTGCTGTAATTCTTCCAGCAGATGCTCTCTCAAGCGCATCAATAATTATCAGAGACTCCATGATGTTGTGATTGGAAGGCGGGCCGGTTGGCTGCAGCACAAAAACATCCTGTTCACGAACATTATCGGCGATCCTTACCCGCGTTTCTCCGTCGGGGAATTGATCGACAGTCGCATCGACCATGCCGATCCCTAATTCATTGGCGACAGACTCTGCAAGCTCCGGGTGTGCATTACCACTCATTAATAATAATTCTCTGGCCATGATCTCCCCTTAGTAGTTGGGATTATAGCGGTACCGTACTGTTTAGCCAAGAGAGCGTACAGAGAACTGTCAATTCTCTGGATTTGACAGGCAACCTAAAGTATACTGAGGAGCATTAATTTAAGGTTGGCCCCTGCTATAGGCAGAAAGGATACCTGATATGCGGACTTCGGCTCCTCCATCTCATAACAGCGCACTCTAGGCAGGTCTCTGAACCGTAAGAGTTCTGCACCGGCAGAATCCTGCCTGTGCCATCTTCAGACTAAAAGACATACCCTCAATCACTGATTAAGCGAGGACTCTATGAAATATTCTGCACTGATCGGTAATCCAACCGACCATAGCGTGTCTTATGTGCTATACCGGGAGCTTGCCAAAGCGGCAGGCATTCACGGGTTTTATCAGCACATCCGGGTAAACATCGAACCTGATGAGCTGGAGCAGTCATTGCACGCATTCAATACACTGCATTTTGCAGGCCTTAATGTAACCCTCCCATACAAGTTGGACATCATGAGCTATCTGGATAAGCTCGATCCCGTGGTCAACGAGCTGGGAGCGGTCAATACTATTAGACTAGGTGACGCCACCATTGGCTACAATACCGATTGGCTAGGCATAACCGGGTCTATAAAGCAATTCGGCGATAAGAGCCAGTATTCTTCGGCTGTGATTTTTGGAACCGGAGGAGCCGCGAGGGCGGCCATTTATGCATGCAAGCAGCTCGGCGTAAAAAAGATACAAGTCGTCTATCGTCTTGAAGCAAGTGAGAATACACGCAAATTACAGGAACTTAGCAGCAATAACATTAGCTTGCACTCTTACTCAGAGGTAAAAAGCCTCATCGAGAATTCACAGCTTGTCATAAACGCCACATCCGCGGGCATGGTAGGCAAGGATTCGACACCCTTCAGTCTTGCCATGCTCGACGACGTGGCACTAGAAGGTAAGGTGTTTTTGGATGCCGTATTTAACCCCTTAAAGACGCCGTTGCTTACCTATTTTGAAAGCAAGGGTGCTACGGTCATAGATGGCTTGTGGATGATGATTTACCAGGGCGTCGGCGCACTTGGTATCTGGTTTGACCAGAAAATTAGCGCCGACATATCCGACCTCACACGAATACACGACTTACTAGAAAAGGAATTGCACCATGTATAAAGTTGGCATTAACTTCGATGAAATCTCGGACGACCTGGGCGTTGCCATTAAAACGATGAAAGAGTGCGGTGTACAGTATGGTGAGCTGCGGACGGTCAACCAGAAAAATTTTGTATTTTGGACTGACGACGAAGTAGCGGCTTTTAAGCAAGAGGCTGATGCTGCCGGTATCGAACTCATTGCCGCCGCCACACCCCTGTTTAAGTGGTACGTGAACGCCGACGATCCCGACGTGGAACATGACAGCTTCGGCTTTAACCCACGCCTGGACGAAGCCGGAAAGCGCCAAGTGATCGAGCGTACGTTCGCCATAGCAACGGCGTTGTCACTGCCGCGCCTGCGTATCTTTTCAGGCCTCGGCCGTGCCGAAAATGCCGGTGCTGTCTTTGCCCAAGACTCTCTGCTGGAGTATGCCTTAGAGTTGGCCGGAAAGCACGACATTGACCTATTTATTGAGAATGAGCCAGTGTGCTGCGTCCATGATAAGAAACAGATTGTAGAGCTGCTGGCTAATCAGGAAAACCCGCGCCTCAAGCTGTGGCTGGACATTGCTAACCTCGTTGAATTAGACGAAGAAATTGACGACGAGTTTTTGGCTACCGTTGCTGATCGGCTCGGCTATGTCCACGTCAAAGATTTTGTAATGCAGAATGGCCAAAAGGTGTACTTGCCAACGGGCGAGGGGCAGATTGACTACCCGACAATCCTGGCCCGTATTGATAAGCTCGGCCTGGCCGATCTTATTTTCACCGTTGAGACACATGCCAAGACGGATAAAATCGGCGCATCTGTTACCTCACTCAAGGCAACTAAAGAGCTTGTTAGTGCGCTTGGTGCGTAGTAGCGCCAGCCCTGACAGATTACCAAAGGACAGATAGATGGACGTTCTTGTTATTGGGTACGGAAAAATCGGAAGAATTAAGGCCTTCATTTGGCGCGACCTGGGCCGCCGGGTCGCAGTCTTTGATGTGGACGACACGAAACGCCGCCAATCGGTGCATGATGGCTTTATGCTGCATGAGGAAGGGAAAGCATACGCCGACTTAGTGGTTGATATATCAACCCCGGCCTCGTTCCATCTGCAGTCACTCAAGTGGACACTGGAACACATCACGCCAGCGCCGCGCTGCATACTGATCGAAAAGCCGCTGGCCTCTGACGAAGCGGAATTGCAGGCAATGCAGTCGCTCCTTGCAGCTGGCACGCCGGCTGTGGTCAACGAATCCTACTACCTCTCGTCGGCGCTGGGGTATGTCGCCCAGGACATCGCCAAGTGCGGTTCACGGATTACGGCCATTGACGCCGAACTCTCTAAAAACCGCCTGGAAGATGCGGCCAACGGCCGGTTTTGGGACGAGCACCTGGGATCGCTCGGTATTGAGCTGCCCCACATGATCGCAATGGTGCAAGCCCTCGGCTACGACATACAGGAATTGCAGCCGCAGGGCGTCGTCGTACACCACGCCACGAACGGGCGCTGTAACGAAGGCTTTACGCTTGATCTAACGGCCGCTGGCACGCAGATAACCCTACGCTCATATCTTGGCAGTTTCCGGGTCGCAGGCAGTGCTACAGGCCCCAACAAGGCGGTGGTGCGAAGCCTGGACATATACACGGCCGAGCGGGACTACTGCGTACAGTTCGATCCGGTGAAGGGGCTGGAGCGGTACATGGCGCAAGTGACGGTGCTTGACCGGACTACTGGCAAAACCAAGAAAGTGCTGCTTGACGACAACCACCTTGCGGCACATCTCAAAAAGCTGCACACGAACACGGCCGACGAAGCGCTGGACTCCTTGCTTAATGCAGGCAATTCGCTGGCGATCACAGAGCTTATATTTGCGCTCAAGAAAGCGGCCCGCTACCAGGCCGTGCCGGACAATTTAACAAAAGTGGCTGTGGTTGGGCGGCCGATACTGGAGGAAGCCCGCCTATGAACACAACTAGCATGCACTTGGGAGAAGTGAACCTTGTGCAGTCTGCTGGCGAATTAGAGCCGGTTGTTGCTCAAGAGTTTACCGACATAGCGGAGTACAGCCGGTTTAAGTTTGGCGACGGGGAGGTGGGCAACAAATACGGTTCAATGCTTGGCGGCCTGGTACTCGCTGACACTGTTGAGCTGTTGGGCAATGATGAGGTGCTTGTTGCTTCATCGGCGTACCGCGTCGCGCCGCCTGCATCTGAAAGTCTGCTGGCACCGTTCCTAGTGGCCGCAGAACGGGCCGCAAAGTCCGTTGATGCAGATACGAGCTTTACCCGTTTCAAGATCAGCAAGGCAAAAATGGCAACCGACAATTACGCCAGCATGTCGTTTGCGGAGCGCAGTCAAACGCTGCAACATGACCTCATGTTGCCGGAAGGCCTGGATCTGGAAGGCAAGCACGTCGTTATCCTAGATGACATACGGGTAACAGGATTGCGGGAGGCCGCGCTGCAGCGGCTACTCGAAGAAGCAGGAGTCGGCGACACATCGTTTTACTATGTGCTGAACGTACCGGATGGCAAAGCCTATCCGCAAACTGAAGCCGTCATAAATATTCGCTCTGTAAGAACAATAGATGACATCGTAGAGCTGGCCTGCCAGCCTGGCTTCGTACCTAACGTGCGCCTTTGCAAGTTTATCCTGTCGCAAGGCCCGCAAGAGCTGGAGCGGTTTTGTGCCAGCGTTCCGGCCGAAGTATGCGACACGGTACTGCATTACATTGACGCTGATAACCTGGCAGAAGTAGTAAAGGCGATTCCATAATGAGTGCAGCAGAACGATTACCCCAATTTTACGATATGGACCATGTGCGGGTGGACGACGGCCGGATTTACCGGGTGCTCGGCAATTTTGCCCTGGCAGACGGCAGTTTTCTAGCCTACAACCTCTATTCGCCGGATGAACACGGCGACCGCACTTTTAGGGGTGTGCCATATGTTAAAAACTACACTGAAGATACGAGCCAGCCCCGTGACGTGATGGACACCTACGAAGTGCTGCATCCTGATGAAGTAGTGGAATCGTTTGATCCGATCCAGGCCGCTAAAGCCATGCGCGGCACCTATGACGGCACGGTATGGGCTAACCTGTACGGCAAATTGACTGATATTTTTGGTGAGGACGCGGTTGGCATTTTTGGCTCGGCATTGCCCGGCACAGGGCTGCACCAAAACACCGACGGCTCGATTAAAAACGACGTTGATTTCTTTATCGAGGGGCTTGCAAACGTCCCCAGACTTGAACAGCATCTAAGCGAGGTGCGGGAAGGTCTTGGGTTTAGCGACTACTCGGCAGCGTCACAGCAGGGCATTATGCGGGCCTGGGCTAAAGTGTTCCGTAACCCGAACAACTCTTTGGCCGAGATAATGGCGCGGCGTTGGAGCGGCATGCAATTTGATGACAACGGCCGGGTTGTACTCAACACATTCCGGTTCAGAGACAGGAGAGTGATGCCACCGCCGCAGCTGCTTGCAGCTGAAAGCATTGTCCGTCGCAATGTTGAAATCGCCGGCGTTGCTCTCGATACCGAAGGCGGCAACCTGTACCCCAGGGCGTTTACGATCGATGCCGACGGCGGGCAATATCCGGTCTATTCATTCTGGTGGAAGTTCAGCAGCCCGGTGAAGGAACAGGATAAGGTTGCAGTGCGTGGTGATGTCGTGGACGTTGACGGGCAGGAAACGCTGCGTCTTACCAACTATGAGGATCACTGGATCAGGCTTTAGCTATTCATTGTCAACTATGTGCTTTGCCGCATCAAGCAGATCAGCAGCAGTATAGTCCGGCACTGCAGTCGTAGGATGCTTACCGGTCTTGACCAGTACTGTTCTAGTACCAGCGCTCATGCCCGCCATAACATCCGAATCACGGTCGCCAACCATGTAAGTTTCCGCCGAGTTAAGGTTAAATTCTTTCAGGGCTTGAACCAGGAGGGCTGACTTGGGTTTGCGGCAGTCACAGCCTGCATCTGCGCTATGCGGACATACATATGTCTTTAGGATAGTGATACTGCTGGGTTCGATCATCTTGAGGATATGTGCATGCAAATTCCAAAAATCCTGTTCGCTCAGCCTGCCTTGAGCGATATTAGTCTGGTTGGTAATAATTATTATCCCGTAACCGTGCGTGGCCAGCAGATGCAACGCAGCAAGGGTGTTTGGTAGCAGTTGAGCCTTTTCAATGGCGTCAACCCGGTCAAATGGAGGATCGACAATTATCGTTCCTTCTCTGTCTAGCAACACTGTTTTCATCTTATGTATCGTACCAGAACTTCCTCTGCTATCATAAGCAGATGACAAATAAACACTGCTACCTTTTTGCTCTAGAAGTCAAACCCATGCAACTCGAGGGCATCTATGACGAGCTGCCTTTACATTGCACGCTTATGCATCGCTTTTGGTCGGAGCTTGAGCCGGACATATTGGCAAGTAAGCTCGATGACTTCTTTAAGAAAATACAGCCTGTTTTGTTGAAGCCGCACGAACGGCTTTTGCTTGGCCCTAAGCAATTACCAGTGAGTGAGCTGGAGCTAACCGACCAGCTAAAAGAACTGCACGCAGAACTTTACAAGCACCTGAACGATTTAAGTGTTGAGTATACAGCTCCGGAGTGGGTTGGCGAAGGCTATCGCGCACACGTTACTGAACGCCAAAACGACCGGCTTGAGCTTGGTGATGAGCACCTTAGCAAAGCGATCTACTTAATTGAAGTAAAGGTTCCCGGCCATGATCATAAGCGGATTGTGCGGCATAAATTTGACTTGCAATAACGCTATTTATCGTTCATAAGTTTATTTCTGTTACTTTTCGTGGTATTGTAGCGCCATGCAGTCAAGAGCACTACTGGTAAGAGGACACCAAGGCGTAGGTAAAACTACCCTATCCGAACAACTGGCCACAGATCACGGTTTCTGTCGGCTCTCGAAAGATTCTTTTTACGTTCCTGTAATGGAACGATATGGCGACCATCGCTCGGCCAGCGATATTGCCTACATGGGCTTACGCTCAGTTCTGCGGTCAAACCCTAGCTCCGGCGTTAACTTTGTAGTTGACGCGCCGTTTAACGGGCCTGTGAGCGCCCCTGCATTGATAGAAGATTTAACTAGCTGGGGATTCGTAGCAAAGAGCGTACTTTTAATCTGCTCCGATCATGAGGTGTGGGAGCAAAGACTACGTACACGCGGATCCGCGCCCAATCACCTTGTAACAAGCCTGGACGAAATCCGCTCGTTTCGAGGAAATCTAGATTCAATTCCGTTCAGAGATGAGCTCGTACTTGATACCGCCAACGCCAACGCGACCGCCGGACATTTAGCGCAACAATGCGCTGAGTATTTATTAGCCGACCAGCAATAGACAACTCAGCTACGCGGCCTCAACAATTGTCGGAAGAAGGGACAGAATGCTACAGGATCTGAGCTACAAATATTATCACAAACGCAATGCCAAGACCGTTTACCTTGTGCTTCATGGCGGCGGGCCTGAAGGCATTGAAACGCCGTTTATCTCCAATGTCATCAACTCCCTTACTGGCAGGGGGGGTAGTGTTTTCGGCTTTAATTTTCCGTATTGTGAACGCGGCGAGGAAAATTCCAGCGGCGAAGAACTGGCCGAAGAAACTGCAGCGCTCGATAAGGTCGTGCAGTTTCTACGAAATGAAGGCTATGAGAAAATTGTCATTGTAGCCAAATCTCTGGGCGGCATCACCGCTAGTTACTGGCTTGAACAACACGCAGACGAAGATGTTGAGCTGGTCGTATTGGGCTATGTAATCGGCAGTGTCAAAACCGAAGCCTTTCAAGGTAAGCTACGCTTGGTCATTCAAGGCGAAAACGACCGCTTTGGCAATGCCGAGGCCGTCAAAGAGGAACTTACCAAATACAATGTTGAAGCCGAGGTGCTGGAAGTGCCAAAGGCAGACCATAGTTACCGCAACGAACAAAAAGAGCCGGTATACCAGGATCAGGCCATTGAGCTGTTAGTTCATGATCTATAAAGGAATTTGAGAGACATTACTTAGGCTGCGTGAAATTGTCTATCAGTCCAATCTATGCCTCGTAGAAGCTCATTCCAGCGTAGGATTTCTACAACTATAGACTTATAAATCGACAGTGGTAGGTTCACCATAGGAAAATTATTGCCAGCAATAGCTTGGAACAATGGATTCACCCCTGTAAAAAGGGGTGAATTTTGATTTCGACCACACAAATCTGCGTAGGTCGGCAAAGTCTTGAAAATCAGGCCGAAAAACTGTGCTTTTTTGACCGGATCAATCTGTTTTACGATCAATTCGCCCAAGTTTTCGACAAAATATCGGACGCGGGCGATAACCGTGTCTATGTCCATTGGTTTTTTAGCTTCCATCTTCATCCTTTCGAGCGATAGGCTCTTAATTTGTTTATCAATGCCCTCTAGCTCTTCGTTTAGGTACTGCTGAGCCGAAGGAGCGATTGTGGCGAAGCTTTTGGCCATGTCACGGGCGCCTGCTGGTCGAGGCCAGCTATTTTGCCGTCAAGCATATTGATTTGAGCCTGGTAGTGGGCTACGCGCTTGTCGTAGGCGGCCTTAATTGCAGCAAATAGGGTGTCTAGGTCTTCTTTGGAAAACTCCAGCCCGCCCACGAACTCCAAAACTCGCAGCTCAAGGTCTTCTTTTTTAACACGGAACCTGTGGCCGCGTTTGTCGCAGTGATAGTATGAGTAGTAATTGCCGGTCTTGCCACGCGACGTGCTGCCGAGCAGCGGCTTATTGCACTGCGGACACATCACAAACTTCTTGAAAGCAAAATCAGGGTTTCGCGTGCCTTTCGGCGTCGAACGGTCAGGTGCTATATAGTCATTAATAGCAATTTTGTTATTGGGCATTTCAATAATTGTGCGCTTGCCCTTATTGGCGCGATTAAACAGGTCGATGGACACCAAGCCATCAAACATACATTTAACGGGCTGGCCCTGTGTCCACGTAGATATTAGCGTTAAGAACATTGGCGACAAGCAGCAGCTATTCATGGAAAACGACCAGAAATTGCTTAACGCAAGTAACGTAGAGTATTCAGCAGACAGTGTTGCTACCCTGTACAACAGCAACAACAGTGATGTATTTGTAAATGAAATCAATCCCGGCAACACGGTTGAGGGTACGATTGTCTACGACATTCCCAAAGACCAAACACCTGTTACCGCCGAACTGCACGACAGTTCATTCAGTAACGGCGTAAAAGTTACCCTGCAATAGCAACAGATCATTCGGCTTAAAATGGTTGGCTCACCTGACAGCTCCGGCGTAGGAGCGTAATCGCAATGGGGAGTGGTCGCCTAAAAAACGATCACTCCTACGGAGGGAGCAAAGGAAGCCCGTGTGTCTTCTGTGAGCAGCCAACCATCTCTAAGCCGTTACGTTCGACCAAAGACATATTGGCCTGTTTGGAGTTCTTCAGGGATAAGAAACAAGAATTTTTAATCTGTTTATCTGTAGATGGTGATGGGAGACTAATTCTGCGTCGCATTGTGACCATCGGGCTACTCGACCAATCACTGGTCGGTGTGCGTGAAGTGTTTGCGGGGCCGCTGACTGATCGGGCAAAGGCTATCGTCGTGGCTCATAACCATCCTAGTGGTATTGCGGAGCCAAGCAAGGAGGACATTAAGACTACGAACCAACTTGTGGCGGCGGGGATACTACTGGGAATCCCGGTGCGAGATCACGTTATAGTGACTAGGGACAGCTGCTTTAGTTTTCGAGAGCGGGGATTAATTGACGGCATCTCTACCGCTAACAGGGTCTAGTATAGGATTATGTGGAACTCGTCACGCCCCGGCTACTGTAAACATCAATCATCTCATTAGGGTTGAGCTGCGAACTATCGAGCGTTACGCACTGGATTACAGTTTCTTGGGCGAGGGTGTCGAGCACTCCATGCCATGTTTCCTGATAACGGGATAGAAAGTACGGTGAGTTAAAACCCCAGAAACGCTCCGTCTGGTCGCCAGCTTGTTGCCGCTCTTGAATACGTTCTCGAATAACCTCGTCAGGCGCATGGACAAGCGCCACATGGTCAGGTTTAAGAGCATCACTTTCCATCCACCGCAGTACGGCGTCGTCAATCTCTTTAGGACCTCTTTCGCCTACGATAACACGCATAAGTCCATGTGATACAAGAGTGACCAGGCCGTTGCCGGTAGTGGCGACGTCTTGTCCTGTATCTAGTTCAGCACCAACCCGCTCATCAAATTGACGGTTAAGGTCAAGAAAAATTCGTTCCCTCTGGTCGATAAGCCGCCCATCAACGGGTGTTTCAATATGTGCGGCTTTGAACGCCTTCGCTTCCGGTGTGCTCGTGGGTTCAAGAACGGCCATGCCGAAACGTTCGCTTAAACCGTTCAGGAAAGTTGATTTGCCCGAACCGTCAACGCCAAGTACTAGGGATAACTCACCGGGTTGGCGAGGGGTATGCAGGTTTTTTGTCATCGTTCAATTCTCTTTAGCTCAGCCAATTATTATTGATAGACTGACATGTACGGATGTAAAAGTCAAATACCGAGTTGTATTTTCGGGTATTGTACGCTAGAATGCAACAATTATTTACTATAAATAAAATCATATGGCCGCTGAGTCAAATATTACCCCTATTCCTACTGTTGAAAATGGCGTCAGCGCTGACGTCCGGTTCTTGCCGACCGCCTGGCAGCTCGACCCAAGTACGAATCCATACGGACAAGAAGTAGCCGACATCATCGAAGCAGAGCGGAATGTGCCGGTTACGGTTAATATGGATAGGTCGTTGCGACCAAAGGTACTCGACGCCTGTGGCATGACCTGCACTTTTTGTCATAACGAGGGTACGCCGGTAGCCAACGACAACAAAGAACGGACCACATTCCTTAGTATTGCGGGCGTATCGGGCAGGGTTTCGGTTTTTAGCGAAACAAATGGTGTTAACTTCCTGCCTGGCAAAATGATGCCCGATGAAAGATTTGTTGAGTCGCTGGTCGTATTAAGAGACGGCCTCGGTCTTGACGAATTACACATGACCGGCGGTGAGCCAACACTTCACCCGGAGCTTCCACAGCTTGTGGCTGCGGCAGTCGCACAGGGTTACACGGTAAAAATGACTTCTAATGGCGAGAACGGTACAAGAATGATTCCGCCTTGCGCTGAAGCTGGCCTTTCAAAGGTGAACTTTAGTATATTTGGCACAACGCCAGAAGAACTGGCAGCTGTGCAGAATACTCGCTACGGCAATACAAACCTAGCCGCCGCGAAGATTAAGGCATTGCATCGGTCTATCGCAACGGCTGTAGAACACGGCGTGGAAGTGGGCGCTAATATCGTCATGCCTGATATTTCTCACGTTGACCGTATACGCCGCGTATTGGAAGAGTTTGAGCCGCAGTTGTCTGTACGAATATTGCCTGACCTTGACGCTGGCGCGGAATCGCACTATGCCATTTATAAATTTTTGGCTGATTTAGGTGCTGTTCCATTAGATGCATCCATTGATGCCGGTAGTTCAAACGCACGGGTTCGCTACGCGCTTCCAGATGGCCGCGAAGTACATTTTAAGCAAATACGGCCTACCAGAATGCCGGAAACATGCGGTGACTGTAGTCTTAACAATCCTGATGATTGTAAAGAGGGTTACTATGGCGTCCGTCTGTATGCCGACCAAGCGGGTGAATACAAAGTAGGCGTCTGTCTGCAACGCATGGATTTGACGATGCCGATAGACGAATTTACCGGCAGCGCAGTCTATAATGATGTCCGTACGATGCGCGAACAGGAATATGCTGATCTTACGGCCTTCTACGGCAATCGCCAATAAAAATCTAATACCGAAGGGTGCCATGTCAAATATAGAATACGAAGGCAAAATACTAGACGTAGATGTCGAAAAGGTAACCACCGCTATCAAGCAAGCGGGCGGTACGCTTGTTGGTGACTATACATTCCGGCGCTACGTTTTCGACGTCGTGCCAGCTAAAGAAGGAACCTGGGTACGGCTTCGCACTAATGGCAAGGAAACTACCCTTACAGTGAAAGAAATTAAACATGATGCCATTGATGGCACCTCCGAATGGGAAGTGGTAGTATCGGATTTTGACACCGCACTCACAATTCTTAAAAAGAGCGGCCTGACACCAAAAGGGTACCAGGAAAATCGCCGTGTTGAGTTTTCGCTCGACGGTGCAATGCTATCCGTAGACTACTGGCCACAATTACAACCGTATCTTGAAATAGAAGCCAAAGATAAAGCAACGGTTGAGCATATTGCCGAGCAGCTAGGCTTTGAGAAATCGCAACTTGTCGGTGACAATACCATGAAGCTATACGCCAGGCAGGGCATTGATCTCGACAAGGTAGCCGAACTTCGGTTCAACTAGTCAATTAGGTACTGAGGGTCAAGCTGTTGCACATTGACAACCGCAACTGCAAGCGAATGACCAGGCGCGTTATATAAAGCAGTGTCACCTATCGTCAATCCGAGCAGCGCCTCGCCCAAAGGGCTACGAGCCGTAACAATATCGAACTCCGTGGGGAAAGGTGCGTCGTCTTTGAGGGCAGGAGCCGTACGACACATGCCCGTAAGGAGTAAATTATCTGTACTCGATTCGCCAGGATACCGTACTCCTACGATGCTGCCAATCGTCGCAGCCTGATCGCTTGTGTGAGGGTAGTCAAGAAGGAGTGCCGACCCCAACCCGCTTATCAACCCTTCTGCCCGTCTCGCCAGAAGCCTGGATTGATTATTGACCGCGTCAACCGGAGCGTTGTCATGCCAGGTTTCAGAACTCTGATCCATCGCCTCACCCAAAAGAGCTCCCAGCTCTGTTTGTTCGACGCCCAACCTTGCTAAGTCGGCAAGGAGCATTACCTTTTCAAAGGACAAAATGGGATTTCGGCCTTCTACTAGCATTTTTTTTACATCTTCTGCGGTGTTTTTAATCATGAAGATGAACTATGACACACCAAGCTGGATTAGTCAATTTTCACAAGCCTGAAGGCATCTCTTTAACCCCGCCAACACCTACCGTATAATAAGTATTGGCATTTACTATGCATGATACCCCAGAGAATAAGGAGGTGGTAATTTGATAGATGTTATTAAGACTGTGCAGTGGAATATCGGTGGAGCTAAAGTCCGTAAAAAGGACGACAATGCGCACATTGTAGCATCGTACAACAAAGACGGCTTATGGGACATCATTGCACTGCTAAAGAAAGTGCAACCCGATATTATCACGCTCCAAGAGATACACGCCGACGACCGTAATGACCAAATAAGAGCTATTGCCGAAGCGTTGGGATTGTCGTACTGGGTAACAGACTTTTACGCCGACTCGCATCTTGAAAAGGGACAACGACTAGGACAGGGAATCATATCTCGATTCCCCATAGCCAAGCATGACTTTCAGCTATTTCATAATCCGAACTACAAAACAGAGTGGGAAGATGGCCGCAAGGCAACAACTCATGACAAGGGAGTGAGCAGCTGCGTCGTACATTTCCATGAGGTAAGCCTCGCCATCAAAACGCTACACCTTATCCCCTTTAAGCGTTTTAGAGTTGACCCTCTGTCCGCCGCCGCGACAAATGTAATTGCCGACGTACAGACAAAACTCAGGAGTGATAGTGAGCGCTTGTTGATACAGGGCGATTTTAATCTAGACCTGATAAGGATACGTGAGGTGTTGCCTACTGCCTTCGATAACCAGACCGAGGAAGTGCCGCAAGAGCGTGCCACGAGAGTGAATGGCCGAAGGCTTGACCATATAATTTTCCGTGGCCTAAGATTGCTAAGCAGTACGACTATCAATAGTGTGCTTACCGATCATTACCCTATCGTATCAACATTCGTATGCCCAAGCGAAAGCCGTCAGCCGCGTATTAACCTTAAAACCGCTGTCTACCGTGGAGCGTAATTTTATCCTACGGAATGACTCGGTATGGCTATGAGGTCTGGAATTGACTACCGCCCTGTCCTATAGCCCGAATTATCTCATTCCATCGTACGATTTCTGCCACGATAGACTTATAAATCGACAGTGGTAGGGTCACCAAAGGCTTATCCAGGTTAGAAAAGGCTGCCAATTTATTTTGTCGGGCTTTTCTTTTATTGTTGCCTCAGTAGTTTACTTTGTGGAAATTTTGACAGTGTCCAGATATTCTTGTCGCTGCCGGGAAGTGAGGGCTGCTCTTTGAGCTGGCGTGTGGCCGGCTATCGCAGTTTGGTCGTTGGCCGCAATGGCAGACCGGGCACAAGGACTGCTCACGGGGCATGCCGGGCATAGACTTTTTGCCTTGTTTATTCTTGTGGTCGTGGTCTTTCTTGAATCGTTCGGATTAATTTTTAGGATTTGCGGGTCAACATCTTGAACAGTACATAGGCCCTGGAGTAACCAGTTGGCAGGATAGGTGCCGGGGCGTATTTGCATAGGGAGGTGACCGGCGGGTGTCTTTGGGGGTTTTGGAGGAGGCAGGCGCCTTTTTGGTTTTGGGGGTTTTGGTGGGTGGGGGCGTTTGTTTTGTGGGGTATGTTGAGTTTTGGCGAGCAAGCGGCGAATATCTGTAGCACTGCTAAGGATGGCCTGGGCCCGCGCTTCGGCGGCATCGTGGTAGGTAGGATTAGTGGCGTTCTCGGCAAGCAGGCGCATGTGGCCCAACAAACTGCCCATAAAAGGGACAAGGTCGGGGCGTATACGCGTGTATCCACGGCGTACTTCCTGTACGACACCACTTTCCCTCAATTTCCTTATGCGGCTGCGCATCCGGGGATCGCATAGTATATGCCCCTCTTTTAGGTGCTTGGTGAGGAGTTGAAGATTTATTGTCCCGTCCTCACTGGCTAACATTGCTTCGTAAAGAGCTAGACTGAGAGAAGGTACCCCCGGCTGCCCTCTTTTCGTGGAGCGATATTGTCCTACAATATCAACGATGCGTCTGTCGGGAGTAGTGCCGTTTGGTAGGCTTAGTTCTAAATCAAGCCAAGCGGTCGCTACCATTATCCTGTGCGATAGCAAATGTGGGTTGGCGCGCACCATACGGTCGCCGTAGAGAACGAAATGCGGTTCTTGGCCGTCGGCACTGAGTCCGGGTGCGAGATAGCCGGCCGCACGGAGTGCTAGACAGCCACGTTTTGCTTGCTGGGCTTTGTAAATCGTATCACCTTCTGGGCGTTGTTCGGCCTGCACCAAGGCTTCGCCTAGATCGATTGGCGACCATACCTTATTCGGTGCTTGAGCGGCCAGTAAGAACAGCAGTGCGCGGGCCGGATCGCCAGCAACGCCGTCTGCAAGGTAGGGTGTTTCTATATGTGGACCGTGGCCAGCCGTCATAGCGTCATCCTATTCGTCGTCAATAAATCAGAATCCATAGCAGTCTGGTTAATCAGCCTCAATCAGAGCTCTTACCGTCTCAAAAGTCGCTTGATCCTCACGCTGGGCGGTTCGGGGGTCTACGCGAAGCGGTTTTTCCAAAACAATGCTGTATCCTCCTTGGGGCTGGAGGGCGGGAGGTTGTTGCTTCCAGTGTCTAACTATTGCTAATAGCATCTCTCCTTCGCGCGTGCTGCGGCTTCCGGGGATTTCATAAAAGCCTGGTCGGCCTGGCGGGTGGTGTGGGCGATGGCTGGATTACGCCTGGCTTCATCTTTGCGTCCGACCGAAAGGTGTACCGACTGAACGAGTCCGGCGGCAGCGAGCCGTTCGCATAGCCCGAGCGGATCTTCAAAACCCTGCCCATGTACGACGTCCCACGTAACGTACGGAATATCGTGCCTTTGGGCGGCCGCCCTAATATCCTCGATACTACTGGATTCGGTCAGCTTCCATACATTGAAGTGCTCCGGCTTTGGTTGAAAGGTGTTGACGAGGAAGGGTGCGTAGACAGGGCCGTCCTCTCCTTCTTTGGGGTATGGCTGGGCGCGCGTGTAGTTGATAGGCCTGCCTTGCCGAAAAGTAGGATATAAAACCGACAGCAATTTATGGCCGGTCGCCCTTTGGATGTGCCGCATGTCCTGCATGGATTGCCGCCAGCGCGGGAAGGGTAAGGCCCATATTCCGCTGTCGCTTGTTTCGTCGCGAAACGACTGATGCACGGAGTGGACGAGTCGTTTTGCTGCCTGCGAAGCATAGGTTGACTTTGGCGGCGGCCCGTCTAACAGGGCGCCAACAAGATCGCGGCCAAAATGTCCGGTTGGCCCCCGCCCCTCCATGGGTTCGCGGCCGCGGTCGTAAGCTTCCCACGCCCGCCCTTGGCTGATTATCTGGTGCACAAAAGGACTTGCCACGGGTGTAATTTGTGTGCCATCGGCGCCTACGCGCGTCAGATAGTCTTCTAGAGCCCTCACTCCTCCTGCAAATATAAGGCTCAGGGGCAGCGACAAATTAGATTCAACAACTGCTATAGGGGGCAATGGAGCTGATCCGGTGTTTCCAGGCATATGAACCTTCTATTATATAATGTTATGAGGAGATGCCGCATATATTTGTAGTATGCAAAAAGAAGCGCTACAGTGGCAACTGTGTTTTACTTTCGTTTCGTTGGATGGCTGGTGCGCAAGGTGAGCCGCTATGAGACTAAAAAATCTTATGGCGACGCGGGGCTGTACAACCGTTTTGATGATGTGCTGCACAGCCCGGGGCTGCACCCGTTTAGTTTGCTTTTGCTTGTCGTGCTGTATGTGGTGCCATTTGCGGCATATCTGTATATTGTGTTGGAAGTATTGCCGTTTTCGGACGGGGTGCGTTTGGCAGTGCTCATGACCTCCCTTATTGGGACGTGGGTGGTCGCCGTAGCGCTTGTTGTCCGAAGAATAAGGCGGCGCTAGCCCGTTCAAAACTATCCGTTGGCCGGTACGCCGAACACCTCAGCAGCAACGGAACCGACATGTAAAGGGAAGGCTGTACGGGAGGGGTCGGCCCACGTTTGGATGGCGGCGAGATGCTCTGGCACACGCAGGGCATCTTGATCTGGCTGAGCTGCTGCCAGGCGGTCCAGGTCTTCCAATATAATTTTTTGCTGGGTCCCGACAACCGAATTGGGTGCGGTCCATTCATCTGAGACCGCTATTGGGTGCATTCCCCAGTGGGGGAGTATGGGGGTCTCGATAATAGCGTCTGAGTCGATATGCGTGAGGCTGCCCGGACCATTGTCGCCACCGAGCGACAGAATGCGCAGTTCAAGGCCCGCCGCGCCCTCGGACAGTATGGTGAGCCTGTTGCCCCTGCCCGGCTCAGCAGCAAAGTCATCTACCATAACGACGCACCGGCCCACAGTTGCGCGGCCAATGAGCAGTGGGGTAACCGCTCCCTCCGGCAAAGATTCGCCAAATATAATACCAATCCGAGCCTCGACCGCCTCTCTAAAAGTCTGCTCTTGTTGTTGGGTCATAAGGGCTCACCGCTCCATCTTTTATGTATGGATATTATAACACTGTGCTATGCCATGCTGCGTCAGGCGCGGCAATACTTGCGTCTGCCAGTGGCCGCATTTGACGAGTAAGCAGATTTTTCGTGTGTTTCTCCCTGTACCGGGAAGTTTTAGTTGTCAGAAGAGGCGAACAGAGCTATTATTTTAGCATAAACGTTTACTGCAAATTTGGCAGGCTATGATTAAGGGGAGTACAGAGGCATTATGACACGATTACCAACGCCAGGCGGTGATGATGGCAGCTGGGGAAACATCCTTAATGATTATTTGAGTGCAGCGCACAACACCGACGGAACGCTCAAAACGAGCGCGGTAACGGCTGCCGGCGGTGAGGTTACCTCTAACAAGGGCCAGGCCGGCGGCTATGCTGCTTTAAACAGTTCGGGACAAGTGCCGGTGGGGCAACTGGGCGGCGGCTCGGCCAGCGGTAGCAACTTTTTGCGGGGCGATGGCACATGGTCGGTGCCTTCCGGCGGTTCTGCCACACTTGCCGGCGATACCGACGTTACGATTGCCACGCCAGCCGACGGACAGATTCTTACCTACGACGGTACGGCAACCAAATGGAAGAACAGAATCAACGCCGCCTTGCAGCCGTACATCTTTAATGTGAAGGATTACGGCGCCAAGGGCGACGGCGCAACCGACGATACTGCAACCATTAACGCGGCAGTAACCGCCGCTACCGCCTATGCCACGGCCAACGGGTCGTACGCCGAAGTATTCTTCCCTTCCGGCGTTTACCAGCTTAGTGGTGCAACGACCAAGGGTGGTTCTACCAGTGGGAACGCCCAAATTCCGTTGCCGGTCGTAGGCACAGGCACGCCCAAACTCGTTCTCGTATTCCGCGGCGCCGTAGAGGCTACCGCCTTTCCGCACTGGAACCAAACGGTGTCGCAAAAATCCGGAGTGGTGCTTAACTCTACGCTCACCGGCCAGACGGTCGACGGCTCGTGGGGCGCTCCCAGCATCATTGGCGGCCCGACACCCCAGGGTGGTTACGGCAGCAGCAGCGCACTCTTTAACAACGTGCAGATAGTTATTAGTGGCATTACCGTTATGGCTCCGCTTGATCCCACGGTTATTGCTTTTGACTTCCGAGGCATGGCCCAGGCGACCATAATTAACGCGGCGGCGCTTTGCAACGCAACTCCCTCACAAATGAATTCGACAACCCCCAGCCATTCGTGGGCTACCGGCGTCTTTATGCCGCAAAACCTCAATAACGACAACAGCTATATTGGGTCGTTCTCGTGCGAGGGCTTTTACTACGGTGTGGCGGCGGGCGAACACGTGTCGGCGCTGCGTATTGCCTGCGTATACTGTGTGGTGGGTATTTTTGTGCAGGCCGACGGCAATGGTGGCCACGGCTCATCCATTACTTACGCTTCTATTGAAGCGTGCCAGATTGGTATCCAGGTGTTTAGCGGCTCGTCGTTCCCGGTTCCGTTTGAGGTCGGCTTGCTTGATGCCGAGGCCATTACCACTGCTCACATCCAAGACACCGATAACGCCCTCGGTGGCCTCATCCATGTGCATGACAACGCCAATCCCATAATTATCCAAGGAGCGGGTAACGTAGAAATTATCGTTCCAAAGCAGCCGCGCGGGCATGTCGCCGCACCGAGCGTCCCCGGCTCCACAACGCCCCAGCAAAACACTTTTTGGCGGCACGCAGCCGTTACGGTTAGCGGCGGTACGGTAACGGCTATTGCAGTAGACGGCACGGCTACGGGCATTACTTCGGGCACGGTTATTGTGCCGAGCGGCAAATCAATCACTCTTACTTACTCTTCGGCACCAACCTGGAATTGGGTGCTGCTGTAGCCTCATTTTGGCGCTCGCGCCCTCTCCCATAAGCCCTGGTTTTATATTCGTCTCCTAAGTGGTGGCTACGGATTGAGGTTTATATTCCTGGGAATGGGTTGCGGGTAGGTTACTGCGATGATCTCAACTACTTTACCGTGCGGCCTTAGGGCTGCACCCAATACCCTTAAAGTACGCCCTTAAGCCCTGTAACGTACTGTGGGTTTTAGGGGTTTTGCTGTGTTTTAGAAGCGAGTTGTAGGGTTGTAGGTGGTCGGTGGTTCTGCCTGGCGCTTGCGACGGCGGCGCTTAGCAAGCAGTATAAACCAGGCGATGATTATGGAAAGCAAGATGGCCCCGAGGATGATCCATCCCCATCCCATGTGCGATACCGCGGTGGCTACGTTAGTGGTGGGCTTGGCAACCGAGCCGCTGGTTTCCGGCGAAGTGGTAGGGGTAGTGGTGGTGTCGGGCGTGGTGGGGGTAGTGGCCGGCGTGGTACTGCTGGCGCTGGGGCTGCTGCTGGCCGCTGGCGTGGACTTTTTGGTGGTGCCGGTGCTACTGGAGGTAGCTGGGCACTCGCTATAGGCAACAGCACCATAAGTGGCACAACTATATGCCTGGGCAACATAGACGATAGGCGGAGTGATTATCATAGAGATCTACTACAGCTTTCCTTGCGCTTGAACCGTTAACGGTATACGCTATACCTACAATAGTAATACATAAGACCAATTGGAGGAAGCGGAGATGACTTACTTTGCGGAAATACTTGGCATAGGTGCCCCGGAACTTCTTATCGTGTTGGCCATTATCCTGTTGCTCTTTGGGGGTAAGAAGTTGCCTGAGCTGTTTAAAAGCGCTGGCACTTCTGTTCGTGAGCTGCGTAAAGGCTTAAATGGCACATCAGATAATGAAGAAGCGCACTCAGCCACCAAAGACAAAAAATGAACCGAGCCAGCCGGCAGAGCTGCCCACTTTTTTAGAGCATCTGTATGAGCTAAGACGACGGTTATTTTGGGTAGTTGCGACGGTCATTTGCGCTTCGGCCGCGGCCTATCCCTTTCTTACTAATATCCTGGGATTTTTAACTGCACCCTTGGGCGGCCAGCGCTTGTACTATTTAACGCCCATTGGCGGCCTTAATTTTAGTATAAAAATTTGTATTTACGTGGGCGCTACGGTGGCGGTACCGGTTATGATCTACCAGCTGTACCGCTATTTGCAGCCGCTCATGAACGAACGTTTGCGGCGCTCGGCTGTGTTTTACATCGGGCTGTCTTCGTTACTGGCGGCTGGCGGCATGCTGTTTGCGTACTTTGTGAGTTTGCCGGCCGCTCTCCATTTTTTAACCGGCATGCAGCTTAAGAACATACAGGCGCTGCTTACGGCTGACTCGTACCTGACATTCGTGAGCACTTATTTGCTGGGCGCGGCGCTGCTGTTCCAGATTCCCATAATTTTGAGCATTATTAATACGATTAAGCCGTTAAAGCCGCGCAAGTTATTGGGCTACCAGCGCTACCTTATTGTGGGTGCGTTTATTGTGGCGGCCATTGTATCGCCAACACCGGATATTATTAATCAGACGCTGCTCGCCACCCCCATCATCTTGATGTACAACCTGGGCGTTTTACTGGTGTGGGCGCAAAACAAACGGCGGTTACGGCTGGGTAGCGCGGGGCAGGCCAGCGAAGCGCTACCTTTAAGGACTCCGGCGCCCGCTCCGGCTCCGCCGCTTCGGCCTCTTGCTGCTTTGCCAGGGGCGCCCCCTCCGCCGCCACTGGGGCGTATGCGGGCACCGCTGCCACGTAGCCAGGTATTGCCCAGGTCGCCGGCCCGCATGGCCCGCCCAATGCGCACGACCGACGGGTTTGTCCGGCGTTCCAGCGAAATGCGCGCTTCTTCTTGACGCCTGCAGGAATATGCGCGACAATAGAAAAGTACGAATCAAAATAAAGAGATAAAATAAAATGCGCAAAGATATAGATGTTTTCCTGCAGCGACGCATGGACCGCAAGGACTTTTTAAAGCACGTTGGTATGGGTGTGGCCGTTATAACTGGCACCGCTGGCGTCGTAAAGCTTTTAAAGCCTGCTGGCCAAAGCACGCGCCGTACGCAATCCGTGAGTGGCCTTGCCTACGGAGCCTCTCCCTATGGTGGCAGCCTCGCAGCCAAGCGCTCCTAGTTGGTCCGTTTTTATCTGTATAGCCATAGAGGCCTAAAGGGAACTACTTGAGGCCTTTTCGGCGTGTAATGGCCAAGCCGCCTCGGTAGCTCGGGCTGGCTGGGCTCTCCATAGTGGGCATCTGGTGCTACGGCCTAGGGATTTGTCCGGGTGTTAATCGGGTATTAGTGGGCCGCCCCGCGGGTCGTTGATTGCGACAGTAACCAGACGGATTACATAAGAAGTTTGTATTTTGCCACGAAATATTTTACGTGATATATTTTTACTATGAGTGTGGTCGTGCAACACCCACCAAGACATGAGCTGCTGGCCGCCGATAGGTACTGGCCCGACCCTACAGAGACGAGGCGCCCTGGCATGATAGATGCTGCCCTGCAGCGGCTGGCCGAGTACTGCACCAGCGCCACCCCAGTGGTAAAAGGTTTTAGAGGATTATACGAAGGCGGCTTGGTGCCCCGGCCAACATATCTGCAGCCGGGCGAGGAATTGCCCCAAATTGGCCCTAGCGAGCGCGGCGTGGTGCAGGTGCTTTTTGATTCCCGTACGACATATTCGGAACCCAAAAGCCGCGCCGCTCGCTACGCCGCCAGCATAGCCGTAGACGCCGACACCTTTAACCGCGAGGCCGCAAAGATGGAAGAGGCCGCTTCGCTTGGCCCTTCGCGAGTTATGACGGCTGTAGCACCAGGCGTATTTGTTGGCCGTGCTGCTTTTTATGTGCGAGGTGCGCCAGGCAGCAAGTGGGGACATGTGGCAGTCCGCCGAGGAGCTCTGCAAAGTGCCATAGACCCATCGCTACGTCCGTGGGTGGATGCGCAGCTGTGGCCTGACGGTATCGAAGTTGGCAGGGTTGCGGACATTGCGGACAAGAAGGTAAACACTCTTTCTAAGGTAGCGCTGGCCATCCGGCTGCAGCCCGGCGTGGTAACCCGGTCGAGGAGTTGGTGGCGCGAGGTGTTGGACGCCTTGGTTTTGCCTGTGGGCAGCCCCGTCTCGTCATGGTGATTGCTCGTCTGTTACCACCTGTGGCATACTAAACAGATGAGTGAGATTTTAGCCCTTATTGGCAGTTTGCTGGCAGCCGGCGGCACGCTGCCTTATATTTTAGAGACTATTCGAGGCAAAACTAAACCGCGTATCGTTACCTGGTTGACGTGGTCAATGCTCACCGGAGTTGCGGCCGCTGCGGCTTTTGCCGATGGCGAGGCCCTAAGCGGTATTTTTGCTTTACTAGGCGCGATTGCTACCGGCTCGATTGTGGCTGTTGGCTTGCGCTACGGCGACCGCAGCTTTAAGCCGCTCGATATTGTATGCATGGGAGGAGTGGTAGCCGGTTTGGTGCTGTGGCAAGTGTTTAACTCGCCGGCAATTGCGGTGTGGGCAGCAATAGGCATTGATTTTATCGGGCTCGTGCCTACCCTCAAACATGCTTGGGACAGTCCGCACGAAGAAACAGCCAGTACCTTTGTGCTCGTCGCCAGTGGCGGCGGCTTGGCAACTGGGGCGATTGCAGCCGGCGGCGCGGTATCGGTAACGGCGCTGGGCTATCCGTTGTACGTGGCCATGTCTATGAGTAGCTGTGCGTTAGTTGTCGTGTTGCGCGGCAAGCGGTTGCAAAAAGCAGTCGAGGCGAGCGAGTAAGCGAGAGTAGTAATTCTCTCTGCGACCACGGGGGTGGCAAGGGTACGGCAAAAGTGTCCGTTTTAGCATGCAGGCACTTTTGGAGTGATAACCTAAAAGTAAGCGTCGTTACGGCTTAGGCAGGATTTCGATGGCTGCTAAGTTCCACTGGTGGGTGCTGGGCGTTGGGGCAATGTCGTTGATGGTGATAACTTGCCCGCCAACCGAAGCGGCAGTGGTTTTTTGAGCCCAGTAGGTGTCGCCGGTGGTGGTTTGCAGATATTGGTGTACCAGAGTTTGGCCGGTGCCAACGGTGCGGGCCGCGGCTCCGTCCCAGTCGTTGCCGGCAGCGAGTACGATCGAGCCGGTGGTAGTGGCCGTGATGTTAAGCGTAGGCAGGCCGGTAGTAGCGCTGGCTTTGGCGACGGCGCCAATGCTGCTTGTGTTGGCACCGGTAAAGCTGAGGATGGTCATGGAGCCACTGTAGCCGCTCGCGTTGCGGGTGGCAGTGACACTGACGTTGGTGAGCTTCGCGGTTGCGGGAGCGGTCCAAATTTCGGCAGTGCCGTAACGGGTGTTGGCGCGCTGGCGCATGGTCCAGGTAAGGCCGCTGGTGGTCATGGTCTTGATCGTCTGGCCGGCGCTCGTGCCGGGGCCGGACGACTCTACAAGCGCTACCAGCAGTTCGTTGGTGCTATTCGTGCTAAAGGTAGGCGAGACAATGGTGCTGCCGGTGCTGGCCGGGTCCACACTCACATTAACGTCGATTGTCAGACTGGCGGTAACGTTATTGACGGTGACGTTTACCGGTGCGGTCGTAACGGTGTTGCCAAAGTTGTCGCGGGCACGGGCCGCAACGCTATGTGTACCGTTAGAGGTGGTGGTACTGTCCCAGGTTACGCCGTAAGGCGCAGTGGTGTCTTCGGCAGTCAAGTTAGCGCCGTCAAGCAGGAATTGCACACCGGCGGCTCCGGTAACACTGCTGGCGCTAACAGCTACGCTGCCGCTGACGGTTGCTCCGGTGGTGGGGGCAGTGAGCGCTAGCGTGGGCAGGGTGACACTGCTGCTGGACTGCGAGGTATTGCCACTTAGGTCGGTAGCAACAACGGTGTAGTTGTATGTTTGGCCTGGGGTAAGTGCGTTGTCGTCGTAGCTGGTAACGTTGCTGCCCAAGGCAGCCAGGGTCTGGCCATTGCGCTGCAGGGTGTAGCTGGCGAGCCCGCCGGCGTCGGTCGCTGCAACCCAACTCAAGTGCGTACGGGCAAAGCTTGTAGCCGTGGCGGTGAGTGTGGGGATGGTGGGCGGTGTGGTGTCGGGGGCAAGGGTTGCGACTTGCAGAGTGGCACTGTCGGCAGTGTTGCCGTAGGCGTCCAGGGCGCGCACAAAGTAGTAGTAGCTGGTGCCAGATTGCAGGCCGCTGTCGCTAAAGGTCGTAGCGGTAAGCGGCGAGTTAGAAACCAGTACAAACGGACTATTGGTGCTGTTGCTGCGCCATACCTCGTAACCCGTTACCGCAACGTTGTCGGCAGAGGGTGTCCACTGCAGGTTCAAACCGGTAAGGGTGACGTTGTTAGCAATGAGGTTGCCGGGCGCCGTTGGGGCTTGCAAGTCGGCAATAGTGCTGGCATCGAGCGTGGCAGCGGTGCTGGCGTTGCCAGCGGCATCTACCGCAATGACCAAGTAGGTGTAGGTTGTTTGCGGGGTGAGGTTGGTGTCGGTAAAGCTCAACTGGTCGCCGCTTAGGATAGTAGCAACGGGGTTGCCAGTTACGTCGCTGCGCCATACCTGGTAGCCGGTCACGCCCACGTTGTCGGCGGGTTTGTCCCAGGTGAGGGTAAGGCCGGTGGCGGTAGCGTTGCTGGCGCTGAGGTTTGCGGGTTGGTCGGGTGCCTGGGTGTCGGGCACGGGCAGCTGCACAGTGGCTTGCAAAGCTGCCGACAAGTTACCTGAGGCGTCGACCGCCTGCACGCTATATACGTAAGTTGCACCGGGAGTTAAGCCGCTATCGGTTAAGTTGGCAGTGGTAGCGCTTACGGTGCCCAGGGCAGTTACCGTGCCGGGGTCATTCGCAAGGGCGCGGGACACTACGTAACCCGTTACCGCAACGTTGTCGGTGGCAGTGGTCGGCCAGCCTACCAGTACTTGTGTGGTCGATTGCGCTTGGGCGTTCGCCACGGCGGATACCGGGAAGACTGGAGCGGTGAGGTCGAGCGTGGTGACGCTCACCGAGCCAGAAGAGGCCGATACATTAGGGATAGCGTCAAAGGCCTTTACACAGTATCGGTAGGCGGTGCCGGCGGCAAGGCCGCTGTCGTTAAAGGCGGTACCGCTTACGATGGTGGCAATTTTGCTCAATGCCCCGGCGCCGGTTGCGCGGTATAGGTCGTAGCCCGTGACGCCGACGTTATCGGTGCTGGCGCTCCAGCTCACGGTAACTTGTGTTTCGCTCGTTGCTACAGCTTGTAGGTTAGTAGGGGCGCTGGGCGGCGTGGTGTCGTTAAAGACGGTAACAGTTACGGTGCTGCTGGTTGCAACGTTGCCGGCGGCGTCGTATGCCTTGGCGGTGAGGACGTGCTGGCCGTTCGCGGCGGTTTTACTGTCCCAGCTGTAGGTGTAGGGAGTAGCGGTGTCGGTGGCGAGCAAGGTAGCGCCGTCGTAGAATTCTACTTTAGTTACGCCCACATTGTCGCTGGCGGTCGCAGACAGGGTCTGGGTGCCGGTTACCGTGGCGCCGGGGATTGGAGCGGTTAGGCTGACGCTTGGCGCTTGGCTGTCGCTGGGCGGCAGGATGGGCAGAATCTCAAGGGCTACCAAATCCCATTTGTCGCTGGTGGTTGGGGCAGTGTCGTTGACTGTGGTGGCGCCTGGGGTGACGGTGGGGTTGGTGATTTTTTGGACCCAGAAGGCGCCAATGCCGGCGGGCAGGTACTGGTCGACAATTGTTTGGCCGCTGCCGGGCGTGCGGCTTACGACGCTTGTCCAGTCGTTGCCGGCAGCCCATACTTGGGAGCCGGGGCGAGTAGTGGTAATGCTGAGGCTTGGAGCGGTGTTGGTGCCGCTGGCTCCGCCGGTGGCCATGGCGGTGGTGGTGTCGGCGTTGCTAAAGACGACAACCGTAACCGAACCTTGGTAAGAGCCGCTGGTGCGGGTAGCGGTAACGGTGCCGGTCACGTTGCCGGTGGCTGCTGCGCTCCATATTTCGGCGGTGCCCATGCCGCTGGGGTTGGCGCGTTTGCGCAGGCTCCAGGTCAGGCCTGTAGTGGTGGGCGTGTTAAAGCTCTGGGCGGCGCCGCTCGGGCCGTCGGAGCTAAAGAAGGCAACGACTAAATCACCGGAGTGGGCAGTAAAGCTGCCGGAGGTAATACTGGTGGAGGCCGAAGTCTGGTGGGCAATTACCGGCGCACTGGCGGTAAGCGGTGAGGTGGCGGGTGTGGTGGCGGTAGCTGCCGGGCTAGAAACAGCGCTGGTGTTGCCCGCCGTATCGGTAGCCGAGACCGTATAACTGTAGGTCGTGCTGGCAGAAACGCTAGTGTCGCTGTAGGTGGTGCCGGTTGCGGTGCCTACGGTGCTGCCGTTGCGCAGTACGGTATAGCTGGCCACGCCGCTGGCGTCGGTGCTGGCGTTCCAGGTTACGTCGATACGGTTAGCCGACAATGCGGTGGCGACTACGCTGCTAGGCACGCTGGGCGGCGTGGTGTCGGCTACTACGGTGCCCGCAACTTCGTTAGAAGAGGCGGTATTACCCGACCCGTCGCGGGCCAGGATTTTGTAATAATAGGTACCGGCAACAATGCTGTCGTTGTAGGTAGTGGCGGGCGGCGTAACCGTAGCAATTTTGTTGCCAGCGTTTGGGGTAAAGCCCGCAGTAGTGCTGCGGTATACATCGTAGCCAGTAACGCCTACATTATCGGTGCTGGCGCTCCAGCTGAGGCCAGCCACACCAGGTGTAGTAGTGTTGGCCGAAAGCGTGGGCACGCTGGGCGGCGTTACGTCCGGCGCACCGGCGTAAGTAAGCGTAAAGATGCCGCCGGCAGGTGCAACTACGCTAAAGGCATTGCTGCTAACCGGCACATCTGCACCGCGCGCAAAGTCAGCGCTACTGGTCGTGGTGTAGTATTCAAAACTTGGTACCGCAGTGGCAATGCCGCTCAGCGTACCGGCAAAGGTAACGCTGCTGGCGCTGGAGTTGTATCCCACAATAGTAACGCGGCCGCTCACTGGGTCGGTAAAAGCGTAGGTGGTGACGCCGCTGGCCGATTGGTTGGCGGCAACCCGCACGGCACCGGCCGGTACGTACTTAAATAATTGTTCAAACTGGTAGTACTCTTTACGGGGTGTATATACGCCGTTGCTGTACTGGATTAAGGCTGGGCCATTGCCATCATCGTTGGGTGCGGTGGTGCAGGTTTGGCCTACGGGGCAGCGTAGGAGCGGGTGATTGTATACACTGTCGTAACCGTCCCATACCATAACTGCGGCTGCGTTTTGGCCGACCATGGGGAAGGCATCGGCAAAGCGGCTCACTTCGCTCATCCATAAGTTTTTGGTGGGGTAGGCTGAGTTTTTAATGGTCGTGTCGGCCCCCCCGGTGTTACCACTGTAATCGTGTAAGGCAAAGTGGTCTACCTTGGACATTAAGGTGGGGTAGGTCATCATGGCCGGCATATAATCGTCGGTACCGCGGCTCACCACGGCGGTTTCGGGTCCTAAAATGTGCAAATCAGAAAGGCCGCCGGCATTTAGTTTAATTGCCAGGCGGTTCATAACGTCGCCGTACATGGCACCGCTCATACAAATGCCTTCGTGGTTGGCCGGGCAGTTGTTGTCGGATTCGTTGCTGGGCGCGTACTGTCCAAACTGTACGCCCTGGCCGGTGGGGCCGGCAAGTGTGCGGCCATATATAGCAACGGAGGCCATCATTTCGACCCATTCGCTGCGGTTGGTGTCGGTGTCGGTAAGGGTGTCGCGGCCCATCCAGGCGGGTCCGGGGCCCATAAAGCTCAGGACGATGTTGTTGCCGCTAAAGCCCTTGCTGTTAAGGTAGGCAATGGTGTTCCATAAGTCCTGGAACTTGGCCGAGCTGTAGACGCTGTTGTAGTAGGTCCAGTTGTAGGTAGCCGGGTCGCTGTTATCGTTGGTAGCTTCCCAGTCGGCATTGTCGAGGATAACACGCCACAGGGTGGTGCCGCCGTTTGCCAAGGTGTCGAGGGTGGGCTTGAGGGCGCCATTCATCCAGCTGGCTGAGTTAATACTCACCCCAAAGCCGTCCATAGTCTGGAAATGCTGAGCGCCATTAACAGCCAACGGTACGGTAGCGGCATGGGCGGTACGCATGAGCAGCGGCAAGGGCGCCAGCTCGAGGAGCGAAGCCAATAAAAGAGCACTCACCACACGGTAAGCTCGGGACAAAATAGTTTTCATGCGACTCCTTATATAATGATAGATAAATATGTCTATGCTTAACGTATCATACCCTTGTAGTACCGGCAACTATCTTTTTTAGGTATTTACTATCATATAAAAGACGGGCAGGAATTTCCTGCCCGTCGGAGCGACCACTTGGAGTGTTTGAGCCACTAGTCACGGCCGTTAAATGTGATCTGGGCAAAGCCTTCCCACTCGTAGCGGTAAAGTGTACCGTTGAGTACGGTACTGTTACCAATAGCCACCACGTCGTTGGGTCCGGCACACGTAAGGTGGTTGAGGTCGCCCAAGACAATACTGCCGCCCGAAGTGGGGAATAGGCGTACGCGGAAGTACCAGCAATTGCCGCCACCAATGTTTATGTTGTTGACATTAATATACTGGCACCCGGACACATTCGAACCCGGCACGGTGTAGTTGACGCTGTAGCCAACATTGAAGTTGCCTTCGCTAAAACCTCCCGCATAGGTAGGATTAGTAATATTACGGCAGGTTACGGCCGCAGCCGAAGGGGATAGACCAATAATACTGAACAAGGTGAGCAGTACAGAGACGCTCCCGAGCAATGTAGTGCGCAGTCTAGTGCTCACCGCTTTTAATGTTTTTAAAGTCATACCCCTACCCCCTTATTAATTTAGCGTAACCATTTTATTTTAGCGTGTTCTCCAGATTTTTGGCAATACTGCCCGCATAGGTATATGGCCGCACATTCTTGCGGCGCAAGAATGTTTGGGGCTCGAGCAGAGTCGGGCAGGCTTGATTATTTTTTGCTCGGCCCGGGGCAGCCCTTCAGGCTTATAGCCCGCTGTTTTTTAAAGTACCCAATATGCGATATACTACGTTTTAGTAATTAACATAAACAATTTAACTAAGGACGGTATCTTGAAAGGGTGGCGAGTGGTTGGCAGAAGTCGCGGTAGGCGAGCAACAGCCGGATTTACGCTGCTCGAAATTTTGCTGGTGGTGGCTATTATTGGTATTTTGGCCGGTATTGTCATTATTGCCATCAACCCAGGGCGCCAGGGAGGCAGCTCGCGTAATACGCAGCGGCGGGCGGACGTCACGACTATTCTCAACGCCGTGTATCAATACAGCATCGACAACGGCGGCGTATTGCCTGCCAGTATTACCACTACCGCAACCGAAATCTGCAATACCACCGGCGGCGGCTGCACCGGTTTAATCGACTTGGGCGTGCTCACTAGCTCGACAAAATATCTTGTTTCGATCCCCAAAGACCCCTTGTGTCCTACGGGTTGCGCAGCCGCGGGGGTTGGCTACAAGATCGTCAAAGACGCCAACAACCGGGTAACCGTCAATGCTCCGGGCGCCGAAGTATCGCAAACTATTGCGGTCCAGCGCTAGGCTGCGGGTCAGGGTAATTTTTACACTGCAAAAGCACTTGCGCGTTTGGGCATCCCGGCCTACAATCCTGCCACGATGCGCAACATATCCGACCAAACCCGCAAAGAAATCCTCGGAGAACTCCTTATGGACGAGCTTAAAATCATCCACGAATACTTAAAAGACTTGCCGGAGATGAAGCAAGATATCCGGCAGTTAAAGGAGGACGTTGCCGTGCTCAAGGCCGATATGAAGGTTATAAAAGCGGTTGCGGCCGACCACAATCGTTGACTTAAAAATCACGAGTGGCGTTTAACGAAAGTGGAAGCTGCACGCTAAACCTTAGGGCGGTACGCTATACTAAAAGCATAAGGGGGCTCCCGGCCGTATGTTTACAAAAAAGACAATCCATGACATTGACCTAAAGGGCAAAAAAGTTATTTTGCACGGCGAGTTTGATGCGCCGCTCACCGAAGACGGTAAGCACGTTACCAGCGATTTTCGTATTGCCAGTGCACTGCCCAGTATTAAGTATTTGCAGGAGCAAGACTGTAAAATTGTGCTTATTTCTAAGCTCGGGCGCCCCGAGGGTAAGGTTGACCCCAGGCAAAGCCTCGCCCCTGTCGCTCAAAAGCTTGCCGAGCTGCTGGACCACGAGGTGCCCTTTGTGTCCGACTGCGTTGGACCTGAGGTGCGTGAGGCCTGCCAGAAGCTGCAGGCAGGGCAGGTGGTTATGCTGGAAAACCTGCGCTTTCACCCCGAGGAAGAAACCAACGATAAAGCCTTTGCCCAGCAAATTGTCGACGACACCGGCGCCGAAGTGTTTGTGTACGACTGTTTCGCCCTGGCTCACCGCAAAGAAGCCGGCACAGATGCCATTACGCAGTGCCTGCCTAGCGTGGCCGGCCTGCACTTAGCTCAGGAAGTAACTACCATCACCGAAGTTATGGAAAACCCCAAGCGCCCGCTGGCTGCTATTGTGGGCGGGGCTAAGATTGCCGATAAGATAGACGTGCTTACAAAGCTTATAGAACTGGCAGATTTTGTCGCCGTGGGCGGCGCCATGGCCAATACCTTTTTGCTGGCCAAAGGCTGCAAGATTGGCAAAAGCAAACACGAAGACAGCGACCTGGAGCTGGCCCGCGAAATTTTAGCCAAGGCCGAAAAAAAGGCCAAAGAAGGCCGCTTTGTGTTTTATGTGCCGCAAGACGGCGTGGTGGCAACCTCTATCGACAAAAATGCCCATACCCGGCTGGTAGACTGGGACGCCGACCTCATTAGCGAGGTTCAAAGCTACCCCAAAACGCCAGATGGCGCGACGCACACGGTTGCCGAAGACGAAATGATTCTCGATATTGGCCCATTCTCGGCCGCCTTTATTGCCGGCGGTGTGCAGCTGGCCAGCACCGTCATTTGGAACGGCACCATGGGCGTGACCGAAACGCCGGCCTTAAACGGGCCAGTGGGGCCCTTTGCCCACGGCACCGAATTAATTATCGAGGCCCTCACCGGCGATTTTGGCGCCAAGCCCTTTAGCCTGGTAGGCGGCGGCGACACCGTGGGCTACATCGAACAGCGCAAACTCACGGGCGCTTTTAACCACGTGTCCACCGGCGGGGGTGCCAGCCTCGAGCTCATGGCCGGCCGCAAACTCCCGGGCGTCGAAGCCCTACAGGACAAATAATATGGGGGCGCCGGCATCTGACCCGCTGCTGCTTATTGGCGTACCGCTCGACTTGGGCGCCCAGAACCTGGGGGTGGATATTGGGCCGCAGGCTTTTCGCTACCAGCAGATTGTCAGCAAACTCAACCATGTGGGGTTTGAGGTAACCGACGCCGGCAACATTAAGTGCGGCGAGCGTGCCAGCCTCGACCCCGGCAGCCCGCGCTTGCGCTACGTGCAGGAGATTGTCCGCGTCAACGAACAGCTGGCTAGCTTGGCCGAAGAGGCCGTGCAAAGCGGCAAAAAAGTCGTTGCCTTAGGCGGCGACCATTCTATAAACCTGGGCGCGGTCAGCGGCGCTTCGGCAGCGCTTAAGGGCCAGCTCGGACTCATTTACCTGGACGCCCACGGCGACATGAACACCGACCAAACCACGCTCAGCGGGAACATCCACGGCATGCACTTGGCCTCACTCATGGGGTACGGCGCGCCAGAACTGGCAAGCGTCCATGGGCCGGGAGCCAAAATCGCCAAGCAAAATTTGCTGCATATTGGCGGTAGCGACTTTGACCCAGCCGAGCTAGAACTTATTAAAAACGAAAACCTTACGGCCTTTACCTTATTTGATTTGTTGAGCCAAAACCTCGCCCCGCTGCTTAAAATGGTCGACGACCTGGCCGCCTGCGTGCCCAACATATGGGTGAGCCTGGACCTTGACGTTATCGACCGTATTTACGCCCCCGGCGCCGGCATGCCCAACGCCAAGGGCCTCACCTACCGCGAAATCGCCACCATCGCCGAATACATTGGCGCGCATTGCAACGTGGTAGGCATAGACGTCGTCGAATATAACCCCCTGCAGGACGAAAACCACAAGACCGCCGAGCTCGGCATCGAACTAATCGCTAAATTTTTAGGCAAAAACTACAGCTGGTACACCAACTACATGGACCACAATACGGTGCAGTAAACAGGCCTGCGCAGCCCTGGCCAAGCGTGCTTTTTGTATTTCCGGTAATGCTTATGCTAAGCTAAACTTAAAGAGAGAGAATATGGCACACAAAACGTTGTTAGTGGCAAACTGGAAAATGAACCTGAACGTCAGCCAGGCTAGTTTACTGGTGCACCGCTTGCAGGAGCGCACGCGCGTGCACCGCAACATCGAGGTAGTGCTGGCCGCGCCCACAATGGACCTCCAGCCGCTCAGCCTGCAAATCGACCGCCGCAAGTTCCGCCTGGCCGCCCAAAACGCCTACTACAAAGACGAGGGGCCCTACACCGGCGAAGTCAGCTTTACCATGTTGCGCGACCTGGTGCACTACTGCATTATTGGCCACTCCGAACGGCGCATATTCTTCCACGACGACCTGCCCATGGTACGCGACAAAGTTGCCGCGGCCATCCGCAACGACATCACCCCCATTTTGTGCGTGGGCGAAAACCAGCACGAGCGCAAAGAGGGCCTTACCAAGCGCGTACTGCACGACCAACTCATAACGGCGCTCAGTAACCTTACGGCCCGCGGCGTCAGCGAACTGGTCGTGGCCTACGAGCCGGTGTGGGCCATTAGCACCTTCCAGGGTGAGGTTGCCAAGCCCACCGAAGTTGCCAAGGCCATGGAGTACATTCGCTACCAAATCGCCCAGCTGTACGGCGACCGCGTTGCCAGCGCCGTGCGCCTGCTTTACGGCGGCAGTGTAGATAGCTCCACCGTACGCGGTTATTTAGAGATCGAAGGTTGTAATGGCGCTTTGGTAGGCAAAGCCAGCCTCAACCCATACCATTTTGCCGATATTATTGAAGCCGCGTACCGAATGCACGCAGAGGAAGAACATGCCAACTGACCCAACCTCCCAACCCCCAAGACCACCTGAGCGCAAAGTGTTTGACGTCATGCGCCCCGGCCGCGCCCCAGCCTCGGCTACCAGCAAGCCAGTGATCGTTCCTAGGCAACGCATGGCCCCTGGCCAAGAGGCAAGCATCAGCGGCATTGGCGAGCGCGGCGTCGCCCCCGCCGAAGCCGCGGTGCCCATGCGTAAAATACAGGTTATGTCCGGCACCCGCGGTGTCCCCATTCCGGTGCCCAACGACCCTGAAGTGCCGGCCGCGCCCGCGACACCCCTCGCGCCCGTTCCTGCCGCCATGGAGGCTGTCCCCGAACAAGAGGTAGAAGCGTTGGCCGATATTGCCATAGAAGGTGTTAATAATGGCCAAGAGGTGCTCGAGCCCGCACTGGTTGCCGCGCAGCAGGCAGCGCCACAGCCTTCTATGCAGCCCGCTGCGCCCGCGTCGTCTATGCCCGCCGCTTCGTCACCTCTGCCCGCTTTTGATGTCGCACGCGACGTACCCCTCTTTCAAAAAGACGCCCCGGCAGCCATTGCCCCTGGCGCCAGCGCCCCGTCTCACCGCGGCGCGGTAATCAAGACTCTTATCCTCGTTGCTATTGTTTTACTGCTGGCCGCCGCCATTATCGACGTGCTGCTCGACGCCGGCTTCTTTGTGCTCAAGGGCGTGCCCCACACCAACTTTTTTATTCGGTAACTGCTTTAATTTTCGAGATGGTCAGTAAGTATTGGCCGTCTGCCGATTTGGTAGCTTGCATTACATCAAAGTCGTTTTGGTCAAATAGGTTTACTACCTCAGTAATGCCTCGGTGCCAATGTCGCCAGATAAGGATCGGCTCATTTTTGCGCAGTTCTACAGAGCGCACACCATTTTTCAAAGTAAATTCAATAGACAAGTCGACTTTCGGTCGGATACTGATAGATCGTGCTCGCTTATCTTCGTTAAATACCTGCTCGACGTCATAGAGTGATTCATCGATGTTGAGGAAGTCTAGAATAATGCCGTCCTGGACGGGCACTTTCCGGTTTGCGGTGTAGTAGTCAAAATAGCGTCGCGTCTTCGGAGTGTCCAGGTAGCCGCTGTTGATGAATACGTCATTAAGGCCGAGGCTATTGTTGATTACCTGCAGAACTTGTTCTGGCGACCGGAAGTTAGCGAGCGTCCCGCCCAGCAGAAATACGAGATTTGCCGTCTTTTTATCTCCAAAGTCGCTTGCCGAGAAGTCGTTAAAGCGCTCATAGCTGATGTCGCGGATATGAGGCTCTACCTTTACGCTGTCGCCAAACCATTCCTTAATATTTCTTTCGAGAATGGTGAGCATATCCTGGCTGATGTCAACGGGTATGTAGCGATTTAGCCGCCCCTGTTTAAGCAGGCGTTCGAGCGTGGGCCGGACGGGCAAACCGTTCCCTGGGCCCAGGTCTACGACATTGATCTTTTCGTAGTCTGCCAGTAACTCGTCAACGCTATCTGCAGTTAAGCGTATCAGGTTAATGCTACTTGTTAGCATGTTAGGAGTTTCTTCGGTTACGAGCCGGCGCGCATATTTATCCCAGTCCTCAGCACCGCCGTCAACATAGGTATATTGCAATGGTGTTTCGTGATGAATGGTAAGGTTTGAGATGATGTCCAGAATCTGTTTGTGGTTGTAGAGTTCATAAAATACGCTTTTGGGTGTAAGTTTTCGGGCTCCGCGAGTATTTTTGTACTTCTTGCCCTTTTGGACAAGCTCTGCAATAAGGTGCTCGTTTTTTGCCGTGTTGGCGACAAAAAACTTACCTTTAACTTCGTAAAGCTCTAAGTCGATTTTGCCCGCTTCGGCAGATTCAATCCAGTTGCGGACTGATTTCTCAGAGATTTTGTATAGACTGGCGAGTTCGGTGTTCTTAAAATATTTCATGACTTCCTAACACAATCTAATAATATACCAGAAAATGTATATTGACATGTTCCGAATGATGGTCGTATCATTGTAGAGAACACAGCAATCTTTAGTAAAGTGGTAATTATACAATAAACGGAGAGGTTTGGGAAGTATAATATGGGCAAAACACTTACACAACAGCGCATTAAGGATTTCTTGATTCTGGGGCCAACGCTCGCGCGGGATAATAAGGTGCTTGAGGCGATCCATGCGCTGTACTTCCTCCCCGAGAACTTTAAGATGATTTTTACGGGCAACGGCCCGGTCGACGAAACCTTTTATGGCGAAGTCGTATCATTAGTAGAACGAGATGCACTCGCCGACCGGGTGCATTTTTCTAATAGGTCCGATGTTTCGGATGCTGTTATCGAGCCGCACGCTACGTACCCCAAAACCAAGCACGGCGTAACGGGCGACAGCCCGGAAGCCCTGGCGAGTGCTATTCTGAACGTCGCCCGCACCGCTGTTTAGTGCTACTATTAACGGTATGAAATTACCCCGCCAACTCCTTAGCCGCATGCAGGAAACTCCCATGCCCCGGCTGTTGGCGGTTTTTGCTGTGCTGGCCGTGATAGGCATGAGCGCAGGCCTAATGGTACGCGCTGCCCGACACCACAAGCCGGCAGCGGTTGTGGTGCCTGCCTCACATGTGATGCACCCCCAGACAACGCCTGCCAAGCCGGCGGCCTTTGCTCCCGGTGCAATTGTGCCCGCCGACTACACCGTGTACCGCGACGACCAATACGGTTTTTCGTTTGCTTTCCCCGCGCGCTGGGGGCGTTTAGCGGGCCGTGACCAGCTGCGCTACACCCTGGAAACAGCGGGTACGCTCAATAATCTGCAGGGCAGTATGGAGCTGAGCCACTATGGTCTGGACGCAAAGTTTCGCCCCAAGCTCAGCGACGCTGGCCCCACGCTGGTGCCAACCGCCACCGACGGCACTATATCCTGGAAGGTGGGCGACGACAGCGCGCCGGGCACTGGCTACAAAGTGGGCGACACCTACAAAGCAGCCGTGGCGCGCACCGTGGGCACTACGACTATATACGACTTACCGCTCAGCGACAGCGGGGCCATTGCCACCATGTGGGTATTTGCCACCAAGCAAGGGTATGTGCAGATCGTTATGCCGTACCTGCTTGCGGCCGACGCCAAGCAAAAGATGCCCAGCACCGCCGATACTGCCGCCTACAACCAGCTTAAGCACACTATTTTGCAGACGTTTCAAATTTTTTGAGCCCTATTGCCCCTAAAGGGCGAGCGTTTTGATACAATAGCCAGATGTCACCAGACCTTTTAACCGGCCTTAACCCCGAGCAGCGCCGCGCCGTCGAAACGACCGAGGGCCCGCTGCTTATCCAGGCCGGTGCCGGGTCGGGTAAAACCAAAACCCTTACCCACCGCATTGCGCATATCATTGCCACTGGCAAGGCCACGCCCTATAACATTTTGGCAGTAACCTTCACCAACAAAGCCGCCAAAGAAATGCGCCTGCGCGTGGCCGACTTGCTGGGCCAGAGCGCCGACAACCGCAGCTTTATGCCGTACATGGGGACATTCCACTCTATATGCGTGCGCATTTTACGGCAGGACGGTGAGCACATTGGCATCCCGCGCTCGTTTGTTATTTTTGACGAATCCGATCGCCAAGCCGCTGTCAAACAAGTGAGCAAACAGTTAATGCTCGACGAAAAAAGCTTTCCGCCCCGCGTTATAAGCAGCGTTATTAGCAGCGCCAAAAACGACATGACCAGCCCGGTAGATCTGGCCGACGCCCCTGGTTCGTCGCCCGCCCAGCGCGCCGCCGCCCAGGTCTTCCCCCTGTACGAAAAGGCGCTTAAGCAGGCCTCGGCGCTCGACTTCGACGACCTCATTAACCGCACCGTGTACATGCTGCAGTCCAACACCGAGCTGCGCAAAAAGTGGCAGGCCCAGTTTAAATACGTCATGATCGACGAATACCAAGACACCAACGCCGCTCAATACAAGCTGGTCAAGCTATTTACCAACCAAAACAACAATATTGCAGTAGTAGGAGATGACTGGCAATGTCTCCTCCCTAACAGCTTGATCCAGACCGAGCACGGCCCCAAAAAGATTGAAGAAGTTACAAAAGGCGAAATGGTTAAGGCGGCAAGCGGCTATGGCAAAACAGGCTATTTTAAAGTCTCGGCCCACAAAAAATTTAGTTATAACGGTGAGGTAATCCGCATCAAGACGGCCTCCGGCAAAGAGCTAACCTGTACACCTAACCATTTGCTGTTTGCCCGCTGGCAAGCAATCGAGTCCTATTTTGTCTATTTAATGTACTCCCGAGGTAAGGGGTATAGAGTTGGTATGACAAAAGGCACGCGTTTTGATGGCAAAAAGAACGATATTGGCCTGAGAGTGCGGGCAAACCAGGAGCGTGCCGACCGCATGTGGGTCCTGAGGGTGTGTAAGAGCCGCGAAGAGGCTGCCTATACAGAGGCTCTCTTTTCCTATAAGTATGGAATTCCGATGTTGGTTTTTCATGCCTTTGCCAATCGGGCTATGCAGTTTGGCCAGAAGTTTATAGACGCAATTTACCAGGAAATTGACACCAAAACGCGGGCCAAACAATTCATGGCCGACGAGAAGTTACTGTTCGATTACCCCCACTTTATGCCGCAGGCGACGACCCGCAATGGCCTCAAACGCATCAATATAAATGTTGTGCTTTTTGGGGACAAACGGGCCTCCAACCAAAGTAATTGGTCGGCGAGCCGGATTTCGGCCAACACAACCGACCGCCACGATTTGCAGATTTTTGACGATTTGGGATATACGGTTAGAGCGGGGCGGGCTGGCACCTTCCGCGCAGAGATTCATAATCTTGACTACGGCCACATCGAGCAAACCCTAGAAGCAATACAAGCGAGTAAAAGCCTGGATATACACATTAATAAGTATGGGTTTATAACCGAACAGAAGTTTCAGTTCATGCCCGCCAGCCACATTCACATTGGCATGGCACTCCCCGTATTGGCAGATGACGTCCTGGTGGCCGACCAGGTTGTTGCGGTACAAAAAGAAACTTACGCCGGCCCGGTATACGATCTCGACATAGAAAAAGTCCATAACTATATCGCATCGGGCGTTGCGACTCATAACTCGATTTATTCGTGGAGGGGTGCGGACTTTCGCAATATTTTAAACTTTGAGCACGACTACCCTGACTGCGCGGTTATTAAGCTGGAGCAAAACTACCGCAGCACCAAGCATATTTTGGATGCCGCCCACGCCATTATCACCAAAAACCAGCAGCGCTCGGACAAAGAACTGTGGACCGAGGCCGGCGACGGCATGCCGGTACAGATGCTGCAAGTAGGCAGCGAGCGCGCCGAGGGTGAGGCGATTGTGCGGCGCATACGCAACTCGGTCGATGCCGGGCTACGGCGCTACAGCCATTTTGCGGTGCTGTACCGCACCAACGCGCAGTCGCGGTCGGTAGAAGAAACATTCATCCACTACGGCATCCCGTACCGCATCGTTGGTGGCCAACGCTTTTACGACCGCAAAGAAATTAAAGACCTCATGGCTTACATCCGGCTCATTTACCAGCCCGAAGACCGCATCAGCTTTGCGCGTATTGTAAACGTGCCAACCCGCGGCATTGGCGCCAAAAGTCTGCAGAACTTTTACGACTGGATGGCCAGCACCGGCAAAACACTGTACGAAGCGCTTACCGAGGCCGCGACGTGCGGCACGGTAACCGGCAAGGCCAGGCAAGGCTTAAGCGAGCTGGGCGACATTCTCAACTCGCTTCGGGAATTGGTCGACGAGACGCCGCCAGCCGGCATTATCGACTCCTTGGTGCGCCGTATCGACTACCTCAAATACGTCGACGATGGGTCGCCCCAGGGCCAGTCGCGCCAAGAAAACGTCAAAGAGCTGATAGGCGTTGCCCAGGAGTACCAAGACGTGGGTCTGGCCGGCTTTTTAGAAGAAGTGGCGCTGGTGAGCGATATAGACCAAGCCGACTTCGATGGCAACGCCGTAACGCTCATGACCCTGCATGCTGCCAAAGGCCTGGAGTTCCCGGCCGTGTTTATGGTGGGCATGGAAGAAACCATTTTTCCGCACTCCCGCGCGCTGTACGACCAGTTCGAAATGGAAGAGGAGCGCCGCCTGTGCTACGTGGGCATGACCCGCGCCCGCGAGGAGTTGTACATGATCTATGCCACCAGCCGCATGCTGTATGGCGGCTCCCAGCACAATCCGCCGTCGCGTTTTTTGAGTGAAATCGACGCCGAATTCCAGCCGTCCGATACCGGCTACGGCTTTGGCAACGTCGGCGCCTTCCAACCCAGCGGTTTTGGTAAGGCTGCCGTAGAAGAAGTGCCGTATACCGATGACGGCGAACCCCACTACGTGCCCGAGATTAACGAAGGCGACAGCGTCCGGCACCAGCTTTTTGGCGTGGGCACCGTGGTAGAAATGGACGGCGACAACGCGACCATTTACTTTAAAGGCAAGGGCACCAAAAAACTCAATATTGCCTTTGCGCCGCTTGAAAAACTATAGGAGTCCCGGGTAATCCCGGATAATATTGTTACAATAGAAGGGACTGGACGATAGATAGCTGGCAAACATGCGTAAAATATTTGGGCGAGTTAAAAAGCGATACGTGGTGGTGCAGCGCAAGCATGTGCGCTCGCTCAAGCGTGTAGGCCGCCACCCGGCCTTTACGGTGCCGCTTATTACCTTGTCGCTTATGGCGCTGTTTACCGTGGTGGTTATTTTGGGTATTAACGGCGGCAGTCCGCAGCTGCGCTCCAGCGATGTGCATGTGGTTATTGTTAATCACGACAAAAAAGAGCAAACCATACCCACCCGCGCCCCAACCGTTGGCGGCGTGTTAAAACGCGCCGGCATTACCCTCAACCCCGGCGATGTTGTGGAGCCCACCACTGATACTGAGGTGGTGAGTGACAACTTCCGCATTAACGTTTACCGCGCCGTGCCGGTTACGATCGTCGACGGGGGCAGAAAGACCTTTGCTTTTAGCGCCGCCTCGACCGCCCGCAGCATTGTCAAGCAAGCCGGTATTGATGTATTCCCCGAGGACAAGCTGTTACTGCTGCCCGCCGACAACTTTTTGGTCGAGGGCTCGATTGGCGAGCGCGTGGTTATCGAGCGCGCCACCCCCGTTAACCTCAACCTCTACGGCACCCAAGTAAGCATGCGCACGCTCGCCAAAACCGTGGGCGGCTTACTGACCGAGCGCAATATTAAGATGCAGCCCGGCGACACTGTCACGCCCACCCAGGGTGTGGGTATAGCGCCCAATATGCAGATATTTTTGTTGCGCAAAGGCGTTAAGATCGAAACTGCCGAGGAGACCATCCCCATGCCGGTCGAAGTCGTAGAAGACAGCGGCCTGAGCTTTGGCACCGTGGTGACCCGCCAGCAGGGATCGGACGGCAAAAAGCTCATTACCTACCAGGTCGACACCATTAAGGGAGAGAAAAAGGTCATCCAAGAAGTGGTTACCGTGCAGGCCGTGGCCCAAATTACAGCCCGGGGTAAGGCAGTGCAAATCCCCAGCGACAAGCAGGCGGTTATGGCCTCGGCCGGGATTTCGTCCTCCGATTACCCCTACGTCGATTATATTATCAGCCACGAGTCCGGCTGGTGCCCCACCAAGCTGCAGGGCCAAATTGGCTACTGCCCGCCGTACGCTCCGGATTCTATTCCTGCCGGCCTCGGTTACGGCTTGGGCCAGGCCACGCCAGGCACCAAAATGGCCAGCTTTGGCGCCGACTGGAAGACCAACGCCGCTACCCAATTGCGCTGGGCTACCAGCTATGCCCTGGGCCGCTATGGCAGCTGGGGCGCGGCCTACAACTACTGGCAAGCGCACCACAACTGGTAGCTCCTTTTCGCCGCTTGCGGCGGCCATGGTACCATATGGGTCTATGCCACCAACTAAAAAGTCACTTGGACAGCATTGGTTGCACGATCCCGCTAGCCTGGAGGCTATTTGTGATGCCGCGGCCGTTGGGCCGGAAGATACCGTGCTGGAGATCGGCCCGGGCCTGGGTACCCTCACGACCAAGCTGGTGGCGCGCGCTAAAAAAGTCGTGGCCGTGGAGTTTGATACCGAGCTAGCCAAGCACCTGGCCACCCGCGTGCCCGCCACCAACCTCGAAGTTCTGTCTCAGGATATTTTGCGTTTTGATTTAAGTACGCTGCCCGCCGGTTATAAAATTGTCGCCAACATCCCGTATTACTTAACGAGCAATCTGCTGCGTGTGCTGGTGGAATCTCCCACGCCCTTTGCGCAGGCCGCGCTGCTCGTCCAAAAGGAGGTTGCCGAGCGCGTTTGCGAACATCCTGGCAACATGAACCTGCTCGCAGTTTGCATGCAGTATTACTGCGAGGTACGCCTGGGTGCCGTTGTGCCCGCCAAGCTGTTTACGCCGCCGCCAAAGGTAGATTCGCAGGTGTTAGTGCTTACGTACCGGCCCGAGCCGTTGTACCCGGATGTTAACGTTAAGGAGTTTTTCCGGATTGCCAAAGCGGGTTTTGCCCAGCGCCGCAAAACGCTACTCAATTCGCTGGGCGCTGGGCTGCACCTCAGCCGCGAACAGGCCGGAGCTCTCCTCGAAAATGTTGATATTCCGCCCGCTACCCGCGCTCAAAGTCTGACACTCGACGATTGGTATGCCTTGTACGAAGCTTACCAAGACATGCAATAACCTTAAGCCACGGCAGGCAGCGTGGTGATGCTTGACGTGTTAAGTATGTGTGGTAGGCTGGAACAATGAAGCCGGAGCACAGCATTGGGTACTTGTTGCAGCACGTTGCTGGTGTGCTGCTGGGGCAGTCCGACCAAGTGCTGCAGGAGCGGCTGGGTATCGGCATGTCGCAGTACAAAATCCTCATGATGCTCCACGTTATGCCTAACGTCGACCAACGCAAATTGGCCGATTGCCTGGGTCAAACCGAAGCCAGCATTAGCCGCCAGGTAAAACTGCTGCAGCAAAAAGGGCTGCTCGCCACCCGCGTCGACCCGGCCGAGCGCCGCCGCCACCTTACCACGCCCACCGCAAAGGGCATAAAGATCACCGAAGCGGCCCGCGACGTGCTCGACCAGCACCAGGCGCCGCTGTTTGCGACCCTCAACGAAAAGCAACAGCAACAACTCAAAGAAATGCTGACTATTTTACATAGTTATGTCTGCGCACCAGG
>Ga0207661_10000121_pt1 | contig 50040 bp, 55 predicted proteins | sample KBSC713LmetaG_FD_184337 | JGI IMG/M metagenome (GOLD analysis project Ga0207661, IMG submission 184337) | Corn rhizosphere microbial communities from Kellogg Biological Station, Michigan, USA - KBS C7.1-3L metaG (SPAdes) (version 2) | ecosystem: Host-associated > Plants > Roots > Rhizosphere ...
GCTCGAGGATCGTGCCCGGCCGAGGCGGATCCGGATCGCCCGGGCACGATCCTCGAGCTGGTCGGCGACGTCGCCGTCCTCGTCCTCCTGCTCGGCAGCTGTCAGGGCAGCGAAGAGGAGCTGGCGGCGATCCACGGCCCGCGCCTCGAGCGGCTGCTGGAACACCTGGTCGAAACCCCTGTTAGGGGCGTCGTCTACGAGGGAACCGAGGAGGGAGCGGAGATCGTCCGCGCGGCGGAGCGCACCTGGCGGATCCCTGTTCGGGTGGCGGGGGAGGGGGACGACCTGGCGGCGCGGGTCGAAGGTCTCCTCGCCGGCCGATAGCTACAAATAGCTAAACTCCGATAAGAATTCAGGTAATAGACGAAGAAACGCGAGAGGAGCGGGCCAAATGGCTCTACAGCTCGGTGACGTAGCACCCGATTTCGAGGCCGATACCACGCAGGGCCGGATCAAGTTCCACGACTGGATCGACGGCTCGTGGGCGGTCCTGTTCTCCCACCCGAAGGACTTCACCCCGGTCTGCACGACCGAGCTTGGCTACATGGCGCGGATCGAGCCCGAGTTCGAGAAGCGCGGGGTCAAGATCGCCGGCCTCTCGATCGACCCGCTCGACCGGCACGAGGAGTGGGCGAACGACATCGAGGAGACGCAGGGCGCGAAGGTCGAGTACCCGATCATCAGCGACGCCGACTTCTCGATCGCCAAGGCCTACGGGATGCTGGCGGCCGACGTCTCCGGCGACCCCGGCGAGCGCACCCCGGCCGACAACCAGACCGTCCGCAACGTCTTCGTCGTCGGCCCCGACAAGAAAATCAAACTCATCCTCGTCTACCCGATGACCACCGGCCGCAACTTCGACGAGGTGCTGCGGGTGATCGACTCGCTGCAGCTGACCGAAAACCACAAAGTGGCGACGCCGGCCCAGTGGCAGCAGGGCGACGACGTGATCATCTCCGGCTCGGTCAAAGAGGACGAGGCGAAAGAGCTCTGGCCCGAGGGCTGGGAGTCGCCGAAGCCCTACATCCGGATCGTGCCCCAGCCGGAGAAGTCGAAGAGCTAGTCGAGACGCTGCAGTAAATCGCCGAGGATCCGCGCGGTGGCTCCCCAAATCAGCTGCCCTTCGACCTCGTAGGTCGGGGTGTGGATGGGGACGCCGCGCCGGACCAGGCGGCGCATCTCGTAGCCCTCGCGCAGCAGCTCCAGCGAGAAGGTGAGGACGGTCTCGACCTCGGTCGGGTTCGGCCGCAGGTCGAGCTCGCCGGGGTGGGGGACGTAGCCGACGAAGGGATGGACGAGGTAGTTGGTGACGAAGGTCTTTATCGCCGGCAGCGCCTCGCCGGCCTCGACCTGGGCGGGGTCGAGCCCGATCTCCTCCTCGGCCTCTCGCAGCGCCGTTGCCCGCAGGTCGGCGTCGCCCTCGTCGCGGCGTCCGCCGGGGAAGGAGATCTCACCGGCGTGGCGCCGCAGGTCCGCCCGGCGCTCGGTGAAGACGAGGCCGGGATCGTCCGGCCAGCCGTAGAGGGGCAGGAGCACCGCCGCCTCTACCGAGCGGCCGATCAGATGATCACCTGGACGGTGCCCCCGTCCACCGACCAGGCGGCGCCGGCGACGTAGGAGGCGCGCTCGGAGCAGAGGAAGACGATCGTCGCGGCGATCTCCTCGGGCTGGGCGAGGCGGCCGATCGGGCGCTTCGAGCCGGCTTCGGCGAGTGCCTCGTCACGGTTCTCTGCACCGGAGACCTCCATCGACTGGTCGAGCAGGCCGCCGGGCTCCATCCACATCTCCGCCTCGACCGGGCCGGGGGCGACGGCGTTGACGAGGACGCCGGTCTTCGCGTAGCGGTCGGCGAAGAGGCGAGAGAGCGAGAGCTCGGCCGCCTTCGCGACCGAGTACTCGGCCATCGCCGCCGAGGGTCGCTTGCCGGCGGTCGAGCAGACGTTGACGACCCGGCCCCAGCCGCGCTCGGACATCGGCGGAATCATCGCCCGCATCGCTCGCAGCGGCGCCATCACGTTGAGCTCGTACTGGGCGCGCCAGTCCTCGTCGGGGACCTCGTCGAGGTCGCGCCACTTGGCGGCGCCGGCGTTGTTGACGAGGACGTCGAGGGCGCCGAAGCGCTCCTCGCAGGCGGCGAGCATGCGTGCGCCGGCGTCCTCGGCGGTGACGTCGAGGCTGAGGGACGCGGCTGCGCCGCCGGCCGACTCCGCCGCCCGCGCAGCCTCCTTCGTCGCCGCCGCCAGCCGCTCCTCGCCGCGGGCGACCAGCAGCACCTTCGCCCCCTCGGCGCAGAGCTGCAACGCCGCCTCGCGGCCGATGCCGCTGCTGGCGCCGGTGACGACGCAGGCGCGACCGGCCAGGCCGAGGTCCATTAGGAGGGCTCCAGGCGCTCGACGACGTTGACGTGGGCCTCGCCCGAAAGGACCTTGTGAACGGGGCATTTGCCGGCGACGACCAAGAGCCGGCGGCGCTGCTCCTCGTCGAGCTCGCTCGGCAGCTTTACGCCGACCTCGAAGCTGGTCGGGACCGGCCCCTCGTAGCCCACCTCGACGTCGACCTCGAGCTCGCCGACGTCCCAGCCCTTGCGGTTGGCATACATCTCGACCGTGATCGCGATGCAGCCGGCGAGGCTGGCGCCGAGCAGCTCGGTGGGACGGGGGCCGCTGTCGGTTCCGCCCGCCTCGGGCGGCTCGTCGACCCGCAGGTCGTGCTTGCCGTCGAGCTCGACTTCGTGGGCGTAGCCCTCGACCCGGCGGGCGACGATCCGCACGCTCAGCCCTTGCCGCGGCCCTCGAACAGGGCGGGGTCGTCGACGTCGGCGAAGCGGGCCATCGCGTAGACGGCGTCGGAGGCGCGGTTGACGAAGTGGATCACGGTCTCGCTCTCGATCTCGCCGGCTTCGTTCAACTGGGAGATCCGGCGCTCGGCGCGGCGGACGACGGTGCGGGCGACGTCGAGCGCGGCGGAGAGCTGGTTGCCACCCGGGATGACGAACTTCGGCGGCAGCTCGACCCGGGCCATGTAGCGGTCGATCAGCTCCTCCAGCTCGCAGACCATCTCCTCGGTGGTGCGGCTGACGCCGTCTTCGAGCCGCGAGGCCGCCTCCGGCGCGGTCGCCAGCTCGGCGCCGGCGACGAAGATGTCGTCCTGGAGGCGGAGGATGTCGGCGGCCAGCTCGGCCTGCTCCGGCCCGCAGAGGGCGCGGGCGAGGCCGAGCAGCGAGCAGGCCTCGTCGAGGGTGCCGTAGGCGTCGGTGCGTCCGTGGTGCTTGGGGACGCGGCCGCCGTACCAGAGCGAGGTGGTCCCGTCGTCGCCCTTCTTGGTGTAGATCTTGACCACGTCAGCGCACCGGGTTGAAGGCGTACCCGGTCATCACCTTGGGGAAGAAGAAGGTCGACTTCGGGGGCATCACCGCGTCGGTGTTGCAGATGTCCTTCACCTGCTCGACCGGGACGCCCCGCTGGATGAAGGCGACCTCGTAGTCGCCCTCGTCGACCATCGCCAGCGCGGCGTCGACGCTCTTCGCGTATTCGAGTCCGTCGCGCTCGTCGATGTCGTGGTCGCTCATCCCGGCCAGGCCCTTGAGGACGAGCGTCTCGAGGATCGCCGAGTCGAGCCGGCGGTAGGCCTCGGGCTTGCCCTCGAGCCGGCGGTCGACCTCGCCGAGGTCCTTGAGTCGCAGCCGGAAGGCCTTCTTGTGGAAGGAGTCGTAGAGGCCGAAGACGCCGATGCCGTCCTCGCCCGCCGGGTCGATCTCCTCGCGGGAGACCTCGGTGACGTCGAAGAGCTCCCGTAGGCCGTTGCCAAGGCGCTGCTGCTTCTCGGGATCGTCGGCGAAGCCGGAGAGCAAGCGGTGGGTGGGGAAGACGAGAAGGCCGGGGTCATCGAGCCCGGTCAGCGACATCAGCGTGTAGTTGTGCGGTCCCTCGCCGCCGACCTCGTCGCGGAAGGCGCGGGCGGTCTCGTAGCGGTGGTGGCCGTCGGCGATCAGCAGCTGGGCGGAGGCCAGACACTCGGTCACCGCGGCGTGGACGGCCGGGTCCTCGATCTTCCAGAGCCGGTTGACCGTTCCGTCTTCGTCGCGCGCTTCGCCCCAGGGCTCGTCCGGTAGCGTCGGCTCGACCAGCGGCCAGGCGTCCTCGGTGCTGAGCGAGAAGATCGAGGAGAGGTTGTAGCCGGTGGCGCGGGTCAGCTCCAGCCGGTCGAGCAGGGGCCCGGGATGGGTGCGCTCGTGCGGGCGGACGGTGCCGCTCTCGTAGTCCTCGACCCGGACCCGGGCGAGGATCCCGTTGCGGCTGTAGCTGTTGCCGTCGGGGGCGACGTAGTCCTGGGTCAGCGCCCAGAGCGAGGGCTCGGTGTCTTGGACCAGAGCGCCGGCGGCGCGCCAGCTCTCGATCCGCGCCGCCGCCTCCGCGTACGGGTCGCCGCTGGGGTTGCTGTCGGGGTCAGCCGGGTCGAACGGTTTCGGCAGGTCGATTGCGACGGCGTTGTAGGGCGAGCGCTCCAGCAGCGCCTTGCGCTGCGCCGCGTCGATCACGTCATAAGGGGGCGCCGCGACGGCATCCAGCGAGCCGACCTTCCCGAGGTCGTAGTGCAGCGCCTTGAAAGGAAGCACCTCCGCCATCGCCCCCAGAACCTACACTTGCCTCAGACGGGGTGTGGCGCAGCCTGGTAGCGCGCCGCCTTTGGGTGGCGGAGGTCCCCGGTTCGAATCCGGGCACCCCGATCCCGGCGGTTGAGGAACATCAACCGGCGGGTAGGGAATGCGCAGACGTCCCCGGGCGAAGGAGGTTGCAGATGGAGAGTTGGGATCTGAAGACGGTCGAGGTCGAGCCGCATCAGCCGCGGATCCTCGCGTCGGCTGAGGACGCGCGGACGATCCTCTTGCACCTGCCCGCGGGGGAGGAGCTGCAGGAGCACGAGGTGCACGAGCGGGCGCGGGTAATCGTCGTCGAGGGCGACGTTGAAGTCAGCGCCGACGGCGGTTCCGAGTCGGCCAGCCCCGGCCACCTCTTCGAGTTCGCTCCCGGCGAGCGCCGGACCGTCCTCGCCCGCTCCGACGCCCGCCTGCTGATGGTCCTCTCGCCCTGGCCCGGCGACGGCCACCCCGGCGCGATGACGCTCGAGGAGAAGTCCGAAGCGCGCGAGAAGGCCGCCGAACACGCGGCGCAGTAGCGCCCGGAATCAAGTTCTTCCGCGAACGGACCGAGAAGGTTCTAGATGGAAGAGCTATTTGGCAGCCAGGTGGACGATCCGACGGAGTCGCGGGAGCGGCGGCGGGTCGAGCGTGCCGTCTTCGAAACCGACCGGCAGCTGATCGAGGGCGATCTGACGCTGCCGCCGGCCGGTTACCAGAGCCGCTTCTCGGACTCGCTCAACCGCGGCGAGTTCGAATTCGTGCCCTTGACCAACGCGCAGGTCACCACTCTGGCTGACGGCAACGTCACCCAGGTGCCGTTCCTCGTCCTCTCCAAGCGCCAGATCCGGCTCGCCTACCCGGTCGAGCAGTAGACCTGTCGCCTTTGTTCGGGAGGACCGAACAAAGGCGACACTAGCTGCGTCGCGCCCGGTCGCGGCTCGCGTAGGAGCCGAGGTCGACGAGGAAGGCGAGGATGACGATGAACCACTCGAAGCCGGCGACCTCGTTGGTGCTGGTCGACCACATCACTGCGTAGGCGAGCGTCGTCCACGGCAGCAGGAAGAACCCGAGCAGGGGGACGAACCAGCTGTCGAAGGCGCGGCTGAGCAGGTCGGAGAAGAGGAAGATCGCGAAGAGCGCCAGCCGCGGCGAGAGGAAAGCGAGCAAGACGACGAAGCAGCCCATGCCCAGACGCTACCTTCTACATAGGAGGACAAAGCGATGAACAGACTCGGAAAGCTGATGACGATGATGCACCCGGAGAAGACGAGGATGGTCAGCCGGGAGGAGGCGCTGCCCGGACGCAGCGAGCGCGCCTTCGACGTGCCCGCGACTCACGCAGTGCTCGGGACCCCGCTGGAGCCGCCGTTCCCGGACGGCATCGAGGTCGCCTACTTCGCGCTCGGCTGCTTCTGGGGCGCGGAGCGGCTGTTCTGGGAACTCGACGGCGTCTACACGACGGCAGTCGGCTACCAGAACGGGACGACCCCGAACCCGACCTACGAGGAGGTCTGCTCGGCGAAGACGGGGCACGCAGAGGCGGTGATGGTCGCCTTCGACCCGCGGGTGGTCTCCTACGCCGACCTGCTGAAGGTCTTCTTCGAGGAGCACGACCCGACCCAGGGGATGCGCCAGGGCAACGACGTCGGCACCCAGTACCGCTCGGGGATCTACTTCGTCAACGACGCTCAGAAGGCGACGGCGGAGATGGCCCGCGAGGCTTACGGACGCTCGCTGCGCGAGGCCGGGCGCGAGGAGATCACGACCGAGATCGAGCCCGCCGGGCCCTTCTACTACGCCGAGGACTACCACCAGCAGTATCTGCACAAGGTACCGAACGGCTACTGCGGGCTGAAAGGGACCGGAGTCGCCTGCAGCATCCCCGCGCCTGCGGCGTAGGCACCGTTTTCACCGCGGCGGTGGACGGGGGGCGCGCCGAATAGCATCCCGGCCTCTGTGGCCCCCTCCTTCGGCTCCTACATCGGCGGCAGCCTCGCCCTGATCGGGATCGTCGCCGCGCTCGCCCTCGGCGGCTTCTGGCTGCGGCGCTGGATCGTGCCGGAATTCAGCGGCGCCCTGGCCCGGCTCGCCGAGGCGACCCTGGCGGTGGCGATGCTCGTCGTCTGCCTGGAGATCCTCGGCTCGCTCAGCGCCCTCTACTTCGGCTGGATCGTCCTCCTCTGCATCGGCGTGGGGCTTGGCGCCACGGCGCTCGGCCGCGCCAAGGCTGGCGGGCGCGGGCGCGAGGTGGCGGCGCCGCGGGTCGAGACGATCGCCCTGCTGATCGCACTCGGGGTCGCCTCCTGGACGGTCGCCGAGTGGACTTTCCCGACCCAGTCGAGCCTCGACTTCGGCATGTTCGGCGGCGACACCACCTGGTACCACATGCCCTTCTCGGCGTTCATCGCCCAGGAACACTCGACGGTCCACCTCCACTTCACCGACCCGCTGCGGCTGGCCGCCTGGTTCTACCCCGCCAGCACCGAGCTGATCAACGCCTCGACGATCGTCCTCTTCAAGAGCGACTGGCTGGCGCCGCTGCAGAACATGATCTGGCTGCCGATCGGGCTGCTGGCGGCCTGGTGCATGGGGCGCCCATACAAGGTCGGGCCGGCGACGCTGGTCGCGGCGGCGATCGTCCTCGACTCGGGGGTGATGATCGAAACCCAGCCTGGCGAGGCGCGCAACGACATCATGGGACTGGCGTTCCTGCTTGCCTTCGCCGCCTTCCTGATCAACGGGCACCAGCGACGGGCGCCTGTCGCTGGTGCGGTTCAGGACGCGCCGGAGCGCGATGCGCCGCTGCTCGACAAAGGGCCGCTGATCATGGCCGGGATCGCGGCCGGGCTCGCCGCCTCGGTGAAGACGACCTTCCTCGTGCCGGTGGTCGCGATCACGCTCGGCGTCATCGTCTTCAGCGGCCGCGGCCGGCGCTGGACCACGACCTGGGTGATGGGGCTGCCGATGCTGATCGTCGGCGGCTACTGGTACCTGCGGGCGGCGATCAAGACCGGCGGCAATCCGCTCCCGATCACCAAATTCGGGCCGCTCAACCTGCCCAAGCCCGACCAGATGCCGCTCGACCCGCGGCCGCGCTTCTCCGTCTCCCACTACCTCACCGACCCGACCATCTACCGCCGCTGGTTCTTCCCAGAGCTCGACAACGCGCTCGGGCCGCTCTGGCCGCTGATCCTGATCCTCGCCGTCAGCGCCGCCGTCTACATCGCCTGGCGCTCGCGCAACCGGATCCTCCAGGTGCTTGCGGTCGCCTCGCTGCTGACCGCGGTCGTCTACGTCTTCACGCCGCTGACCGCGGCTGGGCAGGAGGGCTCGCCGACCGGGTTCTTCACCAACACCCGCTACCTGATCCCGGGCCTGGTCCTGGCGATGGCGATGCTGCCGCTGGCGCGGCCGATCCGCGCGCCCGACCGGCGCGCCTGGCAGACGCTGTTCTTCCTCACCGCGGTCTTCGCGATCACGGTGCTGACGACGCCGCGCTGGTTCACCTCCTACATCGTCGGCACCGTCTTCCTCACCCTCTGCCTGGTCTGGGCGCCGGCGGCGCTATCGCTGGCGCGAACGCGGTGGAGCGTCAGCCGGGCCGCGGTCGCGGGCGGCGCGGTGGCGCTGCTGCTGCTGGCGGTGGTGCTGGGGCGGGCGCAGGAGGTTCAGTACGCCGACCAGCACTACGTCAACCCGGACCCGTTCCTCGGCGAAGGCGGGCCGAAGGAGGCCTACGTCTACACCCAGAAGCTGCACGACCAGCGGATCGGGATCATCGGCTCCAGTCAGATCATCTTCGGCCAGTACGGGTTCTACGGCAACGACGCGACCAACCACGTCGAATACATCGGCGTCCACGGCCCGCACGGCTCGAACCGCCTGCCCACGAGCTGCGAGCAGCTGCGCGCCCTGATCAACCAGGGCGACTACGACTACCTGGTGCTGAGCGAATACACCCAGGACACCGGCCCCTACAACTCCGGCGTCCCCAACCCGTACCAGTTCCCCGTCTTCGACTGGGTGAAGAACGACCCGGCGGTGAAGCTGGTCGTCAAGGACACCCAAGCCTCGCCGCAGCCCGACTACGTCTTCAAGGTCGAAGGCAAGCTCGACCCGGGCGGCTGCAAGCCGGAAAAGCGCCCGGAAGTCGTCGGCGAAGAACCGATCGAATAGCGGCGGGGCGGGTTTCCGTCCTCCTGGGACGCAAAAGCGCGCCTAGCGCGGATCGGCCGCGAGCGCGTGCTCGCGAATCAGCTCGGCGGAGCGCTGCGGCTGCTCCCACCAGAACATGTGGCCGACGTCTTCGAGCCGTTCGAAGCGGGCGCTCGGCATCAGCGAGGCGATCAGCTCGCCGTTGGGGAAGGGGAGGACGCCGTCGTCGGTGCCGTGGACGATCAGCGTCGGGGTCGAGATCTCGCCGAGCCGGCCGCTGGTGTCGTGGCCGAAGATCGCCTGCGCCTGCAGTTCGATCGTCGCTTTCCGCGCCGGCACCGAGATCGCCATCTCGTGGAAGGCGGCGTAGGTGTCCTCGTCGGCCCGGAAGGTGGGAGAGAGGTTGACTTCGTAGCTGGCCCGGATCGCCTTGTCCCGGTCGCCGGACATCATCCCGGCCGCCAGAAGTTCCACGTTCTCCTGCGGCATCAGCTGCGAACCGGGACCGCCGCAATAGGTGCAGCCGAGCGTCAGCGAACGCAGCCGCTCCGGCTCGGCCAGCTCCAACTCCTGGGCGATCATTCCGCCCATCGAGATCCCGACCACGTGCGCGCTCTCGAGCCCGAGCTCCTCCATCAGCCCCGCCGTGTCCTCGGCCATCTCGACGATCGTGAACGATCCCTCAACCGGTCCCGAGAGCCCGATCCCGCGATTGTCGAAGGCGACGACGTCAAAGCTCTCCTCCAGCACCTCCCGAAACGGCCGCCCCCAGGCGACGTGCGTCCCGCTCATCCCCTGGATCAGCAGCAGCGGCTCCCCCGAGCCGCGCCGCTCGTAATGAAACTCCCGCCCCGCAACCTCGACTTTCGCCATCGCCGGATCCTAAGCGAGCCGCCCAGCCACCGCCTAACCTTGACCCCCCTGCCCCCGTAGCTCAGCTGGATAGAGCATCGGACTTCTAATCCGACGGTCGCTGGTTCGAATCCAGCCGGGGGCGCTATCCGAGGCCGTGCCTAAGCTGCTGAGTAATGACTCTGCTGGATGAACTTCGAGCGGTATTAGCCGAAGGACCGGGCCGCGAGGCGGAAAATCGTCAGAAGCGTGAGCGTCTGGAAGCGGCACAAGAAGACCTCTCTCAAGCTGCAGATGGTGACGTCCGGCTCCAAATGATCCTGATGCAGAGCAAGGCGATTCAGCAGCTGACGGAGAGAAATGACCAACTTGACCAAGCCAGGGCCGACCTCGTTGTGCGGGGCAGCGCTGAGACCTGATCCTGCGGTCCGCGCCACTTCGCGTGCTTCGTGCCGCCGACCTCTCGGCAGCCGCTGGAGACGAGATGACGTTCGAAGTCGCGGCGCTTCACGCCGCGGCAGTAAACCGCAAGTGCTCTCGGTCGGACCCGCCAACTTCGCCGGCCAGCTCCTCGTCAGGAGTCAGCACCGTCTGAAGAGCGTCAAGCACGTTCTCACGGGCTTCCTCTCGGGTGCGGCCCTGGCTGATCGCGCCGGGAACCTCGAGCACGCGCGCGACGATCCAGCCAGCCTCGTCCGGGCTGTCAAACGAGATCGTGAAGTCGACTGATGCCTCCATTGCTCTAAACGGTAGCGCGAGGATGAGGTGGCCGCTGGTCGACGCGAAGCTTGGTCCCCGGGGTACGGTGCGGCGACCATAGTCGCGATGTTTTGGAGGCCCTATGTCGGACACCACCTGCCACATGTCGATCTCGCTGGACGGCTTCGTTGCCGGGCCGGAGCAGAGTCGGGAGAACCCGCTGGGGAAGCGGGGGATGGAGGTTCATCGCTGGCACCTTGGGGATGAGCGGGCGAACGAGGCGGACGCGACGGCAGAGGGGTGGCTGATGCGGCCGCGGGGGGCCTATGTGATGGGCCGGAACATGTTCGGGCCGGTCCGGGGGAAGTGGGACGAGGACTGGGATGGATGGTGGGGGCCGGAGCCGCCGTACCACGCGCCCGTGTTCGTGCTCACGCACCACGCCCGCGAGCCGGTCGAGATGGAGGGCGGGACGAGCTTCCACTTCGTCACCGAGGGATTCGACGCTGCCTACGCGCAGGCGCTCGAGGCGGCGGGCGAGAACGGCGTCGACATCGCGGGCGGCGCTTCGACCGTCCGCCAAGCGCTCGCCGCCGACGTCATCGACGAGCTCACGCTCGACGTCGTCCCTGTCCTGTTCGGGTCGGGCGAGCGACTGTTCGACGGAGTCGAGTCCTTCGAGTTCGAGCCGGTCGAGACGCTTCACTCTCCGCTCGCGACGCACATCCGCTACCGGCGGGCGTAGCTGTCTAAGCCGCGGCGCGGAGCATCGAGGTCATCGGCGGGCAGCTGCCGGCCTGGGCCGTACCGACGACCTCGAAGCCGTGCCGTTCGTAGAGCGGGACCGTGCGTGGATTGGGGGTCTCGAGAAAGGCCGGGAGCTTGTCGGCATCGACGATCGCCAGGCTGTGTTCGAGCAGCTCGCCGCCAAGGCCGTGCCCTTGAAGCCCGGGCGCAACCGCGAGCCAGGGCAGGTACCAGTGCGGATCGCGGGGGTGGAAGGCTGCCATCTGCTCCAGGACCGAGAACAGGTCGTCGTGCTTCTGCGCGGAAACAGAGCCGGTCAGCGCACCGACGACGGCTTCCTCCGCGGGCTCGACGCCTGGCGCCAGCCAAAGTGCGACGGCGGACGCATCCCGAGCTCCCCAGGCGGTTCGGTACCCGAGCGCGCTGTCGCCACCGAAGGCGGCGACGAACTCCGGGAATGCGGCGGCGTAGGCATCTGCCTCTGGCCAAAGCCAGCGCTCGACCGGGTCGGCGGCGAAGGCCGCAACGACCGTTGCGATGGCCACCGGCCTATCAGCATCCGCGAGGGGGGCGATCGCGGCCATGCCTCGATCCTAGGCGCATCCGGCTCGCCGTCAACGACGGCGGTCGGCGACCTATTTGCTGGCCGTCGCCGTAGCGCTGGTGTAGCCGGTCGACGCGGCGGTGATGGTGTTGGTGAAGGAGCCGCTGGCGGGGGCGGTGTAGGTGAACTGGTTGGCGCTGACGGAGAGGCCGGCTTCGGGGATGGTGAGGGGAGAGCCGGCGATGGTGCCGCCGGTGGAAGTGATCGTGACCGTCTTCGCGGCGCCGACGTTGGAGACGACGTTGCCGACGCTGTCGGTGATCGCAACCTTGGATTTGACGGTGCCGGAGTTGCCGAGGGTCGTGATCGTGCAGGTGAAGAGGCAGGGGGAGCCGATCGTGCCGGCGCTGACCGTCGTTTCGATTAGGCCGAGGCGGGAGGCGGTGCCGGCGGAGACGGTGAGGGTGAGGGAGGAGGGGGTGGAGATGGTTCCGTCGCTGGCGGCGATCGCGGCGGTCTCGACCTTGTTTAGTTTCATAAAGCCGTTTTTGGAGGAAGCCGGGGTGGCGACGCCGCTGGTGAAGCTGAGTGAGGTCGCCGAGCCGAAGTTGACCGCCGTGCCGGCGCTGTTGACGACCGTGGGCAGGGTGCCGCTGGGGCTGGCCGTGGCGCCGGCGAAGGTGATGTTCTTCGAGCCGGTGTAGCCGGTGGCGGTGTTGCCGTAGGTGTCCTGGGCGGTCGTCGTGACGTTGAAGCCGGTGCCGGCGACCGGGGTCAAGGTCGAGGAGGAGAGGACGAGCTTGGTCGCCGAGGCTGCTGCCACGGTGACGGTGAGTGCGGTCGGGGTCGTGATCGTCCCTTCGGTGGCCTGGATGCTGGTCGAGCCGCTCTTGTAGAGCTTCATCGCGCCGTTTTTGGATTCCGCGGCTTTGGCGACGCCGGCGCTGAAGTTCAGCGAGGTGGAGGCGCCGAAGGCGACGGCCGCGCCGGTCGAGTCGCTGACGGTCGGGGCGGTGCCGCCGGGGCTGGCGCTGGCGCCGGAGAAGACGAGGCTGTGGGCGCCGGTGTAGGTGGTGGCGGTGTTGCCGTAGGTGTCCTGGGCGGTGGTGGTCAGTTCGTCGCCGGCGCCCGCCGTCGGAGTCGTAGAGGCGGCCGAGAGGGAGAATTTGCTGGCCGCGGCGGCGGCGACCGTGATCGTCGGCGGGCTGGGGGTGGTGATCGTTCCCTCGGTGGCGACGATGCTCGACGAGCCCGCCGCGTAGAGCTTCACCAGGCCGTTTTTGCTCGAGGCGACGGTGGCGACGCCGCTGGTGAAGGTGATCGCCGTCGCCGTGCCGAATTCGACCGCGGTGCCGGAGCTGTTGACCACCGTCGGCTTGGTGCCACCGGGGCTGGCGCTGGCACCGGAGAAGACGAGCAAGTGGGAGCCGGTGTAGCCCGTCACGGTGCTGCCCGCTTCATCCTTGGCGGTGATCGTGAGGTTGCTCGAACCGCCGGCGGTGATGCTCGTCGCACTCGCCGAGACCGTGAAGGTGGTCGCCGCGCCGATCGTGACTTTGGCCGTTTTGCCGGTGCTGGTCGCCTGCCACGTCCGCCATAGCGCCGTCACCACATAGGTGTGTTCGCCGATCGGGACGGAGCCGTCGGTGCAGGTCGTGACCGCCGTCGGCGCCGCCTGTTCGGGGCAGTTGCCGGCGGCTTTGCCGCCGTCGCGGGTGACGTAGTAGGTGACCGTGCCTTCCCCCGGCGCCGTCATCGCGCTCCAGTTGAGCGCCACCGTTCCGCCGGCGGCCGGGGTCGCGGCGGTGATCGTCGGCGCGGTCAGCGTCGAGACCGCGGCCGAGGCGTTGCCGGTGCCGTTGGCGGTGAAGTAGGAGACGGCGCTGGCGACGAGCGCGAGCAGCGCCACGACGCAGGTCGAGCCGGCGGCGCCGCTGATGCGCGCCGGCTTCATCCGCGGGCCTCGCCGCTGAAGTCGAGGTGGACGGTCGCGCCCTGGCAGGCGTTCTGGTCGACCGGCAGTTCGCGCATCGCCACGGCCGGCGCCGTTGCGGTCGCGGTCGGCAGGCTGGCCGTGCCGCCGGCTGGGACGGTCAGCGCCGCCGCCGGGCTGAGGCTGGAGGGGGTGACTTCGAAGTTGGGGTCGGCGGGACAGGCGGAAGGCTCCGGCGCCACCGTGACGGTCAGTTTCGTGACTTCGATCGGCGCCGGATTAGGGTTGCTGATCCGCACCGGCAGCGGCTGGGGTGGTGCCCCGGGCATCAGCTCGTCGAGCGAGCCCGACAGGGGCTCGACGGAGAATTCCTTCGGCTCGAGCAGCACCCAGCGATAGCGGGCCACCTGCCCGCTGAGGCCTCGGCGGTTCAGCGCCCGGACGGCGAAGGAGTGTTCAGCGGGCTCGAGCCCGCGAAGAAGGTGTGGCGAGGCGCATTCGTCCCACTCGCCGCCGTCGAGGCGGCATTCGAAGCGGCGCCAGCGATCCGGCGTCGGCCCACCGGGGCCCGGGCCGGGCACGGCGCCCTGCTGTTCGGGCGGTGCGACGTGGAACCGGACCTGGGAGTCGGGATCGACGCCCCCGTCCAGAGGGACTTCGATGAGGCGGGGCCGCGGCGGTCCCTGGCCCTGCTTCTGCTGGGGCTGCTTGGCCTTCTTCCCGAGCGGGCGGCTCTGCTCGGAGATGGAGGCCGCGTAGGCGACACCCCCGAGGCAGGCGACAGCGGCAGCCAGGGCAATAACTGCCCTGGCCGCGCGCTTGCTGCCAATGTCGCGCCGCCCCGTCATCGGGTCCTGGCGAGATCGCCTAGTTGCTGGAGAGGGCGAGAGTCAGTTCGGCGCCCTGGCAGGCGTTCTGGTTGACGCCCGTGTCGTTCATCGTCAGCGTGCCTTTCGGCGTCACTGCCTGCCCGTTGCCGGCGGGGAAGGTTGCGTTCACCGCGACTGCCGGCATCGTGAAGTCGGGGTTGCCGCCGCTGATCGTGACGCTGCAGGTCGAGTGGCCGGCGTCGACCGTGATCCCGGTCAGGCTGATGGTGCCGACCCGCTGGGCGCCGCTCGACGGGTTGTCAACCGTGAAGGAGACCTGCTGGGAGGCTCCCGGGTAAAGGTTGCCGGCGACCGTGCCTTTGAGGGTGACGGCGGAGCTGGTCCCGACTTTGGCGGTGGCGGTGCCCGAGCCGGTGCTGGTGAAATACGCGTAGGCGACGGCGGCAACTGAGAGGGCGGCTACGCAAGCGAGCGCGACGAGCGTTCGCTTTTTGCTGATGAGGTGCATGGCGATCTCTTTCGTTCTAGGACGAGCGCTGACGACGCTCCGGATGCGTCGTTATCGACAATCTGTCTAGCTGGCTTAAGTTCTTCCCCGCAGACCGCCGTGTGCAGGGACTTCGCAGCCTCCACGAGCGCAAAAAGAGCGGGGCGGCGCAATGGCGCCGCCCCGCTCGCGAGCTGCTTGCCTACATCTGCTCCCGGCTAGTGGCGGGCGAACGGATCGACGTAGAGGTCGTCGACCAAGTACTCGCTTTTCGGGTCCTTCGCAGTGAAGGTGATGCGGGCCACTCGTTCTTCTTCGTCACCGGTCTCGAGTTTCAGCGAGGGCGTCGGCACCCATTCTTCGACCGTGTCGGAATGGACGTCGTTGTTCCTCGCCTTCACCACTTTGTGGGTGTTTTCGTAGCTGACGGTGACGCGGAGCTTGCCGCCTTTGTCGGCGACGTTCCGCATCATGAAGCGGAAGTTCGGAGTGGTTTCGTCGACGCAGAACGGCGGGCTGGTGGCCTTGGCGCCGAACGGCAGGGCGACGGCGGTTTCCTCCTGGACGCCGCTGTGGCCGCGCGCTTCAGGGTTTAGGACCAGTTCGGCCCCTCCTTCGAGGGTCCATCCGGTGCCCCCTTCTCCGAGGGCGCCGTCGGGTGCGAGCTGGTAGTAGCCCTTGTCTTTGTAGGGCGCGAAGACCTGCTCCGCTTCCGGGTAGGAGCAGGCCGCGTTGGCCAGTGATGAGAACGCCGTCAAGACGAAGAGGACGGCGACGGTCGCTCCGGCGAGGATGCCGAGGCGGCGGGTGGGGTTTGCAGTTGACATCAGACCTCCTGTAGGCATGCGAAAAGGACTCGGTTTTCACCAAGCTGGCGGCTGAGCCGTCTCCCTGGGGGAGACCTCTGGCTTTGCGTCCCTGCCTCGCGGCAGGTTTGCCCTTTTTCAGCTGACTACAGGAGGCCGGATCGACCGAATTCGGCGTGACTTGAACCGGTTCATACAACTGTCTACCGATTTCTATGAGTGGCCAGGAGAACTCAACTTCGCCCCCTCGGCTTCGAGGATCGACGTGCAGCGCTACTGCCGACCGCCGGATGGCCGAAAATGACCGGGTGAGCAGAAGCGTTGACGGAGTGCGTGCGTGGACTTGGTAATGCCGGCGGAGCCGGCGTCGGTGCCGGTGCTGCGGCGGCGGGCGACGGATTTCGCCCGCGAGCAGGGGGCGGGGGAGGAGCTGGCGGCCGACGTGGCGCTGGTCGTCTCCGAGGCGGTGACCAACGCCGTCAAGTACGCCGGGGCGGGCGGCGACGCTGGCGTGGTCGAGCTCTCGGCCCGCAGCGGCGGCGACTGGCTGGAGCTGCGGGTTCGCGATCGCGGCAAGGGCTTCGGCAAAGGCTCGGTCGACGGCCTCGGGCTCGGCCTCTCGATCATCGCCCGCCTCTCGGCCGACCTGCGGATCGTGCAGGAAGGCGAGGGGACGGAGGTGCGGATGCGGTTTCCGCTGCCTTCTGGGTAGCCCTAGCGACGCTCGGGCATCTTGAAGAGGCCCTGGGAGCTGGAGACGTTGATTCCCTTCTCGCCAGAGTCGACCATGCGGGCGGCGCTGCGGGCAGCGATCTCTTGAACCTCCAGGCGGGCGCGTTCCTGCGCCTCGAGCGCTTCGTTCATGCCCTCTTGGTCGAGGACGAGCAGGGTCCGGGTGAGATGAAAGTTTTTGTCAGCGCCGATGACGCCGGCACGCCGTGAGGTAACGAAGTCGTCGACGCTCTTCTGCACGATTTCGCAGAGGATGTCCTCGGCCACAAGTGGGTCCAGCTCGTCCCACTCCTCGGTGTCGATCAGATGCCGCTCGGTGGCGCGGTAGAAGTGCTCCAAGGCACCGCGCACTGGTCGGGTGCTGACCAGCTCCGCGCATTCGAACTCCACCAGCTGTTTGGTGTGGTAGCTGACGTTCGAGAGCTCCTCGTCCAGCTCCCGCGCCATTTCGGCTGGGCTGGCGGTGCGCTCGGTGAGGTGACGGAGGATCGAGGCCCGCAACGGATGGCTCATTGCCTTGATCCGGCTTTCGGTGGCTTTGCGGCGCTGCGTTTTGGTCGACATAGCTTCTTCCTTATCGCGGGCTGATTACTGGCGAGGGATTGATCGTAACCGGTAATTGGACGACCTGTTCAACAATCCGCGCAATTTAGAGGAATAGGGTTCAATACTGGAATCTGCTCTACCAAAAATGCCAACGCCAGTCTTGCATTTGCTGATGCCGGGAGGGGGTGATTTCGGATGGATCTCCACGCCCAGCGAGTAGTGCCGGTTGAGTCGATTGCAAAGGGCAACTAATCGTCAGCCGCGAGGGCCGGCTCCTTTGGGGGCCGGCCCCATTTCAAAGACCCGGCGGGTGCCGGGCGACGAAGCCGGCGGTCGAGGCCGTGGAGAGGTGCCAGCGCGGTCCCGTCCCCTGTTCGTCACCGACCGTGTCGAAGCGCAGGCCGGCAATCTCGGCGAAAGTGTGGCCGGGGTTGGCGTAGACGGTGATCCACTTCCCCGGCCCGGGCGCGCCCCAGTGCATCAGGTCGCCGGAGGTGAGCGGGCGCGGGATCAGGCCGCCGCCGAAGAGGGCGAAGCTGACGGCGCCGGAACAGTCGTAGGAGTTGCTGTAGAAGGAGGCGTGGCCGCCGCCCCAGACGTAGGGGCGGCCGACGATCGTGTTGGCGGCGTCGATCGCGCCCACCACCGGCGCTGGCGCGTCGGTCGGCGCGAGGGCGACGCCGGTGAGGAGGATCGCGCTGGAGCCGCCGTCGCTGCGGCGATGGGCGAAGATCTGGTCCCGCCCGAGGGAGGAGTTATGGGGGACATGGGTCCCGTTGCTGCCGGCCGAGGCGGGCGGCAGCACGCTCGGGTCGGCGGCGATTTCCTCCGGGCTCGGCACCTTCGTTTTCTTCGCCACCGCTTGAGGTTCGGCAGGGGGGGCCTGTTCGATCCGCTGGCGGGCTTCCATCAGCGCCAAGCCGTCGCCGATCGTCGCCACCGCCTGGTTGCCGCCGCTGGCGCCGGCCAGCGCCACCACCACCTGCAGGACTGCCACCGAATGAAGCATCTTCGTTGCAAGACTACGCAGGCGTGAAACTGCTTCTGGTTCCGCTGGCGATCCTGGCCTTCGTGCTCTTCCTCCTCCTGCTCGGCGCGATCGGGCTCGCGATCGCCTTCGCGGTCCTCTACGTCTTCGGCCGGGCCTGGCGCCTGGTCGCCGGCGGCACCCGCCGCGATCGCTGATTTCCGGCTGCAGCGGCGTTTGCCGTTACTCGCAACGGGAAAAACTTCCTTAAGGGAAGAGGAAAACGCGCAAGCGAGGAGAGGTGTGGGAATGGCCCAGCAGACCAAATCCAGAGGCAGCGGGAAACGGTCGCAGTCGAAATCGAAAAGCTCGAAAAGCAACGGCAGTGGGCGGAACAAAAGCCCGACCCCGAAGAAGGAACGGGCGGCGAGAGAGCAGGGCGATGAGCGTCAGGCCGGGATTCGCAATCAGGGCGGTAAGAAGACCCGACCCGAGCAGATGTACGAAGACTATACGGTCATCGATCCGGTCGAAATCAGCGATACCGACGAGCCCGACGTCATCGTCGACGTCCCGGTCGTCAAGGTCGACGAGATCCACTTCGAGCTGGACGACCTCATGGCGCGGGTCTCTCTGCACGCGGAAGTACTCGACCTGGTGAAACTGAGCGTCGGCGTCCACGTCGAGCTGGGCAAGGTCGAACTCAACATCAAAGGCGTCGAAGCGCAGGCGCTGATGCGGGCGCGGCTCGACCACGTCACCGCGATCATCGACCGCGTGCTGACGACGCTCGATCGCAACCCGGACGTCTTGAACAACATCACCGAAGCGCTGCAGCCGGTCACCGAGGGAGCCGGCAAGGCCGTCGGCGAAGTCGGCGAAGGGGCGAACAAAGCAGTCGGCCAGATCGGCGAAGGGGCCGGGAGCGCCGTGGAAGACGTCGGCGAGGGTGCCGGCGGTGCCGTCAAAGACGTCGGCAAAGGCGCCAGCAGCGCCGTGGAAGACGTCGGCAAAGGCGCCGGCGGCGCGGTCAAAGACGTCGGTGGCGGCGCCGGTAAAGCGGTCGGCGAGGTCGGCGAAGGCGCCAACAAAGCCGTCGGGCAGGTCGGCGAAGGCGCCGGCCAGGCCGTCGGCGGGCTCGGCGAAGGGGCCGGGCAGGCGGTCGGAGGGCTCGGCCAAGGCGCCGGCGCGCTCGGCGGTCTCGCGGGCCTGGGCGGCGGCGGTGGCGGCAACGGCGGTGGCAACGGAGGCAATGGCGGCGGCAACGGGGGCGAAGGCGGCTCCGGTGGCGGTGGCATTGCCAAACAGATCGCCAAGCTCGTCGCCAAAGAGATCGGCGAAGCCGCGGCCGACGAGGCCAAAGACCTCGGCCTCGCCGCCACTCACAAAGCGATGGAGCTGGGCGAGCGCCGTCGCCAACGCCGGGCGGCGAAGCACAACGCCACCGCCGCGGCGCTGCGCAAGGCCGAGGAGCACGGGGTCGATATCGACGACGTCGAGGGCACCGGTGCCGAAGGCCGGGTCACCGTCCACGACGTCGAGAAGGCGGCTGCCGCGTGAGCGGCGGCCGTCGGCCCGACCTCGACTTCTCCACTTCGGTCAAAGCCGCGGAGGTGACGTTCGGCAAGGTCCCGAAGAAGCGCAAGGTCACCTACTACGGCGAGCCGGACCACAAAACCGACGCCAAGGTCGAGCGGGAGAACATTCCCGAGGAGCCGGAGGCGGGCGTCACCTACCGCGACGTCAAGGTCGACTGGAAGGTGGCGCAGTGGATCGTCCACCCGGCCGAAGGCGAGGACTTCGAGGCCGAGGACGTGGCCCGCGAAGTGGCGGAGCGGCGACGCCGTGAAGCTGAGGGAACGGGACCGGAGTGAGCTTGCGGCCGCGCGTCCCGTACGCGCGGCCGCAGCCATGTCCTCAGGGCCAGCCCGGCGCTAGCGCCTCGCGGTAAGCCCCTGTAGAACGACCTCTACCGGCGAGCGGTGCTTGCTGCCATTCCCATTCGCCGACTCTCGAGCGCGCTGGAGCTCGGTGGCGAGCTCGCCGACCTGCGCGCTGAAGTTCCCTACCTCTTTGGCTGCCTTGGCCATGTCTTTACCGCTGACCTTGATCTTCGGCGTGTTGACCTTGACTTTGGGCCTGCGGCTGATCGCCTTGCTGAGACCGCTCTTGCGACCTTTCTTCGAAGCGGCAAGAGCCATGCCGCCGGCGGCCCCGGCGATCGCTGCCCCGCCGGCGACGAGCGGCACTTTCGCTTTGCTCGCGACTTTGCCTACGGTCTGGCCGGCGCCGCCGACCGCGTTTTTGACCGCCTCGACATTCGAGTGTTTGCTCGACGAGCCGTTCGAGCTGCTCCTGGCGCTGGCGCCGTTGCTCGAGCTGCGCGGTTTGCTCGCTTTGCGTTTGCTCGATTTCGCTTTCGACTTCGCCGATTTGGGTTTCGGCGCCGATTTTGCTTTCGATTTCGAGGCCGGTTTCGCGGTTTTCGAAGCCGACGATTTGCTGGATTTCGGTTTCGATCTTGCTTTCGGTTTCGAACTCGATTTGGGTTTGGTCTGAGCCATTTTCCTCTCTCCTCAGGGGTGTCCCTATTGGCTCAAGTACCCAATCCAATGCCCGCAAATCAGCATGAATGCGGCCTTGCCGCGCTTTTGACCACCTCGAAGGCGCTGCCGGGGATCCGCTTCAGTTGGTTCAGGTCCTCGTCGTCCCAGCGGCGGTCGCTGCTGCCGGAGAAGAACCAGTTGGAGCCGTTGTCGGCGACGATCAGGCCGTAGCGCTTCATCGCCAGGGCGATCGTCCTCGCGGCGCCGCGGAAGCGGCCGAGGCCGAAGCCGGCCTTCAGCCGCAGTCGCAGGCCCATCGGCGGGGCGTTCGGGTCGGGGGTGTCGCCGGCGCAGTGGGAGGCGGGGTGGATCCAGGCGTCGCGGGTGCTCTCGAAGGTGACGCGGATCGCGTGGTCGAGGTGGCCGGCGGCGACTTCCTCGTAGCGGACGAGGCCGGGGAAGATCGGCAGCCCGGCGGCGTCGGCCGAGGTCCAGCCGTCGGGGCGGCGGGCGGCGGAGCGGAGGTCCCAGCTCGTCCCGGAGTCGGCGTTCCAGTGCGGGCGCGGCTTGGCGACGTAGAAGGCGCGGTAGAGCTCGTAGAGCCGACAGGCGGAGCGGTCGACGACGAGGACGTGGCGATCGCCGTCGCTGCGGTTGCCGCCCTCGACCGGCGCCTTCGCCGGGACCGGGAAGGGGCCGGGGTCGCTCTCCTCGCCGTAGGCCGTGTAGTGGATCGGCAACTTCGGCTGGCCGGCGCCGACGACCGAGTAGGGGAACCCGTAAGGGCGGGGGGAGCCGAAGTCGGGATGCAGATGGTCGCCGCCGTGGGCGTCGATGTAGGCGATGTAGGCGTTCGAGCGCGGGTCGCGAGGCGCCCTCGAGACGTCTTGGTTCCAGGCGGCCTCGGTCGGGAGGGACCGCGCGCGTGGCGAGAGCGACGCCGGCGGATCCGGGAAGACTTGGCACGAGCCGAGGCTCGGGTAGGGGCCGACGGCCGAGGCTCGTCCCGTCGGCAGCGCGATGACAACCAAGGCTGCGATCAGCCCAGCCATCACCAGCGACCGCATCCGGTTTTGTGCACAGCCCGCTGGGGCGAAAGTCGGATGCGACCGGCGCATGCGCCCACCGTACCCGGGGTAGCCTCGGGCAATGGACGTATGCCTGATGGTCGAGGGCCAGGAGGACGTGACCTGGGAGGACTGGCAGGCGCTGGCGGCGGCTTGCGAAGAGCACGGGGTGGGGACGATGTTCCGCTCCGACCACTACCTCTCGGTCGACGACCGGCGCGAGCGCGGCTCGCTCGACGCCTGGGGGACGATCACGGCGCTGGGCGCGACGACGGAGAAGCTGCGGCTGGGGACGATGGTCTCGCCGGCGACCTTCCGCCACCCGGCGGTGCTGGCGAAGGCGGCGGTGACCGCCGACCACGTCTCCGGCGGCCGAGTGGAAGTCGGGCTAGGGGCCGGCTGGTGGGAGCGCGAGCACGAGCTCTACGGGTTCGACCTGCCGGAGATCGGGCCGCGGATGGAGGCGCTCGAAGAGCAGATGCAGATCGTCCGTGGCCACTGGGGCGAGGGGCCGTTCGACTTCGACGGCAAGCACTACTCGGCGCGGGAGCTCGACGCCCGGCCGAAGCCGGTGCAGCGGACGCTGCCGCTGATCCTCGGCGCCAAAGGCGGGCCGCGCAGCCTGCGGATCGGCGCCCGCTGGGCCGACGAGTACAACACGGTGATGGCGACGGCGGAGGAGGTCGCCGACATCCGCAAGCGTCTCGACGAGGCCTGCGAGAAAGAGGGGCGCGATCCGGCAACGCTGCCGCTCTCGATGATGACCGGCTGGCTCGTCGGTGCCGACCGCGAGGACCTGCTCGACCGCGCCTCCCGCCTCTCGCAGTGGAAAGGCGAGGGCGGCGACGGCGAGACGTTCATCGCCGGGCTGCGCGAGAGCACGATCCTCGGCACGGTCGAGGAGGCGGTCGAGCAGCTGCAGGAGCTGGAGGCCGCGGGCCTGACCCGGATCATGGGGCAGCACCTGCTCCACCGCGACCTCGAGGCGGTCGCGTTGATGGGGCGCGAGGTCGCGCCGCGCGTTCGCGCTTAGTCGGTCTCGACGGTGCCGTAGATCGCCCGCAGCCAGATCTCGATCAGGACGTCGAGGATGCGGTCCTGATCGTGGGAGGGGGACTCCCCGAGCAGCGTCGCGTTCTGCGCCCGCTCGTTCATCTGCACGAGGGCGAGCGCCATCTCGCGGGCTGGGGGACCGGGCGGGGCGGCGCCGCGGCTGCGCTCGAACTCGATCATCGCGGTGACGTTTGCGGTCCAGTCCTCCATCACCTGCTCCCAGAGCTCTGAGGCTTCCGGGTGGTTGATCGAGCGCAGGTCGGCGCCGGCTCGGACGATGCCGGGCCGGGCGCGGAAGGCGGCGTAGAGGTCCTCCAGGCCCTGACGGAGCCCCGCCCGCGGTCCGGACTCGGCGAGGGCCGTGACCACCTCCTCGCTGCTCACCGTCGCTTCGGCGACCAGCCTTTCGACGATCGTCATCACGACCGCTTCTTTGGAGGGGAAGTAGAAGTAGAAGGTGGGGCGGGAGATGCCGGCGCCCTTGGCGAGGTCATCGACCGAGATCTCGTTCAGGCTTTTCTCTTCCAGCAGCCCTTCGGCCGTCTCCAGGATCGCCCGCTCGCGCTCGTCGCCGCTGACGCGGGCGCCGCGCCGCCCGCGCGCTTTGGGAGCCGGATCGGCTTTGGTGGTCGCCTCCATCGCGCTTCACCTTACAGCGCGTCGACAGATTCGACAAGTTGTTGACGCTCTCGACACAGTGTTGATAAAGTTCGGCTCGTGAGCAAGCGCGTGATCATCACCGGCGCCGCCAGCGGCATCGGCGAGGCAACTGCGAAGGCGCTGCGCGAGCGCGGGGCGCAGGTCGTCGGGCTCGACCTCAAGGGCGAGGACGACCTGATCGCCTGCGACGTGCGGGACCAGGAATCGGTCGACAAGGCCATCGCCGCCGCGGTCGAGCGCCTCGGCGGCGGGCTCGACGCCCTCGTCAACTGCGCCGGCATCGGCCTGCCGCAGAGCGCGACCGAAAAACCCGGCCCCGACGCCCTCGGCGTCCTCGACGTCAACCTGCTCGGCACCTGGCGGGTCACCGCCGCGGCGCTGCCGTCGCTGCGCACCTCCCAGGGGCGCGTCGTCAACATCTCTTCCGGCCTCGCCCACATCGCCGTCCCCTTCGCCACCGCCTACGGCGCCAGCAAGCGCGCCGTCGTCGGCTACTCCGAGCAGCTGCGGGCCGAGCTCGGCGACGAGGTCACCGTCACCACCGTCTATCCCGGCTACATCCGCACCCCGATCCACGACGCCAGCCAGAGCGCCGGCATCGGGCTCGAGGGGATGGTGCCGCCGGAGCCGCTCGGCGCCGCGGTCGCGACGATCGTCCGCGCCATCTACGGCAAGCCGGCCCGCGACCTCGCGACGACCAAGCGCGGCGCCCGCGCCTACGCCGCCCTGCGCTTCGTCCCCAAAGGCCTGGTCGAGCGGGCGATCCGCCGCCAGATGCGCAGCGGCGCCAAGCGCGGCCTCTTCAAGTCCACCCCGATGACGAGCGACCTCCTCGCTCGTCTGGAACGCTAGGCAGGAGATCCCTTATGTCCACTGAGCGAGAGCACGTCAACGTCCTCATCGTCGGCGCCGGCCTTGCCGGCATCGGCGCCGCCGTCCACCTGCAGCAGAACTGCCCCGGCAAGAGCTACGCGATCCTCGAGGCGCGGGAGACGATCGGCGGCACCTGGGACCTCTTCCGCTATCCCGGCATCCGCTCCGACTCCGACATGTTCACCCTCGGCTACTCGTTCAAGCCGTGGCTGGGTGAAAAGTCGATCGCCGACGGCGGGTCGATCCTCGAATACATCAAGGAGACGGCGCAGGAGTACGGGGTGGAGGAGAAGATCCGCTTCGGTCACAAGGTCCTCGCCGCCGATTGGTCGAGCGCCGACGCGCGCTGGACGATCCGCGCCGAGCGCGACGGCGAGCCGGTCGAGCTGACCTGTGACTGGCTCTACGGCTGCACCGGCTACTACCGCTACGACGAGGGCTTCCTGCCGAAATTCGAGGGGACCGAGCGCTTCGAGGGGCAGATCATCCACCCCCAGCACTGGCCCGAGGACCTCGACTACGAGGGCAAGCGCGTGGTCGTAATCGGCAGCGGGGCGACGGCGATGACGCTGGTGCCGGCGCTGGCCGAGCGGGCGGCGCAGGTGACGATGCTGCAGCGGTCGCCCACCTACGTCATTTCGCGGCCGGCCGTCGACCCGCTCGCGCAGCGGCTGCGGCGCCTGCTGCCGGAGAAGCTCGCCTACGCGGCGGTGCGCTGGAAGAACGTCCTCGTCCTGCACGGCAGCTACACGCTCTTTCGCCGCTGGCCGAACTTCTCCAAGCGCCTCCTCCGCAAACGGCTCGAACCGCTGCTGCCGGCCGGCTACGACATCGACACCCACTTCAAGCCCCGGTACAACCCCTGGGACGAGCGCCTCTGCGCCGTGCCGGACGCCGACCTCTTCAAGGCGCTCCGCAAGGGCAAAGCCGAGATCGTCACCGACCGGATCGAGACCTTCACCGAGAAGGGGCTCCGGCTTCAGTCGGGCAAGGAGCTGGAGGCCGACATCATCGTCACCGCCACCGGTCTCAACATGCTCGTCCTCGGCGGGATGCAGATCCTCATCGACGGCAAGGAGAAGCAGATGTCGGAGACCGTCGGCTACAAGGGGATGATGTTCAGCGGCATCCCCAACATGTGCCTGGCGCTCGGCTACACCAATGCCTCCTTCACCCTCAAGACCGACCTCGTCGCCGCCTACATCTGCCGCCTCCTCAAGCACATGGACGCGCACGGCTACCGCGTCGCCACCCCCAAGGCCCCCGACCCCTCGGTCGAGATCGAACCCATCATCGACCTCAAATCCGGCTACGTCCTCCGCGCCCTCGACCAGCTCCCCAAACAGGCCGCCGCCCACCCCTGGCGCCTGCACCAGAACTACGCCCAGGACATCCGCCTCCTGAAGAAGGGCCCGCTCGACGACGAGATCGAGTTCTCGCGGGGCGGGGCCGAGGTCAAGCCGGCCGAGAAGCCCGACGGGCTAGCCCTCGCCTGAGGCGCCCAAGCCCGAACCCCCGCCCAGCCCGGTAAATTGAGACCGGCGCGGTGGCAGTAGCTCAGTTGGTAGAGCTCCGGCTTGTGGTGCCGGCGGTCGCGGGTTCGAATCCCGTCTGCCACCCCTCTCTAAGCTCTAAGTTGAATTGCTCCGATTTGTTGCGGACGCTGTGCTACGTTGTCAACAAGTGTCTGAGACTGCCAACATATCGGTGCGCATGAACCGGGAGACGGCCGCGCGGATTCGTGCTCGGGCCGAGGCGCGAGGGGAGCGGCTCTCTGATGCTTTGCGCCGCTATGCCGAGGAGGGGGATCGGGCCGAGTCCCACCCCGGGATCGTCTTTCGGTCCGGGCCTTCGGGACGACGGGCCGGCCTTGCTGGGGGGCCTGACGTGTGGGAGATCTGTTGGGCGGCGCGGCAGCTGGGCGGGGGGAAGGAGGTCGCCGAGCGGCTTGCCGATGACCTTTCGCTCACTCCCGACCGGGTTGCGGTCGCGCTTCGTTACGAGGCCGAGTTTCCGGAGGAGATTGGGGCCAGGATCGCGCTGCACGAGCGCGAAACCGCCCACTACGAGTCGGTTGCCGGCGACTGAGCAACCGCTGGTCCTGCTCCCCGCGTGAAGCTGCTGCTGGACGAGATGTATCCAGCCCACTTGGCGGGGGCCCTGCGCGAGCGCGGCGTTGATGCCGAGGGGGTCGATGAGCGCAGCCCTTTGCGTGGTCTCGCCGACGAAGAGCTGTTGGTGATTGCTGCTCGCGAGGGCCGGGCGCTCGTCAGCGAGAACGTAGCCGACTTCATGCGCCTCTACGGTGAGTGGGGGGCTTCGGGCCGCGGCCACGCCGGAATCGTGATTGCGCTCTCGTCGCGCTTCTCGCGGACGCCTGCGGGCTATGAGGTCTTTGTGGACTCACTGGGTTCGCTTTGCGAGCGCCGCCCAGAGCCCGAGGCGCTCTTCGATGCGGTCCACTTTCTGTCCCGCTCCTGACAAGCGGAATACGCTGAGCCCGTGCCGACCAGCCTGCCGGGGATAAGCGCCGAGCGGCCTGCCTCTCCTTGGGGGTGGGTGGCGACGCTGGGGGTGGTCGCCGGGCTGACGTTGCTGATCTATCCGCTGAAGTCGGTGGCGCCGGTGGTGTCGCTGGGGGTCGTCTACATCCCGGGGGTGCTGCTGGTCTCGAGTTGGTGGGGGTGGCGGCTGGGGTTGGTGGCGGCGGTGGGGAGTGCGCTGGCTTTCAACTGGTTCCATCTGCCGCCGACGGGTCAATTTGGGATCGAGGCGGACAAGGACGCGGTGGCTCTGGTGGTGTTCGTGATCGTCGCTTTGGCGAGCAGCTCGCTGGCCGAGGTCGCGAGGTCCCGCGCCGGGGAGGCGGAGCGGCGGCGGGGGGAGACGGAGCAGGTGCTGGCGCGGTTGCGGGAGCTGACGGCGGAGCGGGACCGGATGGAAGCGGAGGCGATCGAGGCGGGGGCCTTGCGGCGCAGCGACGAGCTGAAGACGGCGCTGCTGCGGTCGGTCTCCCATGACCTGCGGACGCCGCTGACTTCGATCATCGCGGCGGGGACGGCGCTCGACTCGCCGACTCTGACCGAGGGGGAGCGGCACGAGCTGAGCGGGGCGGTGGTCGAGGAAGGGGAGCGGCTCTCGCGCCTGGTTGAGAACCTGCTCGACGTCTCGCGGCTGGAGTCCGGCTCGGCGCCGCCGCGGCTGGAGCCGGTCGACCTGGCGGGGATCCTGGAAGCGGCGCGGGAGTCGCTCGGGGGTGATGCCTCGGTTGTCGAGCTTGGGATCGACGCTGTGCTGCCGGCGCTGACTGCCGACCCGGTCCAGCTCGAACGCGCCTTCGCCAACCTCCTCGCCAACGCGGTTCGTCATGGCGAGGGCCAGCCGGTGCTGGTGCGCTCGCGCGAGGTCGGCGGCCGCCTCGTCGTCCGGATCGTCGACCGCGGCCCGGGGATCCCGGAGCCGGAGCGGGAGCGGATCTTCGAACCCTTCTACCGCCGCGAGGGCGGCGGCGGCTCCGGCCTCGGGCTCTCGATCGCACGGGGCTTCGTCGAGGCCAACGGCGGCGAGATCTCGGTCGAGAGCGTGCCCGGCCAGGGCAGCACCTTCGTCGTCTCCTTCCCGCTCGGGGAGCAGGGGTGAACGACCAGCGCCGGATCCTCGTCTGCGACGACGAGCCGCAGATTGTGCGGGCGCTGCGGGTGATCCTCCGCGACGCCGGCTTCGAGGCGGTGCCCGCCGCCAGCGGCGAGGAGGCGCTCGACCTGGTCGCGGTGCGCCCGCCCGAGGCCGCAGTCGTCGACCTGATGCTGCCCGACCTCGACGGGGTGGAGGTGACGCGGCGGATCCGCGAGTGGAGCGAGATGCCGATCATCGTCCTCTCGGCGATCGGCGACGAGGACAAGAAGGTGGAGGCGCTGGCGGCCGGCGCCGACGACTACGTGACCAAGCCGTTCGGCCCGCGGGAGCTGGTGGCGCGGCTGGAGGCGGCGCTGCGCCGCGCCTGGCCGGAGGCCGGCGAGCCGGCGATCGAGGTCGAGGGGCTCGAGGTCGACCTCGCCGCCCGCCGGGTGCGCCGCGACGGCGAGGACGTCCACCTGACGCCGACCGAGTTCGAGCTCCTCCGCGTCCTCGTCCGCAACCGCGGCCGCCTGATGACCCACCGGGCGCTGCTGGTCGAGGTCTGGGGGGTCGAGTACGAAGACGACCTGCAGGTGCTGCGCGCCCACGTCGCCAACCTGCGCCGCAAGATCGAGCCACCCGACGGCCCGCACTTCATACGCACGGATCCGGGGGTCGGATACAGGTTCGCCGCATAGCTCGAGGCGCCTTCACGAAATCTGTATACGGAGAAGCCTTCTCTTCACGCGCGCTTGACGGGCCCGGGCGCATGATCGATTTGTGTCCGTCTCGACCGTCAAAGAGCGCCCCGGTCCGCCCGCCCTGCTCGGCGGGGACGCCGCTCGCCGCGCCCCTCGACGCAGCAAAGCCCAGGCGGCGCTCGCGCTCGGCGCCCTCGGCGTCGTCTTCGGCGATATCGGCACCAGCCCGCTCTACGCGGTCGGCGCGGTCTTCAACCCCGCCGATCCCCACCCGGTGGCGGAGACGCGGGCGAGCGTCTACGGCGTCATCTCGCTGATCTTCTGGGCGGTGACGATCGTCGTCACGCTGAAGTACGTGCTGCTGGTGATGCGCGCCGACAACGAAGGCGAGGGCGGGATCATGGCCTTGATCACGCTGATCCAGCGTGGCGGCATCCCGGGTGGGCGGCGAACGAAGGCCGTCCTCGCGGCGCTCGGCATCTTCGGCGCCTCGCTCTTCTTCGGCGACAGCATGATCACCCCCGCGATCTCCGTCCTCTCCGCGGTCGAAGGGCTGAAGATCGTCGAGCCCTCGCTGGCGAGCCTGGTCGTGCCGCTGACGGCGGCGATCGTCGTCGTCCTCTTCGCCTCCCAGCGCTACGGCACGGCGACGGTCGGCCGTTACTTCGGCCCGGTGATGGTCGTCTGGTTCCTCGTCCTCGCCGCCTGCGGGCTCTCAGGGATCGTCGCCCACCCGCAGATCCTCGCCGCACTCTCGCCCACCTATGCGCTTGAGTTCCTGGTCGGCCACTTCGGCACCGCCTTCTTCGCCCTCGCCGCGGTGGTGCTGGTGATCACCGGCTCGGAGGCCGTCTACGCCGACCTCGGTCACTTCGGCCGCCTGCCGATCACCGCCGCCTGGCTCTCGCTGGTCTTCCCGGCGCTGATCCTCAACTACATGGGCCAGGGTGCGCTCCTGCTCGACCATCCCGGCGCCAACTCCACCGGCACCTTCTTCCTCCTGGTCCCGGAATGGGGACGGGTGCCGATGATCTTCCTCGCGACCGTCGCCACCGTGATCGCCTCGCAAGCGGTGATCACCGGTGCCTACTCGGTTGCCCATCAGGCGGTCCAGCTCGGCTACCTGCCGCGCCTGCGGGTCGTCTACACCTCGGCAAAGACGATGGGGCAGATCTACATGCCCTGGATCAACTGGCTGCTGATGGCCGCGGTTCTGGCGCTGGTCTTCGCCTTCCGCACTTCGGGCGCGCTCGCCTTCGCCTACGGGATGGCGGTCACCGGGACGATCACGATCACCACCCTGCTCTTCTTCTACATCGTCCGCCACCAGTGGGGAAAGCCGCTCTGGCTGGTGGTCGCCGGCGCCGGTGCCTTCCTCACCGTCGACCTGCTCTTCCTCGCGGCGAACCTGACCAAGCTCGTCCACGGTGCCTGGTTCCCGCTCCTCGTCGGCCTGGCGATGTTCACGCTGCTGACCAGTTGGCAGCGGGGGAGGCAGCTGGTATCCGAGCGGCGCGAGCGCCAAGAAGGCTGCCTGCGGACCTTCGTCGAGGAGCTCCACCGCCGCCGGCTGCCGCTGCGCCGCTGTCCCGGCACGGCCGTCTTCCTCAATCGCAACAAGGCGACGACGCCGCTGGCGATGCGCGCCAACGTCGAGCACAACCAGATCCTCCACCAGCACGCGGTCATCCTCTCGATCGAGACGCTGCCGGTTCCGAGCGTCGCCGGCGCCCAGCGCTTCGAGTTCGACGACCTCGGGTACCGCGACGACGGCATCAGCCACCTCACCGCTCGATTCGGCTACATGGAGCAGCCCGACGTTCCCGCTGCGCTGCGCGAGGCCAGCGACGTCCTGGCATTGCCGGTCGACGTCGAGGACGCCTCCTACTTCCTCTCGACCATTGAGCTGCGCCCCGGCGAGGCGCCGGGAATGGCGCGATGGCGCAAGCGCCTGTTCCTCGCCAGCTCCCACGTCAGCGCCGACGCCGCCGACTACTTCGCCCTCCCGCGCGAGCGCACGGTGATCATGGGATCTCTGATCGAGGTCTGAAAAGGGGGTCTCGAATCGGGATGTTTGGAAAGTCTGTGTTGCGTGGTACTAGTACCCAATCTTGGGTAGAGGCGGAGAAGTCGACTGCCGGCGGAGCCGGCGCCGGGCGCCGAGCGGGGTGGCGCTCGGTTGCGCCTTGCTGGCGCTGCTGCTCGCCCCGGGATCTGCCGCGGCGGCGATCGACGCGCATGGGAGCGTCGAACAGGTCTATGCGACCGGTCTCGCCCCGGGCGCCCAGGTGTCGCTCTACGACAGCGGCGGCGTCGCCGTCGCGACGCGGGAAGCGAACCAGCTCGGCGGGACCCTCTTCCGCAACGTCGCCCCAGGCTCCGGTTACACCGTCGGCCTGACGGCCAACGGCCCGGAATCGCCTCCGCTCCAGGTCTTGACGACGCAATCCGCTCCGCCCAGCACCGGCATCTACAGCCAATCGATCCCCTCGAGCGGGTACGGCTACCTGACCACCCGCGACGGGACCAAGCTGGCGATCGACGTCCACCCGCCGCAGGACGTCACCCACGCGCTACCCGGGGTCGAACTGCCGCCGCTGCCGAGCGGGCCGACGCCGACCCTGATCGAGTACGCGGGCTACGGGTACGCCGATCCGGCCGGGCCGCAGAGCGGGATCTCGATCCTCGCCAACCTGATGGGGTTCACGGTGGTCGACGTCAACATGCGCGGCACCGGCTGCTCGGGCGGCGCCTTCGACTTCTTCGAGCCGCTGCAGAGCCTCGACGGGTACGACGTGGTCGAGACGATCGCCAACCAGCCCTGGGCCCTGCACAACAAGGTCGGGATGATGGGGATCTCCTACGGCGGCATCAGCCAGCTCTTCACCGCCGCCACCCAGCCGCCGGACCTGGCCGCGATCTCGCCGCTGTCGGTGATCGACAACACCCAGACGACGCTGTATCCGGGCGGCATCCTCAACACCGGGTTCGCGCTGGAATGGGCAAAAGAGCGGGTCCACGACGCCGAAGCCGCCGGCCCGAGCTCGGGCCAGGAATGGGCCTACAAGCGCGTCCAGGAAGGCGACAAGACCTGCGCCGCCAACCAGGCCCTGCACCCCGAGGCGGTGGACCTGCTGAAAAAGGTCGAAGAAAACGACCACTACAACCCCGCGGTCGCCGACCCGCTCTCACCAGTCACCTTCGTCCACAAGATCGGCGTGCCGACGTTCATGGCCTGCCAGTGGACCGACGAGCAGACCGGCGGCCACTGCGCGACCCTGGCCGAGCACATGACCGGCACGCGCCAGAAGTGGTTCACCTTCACCAACGGCACCCACGTCGACTCGCTCGACCCGCAGACCTTCAACCGCTGGTTCGACTTCCTCGAGCTCTACGTGGCGAAGCGGCCGCCGATCCTCGCCTCGGCGGCGGTCAACGGTGCGGCGCCGCTTATCTACCAGGAGGCGATGGGGATTCCCGGGATCACGCTGCCGCCCGACCCGATCCAGGCACAGCCGACCTACAGCCTGGCGAAGGCCGCCTTCGAAAGCCAGAAGCCGGTTCGGGTCCTCTTCGACAGCGGTGCCGGCGGGCTCTCGCCGGGCCAGCCCTACCCGGGCTTCGAGAAGTCCTTCTCCGAATTCCCCGTGCCCGGCACCGAAGCCAAGCCCTGGTATCTCTCCCAGGGCGGCGCCCTCAGCGGCAGTCCTCCCGCCGCGGGGGCCGACGAATTCACCTGGGACGCCGGTGCCCTGCCGAAGACCGACTTCAGCGGGGACACCGCTTCCGGTGAAGGCGGCCTCTGGACGGCGCTGCCGCAGTACCACTGGGAACAGAGCCTGCCGGGGAGCGCGGTCTCCTACCTGACCGCGCCGCTGGGCTCGAACACGACCGTGATCGGGGCCGGGGCGGTGAACGTCTGGGTCCGCTCCTCGACCCCCAACGTCGATCTGCAGGCGACGATCAGCGAGGTTCGGCCCGACGGCAAGGAGACCTTCGTCCAGAACGGCTGGTTGCGGGCCAACGAGCGCAAGCTCGACGCCGAAAAGAGCACCGCGCTGGAGCCGGTGCTGAGCCTGCGCGAAGCCGACGTCTCGCCGATGCCCGCCGACCAGTTCGTGCCGGTGACGATTCCCCTCTACTACGAGGGCCACGCCTACCGAGCCGGCTCGCGGATCCGTGTGACGATCGCCGCCCCCAACGGCACCCAGCCGATCTGGGCCTTCGACCACACCGAACCCGAAGGCACCGCGCAGGTCGCAATCGCCTACGGCGGAGACACCCCGTCGAACCTCCTGCTGCCCGTCGTCCCCTGGGTCGGGGTGCCGACCGGCCTGCCGCCCTGTCCGGGCCTGCGGGGCGAGCCGTGCCGGGGGTACGAAGCGCTGGCGAACCAGCCTGCAACGCCCTGAGCGATACGGGCTAGGGTGGCCGTTGTGGAGACGGTCGTCGACTGCGCCAGGAGCCTGACCCGATGAGGATGCGCGCCGCGGTCTTGGAGGACTTCGGCGAGCCGCTGGCGGTGCAGGAGGTCGAGCTGGCCGAGCCGCGTGCGGGCGAGGTGCTGGTTCGCCTACACGCCTGCGGCGTCTGCCACACCGACCTCTACACCGCCTCCGGCGCCGACCCCTCCGGCTATGCGCCGACCGTGCTCGGGCACGAGGGCGCAGGGGTGGTCGAGGCGATCGGGCCGGAGGTTGGCTCGCTGGCCCCGGGCGACCACGTCGTCACCCTCTTCTCGCCGCAGTGCCGCGAGTGCATCCACTGCCTGGACGAGCGCACCAACCTCTGCCTGGCGATCCGCGAGGAGCAGAACAAGGGACACCTGCCCGATGGGACGACGCGGATCTCCCGCGACGGGGAGGAGATCCGCAGCTTCATGGGCTGCTCGACCTTCGCCGAGTACACGGTGATGCCGGAGATCGCGCTGGCGAAGGTGAGCCCGGACGCGCCCTTCGAGCACGCCTGCCTCTTCGCCTGTGGGCTCTCGACCGGGCTCGGCGCCGCGATCAACACCGCCGCGGTGCGGTCCGGCAGCACCTGCGCCGTCTTCGGCGCCGGCATGGTCGGCCTCGGCGCCGTCGCCGGCTGCCGCCTGCAGGGAGCCGAGCGGATCATCTGCGTCGACCTCTCGCCGCAGCGGCTGGAGCTGGCCCGTGGCCAGGGCGCGACCGACCTGCTCGAGGGCGGGGAGGGAGCGGTCGAGCGGATCCTCGAGATGACCGCCGGCTTCGGCGCCGACTACACCTTCGAGGCGACCGGCAACGTCGCCGTGATGCGCCAGGCGGTGGAAGCGGCGCGGATGGGCTGGGGGCTCTGCACGGTCGCCGGCGTCGCCGGCAAGGGGGAGACGCTTGACGTAGTCCCGCGCCTGCTGATCACCGGCCGCCGCCTCGCCGGCTCCTCCTTCGGCGGCGTCAAGGGCCGCGACCAGGTCCCGGTCCTCGTCGACCGCTACTTGGCCGGGGAGATCGACCTCGACCCGTTCGTCTCCCACCGGATCGTCCTCGACGAGGTCAACCGCGGTTTTGAGCTGATGGAGGCCCAGGACGGGATCCGCAGCGTGATCGAGCTCGTCTAGCACCCCGATCACGCCGGAGGTCGAGGCGGCTCGGATCGAGTTCAAGAACCTCGCGGCGAGGCGGTCGCGGGACTGCGAACGAACGGCCGTCTAAGGGCAGGTGGGAATCGGCGGACTGAGTGCGCCGTGCTCGGGGGTGTCGACGAAGTAGTCGTTGATCCAGCCGCCGTCAGTGAGCTTGTCCCACACCCGGCTGGTTCCCCCGAACTGACTGGTGAGCGTCTGTCCGTACGCCTGGCAGACGATGTCGACCTCGTCACCGTCCTGTTTTTCTCCCAGCGGGAGGTAGCCGACGAATCCCGCCCCTGACCAGACGGGCAGGCCGCATTCCCCTTCCTGGCAGGTGCCGATCACGTAGTAGGGGAAGTAGGTCTGGCCACCGCTGGTGCGTGCATTAGCGATGGCGACCTTGAGTTCCGAGCGGGCGCCGGTTGGTTTGCCTTCGCGGTTGACGACGACCGCGCGAACCGCCACCGTCGCCCCGCCCGTGCCGCCCTGGTTGGGCGTCTGAGTGGTGTCCCAGGTGGATGAGAATCCATCCGCAGGGGTCGTGTCTTCACCCAGGGTTTGCCACTCACCGCTGTTCGTGTCTGCCGGGTTCGCGTACGAGTAGGCGGCAAACCGCACCGCCGGGGCATTCGATTCAGCCGCGACCGTGGCGATGCCGTTCACCCGCGTTCCGTCGACAGGGCTGGTCAGGTTCACGTACAGGGACGGGTCCGGGTTGCCTTTGCGGTAGATGAACTGGAGGCCGCGGGGGCTGATCGTCCTCGTGATGTGACCGCCGTCGGCGTTCTTGGCCGCTTCTGAGATCCGGATCCTGCCATCGAGCACCGCGACGACCATCGCCACGTTGCCGAACGGCCCGGCGCCGTACTGGTGGGGCTGGAATACGGCAACCGATCCCAGCAGAGGCTTCGTCCCCACCGGGAAGCCCTGTGCGGCGGCGCTCTTTGCCCAGTTCATCGCGTCGCCCGAGCGTTCGGGGAAGAAAGGAAGGTCGGGTCGCTGCTTCGCCACCCACCAGGTGCACTGGCCAAACGGATAGAGCGATGCGCCACCGCCGCCGTTGCCTTCGTCAGCCCGGGGCTGGTCGACCGATTGGGCGTGCATGGGTGGGATCCAGAGGCCGGGCGACTTCTTTCCGATCCCGCCGTCGGCGAAGAAATTGATGTGACCCCTGTGGGGGTTGCGACCCCCCGTGCAGGAGACGCTGAACCTCCACAGCCCGCGCCCTACGTTGCCTGGCACCGACCAGCTCCAGACGGCGCCGCCGTTGCTACTCGTGGTGATCGCCTTGCCAGCTTGGGAGCGCCTGCCCTTCGCTATCCGCGGCACACAGCGCTCCCGGGGGAAGCCGCCGAGGCTGACCCTGATGGCGACCGTGTTGGCCTTGGTCACATTCGACTTGAGCCGGATTCCGGACCCGTTCGCGTGTGCCGCCGAGGGCAGCGCACAGCAGAGCGCCAGAAGGCACAGCATCGCTCTCGGCGTCCGGCTAGCCACCGGCGCACCTCGGCAGCTTCGGCGCGAAGGTCGCATTCCGGGTGCCCGAGACGAAGAGGTCGCTGACGTAGACGTGACCGGATAGACGGTCCCAGACATCGGAGTGGCGACCGTTGGGGGCTTTGGTCATTTCGCCCTGCGTCTGGCAGACGATGTCGATCGCGGTTTCCTCCTCGAGCTCCCCCTCATTTTCGGAACCGCAGGGGGCCGGCGTCCTGCACTCGTTGACGTAGCAGGAGCCATTGACGCAGGTACCCGAGACCCGATAGCGACCGGAAGCGGCCGCGGTCACCGTCGTCACGGTCGTCCCGTCTCCGAACACCGCGGCGCCGACGACGGTGCCAAGAGCCGCGACGAGGACCAGGCCGAAGCCGACGAGGAGGGATTTCGGCCGTTCCCAGATCCAGATGGTCGCCGTCGGCCAGCGCCACTCCTTCTCGCGGAGCCCGTCTCTGAGAACCGGGAGGACGATCGCGAGCACGACGATCGCGAAGCAGCTCAATGCAAGATCGCGGAGGATGGTCTTGCTGCTGACGAAGGCCAAGATGCAGAGGACGACGCCGCCGAGGGAAGCGAGCAGCAGGGAGGAACTCCCTCCTTCGTGTTTGTACTCGCCGATCGAGAACGCGATTAGCCCGCTGTAGATCGTCACGGTTGCCGCCAGTGCGGCGATCTCCGAAGCTTGCATCGTTGCGAGGGGTGGGTTCACGCGCGGAAGCTTTACGCAATTACGCAGATTGAGTCTTGACGGTGCGGGGAGATCAACAAACTGAACTGTTTCTTATCAAACCGTGTATAAACACCGCCCGATCCGGGGCACCGACGAACGAGGTGGGGGAATTGAGCAGAGCATTCGCTTTCCGCAGTGAGCGCGCCGTGCCCATGCTGGCGCTGATCATCGCGTTGCTCGCCGTTGCCATTCCGGCAGTGGCGGTCGCGGGGCAGGGTCACGATCGCCGAGGTCACCACAAGAGGCACCACCGGCCTCACCGTCAGGCTGTTGCAGGGCCACTGCGCGACGCGAACGTCAAGAAGGTCAACGCGCCGGCGGTTCACGGCAAGGGCGGCGGAGTCGACCCGGGGGATGACTATCCAGCGCGATGGAAAGGCCCGGCCCAAGACTCGATCATCGACCAGTGGGGCATGTACAACCGCGAGTGCACCTCGTTCGTTGCCTGGGCGCTGCACTCTCGCAACGGATTTCAGATGCCGTTCCATTTCAACGCGAACCGCTGGGGCCCCGCTGCGGCGAACCGCGGCTTCACCGTCAACTCCAATCCCTCCGTGGGCTCGGTTGCATGGTCTAACGGCGGGGTCTTCGGGCATGTCGCCTATGTCGTCGCCGTCAACGGCGGCAATGTGACCGTCGAGGAGTACAACTTCATCGTCCGGGGGGCCTACGACAAACGTGTCGTCAGCGCCAGCGCCTTCACGGGGTTCATCCACTTCAAGGACCTGCCGCCGGAACCGACCCCGCCGCCATCCCCTTCGACTACCTCTCCGACCTCCCCGACGACCGTTCCACCGGCCAATCCGGCGCCGTCCACTACCTATGCGGAGACGACGGGGGGAGTTGCCCATACGTGGACCAACTACATCAACGCGGGCGGAACCCAGGGACCGTCGATCCCTTCGAACGCGACGGTCGCGATCTCCTGCGCGCTGACCGGATTCCGGGTCGAAGACGGCAACACGTGGTGGTACCGGATCGCCTCGAGTCCCTGGAACGACGCCTTCTACGTCTCGGCCGACGCGTTCTACAACAACGGCCAGACCTCGGGCAGCTTGATCGGCACGCCTTTCGTCGACCCGGCCGTGCGCACCTGCTGACCAGCCCCGGCGGCGGGAGGACACTTCGGTGAGGAAGGGCAGAAGGTCCGGATGGCGGTTGCCGTTGACGCTCGCAGCCGTGCTGACCACTCTTCTCTCGACCAGCGCGGTCGCCGCCGCACCTCGCTCCTCGCAGGAGGGGGGCACCGGCCGGCCGCATCCTCAGGCGCTGTCGGGATCGGCCGAGAAAGCCGGAATCCGGATCGTGCCGGCGCCGGTCGTCGGTGGCAAGGGCGGGGGAGTCGGTCCCGGCAACGATTATCCGCCGCGCTGGCGGAACCGTCCCCAGGATTCGGTGCTGGACCCGTGGCGAGAGTACAACCGCGAGTGCACCTCGTTCGTTGCCTGGGCGTTGCACTCGCGCAACGGATTCGAGATGCCGTTTCACAGGAACGCGAATCGCTGGGGTCGTTCGGCCGCCCGGCTGGGATATCTGGTGAACGACAAGCCCGGGCTCGGTTCGGTCGCCTGGTCGAATACCGGGATCTGGGGCCACGTCGCCTACGTCGTCGCCGTTCATGGGGGCAACGTGACCGTGGAGGAGTACAACTTTGCGAAGCGGGGCGGATACGACAAGCGGGTCGTAAGCGCAAGCTCCTTTGCCGGCTTCATCCACTTCAAGGACCTGCCGGGCGACCAGACGGTGGTCGGCCTTCCCCCGAGTGTCGGCGACGTTCCGGATGAAACCGTCACCGAGGTTGCCGGCGGTCCCGCCAATTCATGGTCCGACTACTTGACCGCACAAGGAGAACCCGGACCGGGAGTTCCGGCCTATGTGCCGATTCAGGTGTCCTGCGCCGTGGTCGGGTTCAGGGTCGAAGACGGCAACACGTGGTGGTACCGGATCGCCTCGAGTCCCTGGAACGACGCCTTTTACGCCACGGCCGACGCGTTCTACAACAACGGCCAGACCTCGGGCAGCTTGATCGGCACGCCTTTCGTCGACCCGGCCGTGCGCACCTGCTGAAACCAGGCGCCGGCCGTTCAGCGCAGCTCGTCGAGGCTCTTGACCTCGAGGTCGAAGGCCTCGTCGGCCGAGCGCCGCCGCCGGTAGGGGGAGACGGTGACGCGGTGGGTTTCGCCGCAGGGGCAGGGCACCTCGATCGGGCTGGTGTCCGAAGAGGGATCGGTGTCGACTTTGAGGCGGCGGAGGGTGCCGGTGGTTTTGCAGCCGAAGGAGATCACCCAGCCGAAGTCCTGGGGCTCCTTGCGTTTGCCGGCGCGGCGCGGTTGGGGCATGCGGGCATCCTCTCGGTTTCCGGCGGTCGCTGCTGCGCCCTAGCCGCTCGGCTGCTCCTCGCGACCGCGGCGGCCGAGGACGGCCGCGAGGCCGACGAGCAGGTAGGCGATCGCTCCGACGAGGAGGGCGAACTTGCAGGTGGCGAAGACGGTCGCCAGGGACGGAAACGGGGCGCCGTGGCCGCCCACGGTGAGCAGCAGGCAGACGTTCTCGAGGGCGTCGAAGGCGGCGGCCAGCGGGCCGAGCCAGAGGGCGATCCCGCCGGCTGCGGCGAGGCGCCCGAGCCCGCGGCGCCGACAGAGGTCGCGGACGGCGGCGCCGGCCAGCCCGAGGAAGGTGCCGTAGGCCAGCATGAACCCGTAGTCGATCCAGAGCTGTTCGCGGGCGGCGTTGCGGCCGTCCTCGCCCCATTCGGCGAGGATCTCGTCGGCCCGCTGCTGGCCGCCGCTCAGCTCGAAGGGGACCATTCCCGGGCCGTTCGCCTGCATGCGGTCCTCCATCGGCGACATCGCCCACAGCAGCAGCAGGGTCGCGATCCCGGCGGCGGCAAGCGCCCATCCGCGCATCGAGGGGCGGGTCATCGCCCAGGAGCCTCCCACGTTTCCCGAAGCTAAAGCAGGCGGGGAGTCGAGGTCTACTTCGGAGCGGCGGAAAGTGTCGACGGATTTGAAAGCACCCTTGCCCCTCGATGCAGGCGCCATCTCAGCTCGGAGCCGTCCAGGTGGACGACGAGCCACGGGAGGCGGGTCAGGAGCTGGCTACGGCGGTCGGGGGGTGATAGGTCCAGAGAGGAGGTGTGGCTGTGGACGAAGGCGACGATGCGTTCGCCACGGCGGGCGGCGGCACGGCGGACTCGCTCCACCTCCAGTTCGTCCAGCGCAAAGACGCCTGGTTGCTCGCCGTAGTTGCGCAGGCGCCAGAACCAAGCGGGATCCTCCGCGTCTACGGCCAAGAGGAAGCCGACCACCTCCTCGCGACCGCTGTGCCCCAGCGCCTGCCGGAGGTCTCCCTCCGCCTCGGCGGTGAAGGGAGGCATCAGACGATGATATGGAGAGAGATCAGGATGCCGACCGTGCCGCAGGCGAGCAGGGCGACGCAGATGCCCCCGCCGATGATGATGCCGCCGAGGAAGATCAGTCCCCAGCCGCGCGGGTCGCCGCTCGCCACCAGCGCCACGCCGACGCCGGCGACGATCACGCCGATGATGATGAGGGTTGCCGCGACCGCGGTTACCGGATCCTCGCCGCGGAAGGCACTGGGGCCAAGCTCCTCCATCGTGCGGGCGTGGAGGTAGGCGGTCTCCCGCGCATAGGCGAGCCCGGCGACGTTGCTGCCGTAGAAGTCGACTACTTCCGGGTGATCGAGCACGAACCGCGAGTCGCGGTGGTGGCAGTCTCTGGCGACGACGAGCGGCATCGACGCGGCGACCCCGGGGCCGCCGAGGAGCTGCTTGGGAGAAACCCGGGCGAGGTCGCCGGGGCGGGGCTCCCCCCGCATCAGGATGCGCCGGCGCTCGCCGCCCATCTCGGCCATCTCGACCCCGACCGCCCCCTTCTTGCCGGGCGTCAGGGCCAGGTCGAGCTCCTTCGCCCTCTCGGCCACCCGCCTCAGCGCCTCGGGCTCGACCCCGACGTCGCCGCCGCCACGCTCGACGACCCCGTCGAGGAGACGCTTCCAGTCCCACTCATGTTCCTCGAAGATCCGAGTCGCCTCCTCGGCCATCCGCCCGAGCGCACCCGCGTCCCGCAGCTCGTTGAGACCCTCGAGGTGGTATCCGAGCAGCGAGCGGATGCCCTCCTCGGCGCCGTGGGCGCGGTCGGCCAGACCCGCCCTCAACCCGGCGCGGCAGGACGGCTGCTCCTTTCCGGCCTCGACGACGCGGTCGTGGACACGCGCATAATCCTCGACGGTGAGCGCCGCATCGACCATCGCCTGAAGGCGGCGCTTCGTCGTCCGCGGATCGAGCAGGTCCTTGTAGACCGCGCCGTCGCAACCCTTCTCGCGCTTCTTCACAGGAACACCTCCTGGGAGTTGCCGAGGCAGAAGATGAATTTCTCCACGCCCTCCACGCGGGTGTAGTCGACGTCGACGCCTTGGTCGGGAAAGTTCGCGAAGGGCCGTCCCAGGTGGCGGTAGGCGTCATGCGAGGCTTCCATCTGGAAGAGCCGCAGCTGCCACTCCGAGCTCTGGGTTTCGTCGAGGGCTGGGGTGGTGTTGACCGTCCACACCTGGGTGGTCGGTTCGCCGAGGTCGACTTTGTCCGGCCCGTACACGGAGCCGTCCTGCAGGCGCAGGAACCGAGCCGTCGCCGTCGCCGGACCGCCGATCCGCAGGCGATCGGCCCGGGTGTTGGCGTCGGTCTCCAGCACCGCCACGTCGAGCCCGTCCAGCGAGACGTCGAAATGAACAGAGGCGTCTTCTTCTCGGTCTCCGTGTTTGATCCGCACTCCGATGTCCGTGTTCAGGTGACGGTAGAAGCCGCCGAGTCGCCACTTGTTCTTCAGCACACGGGAGACCGTCCACTCGTCGGAGACGACCCCGAAGTCACGTCCGCAGAGGAAGGCTTCGACCTCCTCGACGATCCCGTGGCAGCCGGGCATCAGGTCGAAGGCGATCGCCAGCGCCTGACGCCCGCCCTGATCGAGGTGAAAGGCCTCCACCGAGCACTCGGTGAACTCCCGCACCACGGCACCCGCCGGGTTCTGGCCGACGACGGAGATCGTCGGCGTCAGCTTTACCTCGGGCGCGGCCGAGACCTGCTGGAGCAGCATCGTCGCCTGCGGGCCGCCGAGCTCCTCGACGAACAGTCTCCCGTCGCCGGCGGCGATGCTCAGCTTCGAGTCGGCGCCTTTGAGCTTGGCGAGGACGTCACAGCGGACGAATTTCGGTTCCGGCGAAGCGTGGTAGTCGCAGGTCAGCTCGAGCGACGCCTGTCCCAGCTCGGCGACGAGTCCTCGCTCGGCCTCGACCGGCTCCGGTCCGCCCTCTCCGTGGAGCAGCTCGAGCGCCACGTCGATCGGCAGGAGCGCGGCGAAGGGCGGGGCGGCTTTGATCGACGCGGTGGGGGTGATCAGGGCCGGGCCGGTCGGTGCCGGCTCGGTCTTCGTCAGCCGCACCCTCCCCTCGAAGACGACCCGCACCTGATGCGGGTTCTGGAAGGAAAGCTGGCTGGGGGCGCCTAGCTCGACCCGCAGGAAGTAGTTGGCTCCCTGGTCGAAGGAGAGGCTGCGAACCGCTTCGGATAGCTCTTCCCGATGCTCCTCGACAAACGCACGCATAGCATCGGCGGTGATCGGAACGGCCAGCGCCGGGGGCGTCACCTGGCGAGCGAACACCCGCCGCGCCATCTCGGCCGAGACCTGGGCGACGCAGTTGAAACCGCCCGAGACGCGTCGTGGGCTGAGCGCTCTGGCCGCCGCGTCCCCAAGCAGCGGACCGAAGTCGCTAGGGTTCAACTTCGTTACCGACCGCTCTCCCGACACGAAAGTTCCCTTTCGGTACATCACGTTCTACAAAGGGCGACCTTAATGCGGGCGTGAACCGCTGTCAATGGGCTTCTGCGCAGGAGCCTCCCACGCTTCCGCCATCGCGATCCGTTCCATCATCGTCGGGTGGTTGCCGTACAGGCCGTCGATCCAGAAAGGGGGGTCGGGGTTGCTGAGGCTCTTGGTCGCGAGGCGGCGGAAGGAGGAGGTGGCGGCGGCGGGGTCGTGGGTCGCTTCGAGGGCGGCCCAGTCGGCGGTGGCCTCTTCGCGGCGGAAGGCGGTGTTGAGGAGGGGGGCGGCGAGGAGCTGGGTGACGGTGAGGACGAGGATCGCGACCGGGATCGCCTCGGGCCGGGCGAGGCCGCCCTGGCGGCGGGTCAGGTAGGCGGTGAGGCCGAGGGCGGGGAGGAGGAAGAGGGCGAGCCAGCCGACGCGCTTGAGGACGTCGTCGTGGGCGACGTGGCCGATCTCGTGGGCGACGACGAAGCGGACCTCGGCGGGGCTGAAGTCGCCGTCGAGGAGGGTGTCCCAGAGGACGATCGTGGTGGTCGGCCCGAGGCCGACCGTCTCCGCGTTCGGCGCGTCGGTGAACTCGTGCACTTCCTGGACCCGCAGGCGGGATTCGCCGGTCCCCTCGATCCGCTCCAGCGCCCGGGCTTCCTGCTGCAGGACGGGCTTGTCCAGCGGCTTGGTGCCGGGGACCAGGTAGGGGCCGAGGAAGGCGGACAGCAGCCCGACGGCGACGAAGGCGGGTACCGCGGCCAGCCACCACCAGCGGCGCATCACCCCGGCCAGGCCCATCATGATTCCGATCCCGAGGCAGAGGAAGACGAAGGTGCCGCCGAGCCCGAGGAAGCCGAAGAGCAGGTGCTGCAGGTAGCCCTGGTGGGAGACGTCGTGGCGCCGCTGCCACCAAAGCCCGAGCAGGTCGAAGGGGACCTCGGCGAGCCAGACGACCGCGAAGCCGAGCATCGCCAGCAGCATCCCGGTCCCGACCCGGCCGGCGGCGGACTCGCGGACGAGGCGAGGCCCGTGCCAGGCGTAGAGGACCAGGACGGTGACGAGCACGATCGAGCCGATCAGCCCGAGGAACCCGAGGAAGAGCTCGTAGTCGGCGCTGCGCTGGAGGAAGGAGTCGCTGAAGTAGCGGTGGGGGTCGAGCTGGGGGAGGTCGAGCGAGGGAAGCTGGGTGGCGTTCCAGAGGGCGATGGCGGCGACGGTCCAGAGCACGGCGCCGCCGAGCAGCGCCAGCGTCGCCGGCCGCAGCAGCCTAGGCATCGAGCGGCGCGGGACCCGGCAGGGGACCGGGGGCGGGGACCGGCATCTCCGGGGCCCCTTCGTGGCAGGGACCGCTGTAGGGGTAGGCGCCGGTGACGAGCAGGAAGTAGGCGTTGGCCTGGGAGCTGTAGCGGAGGGCGTAGGCGCCGGCGTTGCGCAGGCCGAGCGGCATCCGCGCCGTGAACAGCCCCGCGAACCAGCCGAGGAAGGCGACGACTCCGAGCAGCTGGCCGAAGACGGCGGCGAGGATCAGCGCCGGCAGGGCGAGGATGGCGCGGAAGAGGACGGTCCAGCGGTTCTGACGCCGGCGCTCGGCGACGTGGAGTTCGATCGGGTAGGTCCCGGGGGCGCCGACGAAGCCGGGGAAGGGGTTGCCGACGAGGTAGAGGAAGGCGCTGACGTGCAACTGGTAGCGCACGTAGCGGGAGAGGAAGCGGTGGGCCCAGCTCGGCGAGGTGCCCATGGCCAAAGTCGCGAACCAGTTGACGATCGCGACCAGCAGCGCCAGCAGGCCCCAGAGCGTCAGCCAGACGAGGTGGGGGATGGCGAGCGCGAGGCGGAAGAAGACGGTGAGACGGCTGCGGCGGAGCTCGTCGGCGACCTCCATCCGCACCGGGTCCGAGCGGGTCGGCAGGGGGCCGATCGCGGTCAGGGGGTCGCTGGAGGGGTAGCGGCCGCTCAGCAGCAGCAGGTAGGCCCAGGCCTGGGCGCCGTAGGAGAGCGCGTAGGCGGCCAGGTCGCGCAGACCGCGCGGCATCCGGCCGCGGGCCATCGCGTAGAACCAGCCGAGGACCCCGGCGACCACGAGGGCGCCGAAGAAGCCGGGGCTTTCGTTCGATTCACTCAGCGCGTCGAGGAAGCTGCCCGAGCCGAAGAAGACCCCGACGATCAGCAGGGCCGGCAGGCCGAGAACGAGGCGGAAGGCGACCGTCCAGCGGTTCTGCCGCGCCGGCGGGTCGATCTCGACGTCGACCGGATAGGCGCGGTCGTCGCTGAAGCCGGGGAACGGGTCGGCGGCGAGGTAGAGGTAGGCGTAGACGTGGGTCGTGTAGCGGACGTATTTGGCGAGGAATTCGTGGAGCGTGGCGGGGGACTGCCCCCGGATCAGCGTCGCCACCCAGTTGATGACGGCGACGAAGGCGGCGGCGATTCCCCAGATCCCGACCCAGATCAGGCACGGCAGGGCGATCAGGGCGCGGAAGAAGACGGTCAGGCGCCGCCGCTGGAGATCGTCGTTGAGGGTGAAGCGGACCATGTCGAGACGTTTCTATCGGCGCGGTCGGCCGGTTTTGTGAGCCGCGGGTCCGCGGCTATAGTCGAAAAATTCTGATCAACACCGCCGGATGGCCGCCGGCAGTTCGGCGTGGGCAAGGGCAGCGGTTCCAGCAACAGGAGGAACATCATGAATCGGAGGCGCATCCCAGCCGTCCTTGCCGTGGCGGCGCTCTGCCTCGCGTTCGCCAGCCCCGCCCTCGCAACCAAGTACGTCGCCCTCGGTGACTCCTACTCGTCGGGCACCGGCACGCGGACCTTCTACGAATCGACCTGCCAGCGGTCGGTCTACGCGTACCCGTACCTGCTGCACAATGCCCACCCCGAATGGACCTTCGTCAACGCCACCTGCTCGGGGGCGAAGACGAGCGACTTGATCAACACCCAAGCGGCCAGTCTGACCAGCGACACCGACTGGGTCACCTACACGATCGGCGGCAACGACGCCGGCTTCTCGAGCGTGATCACGACCTGCGCGCAGCCCTCGTGGGCGTCGGACTGCGACGGAGCGATCAACACCGCCCAGTCCTATATCCAGAACACGCTGCCGGGCCGGCTCGACCTCGTCAACAACACGATCAAGTCGCGCTCGCCGAACGCGAAAGTCATCGTCCTCGACTACCCGAAGCTGTTCAACGGCGAAGACTGCAACGCGCTCACCTGGTTCAGCCCGAGCGAGGAGACGCGGCTCAACCAGACGGCGGAAATGCTGCGAACCGTCGAGAGCGCCGCGGCCAGCAGGGCGGGAGCGAACTTCATCTTCCGCGACGTAATCCCGCCCTTCATCGGGCACGCGGTCTGCGACGGGGGCGGCGGCTCCAATACGGAGTGGATCAACGGCCTCTCCAACCCGACGGGCGAAAGCTACCACCCGAAGGTTACAGGTCATGCCGATGGTTACTACCCAGTGGTGAAAGGGGTGACCGGCTGATCTCGGAACATCGGAAGCTCCAAACCGGAACGTGCAAAAAACGCACGTTCCGGTTTTTCCGGCGGCGATTTGGACGAGGTTGCATTTCACTCTATGGAGTCAGGGCACAACTCCCTCTTTGTTTCCGTGGGCCTTGTCGCCCCGCGAGCCCGAGCATCCAGTCATCGGAGAGACCATGCGGTCTCTGCGGCTGCGGCTGGGGAAGACGCAGGAACAGCTGGCGTTCGACGTGAAGATCAGCAACAGCGAGATCTCGCGGCTGGAGAAGGGCTGGCGCAACCCGAAGTGGGAGACGATGAAACGGCTGGCGCGGGGTCTGGAGATGCCGCCGTGGCAGATGGTCTGGCTGGCGGAACAGATCGAAGCGGGCGCCAGCTGGGACGAGGTCGACTGGCCGCCGCGCCTGGCTGAGTAGACGGCCTGGGTTGCAGACGCTGACGGGCGCAGTACCGTCCCTGCAAATGGAGCGGACCCGGGACGTACACAACATCGCCCTCGGCAAGGCGATCCGGCAGCTGCGCAAAGACGCGCGGCTGACCCAGCAGGGGCTGGCCGATCGCGCGGAGGTGTCGGTCGAAGAGCTGCGGCGGATCGAAATCGGCGCCGTCGACGCCGACTGGGGGTCGGTGCGCCGCCTCGCCTACGCGCTGGACGTCGACCTGCCGCAGGTCTTTCGCCTCACCGAGGAACTCCTGGGCGATTGAAGGCCGTCACCTTCGACTTCTGGAACACGATCGCGACCGTGCCGCCGGGGGCGATGACAGAGGCGCGTAAGCGGGGGATCGCGGCGGCGCTGCGGAGCCATGACGTCGAGGTCGAGGCGGAGCTGCTGATCGAGGGGCTGGGGCAGGTCGGGCTCGAGTGGGAGCGGGCCTGGGCCGCGGGGCGGCACCTGCCCCCGCACGAGGCGGCGGCGGCGCTGGTGCGCCACCTCGGCATCGAGGGGGCGGCGCGGGAGATGGTCGCCGAGGCGTTCCTCGGCGCCGGGCGGGAGGTCCCGCTCGAACTCGCGCCGGGTATCCACGAGTGCCTGGCGGGGCTGCGGGAGCGGGGGATCCGGCTCGGGATCGTCTGCGACGTCGGCTTCAGCGGCGGCGAGCTGCTGCGCGGGCTGCTCGACGCCGAGGGCCTGCTCGGCCACTTCGACGGCTGGGGGTTCTCGGACGAGGTCGGCTACTACAAGCCTTCGCCACGGATCTTCGAAGCCGCCCTGGGGGCGCTCGGGGCTCAGCCGGCCGAGGCAATGCACGTCGGCGACCTGCGGCGCACCGACGTCGCCGGCGCCATCGCGCTGGGGATGAGGAGCGCCCGCTACCGCGGCATGAACCCCGAGGGTGACGAGGAAGACGGGGCCGAGGCCGAGTTCGTCCTCGGCGCTCACGCCGAGCTGCTCGAGCTCGTCGACCGCCTCGCCGCGTAGACGTCATCTCTCCGGCATCTCTTGTCGGAGGGTCGTTCAGCGGCTCTTCAGCAGGCGGCCGACCGCCTCCATCATCTCCTCGGTCTTCTCCTCGCGCTCCTTGGCGCTCGCCGCGCCGACGACGCAGTGGCGCGTGTGGTCGTCGAGCAGGGCGAGGGCGACCCTGTCGATCGCCGCCTGGGCGGCAGAGATCTGGGTGAGGATGTCGATGCAGTAGCGCTCCTCCTCGACCATCCGCTCGATCCCGCCGATCTGGCCGGCGATCCGCCGCAGCCGGTTCCTCACCTGCTCCTTGTTCTCGATGTAGCCGGGGTCGGTTGCCATCTCACGTCCTTCCTGGTTGATCAATAATCATTATACCCCCTATGGGTATCTGTTAAGGTCGTCGTATGGCCGACATGAGCGAGCGAGTGGAGCTGCCGATCGAGGGGATGACCTGCGCCAGCTGTGCCGGCCGGGTCGAGAAGAGCCTCAACCGGCTCGACGGCGTCGAGGCGACGGTCAACTTCGCGACCGAGCGGGCGAGCGTCGAGTTCGACCCCGCGCGGGTGGAGCCCGAGCAGCTGGTCGGAGCGGTGGAGAGCGTCGGCTACTCGGCGGCGCTGCCGGGGCCGGCCGGGGAGGAGGGCGCGCAGGAAGGCGGACCCGACCCGACCGAGGACCTTCGCCGCCGCTTGATCTTCGCCGCCGCCCTCTCACTGCCGGTGCTGCTGATGGCGATGATCGAGCCGCTGCAGTTCCGCAACTGGCAGTGGCTCTCGCTGCAGCTGGCCACGCCGGTGGTGCTATGGGCGGGCTGGCCCTTCCACAAGGCCGCCTGGCAGAACCTCCGCCACGGCGCCGCGACGATGGACACGCTGATTTCCCTCGGCACCCTCGCCGCCCTCGGCTGGTCGCTCTACGCGCTCTTCTTCGGCGACGCCGGGATGCCGGGGATGACGATGTCCTTCGAACTGGTGACCGAGCGCGGCGCCGGCAGCGACGAGATCTACCTCGAGGTGGCCGCTGTGGTCACCACCTTCATCCTTGCCGGCCGCTACTTCGAGGCGCGGGCGAAGCGGCGGGCCGGGGCGGCACTGGAGGCGCTGCTGGGCCTCGGCGCCAAGGAGGTGGCGCTGCTGAACGGGGACGGGGCGGAGCGCCGGGTGCCGGTCGAGGAGCTAAGGGCCGGCGATCGGTTCGTGGTGCGGCCGGGGGAGAAGGTGGCGACCGACGGCTTCGTCGAGAGCGGCAGCAGCGCTGTCGACCAGTCCCTGCTCACCGGCGAGTCGGTGCCGGTCGAGGTCGGGCCCGGCGAGGAGGTGGTCGGCGCGACGATCAACCTCGGCGGCCGCCTTGTAGTCCGCGCAACGCGCGTCGGCGAGGAGACCGCGCTGGCGCAGATCGCCCGCCTCGTCACCGAGGCGCAGTCGGGCAAGGCGCCGGTGCAGCGCCTTGCCGACCGGATCAGCGCCGTCTTCGTCCCGATCGTGATCGCGCTCGCCCTCGGCACCCTCGCCTTCTGGCTGCTCGACGGCGCCGGCCCGGCCTTCGCCTTTACCGCCGCGGTTGCGGTCCTGATCATCGCCTGCCCCTGCGCCCTGGGTCTGGCGACGCCGACCGCGCTGCTGGTCGGCACCGGCCGCGGCGCTCAGCTAGGGCTGCTGATCAAGGGTCCGGAGGTACTGGAGCAGACGCGCCAGACCGACACCGTCGTCCTCGACAAGACCGGGACCGTGACCAGCGGCGAGATGTCGGTCGTGGCGGTCCACGCGGCGCCGGGAACCGACGAGGCGGAGGTGCTGTGCCTGGCCGGCGCGGTCGAGGACGCCTCCGAGCACCCGATGGCCGCTGCGATTGCTGCGCGGGCGAAGGAGGAGTTCGGGCAGCTGCCGGCGGTCGAGGGGTTCGAGAGCGAGGCAGGCGTGGGGGTGAGGGGCGTGGTTCAGGGCTGCGAGATCGTTGTCGGCCGCGCCTCGGGTTCGGGGGTGTCGACTTTGTTACCCATAGGGGCACAAAAGCGACATTCCCTGGCATCGGAGTTGGAGGCGGCTCGCGGCGAGGCGGAAGCGCGGGGGCAGACCGCGATCGCCGTTGGCTGGGACGGCGAGGTGCGTGGGCTCGTCGCCGTTGCCGACACCGTGAAGCCGACGAGCCGCGAGGCGATCGCGGCGCTGAGGGAGCTGGAGCTGCGGCCGGTGCTGCTGACCGGCGACAACGAGGCGACCGCGAAGGCGGTCGCCGCCGAGGTCGGGATCGAGGAGGCGATCGCCGAGGTGCTGCCGGCCGAGAAGTCGGCGGTCGTCGCGCGCCTCCAGTCCGATGGGCGGACCGTGGCGATGGTCGGCGACGGCGTCAACGACGCCCCGGCCTTGGCCCAGGCCGACCTCGGCCTGGCGATCGGCACCGGCACCGACGTCGCGATCGAGGCCTCCGACATCACCCTCGTCTCCGGCGACCCCCGCGCCGTCGCCGACGCGATCCGCCTCTCCCGCCGCACCCTGGCGACGATCAAGGGCAACCTCTTCTGGGCCTTCGCCTACAACGTCGCAGCCCTGCCCCTGGCCGCGGCCGGCTTCCTCAACCCCCTGATCGCCGCCGCCGCGATGGCCTTCTCCAGCGTCTTCGTGGTGACCAACTCCTTGCGCCTGCGCGGGTTTACGCCGCGTCGGTAGGCGGACGGCCTGCCAGCTTTCGCAGCTCGTCGCTCGCTGAGTAGGTGACGTTCCGGGTGCGGCCGTGCTGCTCGATCAGCCCTGCCTCGGCAAGGCGACGAAAGTCAGCGCTGGCGGTGGCAGGGGAGACATCCGCCTCGCCGCAGTACCGCTGCCGGTCACTCCCCCCGCCGAGACTCTGCTCGAGAGCGATGACCAGCCGGTCCGGCCAGCCACGGGCTGCGACCAGATCCTCCAGAAGTTGCCAGCGGGCCGCGGCTTCTTCCGTCTGCGCCAGCCGGCGTCGAGCCTGGGTGAGGTGGGCGTCGAGGCAGAAGCGGACCCAGCTGCCGGTGTCGCGCTGCGGTTGGTAGCTGCCGCCCTGCGTCTCCCGCAGGGCGGCGTAGTA
>Ga0207661_10000127_pt1 | contig 48578 bp, 43 predicted proteins | sample KBSC713LmetaG_FD_184337 | JGI IMG/M metagenome (GOLD analysis project Ga0207661, IMG submission 184337) | Corn rhizosphere microbial communities from Kellogg Biological Station, Michigan, USA - KBS C7.1-3L metaG (SPAdes) (version 2) | ecosystem: Host-associated > Plants > Roots > Rhizosphere ...
GTCGCCTATCGCCCACCGGCCCGCCTGTTTTCAGCTGAATAGCTATCAGTCAATAGCTAAAGCTATCAGCAAACCCGGCGCGGCCGGAGGCGATCGCTTCCTGATTGCTGTCAGCTTTAGCTCTGAGCTGATAGCTGCTGTTCTACCCTTGACGGGCCTCCGCAACCGCGCCAGTCTCCCAAGGACCAGGGCCCCTCATCGTATGCCCAACCTGTCAGGCGGGAGCGCCACACCAAGCTCGCAGTCAACTGTCCGCGAATTCGTCGACGGATCGGGGAGATTGTGGAGCGCCGTCCTTCAAGACGGCGCCCTCATTTTCACGGCGATCGACGCCACACGCGGCGGAACGCGAGCTATCACGGTGGACCTCACCACGCTCGACGACTCGGTCAGCGACGACGCTCTGCGCGCGTGGCTCAATGGAGCCCCGCGTATTGGCACTCTGTCGTAGGCCTTCGCGCTGAAAGGAGTCGACGCTATGAGGGAGTACAAAGGATCTGAAATCCGCAACATCGCGGTGGTCGGACACGGGGCGAGCGGTAAGACCAGTTTGGTCGATGCGCTCGCCTTCGTGTCGGGAAGCTCAAAGCGACACGGTTCGGTGAAGGACGGAACCGCCCTCACTGACCACGCCCCGGAAGAGATCGAGCGCGGGTACTCGATCAACCTCGGGCCGGCCTACGCCGAGTGGCAGGACACCAAGATCAACCTCATCGACACGCCAGGGTATCTCGACTTCCAGGGCGATGCGGTCGCCGGTCTCGCGGCAGCGGACGGCGCGCTCGTCGTCGTACCTGCGACGTCCGGCGTCGAAGTCGGCACAGAGCGGATGTTCCGCGAAGCCGTCGCCCGCCGCGATCCCGTCTTGTTCGTCGTCTCGATGATGGACAAAGAGCACTCCGACTTCGATCGCATCTATCAGCAGATCAAGTCGCGGCTCACCAATAAAGTGATCCCGGTCGAGATCCCGATCGGGCAGGGCGCCGACTTCCACGGCGTCGTGAATCTTTTCACGAAGAAGGCGCACCAGTTCAAGCGCGGCGTGAAGACGGGCGAGTACCAGGAAACCGAGATTCCGGACGAAGCCAAGCCCCAATTCGACAAGTACTACAACGAGCTCATCGAAGCTATCTCGGCGACGGATGACACCTTGCTCGAGCACTACCTCGAGGGCGGCGAAATCTCGCGCGACGAGGCGATCAACGGGATGAAAGAAGCCATGAAGCGCATGGACCTCTTTCCCCTGTTCTGCATCTCGAGCGAGCTCAATTATGGAATGCAGGCGGTGCTCAGCACGATCGTCGAGGTCATGCCGAACGCGTATGAAATGGAAGAGCTCCACGCGTTCAAGGGCGCCGAGGGGGACGCGACCGTCGAGATTCACGCCAAGGATGACGGCCCGTGCGTCGCCCACGTCTTCAAGACGATGTCCGAGCCACACGTCGGTGACGTCACCTTCTTCCGGCTCTTCTCCGGCTCGATCACCAACGGCGACGAGTTGTACAACGTCACGCGCAGTGGCGCCGAGAAGCTGAACCACCTCTCGATCGCGCAGGGTAAGGAGCGCATCGAGGTTCCCAAGCTCCACGCCGGCGACATCGGCTGCGTCGCCAAGCTGCGCAACACGCATACGAACGACACGCTTTCGTCGCGCCAACATCCGGTACGACTACCACTGATATCGTTCCCCGAGGGGACGATCCAGATGGCGGTCCACGCGGCGAACCGGGCGGACGAAGAGAAGCTCCAGGCCGGCCTCCACCGCCTCCACGACGAAGACCCGACCTTCGAGGTGCACTACAACGCCGAGACGCACGAGACGATCGTGTCCGGACTCGGCGAACGACATCTCGAGGTCGCAATGGCGAAGCTCAAGCGGAAGTTCAGCGTTACCGCCGAGCTGTCGAAGCCCAAAATCGCCTACCGCGAGACGCTCAAAGGAAAGGGAGAAGGGCAGGGACGCCACAAGAAACAATCCGGGGGCCGCGGTCAGTTCGGCGATTGCTGGGTGCGTTTCGCCCCGCTGCCGCGCGGGTCGGGCTATCAGTTCGTCGACGAGATCGTCGGTGGCTCGATTCCGCGACAGTACATTCCGGCGGTCGACCGGGGAATCCAGGAGGCGTCCGTACGCGGCATCATCGCCGGGTATCCGCTGGTGGACTTCAAGGTCGAGGTGTTCGACGGCTCGTACCACACCGTCGACTCGAACGAAATGTCGTTCAAGATGGCCGGCATCCTCGCGTTCAAAGCGGTCGCGCCGAAGTGCAAGCCGGTGCTGCTCGAGCCGCTCGACGAGATCGAAGTCACGACGCCTGACGACTACATGGGCGACGTACTCGGCGACCTGTCGTCGCGCCGCGGACATATCCTCGGCACCGAGCCGTCAGACAACGGAACAGTGATTCGCGCAATCGTTCCGCAGGCCGAACTACACACGTACGCGAGCTCGATCTCCTCGATGACCCAAGGCCGCGCCACGTTCAAGCGTCGGTTCAAAGGATACGAGGAAGCGCCGCAGGAAGTGGCGCAGAAGGTCATCGAAGAGCATGCGAAGGAGAAGGAAGAGGAGCTAGTCGGGGCGCACTGAGGCTCGGCGGCTCGGCGACTCGGCGACTCGGCGACTCGGCGACTCGGCGACTCGGCGACTAACTGCGGCGGTGCGTTTTGGAACAGTGGTGTTCCGAAACGCACCGCCGGCTTGCTTCGTTCGGCAGCACGAAGTTCTCTAACGTTGTGCGCACGCTGGCGTTGCATCCCGGCTAGCTGTTGCGCAGCACGACGCCTATCTTGGGCCGCGCCGTCCTTCCTCCCGCGCCCACCTCGGCCCCGCCTGCCCGGCCGTGCGAACCAGCATCCTGCGTACGCTGCGTTCGCGACTCCTCCTGCTGTTCGCCGTGCTGGCGGTCGGTCCGCTGGCGACGGTCGGCATTCTCGACTACCTCCGTTCCGAGCGTCTCGTCGATGGCTGCATCACCCTGCGAGTTCTCGGCTCGGCGCACACAAATCCAATCTTCGTGATCATGGGAGGCCGCCCGATCCGTGCATCACGCAAGAGCGCCGACTGGTGTCTGCGCGCCGTTGATCAATGCTGGTCTTCGAAGATGCGGCAGATTCGGCGTCCGGAGCGCGACGCGGTGCAGGCGGCGTACGATCACGCTCGCACGCGCTGCCGGCAGATCCTTGGCGAGAGCGACGTCGGGTAGTCCGCGTTTGGTGAACGATTCGTTCAAGCGGTCCGACGGTATGTAGCAGGCACGCACGGAAAAAGGAGCCGGTGAATCATTCAACCGTCAATGCTACCACGACTTCCATGCGGGACGGGGGTTGGCGCGCACAGTGAATGGAGCGCCAGCACCAGACTCGTGGAGAATCCATGCGTTACGTAAGTCTCGCCGTCGCCCTCGCACTCGCCCAGGCCGCAGCCGCGCAACGTCCCTACGATCTGCCGATCCGTAGGGCGCCGGTCCGCAAAATCGCCGAGTTCCCCGCGGGGATCGGTGCGGTCGCGCCGTCGGGGAATCCCGATCGCCTGTACTACTCCATGGAAGGCAAGCTGTACGTCTTCGATGTCAGTTCCAAGAAGTCGGCGTTCGTTGCCGAGGGAGATATGGGCAATCTCGCCGTTTCGCCCACGAATGACCGTCTCGCGTTCGTTCGGGATGCAGAGGACGGAAAAACGTATCACGTGTGGACGATGCCGTTGAATCCGAAGACCGGTCTGGCGGCGGCGCCGGCGAGGCGGCTGTCCCTGACGATGGGCGATCAGCCACGATTCTCGCCTGATGGAAAGTGGGTGGCTTTTTCCGCCTACGACTCGAACGACGCGTCGGCTACGCAGCACCTGGCCGTCATCAGCGCCGACGGCGGCGCCGAACGCGTGGTCGCTCGCTCCACGGGCGGTATTGGGCTCATCCAGTGGACGCCGGACGGGCACACGATCTATCTGTTGGCGAACAAGGGTCGCAATCAACCGGGATGGACATGGAGAGCGCTACGCGTGGCGGCCGCCGGCGGTCCGGTTGATACCGTCCCCCTCCGATTCTACGGTTTCAACCCCGGACTCTCGCTGGACGGCAGTCTCGTCGCATACCCCGAGGACGGCTCCGTCAGCAACTATGTCGTCGCCGATGCCCGTGGCGTTCCGGTGAGTCGCTTCAGCGTGGCCGCCCCCGGAGATGTGGGTTGGGCATTTCGGCCCAGTTGGAACGGCGCGCGCTCGCTCGTCGCCAACGGCACGTACGTGAAGAAAGCGGTGCGGCTCGCCGATATCGACAATGGCGGGTCTCGAGAAATCGTACCGCCGGAATTCCAGCCGGAAGCGCCATTCTGGTCTCCGGATGGAAAGTCGGTCGCGACGTTCGCGACCTCGCAGGGAAAACGAGTGCTACTCGTCGTCGACGCGGCGAACGGCAAGCGCAAAGAGTACACCGCCGGTGTGGTGCAGGCGTGCTGCGTCAATGACGGAAGCCCGGGGCTCCGGTGGTCACCGGATGGAAAGGCCATCGCGTTTCACGGTGACTACCGCGGCCCGCTCCGAGTCATCGAGCTCGCAACCGGAACGGTGCGAGACGTTGGCCTCAGAGCAACGCTCATCGGTGAGTACCGCTGGCGATCGGACTCCCGGGCGCTCCAGTACACGGCGACCGCGAATGCGCGCGACGCGTATCGGGCGATCCATGAAACGATGTTGGACGGAAGTGACCGCGTGCTCCTCGACAAGTTACCCAACGCTGTCGGAGCGGCGGGCATGCGGAGCGATACGACGGCGGTCTTCAACAGCGACTCCGGCGTCTTCCTCATCTCGACGAGAACACGACGCGTGACGCGACTCGGGCCGAGCTTCAGTCAGTGGGTTGACAGCGATCGCCAAGGAACCACCTTCGTCCTGGCGTGGTTCGGTTCCAACGGGCGCGAGGTCGCGATCGTCGGCGCCAATGGGACCGCATCGACGCTGAAGCTGCCTTTAACGCCCGTCATGGCGCCCTTTAACCCAGCGCCGGTGGCGTTCCATCCCGATGGCCGAATTGTTTTCATTGGCCGCGGCGCTGGCCGCGAATTGGCGGTCTTCGCCGCCGATCCGAAGGGAGGTGAGCCGCGGAAACTCTTCGATATTCCAAAGGAGTACGATACCGGCGCGCACCGTATCGACCTATCGCCGGACGGCAAGTTCCTCGCGTACACAGTCGGACCGCGCGTCGGAGCAATCGCGCAAATTGATCTCACCTCCTTCGTCCCCGTTACGCAGACCTCCAAGCCGTAATCAGTGACTCGCCGCGTCCTCATCGTAGACGACGATCCCGTCATCCGCGCCTCGCTCGCCGAGGCGCTCGCCGATGACGGGATCACCGTCAGCGTCGCGGAAGACGGCGCTCGCGCGCTGGCCATGCTCGCGGACACAGAGCCGGATGTGGTGCTCTCCGACGTACGCATGCCCGACGTCGGCGGGCTCGCGCTCCAAGATCTGCTGCGCGAACGTGCCCCCGAGGTCGACGTCATTCTCATGACCGCCTTCGACGACATGCCGACCGTCGTCTCCGCCATGCGCGGCGGTGCTGTCGAGTTCCTCGTCAAACCGGTCAGCCTCTCCAAGCTGCGCCAGGTGATGACACGCGTCTTTCAGGATCGACGCCTGCGGAAGCGCGCCGCGGCGAACGGCGAAACAGACGCACCGCCCGGCGACTTTCTCATCGGACGCGACGAGCGGATGATCGACGTCTACAAGCTCGTCGGTCAGGCGGCCGCCACACGCGCGACGGTACTCATCCGCGGCGAGAGCGGTACGGGAAAGGAGCTGATCGCGCGGGCCATTCACGCAAATTCGCACGCCGCGCGCGAGCCGTTCGTTCCGGTCAACTGCGCGGCCGTTCCAAGCACGCTCCTCGAGTCGGAGCTCTTTGGTCACGTGCGAGGCGCGTTCACCGGCGCGCACGAGACGCGCCGCGGCCGCTTCGCCCTCGCCGGCAAGGGCACGATCTTTCTCGACGAGATCGGCGACACTTCGCTCGACTTCCAGAGCAAACTGCTGCGCGTCATTCAGGACCGCGAATTCCAGCCCGTCGGAGCCGAGCGCACCGAGAAGACGGAAGCGCGCGTCCTCGCCGCGACCCATCAGAATCTGGAACAGATGGTCGCCGACAAGCGCTTCCGCGAAGACCTCTACTATCGGCTGCGCGTCGTCGAGATCGTGATTCCACCCTTACGGGAACGACGTAGCGACATCCCGCTCATCGCGAAGCACATGGTGAAACGAGCCGGCGCCTCGCTTGGCACGAGCGAACCGGTCCTCTCCGACGAAGCGCTCGACCGGCTCATCGAGCACCACTGGCCCGGTAACGTCCGCGAGCTGGAGAATTGCGTGCTGCGCGCCGTCGTGATCGCCGCGGGCAACGTCATCCGGCCGGAGCATCTCTCCATCGCGTCGCCGAGCCGGCCAACGGCTGCTCCGCTGACTTCACTCGAGCAGATCGAGCGAGAGCATCTGACGCGCGTTCTCGCCGCGACCGAAGGACACAAGGGCCGAGCCGCGGAGATACTCGGCGTCTCACGTCCTCGTCTCGGCCGCCTGCTCAAGAAGTACGAGCTAGAGTGATCGCATGGTCCACCTCTTCGGCCGCACGATCCGCTCCTACGTCCTCGCCATCGTCCTTCTCGGAGCGTTCGTTCCCTTGGCTCTGGTCGGCGCGTGGCTCACACGCGGGGGCGAGAGATCCGGGGAAGCACTTCTGGAGCAACAGCTCACCGCCTCGCTCGACAACGTGATGCGTGACATGACGCGGCGCTGGGAACTTCGCCGCGGCGATCTGTTGATGCTTGCTGAGAGTCCGCTGGCGAGGCTCGCCGTATCCGGTTCGCTGAGCCAGAACGACTCGGCATTTCTGTCACAGGCGACGACCGCGGTGGACCGGAGCATTCTGTCGTTCGTGTACGTCGATAGCGCTGGTCGCGAGCGATGGAGTTCGGCGCGTGCCGCCTCGCGTTTAGACGCCACCATCGGCAGCGTAGATCTCTCAGGCGGGCCACAGCTCGACGTCGAATTCCCCGTTCGCGATGCTCGCGGAGCGGCGCTCGGCGCATTGCGCGCCCGCCTTCGGCTGAACGGCATCCTGTGGACCGACTCGGCGAAGCTGACGGTTCCCGGGTCCGTGCTCGCCGTGCGAGAGGCGGTGAGCGAGCGGGTACTCGTGCCGTTCAGCGATGCGGTCGCGTTCCCGCACATCGGGCGACAACTCGTAAAGAAGGAACCGTGGTTCGCGGTGACACGGCGCGTAAGTGAGCCAACCGTCGAGATCGCGCTGGCCGCCGCGAGCGCTCCATACGTCGCCCCGTTCGCGCATGCGGCGCGCGCGGGTCTCGTGGCGCTGCTCCTGGTGGGCTTGCTCGCGCTGTCGGTCACGGTGTTCATGACGACGCGTCTTGCGCGCTCGGTCGACCAGCTGGCAAGTGCCGCCGATTCGGTCTCGCGGGGAGAGTTGGACTCCGCGCTGACCGCGAGTGGCCCGCTGGAGCTGAGACGGCTGGCCGGTGCGTTCAATGTCATGACGGACAGCCTGCGCCGGGTTCTGGCCGAGCTGTCGCAGCGCCGCGCGCTGGCGGCGGTCGGCGAGTTCGCCGCGTCGCTCTCGCACGAGGTCCGGAACACATTGACGCCCGTCGAGGTGGACCTCGAGCGCGCTCAGGAGCGCGTCGCCGACGACGAACGCACGCATGCCCTCGTGACGCGAGCGCTGTCACAGGTGCGCAAGCTCGAGCGGAACGTGACGGGCGCCCTCGCCATCGCGCGGAGCGGGCGCGTGGACGCGAGCGACGTCGATCTCGACGAAGTGTTGCGTGCGGCGGTCGATGGAACGCACGCGGCGTTTCAAGCCAGCGGCAGCCGGGTGGAGCTGGCGGACTTCCCGCACCCGCTTCGTGTGCGGGGAGATGCCGACGCGCTCCGGCACCTCTTTGTCAATCTGTTGCTCAATGCCAGCCAGGCGCTGTCGGCTGGCGGCTTGGCCCGCGTCGAGGCGCGTCGTGATGAGGACATCATCATCGTGTCCGTCGTCGATGACGGGACCGGCATGTCCGACGAGAATCTCTTGCGCGCTGGGCAGCCGTTCTTTACCACCCGTGTCGGCGGAACGGGGCTCGGTCTTCCGATCGCGCGGCAGATCGCGGCCGCGCACGGCGGCGCTATCCAGATCGCGCGGGCGAATGGGGGGGGGCGCGGCACAGTCGTTCGCGTCAACTTGCCGACCGACGGTCGCTAGGCAGCTTGGGTGGCGACGAGATCAGAGTCCCGTAGCCCGCATCAGCGCCTGGAAGCGCGGCTCGCCGCGGATCGGGTCCCAGTACGGTTGATGCGGAATGATGAAAATGCCGTCCCTCACGGCCAGTTCGAGTGTGGTGAGTGCGGCTTCCCGGTCGCCGAGCGCCATCTGTACTCGCGCCAGCGCGACGCGCGACGGTCCCGTCAGCGGCCGCTCTTGCGTGAGCAATCTCATATAGCTTCGCGTCTCGCCAACCCGCCCCGTGCGGGCGTAGATCTCCCCCAGGGTCGTCCAGTCGGCCGGCCGTGAGCTCCGCGCCTTGACCTCGAGCGCTTCTCGTTCGGCGGCCGCATAGTCACCGCGCCGCAGGTACACCTCGGCGAGAACCCAATGGCCGTCGATGCCGGCGGGATCGAGCGCGATCGCGATGCGAGCTTCGGCTTCGGCCCGCTCCAGTTGGTCGGCGCCGCGCAAACGCCAGGCGAGTGCCAAGTGCGACAAGGCGGACCCTGGGTCGATGGCGACGGCGGTGTCACCCATCGCCACGCCCTCACGCGTCCGCCCCAGATACCACTCCAGGAGCCAACCGTAGGATTGATACGCGATGGCGTTTGGCTCCAGCGTGATCGCCGTCCGGTACTCTGCTTCGGCCTCTTTCCATTTCCAGTCGCAGTGCTGCAGCGTTCGCGCGCGAGCCAAGTGTGCGAGCGCCAGTTCCGCGTCCAACGACAGCGCTCGTTGGATCGCCGGCCTCGCCCTGGCACAGGCGTCCTTCAACGGCAGGAGGGCATAGTCGATCGCCCAGGCATACATGATTCCCAACGCCGCCCACGCCGGCGCGTAGTTGGAGTCTGCCGCGATGGCGCGTTGAAACTGGCGTAGACCGAACTCGAAGCCACCGACGCCCCGATAGTATGACTGCATCCCAATCAGGTATGCGGTCTTTGCGTCCGGCGACGTTGACGCGGTGAGCGCCGGCGTGCGGTGCAGCGCGACGTCGCGCGGCGCAAGGCGCTTGGCCAGCTCGCGCGCCGCTCCCGCCGCAACATCGGGCAGTTGGAGGGCGTCGACGACGTACTTCGTGGAGGCCCACACTCCTTCGCCCGACTTCGGACGTGCGACTTCCAACGACACCTGCAGTTGGTCTCCCTGTCGGCGCACTGCCCACGTCGCAACCGCGTCGACATCGAGCTCTTTGCCGATCCGGTTCAACGGGATGCTCGTTCCCCGGTACTTGGCGACCGAGTAGTAGCCAACGACGCGCACGCCTTGGCGGAGTAGGATCGAGATGAGCTCCTCGCTGAGTGCGTCGGCAACGGCGTTTACGGTGGTGTCACCTGTGCTGTTGACAAGCGGTAGGATGGCGAGCCGCGTGATTTGCGTGACTGGCTCGCTGCTCCTCGTCGGCTGCCACATCAGCGCCGCGGTCACCAGCGCCACGACCGCGATAAAGAGCACCGCCATGGTCCAGCGAACGCTGCGCGGCGCGGTCGTCTCGAGGCCTGCACTCTGCGCTGGTTCGTCTCGTACGGAACCCTTCCGCATAGGCTGAGCGTCCGCGACAACAACCCGCGAGATCACCGAACGGATTTTCCGCGCGACGGTGCTGGGTACGTCTGGCAAACGACTCATCCGCTCGCGTATCGACGCCGCAAGCTCCACCAGCGCGGAATCGGGTTCCATGCTCAGGTCGTCGCGCAACACCTCTTCGTGCCAGCGATAATGCGCGAGCGCACCGGCCGGGTCACCTGACGCGACCAGGGACTCCATCAACTCCCTCGCGGCGCGCGAATCGGTCGGCTCGAGACTCGCGCGCTGTCTCCAGAAGCGCACCGCGGAGACATGATCCTGCGCCGTGGTGGCGCGTCTGGCCAATCTCTCCAGTGCGTCGCCCTGCGCGTGCTGGAGGCGGCTCCGCTCACGGTCCACCCAGCGCTCGAACTCGGGGGTGTTCCTGAGAAACACGCCGTCGAGAAATGGCCCCGCGTAGAGTCGCGTCGCCGACTCGAGATCGTCCGCGGCTATGAGTTGCTCGAACTCTATCACGTCACAAGCGAGGACGTCGCGATTCACGCGGAGCTCTGTCGTGCCGAGCAGCAGATCGTCGATAGCCAACTCGCGCCGCAGCAGCGACATCACTTGACTGAGCGAATTTCGGGCGTGTTCCGGTTCGCTCTCGGGCCAAAGGAGCGCAACGATCGCGTCGCGGCTCAGCCCGCGGCCTCCGTTGACGGCGAGCAGGGCGAGCAAGGCGAGCGGACGACGGTTCGGCATCGCTCCGCCCGACACGGCGTTCTCGATCGAAAGCCCGCCGAACGTTCGGAGTCTGAGCATCCTGGAGACGCCTGGAAAAGGTCGCCCTGGTGACGCTGCTACGCTAGCTCCCGGGAGCCGGCATGGCAATTGGACCGGCCCGCTCCAGCTTTCTTCAAAAGAGACTCTTTTCAGGTTCTTTTCAGCGTCCGCTCAGGTTGATATCACGCCGCCCTGGCAGATTGGCCGTCTCCAGTTCACCAAAGGCAGACGACCGAATGCTTACGATGCGCGCACGAATCCTCGTCCTCATACCGGCCGCGTTCATAGCGGCAGCCTGCGCAGTTGACGAGCCGGCGACGGCTGTTCGCTCGATCACGCCCGATCAGGCGTCGGCGTTTGACGCCGTCAAATTCTGGGAAGCAGGCGCCACGGTCGCCTGGAACGCGACGGCAACGTCACTGGCCGCTACGCGTGTGGTCGATGCGGTCCGGATGTACACCTACCTTTCGCTGGCGCAGCTCCGCGCGGCGGAGACGGCGAATGCCGCTCCTGGTCCACATCCTCCGGTTTCGGCGGCGATCGGCGGCGCATCCGTCGCGGTGCTTCGTTCGTTCTTTCCGCTCGACGTCGCCGCGATCGAAGCTGCGCTCGACGCTCAGCAGGCGGCGGATCCATGGCCTGGCGCCAAGCACGCTGATTTCGCCGCCGGTGAAGCGATTGGCCGCGCGGTGGGTGCCCGGGTCCTGACATTCGCGCAGGGTGATCTGCTCGGACTCACCGATCCGCTTCTCCCGCCGACCGGCCCGCGCCCCGTGGGTCCCGGCTATTGGATCTACAACGGAGGTCCGCTCGCGCGCGGTGGGATAGGCGCCCGTCCGTTCTTCCTGAAGTCAGGGGATCAGTTTCGTCCGGGACCGCCGCCGACATTCGCTGGCGCGGAGTACAACGCCGCCCTCGCCGAAGTTCGTCACATCTCGGATACGCGGACCGCCGAACAGATCGCAATCGCCAACTATTGGAACGTGAATCAGTCTCCGCGATCAGCCGCGGCGATGATGGGAATCGCGCGGGAGTTGATCGTCTCGCATCGTCGCGGCGACGCCGAGGCCGCGCGCATCATGTTCCTTGCAAGCGCCGCCTCGTTCGACGCGAGCATAGGATGCTTCGACGCGAAGTATCACTATTGGTTCGTCCGGCCGCCGCAGGCGGATGCAGGGATCGTCACAGTGTTTCCAACGCCACCGCATCCATCGTATCCGTCGGCGCATTCCTGTATCTCGGGCGCGATGACCGGCGTGCTCGCGGGCATCTTTCCGGACGCTCGCGCTCAACTGGAAGCCGCCGCACAGGAGGCAAGTCTGTCGCGACTCTATGCCGGCATTCACTACCGCTTTGATATGGTAGCGGGACTGGCACTCGGTCGGGGGATAGCCTCGCTGGCGTTGGCGACAAATCTGAGCACGGTGGCTCCGCTGCCGTAACGCGGAGCACCATCGGAACAGGAGCTCTCGGGGCGCTGACGCGTCCCGAGAGCTCGACCGCGAGCATCGGTTGAATAGACGCGCGTTCTCCGCGCTCGATTTCCCATCGGCAGAGTCGATTCGGAAAGTACCAAAGCGAACCGACGCTGTAACGTTTCGTTCCGGTCGCTCTGGTTGGCCGAATTCCTAAGCGACGCGAGGTCCACCGCTTAGCTCGATGGCGTGGTCGGCATGGCCAGTGCCTGATCCGAGGCGGGGCTTGTGCAGAACCCTCCCATCCCGCTCGGACCACAGGAGAACACATGCGTAAGCAATTCTTCGCCGCGCTCATTGCGTTGGCGGCAATCGTCGGCTGCACCATCATCGAACCCGCGCTCCCTTCCCCGACAAACCCGAGCGACTCGATAGTCCTTCTTGGTTCGGTGCGCGCGGTGGGTGGCAGTCGGTTGCCGACGTGCACCGGTGTGGGCGACTGCGCCGCTGGTGCCCTCGTCTGCACGGGAGAGGACAACACAACCACGATTGGGCCAACGGTCATAACGGACTACTCGACCGGGCTCTCGAGTGACGGCCGCGGGCCGTACGTCCAAGGCACGGACAATGTGCGGTACAGTCTCGTCGCTGTCGTAACGACGCTACACCTGGAGAAGCCAAAGGGTAACGTCAAGAGTCCCCGCACGTACAAGATCAGTCTCGACAACCCCGTCCCGGGCGGAGGCGGCGTCCCGCTGGGGACAATTGCCGACAACAACGACATCAACATCGAAACCCAGTGGTACACCGCGAATAACGCGCGGCAGAATCTGCACAATATCCCGATCGGTTCGACGGTGACCGCCGATCAGATCGACGTAACCTTCCACATCAACGGCCGCTTTTACATTCTGCAAATGGGGCCGCAGGCATACGGACACTGTCACGCGGCACCGACTGCAGTTTTCGGCGCAGGCACGTCATCGGGAACCATTTCCCGGCCCAGCGCAACGAAGTGGGTGCTCGATCTGCCCGCGGGCAGCATCGGCCGCCTCTTCGATCTCTACAACACCGACCAGTACGCGGTCGACAAGGGTCTTTACTACACGCAGTTGCACTTCGAGATCGGCAATTAGTCATCCTCAGCGAGCAACGCGAACGAAGGGCCCACCGTCCCCGTCCGGTTACTAACTCGGGACGGTAGGTCCTTCGCTTTCGCTCAGGATGACCGCGCTACCACTGTGGATCGAAACCCGCCGTCGGCCTCGCGGATTGCAACCGCTTGATGTCAAATGACGCTCGCAGGAACGGTGGAAACTCGTTGATCTGTTCCGGCGTGAAGATCTCCCGCGCCTGACGCATGCCATCGACCACCACGTCGAACAGCTGATTCATCATCACCAGGACGCGCGACAAGACCTCCGTCTCGTTGTAGTTGGTCCGCAAGCTCGCGAGCCACTCGGCCGCCGGCGTAACGATCGAATCTTCTTTTGCAGTCACGCGTCGGTCGAGCGCGGTCAGCGCTCTGAGCTGCTCGTTGGTCAGAATGCTCAACGAATCCTTGGCTTGGAGCAGGCCGCGAACCGGGTTGTACACGGCGCCGTTGAGACGCTGCTTGAGCTGAGCGACGGTCAGCTTGTCGCCGGGCTTCGTGCGACCGGGCGCCAGCGTCTGCTCGATCGCCTGGCGTGTGCCGTCGCGGCCGAGTTGGACGCGTGCCTCGAGCGTGATGAGGAACGGATTCCGAACACCCGTGCGAGCGACGCGCGTGTCGCCGAATCGCGGGTTTACGTCGTAGCGATATCGATTCGTCACGGGATCGAAGCCGCGCACGAGCAGCAGCGTCGGGTCCGAGACCGACGACTGTCCCCAACCCTGCAGCTTCGACGTTCCGTGCAGCAGCGCATCGAGACCGGCCGGCACGTTGGTCAGTGACAGCGACAACTGCGTGCGATTCTGCATCCCGAGCCGCTCGGGATTGAGAATGAGCAGCGCGTTCATCGTCGCCGTCCACGGTCCGTCGCAGCTGTTGCGCCGCGCGATGTGATCGAGTTGCCGGTCGAGACAATTGCGTACGCGCGACGACGCCCCGCTCAACAGCGACTTCATCTGCGCGGCAACGGCGGCGTCGGCCACGCTCGACGACGGTCCGAACACGAATGCCCGATCGTTGGGGAGGCCATCGCCGTTGATGTCGCCATTCACAATTGGCGTGAACGGAGTCGCCGAGGCGACACGCGCCGTGGTGTTCACCGAAAACAGTGAGCCGACGCGCGTCGAGAACGAGAGCGTCACTTGATGCCGCGTGTCGAGGGTGCCGCGGCTCGTCTCGATGTCCAGCGGATCCCCGCCCGTCGTCCCGCCAAACCCGCGCGACTGCTCGTCGATCTTCGTCAGCGCGTACGCGGCCTGCCATTGCGTGAACCGGCCGAGCGCATCGCCCGGTGCGGGGAAGACGGTGAAGATCAGCTGCCGCGTGTTCGAGCGCAGGTCTGTATTGAGCGACGTCACCGACCCATAGGCCGCGTCGACGCGTGAGTCGCGGTTCGTGAGTGCCCCGGTCGACGGGACGATGCTCGACGACTGCGCGAATACCGGGCGGTTCCCTTCGTTCGCCAGCGTGAACCGCGTGTTCGGCGTGAAGTTCAGGTCGAGCGGCGCCTGTTGGTGCAGGTTGAGCGAGTAGATGCCTTCGACCGTGACGCGAATCAGTTTCGGCACGAGGAACCCATTGAGGGCGAGGTTGGTTCGCCAGCTCTGCTGCGCCGCAAATCCACGATCGATCATCCAGACGTTCGGTCGCGTCGTTGCGAACGGCGATGCCAATGACGTATCGGCGCATCGAGTCGGGATGCTCGACGGGTCGCTGAGGAACATCGACCAATCGGGGATCGGAACCGCCGATCCGATGCACCCGATCTGCTGCACACCCCCGGGCAATCCGGTCGCGAGCATGGCCGGCGCCACCAATGTCGACGCCACGTCGTTTCGGAACAGACCGATGCCGCCGCGAACGTTGCCCCACGGCGCGCCGAAGCCGGGAATTCCGGTCGAGCCGTTCGTGCCAAACGCGCGGAAGAATCCGATACGCGGGCTGACGTCGATCAGCCGCGGCACGAAGTCGGTCCGTCCGCCAAATCGGGATTCCACCGCTGCGTTGTACGCCGGCCGGTCCAGAAAGTCGTTCGCGTCGATGCGAACGCCGTAGAGCAGTTGCGATCGCTGTCCCGGACGCCAATCGTCGCCGAACGCCAAGCTTCCCGTCAACGCGCTTGCCGATGCTCGCTGGCCGGACAACACCCGGCTGAACGTGGCCGGTCGATTGGCGTCGACATCGGCGATCGAGTTGAACGTGTAGATGCCGCGCCGGTTCGGATACTGTTCCTGCGAAAAGCCGTCCGCGCGCAGATCGGCGGTGAGACGGAAGCGGTGCAAACGATCCAGCGTGAACCAGGAGAGCATGTCGTACACCTCTGCGCCGCTCGTCCGCGCGACGCGCGGCAGCGCCGCATTTCCGCCGAACTGCAGCGTCGCGTTCCCGTTGGTGCTGTCCGCGAACTGCGAGCTCACGAGCACGCGAATGTCCGGCAGGCCAACGTACGGATTGCTATTCGCCGAATTCACGTGCGCGCCGACGCGCAAGTCGTTCAGGTAGTTGTTGGGGAGATACGCCGAGAACGTCCCAGTGACGTCCGCGCCGTTCGTCGTGAGGTCGCCACCGTGACCCGGGACCGCCGTCGCTCCGAGGAACGACGCACGGGCGATGTTTCGGCGAACGGCACCGACGACGTTGCCGACCTTCGTCGGCGACGGCGTCCAGTCGACACGGCCGAGGAGCGAAACGTTGTCGGTGAGACGGTCGGCCGGCACGGTGTTGGTGGAGAAGGGAACACCGCGGGTACCGAGCACATTGAGAAGCCGCGTCACGGAATCGCGCGATACGCCGACCCGCTGAAGGACGAACGCATCGCTCGTGACGAGCGACTGCAAGTCGCTGCTGCGCCGTCCCATCTGCGCCGCGACGTTGTAGAAGACCTTGTCGAGGACGATCGGGCCGGAAGCGGCGCCGCTGATCTGCGCGTTGTTGTACGGTGCGCCGAGCTCCCGTCCGACGGCGTCAGTCGCCTGAAGCGAACGCGAGTCGAACGTCACGTGCGCCAAACGCTGCGAGAAGTTGCCGCCCGAGTTCGCGGAGATTGAGAGTTGGCCACCACTGAATCCGCCGCGGGAGACGTCGTACGACGTCGACGCGACACGCGTGATGACCATGGCATCGCGCGGAATGTCGCCGCCACTGAACGACATCCCGTTGAGTGTCACGCGGTTCTGATCCGCCGAAAGACCGAGTACGGAAAAGCCGGGAATCCCACCGCCGGCATCCGGGACGAGCGTCACGCCGGGAACGGAAACCGCCATCGCGGCGAGGTTCCCTTGGTCGCCAACGGCAATCGCGCCCGGAAATCCATCGACGGCGCGGTCCGACCCGACCCGCTCCGGCACTCCCTCGGCGCGCGGCGGACGCTGCCGGCGCTGTTCCACGACACGGACCGGTCCGAGCTCGACGACCGCCTGCTCCATCTTCACGTCGACGATGATCGGCTTTCGCGCTTCACCGCGTTTTGCCGTCACCGACTTCGGAACCATGCCGATCGCGGTGACTCGCACGACGTAGTCGCCGGTCCCTTCCTGCACCGCAACCAGCCAACGGCCTTCGGCGTCGGTGCGCGCGGTCTGGGCGAAGGTGCCGGCCGGCGCGTTCGCCGCCAGAACGCTCACGGTCGCTCCGGGGACGGGCCCATTCGGCCCGGTGATGTGGCCGGCGAGAACGTCACGCTGTGTCTGCGTTTGCGCGCTCTTCGCGCTGACCAACGCGAGCACGACGGTGCTCACGATGCGCGTCCAAGACTTCTGAATTAGTGTCATAAAGAGTCTTATTCAGGGCGCTGCTGGCGCCGCGGTCGGAGGAATTGCCGTTTACGGAGTCTTTGCCGGACGGAGGCGGATCGTCGTCGATCCGACGCGGAGCGTCGTCGCCCCGCTCGAGTCGGTCGTGGAGATGACCGGCACGTCACTGTCGATGTCTATGGCCGTCGTTCCCACGCGCGTGCTGAAATGCGGCTGCCCGTCGAGTCGAAGAGGGCCGCGGCCCATGCCCCCTTTCGCTCCGAACGCACGTCCGAGGACGAGTATGGTGCTGTACGACTTGCCGTTGCGCTCCAACGTGAGCGTAGCTGTGTCACCGGCAACCAGTGCGCTGAATGCCTGGGAGCCCGCCTCTGTGATGAGCGAGGCGCCGCCGACGTCGAGGAGGAGGTCTCCCTGGCGAATTCCGGCGCGCGCCGCCGGGCCGCCTTCCGCGACGGCCGCGACGCGCGGAAACTCGTCGTAGCGCCAAACCGCCATCGGTCCGGCGCCAAATCCGCCGCGGCGATTCGTCGCCTGGCACCTCGTGCACTCGAGCGCGAACCCGTACAGCATTGGACGCGGACCACCCGCCTGGCCGGCAAAACCGCCGAATCCAACGGCCCCGCGATTCAGCCGGTCCGCGGTATCGATCGGCGCGCGCCCTCGAAAGCCACGGCCGACTTGCGCGGTCGCGCTGGTTGCGGCGAGCGCCATCAGGAGTGACGCCAGCCGTCTCGTCGTCAGAACCATACGATGTATCTCCCACCCGCGACGGCCGATTGCGTCGAGGGACTGTCGACGCGAGCGACCTCGCGCGCGGGTCCTGCCCCCCCAGCGCCCGTGATCGAGTCGCGCGACTCCGCCTGTCGTCGCAAGCCAACGCTGTATCCGGCAAGCATGCCGGCGGCGAACACGACGATCGCCGCGGCAAGCCCGAATGCGAGTTGTCGCCGCGGGCGCCGTAGCTCGAGGGCGTCGAGCAACCCGCGTTGGCGCAGCGCGCGCACGGTGCGAGCCTTGAGCTCGGAGCGCGGTGAGCGGTGTCGGCCGACGTCGCCCAATTGCGCGCGTTCCTCGGGCGTCCACTCGTCGAATGAATCCTCTGTCATACGGGTCTCCTCTCCATTCCCGGCGCGAGGCGCGCGCGAACGACGCGTCTCGCCTTGAATAGCTGTCCCTTCGATGTGCCCGCGGTGATTCCCAAACGCTCGGCGATCTCTTCGTGCGTGAAACCCTCGATGTCGTGCAGCACCAGAACGGCACGGTAGCCCGGTGCGAGCGAGAGGATCGCTGATTCCATGTCCATCCACTCGATCGCCGGTTCCTCGCAGACGTCGTCCGTTTGCGGGTCGAGCACGAGCCGTCCCTGCCTGCGGACGGCGTCGATCGCCACGTGCGCGGCGATACCGCGGAACCACGCGCCGAACTCCGACTGACGCGACCATCGGTCGAGCGACGACACGGCGCGGAGCCACGCTTCCTGCACGACGTCCTCCGCCTCGTGCGGATTGCCGCCGACGATCCGCCACGCGGTTCGGAACGCGCGCGGCGTGTGCCGGTCGTACAGCAGCGCGAACGCCGCTTCCGAACGGTCATGTCGAATGGCGGACACCAGCGCTTCGTCCGTCGCTGCTGCGTCGATCGCGTCGATCATCCGCATCTTCAGTCGAACGGGGGGCATGAAAGGTTTGCCGACCTACGGTTTTCGCGTGATGGTCCAACCCTGGCCCAGATGGACACCGCCCACGATCTCGCCCTTGGTTCCCAACACCGCCTTGAGCTGCGCGCCCTGCATCACGAACGACACCGAGTCCTTATGGAATCGGGTCACGGCAAGCTGAGTCGTGTCGCCGGCGCCGAGCCGAATGGCCGTGTACGTCGCCGACTGTCCAACCCCGAGGTGCGAGGCATGGACGATCTGCTCACAGAGCGCGAAGGACACGGCGAGCATCGGGATCGCCTTACGCGAGGAGAATTCGAGTTGCTCGGTCTGTCCTTGCGCCGACATCTGTGCCTTCACGGTGCTATCGAGAAAGAAGATGCTGATCCCGATCGACTGGTTGTTCTGAGTCACGCGGGTGAACTCGACGTGCGAGATCGAGCTATCCGGCTTGAGATCCATCGTGTATTGAGTGCGAGGCCCGTTCGTTTGATAGATCTCACTGGTCAAAGCGTTGCCGTCGCGGCTGAACAGTTCGACCGCGACCGTGTCCTTGCCCTTCGTGATGACGAACTGGGAGCGCTTGGACTGCTGCTGTTGGGCTCCCGCCAACAACGGGGTCGTGATGGCGAGCATGACCGCGAGGCGCGGGACGAACGTCAGAATGTTCGGCATAGGATCGAGTGAGGTTGGGACGATCCTAAGAGAGTCGTTCGAGGCGGCCAAAAGGTTTGCGGTGAACCGCAGCAAACCGGCGACGAACGGGGGCCGTGGGCCGCTATTCGATCAGGGCCTGGACGACCGTGCGATAGGTCCGGCCGGAACGCAGCTTGGTGCCGTCGTTGAGAATCAGCACGTAGTCGCCCTTGAACCAAGGCTGGACTTCGCGAATGCGCTCGGTGTTGACGACAATCGACCGGTGCACGCGGACGAAACGCGTCTGCGGCAGCTTGGCGAGGACTTCCGTGATCGTCTCGCGGATGACGTGTGTCGCCTTTCCGGCATGGATGCGTACATAGTCGCCGTCAGCTTCGATCCAATCGATCTCATCCACCCGTACGAAAGTGACGCTGCCATCGCGCTTGATCGATAGCCGCCCTGATTGTGGGGCGGCCGACTGCGAGAGCCGCTCGAGCAATCGGGCCAGCTCGCCGGTTGTGTCGTGGGAGCCCCCTCGAATTCGTTCGACCGCGCGACGCACGGCTTCCTTGAGTCGCGGCTCGAGCACCGGCTTGAGCACATAGTCGACGGCCTGAACCTCGAACGCCTTGATGGCGTGCTCGTCGTGAGCCGTGACGAAGACGATCAGCGGCGGATCGTCTTCGGCGATCTCGCGAATGACTCCGAAGCCGTCCGTTCCCGGCATTTGGATGTCGAGGAACACGAGATCGGGGCGCTCCGCGCGGATCATCTTTACTGCTTCAGTTCCCGAACCCGCCTCGCCGGCGATCTCGACGTCGGACTCGTTCGCGAGGAGCGCGCGCAACCGCTTTCGCGCCGGCGGCTCGTCATCGACGATCAGAACGCGGACCCGTGGCGCCTCAGTTGGCATGCGCCGCCGTGCGATACGGAATCTCGATCGTGACGCGCGTGCCCGACGGGAGTCGCGGCGCGACCTCGACTCGGTGATCGCCGCCGTACAGGTGGGCGAGCCGCGAACGTAAGCCTCCGAGCCCGATGCCCTCGCCCGCGTTCGCCGATGGGACGTCGCTCATCCCGACGCCGTCGTCCTCGACGACGAGCCGCAATCGCCCGTCCGGGCGTTCGGCGAGCACCCATACCGAGCCGCCCGATTCTCGCGGTGCGATTCCGTGACGGACAGCGTTTTCCACGATCGGCTGGAGGATCAACTGGGGCACGAGCGCCTGTCGGGCTTCGTCCGTCGCGCGGAGGCCGACGTTCAGGCGATCCTGGAAGCGAACGCGTTGGATCGCCAGGTATTGCTCGACGAGATGCAATTCCTCGTCGAGTCGAACATCAGCCCCCGGATCGGCCCGAAGCGAAGCGCGAAGCAGGTCACTGAGCTGTCCGAGCATCGCCTCGGCCGCCGACGGGTCGTCGCGAATCAATGAGGCGATCGCGTTGAGCGTGTTGAAGAGAAAATGCGGACGCAGCCGGTTTTCCAGCGACGCGAGCTTTGCCTCGGCCAAATCGACCTCCAGCCTGACGGCGCGTACGTCGCGTTCGCGGACTGCCTTATGGTAGGCGACAGCGTGGTAGGCGGTGGCGATGAAAGCGTAGGTGAGGAAATTCCGGCCGGGCTGCGAGAAGAACAGGTTCATCGCGCCCTCGATGAAGCCGTACAGGTTGATCCCGAGCATGTGCCGGATCGACGACACCAGCAACGAATGGAGGGCAGAGAAGACCAGCGCCAACCCGAGTTGACGAAAGAGCCATCGTTTACGCGGCGCGCCGACGATTGGGTACCGTCTCGCCGCCGCGGTGACGGCCGGGAGAAGCGCGAGCCAGGTGAACCAAATGACGCTCTGGCGCTGGACGGCCGTCGGGAACGAGATGTTGACGTTCCCACCCAGCCACTGCTGAATCGCGAAGACGATCGTGAGGACAACGGTGCAGGTGATCGCGATGCGCCAGTTCACCCGGGGCGGAGCGGAGTCGATCGCGGCGTCGGCCATTGGCATACGGTGCCTGGCGCGGGGCTAGCTCGCAACCAGGTTGCGCCGAACGACAGCTTCCGAGCGCCGAATGGAGTCTGACCCCATTTTAGAAATGGGGTCTGACCCCATTTCGCGGCGATTTGCACCGACGGAAAACGAAGGGCGCCTTTCGGCGCCCCCCCGAGCGAAGCTCACTCAAGTCCCTGTTTTTCTCTTCCTTGCCACCGTCTTCTTTCGCGGCTTCGGCTTCTTCCCAACCTGAATGGGCACGATGTCCGACTGGGCCGCGGCTGCGTCGTCACAGCCCGAGACGGCGATCGCCGGGTGGCGCGGCTGCTTGTACACGTACCGCTCGCCGGCGTAGTTCCGGAAGACCACTTCGTCTTCGTTGATCTCTTCGACGTACTCGGGCAGGAGTGGGACCTTGCCGCCGCCTCCCGGGGCGTCGATCACGAAGTGCGGAACAGCCAGTCCGGACGTCCAGCCGCGGAGGGCCTTCACGATCTCGAGCCCTTTCTCGACGTTGGTCCGGAAGTGCTCGCCGCCCGCGACCTGGTCAGCCATATAGATGTAGTACGGCCGGACCCGGGCCTTGAGCAGCTTCTGCATCAGCTCCTTCATGATCTGCGGATCGTCGTTCACGCCGCGGAGCAGCACCGTCTGACAACCCAGCGGCACGCCGGCGTCGGCGAGTCGCCCAAGTGCCGCCACGGATTCGGGCGTCAGCTCGGCCGGGTGGTTGAAGTGCGTATTCATATAGATGGGATGGTACTTCTTCACCATCTCACAGAATTCCGGCGTGATGCGGGACGGCAGGTGCGACGTGATCCGACTGCCGAGGCGGATAATCTCGATGTGCGGGATCTCACGCAGGCGCTGGAAGAGGTACTCGAGCCGCCGGTCGGAGAGCATCATCGGGTCGCCGCCCGACATGATCACGTCGCGGATCTCCGTGTGCTCGCGGAGATACTGGAAGGCCGACTCGTACTGGTTGAGCGGGATCTTTTCGGGGTCGCCGACTTTGCGGCGGCGCGTGCAGAACCGGCAGTACGACGCGCAGACGGGACTCACCAGGAAGAGTGCCCGGTCGGGATATCGATGCGTGATGTTCGGGACCGGGGAGTCGCCGTCTTCGTCGAGCGAGTCGATCACGCCGTCGACGATGTCGAGCTCCTGGACCGTGGGCACGTACTGCTGCCACATCGGGTCGCCGATCTCCTTGATCGTGCTCAGGACGTTCGGCGTGAGACGCATCTGGAAATTGTCGAACGCCGGCTGCAAGCCTTCGACATCGATGACGTCGGACCCGTACCGATCAGCGAGCTTGTCGAGGGTATCGACGCTCTCGTGGAGGATCTTCTGCCAGTCACTCATGCGCGACGACTCCGTGGTTCGGTGGAGGGGTCCTGCGACTACGAGGGGAGAGGGCTGAGACGCTTGACGTACACCACCCGGGCATCGCCCGGCGCGTAGAAGTCGGGGAGGCGCGCGGATTCGTGCAGTCCGTGCACCTCGTAAAACCGGCGCGTCGACGCGTAGTCGTCTCTCGACGATGTCTCGACGACGAGCAACCGCGCTTCCCGCTGACGAAGACGGCGCTCGACCTCGTCGAGCAACTGCGATCCGCCGCCTTCACCTTGAAACGCGGGGTGCATCGCAATCCAATACAGATCGTAGGTGCGATCGGTGCCCGGCGTCGCGCCGTAGCACACGTATCCGACGAGCTGCCCTTCGCGCGAGAACGACCCCACGAATTCGTAGTTCGCCACGCCGTCGCCCGGATCGTACGGCGCGCGTGCCGGTCCCGCCGCGAAGGTTTCGTCGAACAACTCGAGCGCCACCTGGACTTCGTCGTCACGAAAGACCGATGTGGCGTCGAGAATCTCACGGATCCGATTGCGATGCCCCCGCTGTAACGCTCCAAGCCGCACGGCCACCTACTCCTCTCCAGCCGTCGCCGCGGCGGCGAAGAGATCGAGCTCGGACGCATTTGTTCCAGTCGCGACCTCGACTCCCGACAACCGCTGCGCAAGAATCCACTCGTCCGGGGGCGGGACCTCGCGACCTCGCGCGAGCGCGAGCTCACAGATGCTCCTGATGAGCGCCGCGTATTCGATCCCCGCCACACCAGCCATCCGCGCCAACCCGGCATCAGGGGCGATGTCCGGATTGGCATTCACTTCCAGAATCCACGGGCGGCCCTGGTCGTCGATGCGCATATCGACGCGACCATAGCCGCAGCCGCCGGCCATCTTCCACGCGCGGAGCGCGACGCTCCGCACCTGCGCGGCGACCTTCGCCGGGAGCCGTGCCGGACATCGCGGCTTCCCGCCGACGTCGTCGGTGCTCCCGGTGACCCACTTCGACGTGTATGTAACGATCCGCCAGCGGCCCGCCGGCATCTTCCCGAAATCGATCTCGGCGATCGGCAGCACCGTCTCGCCGAGAATACCGACGTTGACCTCGCGGCCGTCGATGTAACGCTGGACGAGGACTTCGTCCCAAACCTCGAGCATGGCTTCGACGCGTTCCTTGAGCTGCCGCGTATTCCGCACGACCGACCGCTGCTCGACGCCGAGCGACGCGTCTTCGGCCGCCGGCTTCACAATGGCCGGGAACCCGACGCTGACCAGCGGCTCGCCGCGGCGGATCGCCGTGAACTTGGGAATCGGGAGCCCGGCGCGGTCGAGCATGCCGTTGATGACATGCTTGCGGAGGCAAATCGATGCCGTGTAGCTGGTCGCGCCGGTGAACGGGATCTTGAACAGCTCGAGGACGGAGATGACGGAGGACTCGAGGTGGGCGATGCCGTCGATCCCCTCGCACATGTTGAACGCGAGGTCGAACTTGCCGCGACGGAGCTTCTCGATCCATTTGCCGTCGTGGAAGACGGGGATGTAACCGACCGTGTTTCCCTCGGCGACCAGCGAACGCTCGATCGCCTCGACCGTGCTCAGGATCAACAGGTCGGGCTTGGTCGCGTACGCCGACGCACCGTCGAAGAGGATGGCGATCTTCATGCGACGGGGACGGGGACGGCCGTGGAAGCAACCCGACGGCTCATCGTCTTGAGGCGCGGATGAAGCCGGACGCCGCTGCGTTCGGCGGCGTGACACAGCGCGCTCTGAATCAACTCGTCATAGCCGAGACCCGCGGCTCTCGCCGCCTTGGGCAGGCACGAGTTGTCTTCCGGGTTCGGCAGAATGCCGGGCAGCGGATTCACTTCGACGATGTTTGGCGCCCCGTTCGCATCGAGCCGGACGTCGATCCGCGACCAGTCGCGGCAGCCGAGGATCCGATAGGCGCGGAGGACCACGTCCTCGATCGCGCGCTGGAGCGCGGGCTTGATTCGCGCCGGGCATTCGAAGATGTCGAGCGGCTCATCCGGCGTGTCCCAGATCCACTTGGCTTCGTAGCCATAGATCGGCAGAGCGCCTTCCGGCAGCGAGTCGAAGTTCATTCCGACGATAGGAAGCACCTGCGCCGAAGCGCCGTTCCCGAGAACGCCGCATGTGAACTCGGCGCCGGGGAGGAACTCTTCGGCGATGACCGGCTGGTCGTAGGTCTGGAGAAGGAAGCGCGCTTGCGCTTCGAGCTCGTCGCGATCGCGAACGTAGTTCTTTTCCGTGATCCCCTTCGACGACCCTTCGTGCACCGGCTTGACGAAGATCGGGAACGACCAGTCGCGCCGGCCGAGGAAGGCCGCCAGCGACGCCTCGTCTTCGATCAGCGCAAACCGCGCGTTCGGGACGCAATGCGCGGTGAGAAAATCCTTCGTGCGGGCTTTGTCCAGGCAGAGCGAGAGCGTGAACGGATCGCTGCCGGAGTAGGGAATCGCAAAAAATTCGCAAATCGCCGGGACGTGCGCTTCGCGGTTGGTGCCGTGAAGGCCTTCGGCGATGTTGAAGACGATGTCGGGGCGTTCAGCGCGGAAGCGCTCGGGGAGGCTCTCGTCGGCCTCGATGCGGATCACGTCGCCAAAGGCGGAGAGGGCGGAGGCGACGGCGTCGATCGTTTCGGCGGAATCCCACTCCGCGTAGACGTCCGCGCTACTGGGAGGCTCCTCGTCGGGACGTTGCTCGATGGCGGCCGTCCCGGTACGGCCTCCTACAGTCAGCTCTGGTTTTTGGTTGTACGCGAACCCGATCCGCGTCATCCCGTCTCTTGTGAGCGTCTGCGGCGTCAGTGCCGCGAGAATTCCGAGCTTCGAGAAGTGCGTCGCGTTTTCCAATGCGACGGTGGGGGCAAGACAAATGCCACATCTCTCCGCCGCGCAAAATACGAGCGACGAAAAAAAAGGGCAATGATTTTTTCGCTCAGACCGACGTCAGACCTTGTGGTAAAAAACGCGCGCTGCTTCGCGTCGATCGTCGGCCGTGTAGATCTCGAAGTCGGAGAAGAATCCCGGCGCTTCGCGCTGCAGCAGTCGAATCACGATCACCGCGATGCGCCTGATCTCCAACTCCGCGCCCTCGCTCGAGCGAAGCTCGAGCATCGTCCGCCACGCGCGGGCATTTCCCGTCACGACGATCTTCGTCTCCGTCGCGTTCGGAAGCACCGCGCGCGCCGCCTCTCGCGCCATCTTCCGACGGTGCACCTTGTCCGCCACCCAGGCGTAACGCGTCATCAGTTCGGACACCAGGCCGACGTAACTCGCCTGCGCCTGCTCCACCTGCTCGCGCCACGCCGACTCGAGCGCGTCGTCGCCGACGACTGCCGGCGGCACGACGAAGCTCGCCTCCGACTCGTCCACGTATCGCTGTGAGAGCTGCGAATACGCGAACCCGGCGCGATGACGCACCAGCTCGTGCGTGAGCGACCGGCTCACTCCCTCGAGGAGCAGCGAGTAGTTCGCATGCTCCAGTACGCTCCCGTGCCCCTGCTTCTTGATGTTCTCGAGGTATTCGCGCGTCTCGCGCTTCGCCGGATTGTGCTGGCTCATGTAACAGAGCCGGCCGGCGAATTCCGCGAGCTGTTCGCCGTCGGTGCTCTCACCGATCAGACTCACCGCGAGGTGCTCCGGCATCGTGAAGCTCGGCCGGGAGAGAAGGGTCACGACGGGTTCGGTGTAGTAGCGAGGCGTCGTCATCGCGGCACGCGGGGCCTGAACGGTGGGGGCTGTCATAGAGAGAAAATCAACCGTGTCGCACTCCACCCGACAAGGCGGGATCTTACTTCGCGACGTCGGCCAACAACTCGAGGCGGAAACGGGAGTAGGCCCGATCCCGCTCGACGCGATCGAGGACGGCGCGCGCACGGGGCGAAAGCGGTGTGAGAGCCGGATCATATTTGATCTCGCCAAGTGGGCGCTGACCCGGCAGAGCCGTCTTCACGCCGGGATTCAGAATGTCGTCCGGATCGAACGCGCGCTTCACCGTCCCGAATCGCTCGATCGCCGTCGCGCTCCACACGTTCGCCAGTAGAGGTGTCCTCAGCCGTCCGTCGCCGTGCTCGCCGGCCAGCGTTCCGCCGAGCGACGCCGCAAGCGTCATGACCTCGAGCAATATTCGCTCGACGCGTCCGCGCCAGTCGGGTCGTCCGACGTCGACGAGGGGATTCACGTGGACGTGAGAGTCACCGGCGTGCCCGAAGATCACGCCGCGAGTCTCGTGCTCGGCGAGAATGCGACGGACGCCGCGCACGTACGCCGGCAGCCGCGCGGGAGGAACCGCACAGTCCTCGACGAACTGCATCGAACGAAGTCTGGCGTCGAGCCGTGCGAGGATGGGACTCGCCGCGTGGCGCAGCTCCCAGATTTCCGTCTCTTGATCGGGGTCGAGCGCCAGCCGAGTCACGGTTGCGCCGGCCTCGTGAAAGGCGCGCTCGACGGCCCGAGCGGATTCCACGGCCGCCTCCGGGTCGGCGCCCTCGATCTCGACGAGTAGCGCGGCTTCGGTATCCGCCGGAAGATCGGACGCGCCGCCGCTGGCCGCGACATCGAGAAAGGTTCGATCGAGCAGCTCGCACGCGACGGCACCGGCGTCGCGCGCCCGTCCTGCCGCGACGACCGCGTCTTCCAACGACGCAAACGCGCTCAACAGGCTGCTCGTCGCGCCGGCCACGGGAATCAACCCAAGCTCGAGCTCCGTGAAAAACGCGAGCGTTCCTTCGCTGCCGACCAGGAGGTCGACGATTTCTCCCGAGCTCGCGAAGTTGGCGATCGCGTAGCCGGACGACTCCTTGAGAACTCCGCGATGGATGGAAGGCGTCGCGCTTTCGGCCGGCACGAGCGTCGTCGCCAAGGCGAGAAACCGATCGATCGCCGGAATTCCTCGCGGCGCCGGCGCTCCGCGGCTGATCGACGCACGCGTGCCATCGGCGAACACGCAGTCGATGGCGTTCACCCAACGCCGGGTCGATCCAAACTTCAGCGAGTGCGCTCCCGCGGCATTCGTCGACGCCATCCCGCCGACGGTGCAGAACGCGCCGCTCGACGGGTCAACCGGGAAGCGAAGGCCGTGCGCACGCGCCGCGGCGTCGACCGCGCCGCGCGTCGCACCGGAGCCGACGCGCACCCTACGACGCGTGACATCGACCATGCCGATCTGATTCCACCGGCTGAGATCCACGATCACGCCGCTGCCGATGGCGCCGCCGGGCATGCTGCTTCCCGATCCGCGCGGAACGAGCGGCGTACGCGTATCCGACGCCCAGCGTACGAGCGTGACGAGGTCGTCGATGTCTGTTGGGACAGCTACCGCGATCGGGATGACTTGGCCGATCCCCGCCGCCTCGGAGTAGGCCGCGCGCGCGTCGTCGTCGATTCGATACGTGCCGCGGAAGCCGGACGGGCCCGGCAACTACGGCCTGCGCGACGGAATCGCCGTCGCCGCGGCGACGATCGCGCCGAGCAGCGAATCGGCGCCGCGTTTGCTGAATTCGCCACGCTCGAGACGGTCGAGCAGCTGCTCGAGCGCGAGCTGAGCGCGCGTTACCACGTGATTGTGCATCACGCGCGCGCCCGTCACCCCGATGACAGGCGCGATCACCGCCGGCGCCAGCGCAACGAGCGGGATCGCGCCGACGATGAGCAGTGATCCAGCAATCGCCGCTCCGAAGACGACGCCGACTCCGCTCTGCGCCACGGCCGACCGACGTTGCGTTCGAAAGTCGGCCTCGAGCGCGACATGGACGCGCTGGTCATCGACGCCAATCGCGGTCGCCGACACCTCGAAGGCGCGCGACAGCGCGTAGTCGCGCCCTCCGACGCGGAGTGCGCGCTTCACCCCGACGAGAAAATCCTGTCTCGCTTCCCAAACGATGCGCTCGGCGTGATGCCGCTTGACGATGAGCAGTTCCTGTCGCTGCATCCAATTGTCGATCGCGGCGAGAATGTCCGCGGCGCGACCTGGCACCGTCCGCGCCGCCGAAATCCGCGAGGGGCCGAACAGCCGCGACGCGACGCCGCCCTCTTCCTCCGGCAAGACCGAGCGAGTTCGCTCTTCGGCGAGCGCTTGTCGCAGATGCTGCGGCGTGAGCCCGACTTCCTTGCCGAGCTCGATCAGCTGGTCTTCGGTGAACTCCTCGGCCGGGTCGCCGGTGTCGCCCGTCTTTCCCTGCAGCTCAGCCGCGCGCGCCAGCACTCGCTCCAGAGCCGAGCGATCGAGCGGTGTGGGCGGTCGAGACGGAACCGGCGAATCGGGCATACTGAAAGCTTAATCGCCGCGACGGGAGGCGACAGTCAGACAGAAGGATCACGAGAGAACGGCGCGAACGGCGCGAACGGCGCGAACGGCGCGAACGTCGCTGTCGGCTATGGTCGGCGGCGGCGGCGGACGGCTGGCTGTCAGCCGGCGGCGGTGCGCACGGCTGGCGGCTTTTTAGCGGCCGGCTGCGGTTGCCGGCGATGCGGCCGGCTGCGGTTGCCGGCGATGCGGCCGGCTCTCCGCTGCTCAACGGCAGTTTGCTGTCTCCTGCGCGAAGCGAAGGACCTGTTGTCCCGTTCTTGTAACTAACTCGGGACAGTAGGTCTGTCGTCGCGCAGCCTGCCCTAGAGGAGCGACAGCGACGAAGGGCTCCTCAGGATGACACTGAGCTTGGCCGAGAGCCGAAGCTCCGCCGCAAGCCGCGGCCGCAAGCCAACAACCGCAAGCCGGGCGCACCGCCGCGAGCCGCGAGCTAGCCGCGAGCCGCCGCCGCCGACCATAGCCGACAGCGACGTTCGCGAGCCGACAGCGACGTTCGCGACGTCGCGCCGTTCGCACAGTTCCTCATTTTCAGATTCCTCCAAGCACCGATTCTATCGATCTCCCAAGCGCAGTCAGAACCGGTGCCGGAATCGGGAACGCAGTAGCGAATTGTGCGCTCGGGTCGCCCGCCGGAACGGCTACACCGAGCGTTTGGAGATAGAAGCGCATGTAGCCTTGAACCAACTCAGGCGCGACACGCTGGAGGAGCAACGCGCCACCGCGAACGGCGCCGTTTCCGACATACCCGCCCGATGCGCCGGAGCGTTGTTCCGCCGGCGTCGTGTTGTCGCGGATCGCTTCGTCGACGAGCCGCGCGACGATCTCGTGGGCGAAGACGTACAACGCCTCCGCGGACGCGTCGGGTGTGCGAGGAAAAACGACGGCGATCGCGTTCGCCTGCTTGCCGTCGTTCACCGTACGACCTTCGCCGCCGACGGGTAGGGAGAGCAGCAACTCACCGGACGGCTGCTGCGTGTTGTTGAGGAAGCGCGAAAGCTTTGGGGAGTACTTCGCGGTCCACTCCTGATTGAACTGGGCGAAGGCGGCACCGCGCGTCTGCTGCTCCTTCGTCCAGTAGTCGTGATAAAAGCGATTGTTCTCGTCCTGGAGCGCCTCCACGAACCGGCGCACCCAGTCTCGATCGGCGGCTGTCGGGAAATTCGCGGCGAGGAACGCGATCCGCTGCTGCACGTCCGGATTGCTCGACGCGCGTGGGTTCCCCTGTGAACGAACGAGAAAATCCGTCGCCTCGACGATCTCCGCGAACGAATTGAAGTACATCGCCAGGAACTGGGCGTTGGTCAGCGACGGATTGGTGGCGAAGCGCCGAGAGAGATCCTGCTGATTCGCGTCGAGCTGTGAGAAAACGTTGCGCTGTCGCTTGAGCGCGGTGATCTGCTGCTTGTACCCGCGGGCGAAAAAGGGAACGTGCCCCGTGTCGCTGGTGAGCAGCGCGAAGCCGTGGAGCCAAAGATCGACGTGTTCCTTGGTCGTCACGCGCCAGCCGCGCGTCTGGGTCGGCGCGCCGCTCGTGTTCGCGGCCGGCGACGGCGACGTCGATGGAGAGCTGGAACCTGCGGGCGCGCATCCGACGAGCGCGATGCTCGCCGCCCCGAAGAGCGCTAGCCGGCTGAATGGACGAATGGCTCGCGTACCCATGTGAACAGAACCACCGCTGAGGTCGCCCTATCCTATTGCAAAAGCGGGGCGAAAGATCCTTCGGCTCGCTAGCCCGAGGCGGCGGGGCGCCCGCAAATGGGACAGAACTTCCATCCCAGCTCCAGCTCCGTCCCGCAGGCCTCGCAGTTCACGACCGTCAAATTCTGGCCGCAATGCGGACAGAAGGTGATCGTGCGGCCGGCCGGCAGCAGCTCGTTGCAGTATCGGCATCGATCGCCGGCGTTGGCTACCACAGCGCGCGAACCAATCGGCGAGCGCGAGGTGCTGACGCGGGGGGAAGGCGAGGCAGATTCGGGCGACGGCGCGGGACGCGGCGCCGCTTTCGGGGGGGGGGGGGGGGGGGGGGGGGGGGGGGGGGGGGGGGGGGGGGGGGGGGGGGGGGGGCGTGGGGGGGGGGGGGGGGGGGGGGGGGGGGGGGGCCGTGGAGGATGTGTGATGGGCGGCGGCGGAGCGCTCGCCACCGGTGTCTCAGCAGTCATCTGCGATGGGCGCAGCGCCTCGACAGCGAGTGGCGTGCTGTCGTCATCGGGCCCGGCTTCGAGCGAGCGAAGTGCGTTCGGCGAGAGCGCGACGGTCGACGTCGCGAATTGCTTGAACGCCGTGGGATCCGGATTCTTGCTCGCGAGCTCCGAGCGGAGGCGCTCGCGAATGGACTCATCCACGATCAGGTAATCCCTCGCCCCCGAGAGCAGCTCGCTCAGCGTGATCTCGTAATCTTCATTCGTCTCGAGCCCGAGCTCGCGGCGATGAAGGCGGTAGGGGAGAATGCTCTGGTGAAGCTCGGCGACCGTGAACGGCTGGGTGAGATACTGCGGATGTCTCGCGCGTACGATGCGGGCGAGATGCCGGAACATTCGATCGAGGTTGTCCATGTCGTTGTCCTCCTCCCCTCCTCACCCGGTAAAACTATCGACTAGGGCCTCGACGCCTCCTCTACCCGCTTCTCCTTCTCCTCACGGGCGGCGCGCACTTTGGACGTGCCGAAACGATCCAGGCTCCGAGCGACGATGGACGGTTTTCCCGCCCACCCTTCGTCGTAGCCCCAGTGATACCCCATTGCCAACCCGAGGAGCAACGCCACCAGGAATTTCGTCATGACACACCTCCCCCTCTGTCCGCGTCAAACGCGAACTCACGTGACCGAGTTGGGGCGCGCCACCACCGGGTACGGCCGCGACGCGCGAAAGGCGTCGTCGGTGGGAAATGCCTGCGGCTCCACGGTCACTCGTTCTTTCTCACGTTCCACTGCCAACCACTCGTCGAACTTCGACGGCACGATGCCACCGGACTGCGTCTGCTCTCGCGCCGCGCGAGTCGCCAGGTGATTGGCGTACTCGTTCTGCGGATGTCCCTCGTGGCCGCGAACCCAACGCCAGTCCACTTGATGCCCGCCGTCGCGAACCACGTCCACTGCTTGCTGCCACAACTCGAGGTTCAGAATCGGTCCCTCTTTTCGCTTCCAGCCCCTCGACATCCACCCGCGCACCCACTCACTCATTCCCTTCACCAGGTACTGCGAGTCGCTCGTGAACACCACGCGAAAGCGCACGCCCTTTCGCGAGATCGCGCGAACGGCCTCGATCACGCTGCGAAGAGCCATGCGGTTGTTCGTCGTCGCGGGCTCGGAGACCCAGTAGTCCCACCGGGTGAGACTTCCGTTCCGCCCCATATACTCGATGACGCCCGCGGCCCCGCCCGGGTTACTGCCTTCGCGGCCATTTCCGAGGCAGGACTCGTCGGCGTAGATCGCGACGAGCGGCGGGCGAGCCGGAGACCCGGATTCCGATGGGCCGCCGCTCACCCAAGGACCTCGAGGCCGTCGATCTCGTCGATGTAGATCTTGAGATCGTGACCGGTCACCGGGTGGCGGGCGTCCACCACCTCTCGGCCGTTCTCCAGCCGCAGGGCGAGTGGTACGACGACGTACTCCCGTCGCCCCCGGCGCTGAAAGGCCAAACGTGTGCCCTGCGTCACAGCGCGCTCGAGGGCGTCGTATTGGGCGTGGGTCAGCTGCGCCATGCGGCCATCGGGTCGCGACACCAATGAAGCGCCAGCTGCGCGAGCACGCGCGTCGCCCGCTCGATCTCTTCGATCATCACATACTCCTCGGCGGCGTGGGCCAGGCCGATGTCCCCGGGACCGAAACAAATCGCCGGGATACCGGCCGCGTTGAGCAGCGCGGCGTCGGTCCATGCGGTCATGCCCTGGACGCGTACGTCCTCGTTCGATTCACGGAGTGCGCTCTCCAATGCAGCGACGATCGGCGCATCGACCGCGACGTCGCTCGGCTCCTGCGCGAACGTCACCGTCACATCGGCGCGGAAATTCTCTCGTCGCTGGCCGGCTCGCTCGCACACCGACTCGATCTCCTGTCGCACCACATCCGGAGATTCGCCCGGGATGGTGCGACGCTCGATCTGGACCGTGCACTTGTCGGGGTACGTCGACATGCCGATTCCGCCCGAGATCATCGACGCGTGCACTGACGGTCGGCCGAGGAGCGAGTGGCGACGCTTGGGCAGCTCCTCGGCGTCGAACCGGTCCAGTTCGGACAATACCAGCCCCGCGTGGCGAATCGCGTCGACGCCCAAGTCCCAACGGCTTCCGTGCGCCGCCCGACCGTGCGTCGTGACGTCGATCCACACGAACCCGAGGTGGGCCGGCATGATCGCCAAGCGAGTCGGCTCGGTGACGATCGCCGCGTCGGCGCGGATGCCTCGTTCGATCAACGAGCGAGTGCCGGCGCTCTCGTATTCCTCGTCGGCGACCGCGGCGACGATCACTTCGCCGTCGATCTCGCCGGCAATCCGCGCCGCGGCGGCGCACATCGCGGCGATTCCTGATTTCATGTCCGACGAGCCGCGTCCGTAGATGCGGTCACCCCACTCGGCGGCGTCCCAAGGAGCGTGCGTCATTCCTTCGACGCCAACGACATCGAGGTGGCCATTGAACATCAGCACGCGGCCGCCGGGCTTTCCGATTCGCGCTACCACGTTCGGCCGCCCCGGCAACGCGTCGTACAGCTCGACGCGAAATTCCCACTCCCTGAGAATACCGGCGAGCAGCTCGGCGACGGCGCGCTCGCCGGGCGCACCAGGAACGAGTGACGGGTTTCGCGAATCCACGCGAACCAGGGCTCGCGCGAGCGCGACGGCGTCACCGGTTGCTATCGGCACTGTTGCACTCCGTGCTCGTCGATCGCGAACGGTAGTATCTGCCCGAGGCCGGCGATTGCTCCGCGGACTTCCTCCACGTGTTCGCTTCCGGCAATGACGAGAACACACCCGCCTCCCGACGCGCCGAGCGCTTTCGAGCCGACCGCGCCGGCGCGCGCCGCGCGCTCGACGATCTCGTCGATGAGCGGCGTGGGAATCGTCGGATGAAGCGATCGCTGATGGCGCCACTGCTCGCCGACCAGCGCCGCCAACGCGTCGAGGTCGCGCGCTCGGAGCGCATCGACCATGTCTTCGGCGGTTTCGCGCATCTGCTCGAGCGCGGCAAGCACTCGCGGCTCTCGCGCCGCGTAGGCCCCGAGCACCGCGTTGATCGTCTCACCCGAGATTCGGCTCTTTCCTGTATAGATGATGAAGCAGCGCCGCTCGATCTCGGCGCGAAACTCGGAATCGAGCGGGATGCGAGTTACTTCCGTCTTTTCGGACGAGAAGCGTAACGCGAGCGCGCCGCCGAATGCCGCGGCGTAATGATCTTGTCTGCCGCCAGGAATTCCGAGGTCACCTATCTCGATTGATCGGCTGAGCTCGGCGATCTCGTCGAGGGACATGGCGCGTCCGCTGACAGTCGCCAACGCGGCGACGGTCGCCACGCCCGCCGCCGAGGACCCGCCGAGTCCAGCGCCGATCGGAAAGTCGCAATCGAGTTGAATGCGGACGTCGTCGATTTGGAAGCGGCGTGCCGCGGCGGAAGCGATGGAACGATCGCCCTCTCGATCGCCCGCAACTTCGGGCGCGCGCGCATCTTCGGCGCTTGCCGTGCGCGTTACGGTGACGGTCGCGTAACGGGCAATCGCGACGTTGCAGACAAAGCCGCCCATCTCATCGGAGTAGGGCGGCACGTCGGTCCATCCGCCGCCGAAATCGATGCGCGTCGGCGCGTGCGTGACGATGGTTGCGCTCAAGCAACGCTAAACGTAGTCCCCGCACGAATCTTCGCCAATCGCGCGAACTCGGGCCCGGTGGCGGGCATGCCTGTTGCTGCCCTGTCACCCTCTATGGCCGATTTCACGCACTACCTGAACGACTGCAAGTTCATTCTCGTCTCGAACCGAGAACCGTACGAGCACATTCGCGGCATGCATGGCGTCGAGGTCAAGCAGCCCGCGGGTGGACTCGTCACGGCGCTCGATCCGACGATGCGCCGCACGCACGGAACCTGGGTCGCGTGGGGATCGGGAAACGCGGATCACGAGGTGTCCGACGAAACCGGACGCGTCGCCGTGCCGCCGGGTGAATCCTGCTACACGCTGCGTCGTGTCTGGCTCGACGACGCGGACGTCAACGGCTACTACCACGGATTCGCCAATCGCGCGCTTTGGCCGCTCTGCCATATGCTCATCCAACACTTCGAGTATCGCACGGAGTTTTGGGAGCGGTATCGCGCGGTGAACCTGCGCTTCGCGCACGCCGTGGCCGACGAAGCGGAGCGCTGCACGGGCCGCGCGATGGCCTGGATCCAGGATTACCACTTCGCTCTGGCGCCGGAATTTCTCCGGGCAATGCGGCCGTCGCTCTTCATCAATCAGTTCTGGCACATCCCGTTTCCGCCGGCGGACATTCTCCGCTTGTTGCCGTCCGGGACGCACGAGGCGGTCCTGCGCGGCTTGCTCGGCAACGACCTCCTCGAGTTCCAGATCGACCGATACGCCGTCAACTTTCTCGACTGCGTCGAAAAGTTCGTTCCCGAGTCGCGCGTCGATCACGTTCACCAAACGGTGACCTTCCGGGATCGCGTCGTGCAGGTCGGCGCGTTTCCGATCAGCATCGACGTGGACCGTTTCGAAGAAATGGCCTCCTCGGCCGACAGCGTGACCCGAGTCAACACCCTGCGCGAGCGATACGCCAAAGGCACCCGCCAGCTCGGTGTATGCGTCGATCGCATCGACTACACGAAAGGCATCCCGGAACGCATACGCGCGCTCGAAACACTTTGGGCGGAGTCGCCCGAGCTGCGCGAGCGGTTCACGTTCATTTTCGTGGCCACGCCGTCGCGGACGGATCTTCCGGCGTACAACGCGCTCGAGCGCGACGTCGTTCAGTCCGTGATCGCGATCAATACTCGCTTCGGCACGCCCGAATGGACGCCGATCGTCTTGATCAACGAGAACGTCGACTCGGATCTCCTCTCCGCCGTCTATCGCTCGGCGGACCTTTGTATCGTTTCGTCGCTTCAGGATGGGATGAACCTGGTCGCCAAGGAATTCGTCGCTTGTCAGATCGACGAGCGTGGCGTGCTGATCCTCAGTCGCTTCACCGGATCAGCCGAAGAAATCGAGGGCGCGGTCCTGATCAACCCCTTCAACGTGGATGGTTTCGTCGCGGCGATTCGCACGTCGCTGGAGATGTCGCCGGACGAGCGCAAGCGCCGCATGCGGCGGATGCGCCGGCAACTCCACAACTCCACGATTTTCGACTGGCTCGACTCGATCCTCGCGCGATCCGCTGAGATCATGGGGATCCAGCACCAACCGGCGCTTGCCTGACGCGCTCGCGACCCCGGCGCTCCCGCTCACTGCCGCGATCGGGGAGCGGCTCCGCGGTTCGCCGTTCGTTCTGCTGCTCGACGTAGACGGAACGCTTGCACCGATCGCGCCGCGTCCCGAATACGCGGCTCTCCCGAACGACACGCGCCAGATTCTCGCGGACTTGACCGCTGCCGCGAACGTGCGCGTCGTCGCGATCTCCGGACGAAGCGCGGAAGATGCGCGTCGCCTCGTAGACGTTCCAGGCGTTTGGATCATCGGCAATCATGGAATCGAAGTGGCGGCGCCTGGTGAAGCGCCGTCCGCCCGCGACGCCGTCGCCGGCTTTGCGGATTCAGTCGCGGAGGCAGCGGGGCGGGCCGAGAGAATCGCCGACACGCTGCCCGGCGTGATTGTCGAGAACAAGCGATGGACGCTGAGCGTGCACTATCGCCTCGCGCATCCGAGCGTCGTGCCCAGTCTCACGGCGCGCGTCGCCGCGATTGCCAAAGAGCTCGGCCTCGCGCTCACCGGCGGCAAAGAGGTCCTCGAGCTGCGACCGCCGGTAGAAATCGACAAGGGAACCGCCGCCATTCTCGTCGCCGAGGAGCTCGGCGCGCTTGCCGGCGGCGCGTCCGTCCTGTGCGCTGGAGACGACCGAACGGACGAAGACATGTTTCGAGCGTTCCGATCGCGGCTACCAAACGCGGTCACGGTGTGGGTCGGCCCCGAATCCGCTGTCGAGCGGACGACAGCGGAATTCCACGTTCCCGACACCGCGGCGATGTGTGAGTTGCTCGAGGCGGTGTTGAACCTTCGACGCGCGATTGGGTGAGCGCTACTTCTTTTTCTTGGCGGCTTTTGTCGGCTTGGTGCTCTTAACGCTGGCCACTTTTGCCGGCTTGCCCGCTTTGGCCGGTTTCGCAGGCTTGGCCGGGGGCGGTGGTGCGGCGGCCTTTTGCGCAGCGGGCTTTTTCTCCGCGCCCTTCGCATGAGCGGAGTGTTCCGCCTTCGCTTCAGGCCGATGCGCGCTGTTCGACGGCGGCGCTGCCGGACGCACGGGGGTGGGGGGCATTCGCGGCGGAGCGGCGGCGAGTTGCGCCGCCGCGCGTGCCGCCGCCTCGGCTTTCGCGGCAGCCGCGCGATCGGTGGCGACCTTTGTGGCGGTAGGCCGGGTTTTTTCGCTCGCTGGTCGTTTGGCGTGCGCAGCCTCGGCCTCACGGATCAGCTTATCGCCCTCTTCGGGTGTCATCTGCCCACGCCGCACCATGTATTGAACGAGATCCCTGGCGCTCTCGATCGCGAATCCGGCGATCCCCGCGGCGGCGCTGATCACGTCTCGCATTGCCGCCGAGACTTTGGTCCCTGCTTCTTGACTAATGAGCTGTGCGCGCTCGGCGAGCTCCGCGACCGTATCGCGCATGTCGGCACCGCGATGGCCCGGCGACCGGCGCGGTGCCGCCGTCGCGTCCGATGCTTCGGCGGGCGCTGGAGTGCCGGGGGAAGAAGCGGGGGCGGGGGCGGGGGCGGGCTTGTCGGCCATTTCGTTGAACCTACGCGACGGCTTGAGCTTCGTCGTGCAAGTCGTCAGCGTCGTTGTCGGGCACGGATGGGCGCGCTATCTTCGCGCGGCCGGCGGTTTGACGGCGGAAGTATATGATTCGCCAGCAGCTACGCAAGCCGGACTGGAGAGCTTTGAGACAGCCGCAAGCAGTTGCGCAGAACGGCCGGAATAATAGCACAATTGCGTGTTAATGCCGCCATCAACAGATCAGTCTTTGTTGTCCGGTGTCCGAATCCTCGACCTTTCGAGGGTTCTTGCTGGACCGCTCGCTACCATGATACTTGGCGACCTTGGCGCCGACGTCATTAAGGTCGAGCGGCCCGGCGTCGGGGACGATACCCGCGGCTGGGGCCCGCCTTTCGATGCCTCGGGCCGCAGCGCCTACTATTTGAGTATCAACCGCAACAAACTCGGAATCGCGGCGGATCTGGATTCAGAGGACGACCGGCGGCTCATCGAACGGTTGCTCCGCGAGGCCGACGTGGTCGTCGACAACTTCCGGCCCGGGACGCTCGAGCGGCGCGGCGTGTCGCCCGAGCAATGGTGTGCCGACCGGCCCGACTTGATCTGGTGCACCGTCACCGGGTTCGGTTTGTCGAGCGATCGCCCCGGCTACGACTTCGTGGCGCAGGCGGAGTGCGGGTGGATGGCGATCACCGGCGAACCGTCAGGCGATCCAATGAAAGCGGGGGTGGCGCTCGCTGACATCCTTGCGGGGAAGGATGCGGCGATCGCGGTGCTCGGGGCGCTCGTCCGAAAGCAGCGAACCGGGAAGGGAGGCCGCTTCTCGGTTTCACTTGCCGACAGCGCGCGCGCAGCGCTCGTGAACGTGGCTCAAAATGCGCTCGTCAGCGGCCGCGATGCCGCACGCTGGGGAAACGCGCATCCCAATCTCGTTCCATACGCGATGTACCACGCCGCCGATCGCGGCATCGTGATCGCCGTTGGCAGCGATGCGCATTGGGCCGCGTGCTGTAGTGCGCTCGGACTCGATGAGCTCCGGAACGACGCCGCGTTGGCGACGAATACCGGCCGCTTGGCGCAGCGCGATCGAATTGTGCGCGCTATCACGCAGCGAGTCGCCGAAAAGCCCGCGGCGCATTGGGCGGAACGCCTCTCACGCGCCGGTGTGCCGAATGGTCTCGTTCAAACGGTGCTCGAAGCGCTGCGCGACACTGATGCATCGCCCGTCACTGGAGTACCGCCGAGTGTTCCGGGCGCCATTCGATTCGAGCCGCCGGGGCTCGACGAGCACGGGTCACAAATTCGAGCCGAGGGTTGGGGCGCGTTTCGCGGGCTTTAGCGGCGTGTTACCCGGCAGCGTTTGCCGGTGTGACAACGGTGTTACCTCCAACGCACGCGGTCGTCCTTTCCACGTGGCGACCCTTCTTGATCAGCGACGCGGGCCCAGCACCGCCCTGTCCGGAGAAAAGGAAGTGGGTTACTCTGTTGTCGTGAAGACGACTGAGCAGGCTCCGCGGACCGAACCGATGATCGCTGATCCGGAAAACAGCGATCAAATGGTCATCCAGCGCGTGTTGAGCGGGAATCGCGACGCATTCAAGATTCTGATTACCCGCTACAGCGATCCTCTCTATCGACATGCGCTCTGCATGACCGGTAGTCCGGACGTCGCGGAAGACATCCTGCAACTCAGTTTCATCAAGGCCTATCAGCACCTCGCCGAGGTGCGTGGCCGGTTCGATGCGTGGGTCTTCAGAATCGTTGCGAACGGTTGCAAGGATTGGCTGAAGAACATTCGACGGTCTCATCTCAGCTACGACGAAGATGACCAACCGTCGGCGTATGCGACTCCGGACGAAGAGTTGGACCGGACGGAGTTGCGAAGTGATCTCGACCGCGCGCTCTTGACGCTTCCGGCGTCACTGCGAGAAGCGTTCGTGATGAAGCACGTCGAAGGCCGCTCATACGAAGAGATGGCCGATCTGCTCGGTACTACGGTCGGAGCGTTGAAGATGCGCGTACATCGCGCGCGTGAAGCGCTCCAAGCACTCTTAGAGGAAAAGTACGCATAATGGTTGACGATCTCCGCTCCGATGACGGCCTTAGCGGGTTTGACGGCCACCATCATCGTGTGTCGCGTCGCTTCGAACAGGAGCGTCCGCTCGCCGATCGAGAGGTGCCGCTTGGCCACCAGGAATCCGAAGCCCGCGTGCTATCGCCGCTCGTGCACGCGTGGTTGGACGGCGAGCTCCCCGAAGCGAGCGTTCGCAAGGGCGATACGGCTCGTGACGTCGAGTTCTGGAAGCAGATCAACGTCGAGGTAGAGACGCGACGCCGCATGCGGACGCCGGTCTTTGTCGAGACCAAGATCATGAACGCGCTGCCGCAGACGGCGCCAGTCGCGATCAGCCCATGGTGGCGCCGGGAGTTCGTCATCCGGCCGACCTATGCCCTGGCCGTTGCCGCCGCTCTGATCGTGGCCGCGTCAGCCGTTACGGCTACCCTCATCGTGACGATGCGATAGCAGCCGTATGAGAAATGAAAGGCCGGCCCCCTCGGGCCGGCCTTTTTTTGTTCAGGGGGCCGATTACCCCTGTCGGACTGAACCTCGGGAACGCAGTTTGCGCAGCGGACTCATCGTCGAGCAGTTGGTCGTGTGATGGCCATCGTGAGGGAGCGGGGCGCATGTCACAGGCGGAACGGTTCGAGCAGCTGCTGCACGAATTCGAGCGCGTCGGGGTTGATCCGAACACGATCAGCGCCGGGCTCGCGGTGCGGGAGGAGGATGTGTTGCGCGCTCTTGCCGCGCTGCCCGACGGCGCCGGTCCGGAGGCGTTCCTTTCCCAGCTTCGCATGGTGATGACGGCGGAGGCGAAGTCGTAGCGCTGCCGACGTCGTTCGCCGATCTTCCGGTATGATGCGTTCTGTCCGTCCCCGACGGACCATCGTGATCGGGCTTCTGGCGACTGCGCTGTCCCAACCTGCGCTCGCACAAGAACGCCCCACCTCCGACTCGTCGTTTTCGGCGCTCGTCGCGCGACTCTCCGAGACGGGCGGCTATTTCGACTCGGACAACATCATCTCCAACGAGTCGTCGTACCTCCAGGTCGCGAGCCAATTCGCGAAGGTCGGCACGCACGGAGGCGTGTATATCGGCGTCGGCCCCGACCAGAGCTTTTCGTATATCGCGCTCGTTCGGCCGTCGATCGCATTCATGCTCGACATCCGGCGCGATAACCTGCTCGAGCATCTGCTGTTCAAGTCGATCTTCGCGCAATCGCGAAATCGGCTGGAGTATCTCTGCCGACTGTTCGGCAAGCCGATTCCCGCCGACATCGACCTTTGGAACAACCGGTCGGCGAGTCTCATCATCGGGTACCTCCAGCAAACGCCAACCGATTCGGCCAGCGTTCAGGCCTATCGCCGCGCGAGCAACGATCGCATCACCGGGTTTCGCGTGGCGCTCGACGCGCGCGACCGCACCACCATCGACCGCTACCGCGCCGAGTTCGTCACCGACGGACTCGAGACGCGCTACTCCAGTCTGGGCCGCAACAACCGGATGGACTATCCGACATTCGGACAGCTCATGCTCGCCGCGGACCGCGCCGGCAAAGCCGTTGGCTACCTGGCGGAGGAAGACGCGTTTCAGTTCGTTCGCTCGATGCAGCTCCGTGATCGAATCGTGCCGGTGGTCGGCAACGTCGCCGGCGACAAGGCAGTGAAGGCGATCGGCGCGTACGCGAGAGACCACGGGCTCAAGGTGTCCGCGTTCTATCTCTCCAACGTCGAGCAGTACTTGATCACGCGCGACGGCGGCTTCGACGAATACGCCGCCAACGTGAAGACGCTTCCACACGACAGCACCAGCGTGATCGTCCGCAGCTATTTCGGGCGGTTCGGCGTGGCGCACCCATTGTTCACGCCGGGGCGTGGCAGCATCAGCACGTCGATGATCGAGCGCTTCGACTCGTTCCTCAAGCGCTTTCAGGCGGGGGAAATCCGGACGTATCCGGACCTCGTTTTCAACGGCTTCGTGCAGCCGTAACTGTGCCCAGTCTCGGCCCGGCCGGCCGGCCCGCCGCCGAGCTTCGCATCCTCGCGCTCGGCGATTCGTACACGATCGGTGAAGGCGTCGCCGATGCGCACCGTTGGCCCGTCCGTCTCGCCGACATGCTTCGCGATCGCGGTCTGAACGTGGGGACTCCGAGAATCATCGCGCGCACCGGCTGGACCACCGACGAGTTGTCCGCGGCGATCGACGCGGCGAACCCCGACCCCGACTACGATCTCGTCACGCTTCTGATCGGCGTGAACAACCAGTACCGCGGCCGCGGCGACGAGGAGTACCGCGCGCACTTCCAAACGCTCGTCAACCGCGCGACGGCGTTCGCGAGAGGAAAGGCCGCGCGAGTGATCGCGGTTTCGATTCCTGATTGGGGAGTGACGCCGTTCGCGACGGGTCGAGATCGTCCCGCCATCGCGCGAGCGATCGATCGATTCAACGCTGTCAGCCGGGAGGAGACGCGCCGTGCGGGCGCGCACTACGCCGACATCACGCCGATCTCGCGTCGCGCTCTCGGCGACGCGTCGCTCATCGCGGCGGACGGTCTGCATCCGTCGGCGACGATGTACGCGGCGTGGCTCGACGTCATCTTTCCGCTCGCGCTGCGGATTCTGTCGTGAGGGTTTTCAAAGGCCGGTCCCTTTCGCATCTTCAGTGTCGCGCACACGAGGCTCCCATGAAACGAACCGCACTTCTCCTCTTTGCCGCGGCTTGCGCCAGCTCGGGGACGACGGTCGAAGACACAACCCCGAAACAGGCGGCCATCTTCCAGAGCGCCGAGACCGGAACGCTCCTCACGGAGCGCCCGCGCGCTTCGATGATCAACGTGGCGGCCCCGGCGTCGAACGTGTGGTTGGCCGTCAAAGCCGTGTACGCCGAGATGGAGATTCCGCTCAGCGTGGACAACCAGGCGACGCATCAGCTCGGGAATGCGAACTTCGCGAGGAGCCGCTCGCTCGCGGGCCAGCCTATGCCGAACTTCGTCGACTGCGGCTCAGGGATGACCGGTCCCAAGGCGATGACCTACCGGATTTACATCTCGCTGCTCACGCAGGTCACCCCGAACCCGAACGGCACGACGACGGTGCAAACTACGTTCGTGCCGATGGGTCAGGATGTGAGCGGGGGTAGCTCCGACAGAATTCCCTGCGGCTCGACTGGTCGCTTCGAGCAGGTTTTTCTCGACAAGGTGAAGGCGACGCTCGGCAAGCCCTGACTCGGCGGCTCGGCGGCTCGGCGGCTCGGCGGCTCGGCGGCTCGGCGACTCGGCGACTCGGCGACTCGGCGACTCGGCGGCTGGCGCGGAACCGTAGACAGAGGGCGTCGCGCTGTCCAGACTTCGAGTCTTCCCCCGATTGCAGCAGGAGAACGGCCATGCGTTTTCGACCCACCGCCGCAGTATTGATTATCGGATTGGCTTCGATTGCCGGCGCACAGAGTGCGGTCGCCAAACGACCCATTCGCGTCGGCGACATGTATCGCGTCAAGAACGTGAACGATCCGCAGCTCTCGCCCGACGGAAAGTGGGTCGCGTACACCGTGACGACGACCGACTCCGCAAAGGACAGGAGCGACACCGATGTGTGGATGACGTCGTGGGACGGCACCCAGACCATTCAGGTGACGTCCTCGCCCGACGGCGAAAGCAATCCGCGATGGAGTCCGGACGGACGTTATCTGTCGTTCATCTCGTCGCGACAAGCAGGGAAGGGTGGCCAGCTCTGGTTGCTCGATCGCCGCGGCGGCGAGGCGAAGCGCGTCACCGAGCTCAAAACGGGAATTCGCGACTACGAGTGGTCGCCGGACGGCAAGCGGCTCGCGCTCGTGATGAGCGATGTCGCGCCCGACGCGGACACGACGAACAAGAAGCCCAAGCCGATCGTCGTCGACCGCCTGCACTTCAAGAGCGACGCCGGCGGCTATCTCGATTCGACGCACACGCACATCTACCTGTTCGATCTCGAGACTCGTCAGACGACGAACCTTGTGCCGGGACTGTTCGACGAAAACGAGCCGACCTGGTCGCCCGACGGAAAGTGGATCGCGTTCGAGAGCAAGCGCGTGCCGGGCGATCTCGATCGGTCGAACAACTCGGACGTGTTCGTAGTCGAAGCGCGCGGCGGCGCGACGCCGAAGCAGCTCACGACGTTCGACGGTCCCGACGGCGGCCCGCTCGCCTGGAGCCCGGACGGATCCACGATCGCCTACCTGCGCGGCAGCGACGCCAAATACAGCGCGTACAACGAGGACCGCCTCGCCGTCATTCCGGCGATGGGCGGTACGCCGCGCGTTCTGACGGAGTCGCTCGATCGCCCGGTGAGCAACCCACAGTTCACCGCGGACGGAAAGTCGATCGTCTTCGCTTACGCTGACGACCGTGCCCGGTATCTCGGACGCATTCCCGTCGCCGGCGGCGCGGTAGAGAAGTTGGTCGACGGCCGCCGCGTCCTCGGCGGCTACTCGATGACAACCGACGGGAAGGTCGCGGTCCTCAACGGCACGGCGAACACCCCGTCCGAAGTCTTCGCGCTGGAAAACGGCGCGCTCCGTCAGCTGTCGCACCAGAACGATGCGTGGCTCAAGGAAGTGCAGCTCGCCACGACCGAGGACATCAGCTTCAAGGCGAAGGACGGCAACGAGGCGCACGGTCTTCTCGTCAAGCCGATCGGGTACGTCGCGGGGCAGAAGTATCCGTTGCTGCTCCGGATCCATGGCGGGCCGAACGGCCAGGATCAGCACTCATTCAGCCTCGAGCGCGAGCTGTTCGCCGCAAACGGCTATGCCGTGCTCAACGTGAACTACCGTGGGAGCAACGGTCGCGGCGAGAAGTATCAGCAAGCCATTTTCGCCGACTGGGGTAATAAAGAGGTAGTGGACCTGCTCGCCGGCGTCGATTACGTCGTTTCAATCGGCGTCGCCGATCCGGACCGGCTGGGCATTGGCGGGTGGAGTTACGGAGGCATTCTCACCGATTACACAATCGCTACGACCAATCGCTTCAAGGCCGCGATCTCGGGGGCGGGAAGCGCGCTCCAGCTCTCGATGTACGGGTCGGACCAGTACATCTACCAGTACGAGCATGAGCTTGGCGTGCCGTGGAAGTCACAGGACCTCTGGATCAAGCTTTCATACCCGTTCTTCCACGCCGACCGAATCTCGACGCCGACGATGTTCCTGGGCGGCGACAAGGACTTCAACGTCCCCGTGATCGGCGGCGAGCAGATGTACCAAGCGCTCCGGAGCTTGAACGTTCCGACCCAGTTGATCGTCTATCCTAACCAGCACCACGGTCTCTCGATTCCCAGCTTCAACTACGACCGGCTGCAACGCTACGTAGCCTGGTACGACCGGTTCCTGAAAAATTCTCCGATCCAAGCCGGCACGATCCGGCGGTAATGACGGATTCACAAATTCTCTTTCGAAATTCGAGGTTATCGCTCATGCGACGAATGCTGGCCTCCGTTCTCCTCCCGTTCGCCGCGGCCGCTCCGCTGGCGGCGCAGCATTTCGAGGGCACGGTCAACATGAAAATGACCGGCAACGGTCAGAACGCCGAGGGAATGGCGATGCGGATGGCCATCAAAGGCGATCAGCAAGTCACGATCGTCACGTTGCCGGCGAACTCAGGTCCGATGGCGGGGCAGGAAGTGCGCGCGATCATGGACCCCAAGTCGAACACGATGACGACGCTGATTCCGATGCCGCCGGGCATGGGCGCGATGGTCGGCAGCCCCGACGCGAAAGGCATGAAGATGATCATCGACATGTCGAAGTCGGCCGAGCGGGCCTCGGCCTCGAAGGCGGAGATCAAGAAGCTCGGCACGAGCCAGAGGATCGCCGGCATGTCGTGCGACGACTATCAGATCACTGACGAGAACGGGAAGTCGGTCAAGGCGTGCATCACGTCGAGCCTCGGTCGTTTCATACTCCCCGATATCACTGGCGGAATGGGTCGCCGCGGCGGCGGAGGTGGTCAGCCCGCGTGGGCGAAGACGTTCGGCGATCGTCCGGCGTTTCCGCTCAAGGTGTGGTCGGACGACGGCACCACGAACATGGAAGTGACGTCAGTCGACCGCGCGCCGGTCGCGGCGAGCCTGTTCGAGATTCCGGAAGGTTACGTGGACATGTCCGCGTTGCGCGGACGGAGCGGCGGACTCTAGCTCGCTACAGAGCGCGGCGCAGGAACGTCAGCGCCACGCCGTCGCGAAAGAAATCAGGAACGCGCGCCTCGTCTCGGAAGCCATGCTGGCGCAGCAACGTCAGCGTGGTTCCGAGCGCGGGATCATCTGGCATCTCGGCCAGGATGAAGTCGGCGCCCGAGCCCCGGGCAGCAGTGGCCACCGCGTCCATCAGACGCATTCCTACGTCCTCGATCTCGATGCCCGGCGCGAGTACCGCGGTGTGTACGCGGGCCCCGCGCGCCGTGCCGGCGATGATCCCGAACAGCGCTAGCGCCGCCACCGTTCCATCGCGCGCGATCACCAGCGCTCGGTGCTCCGGATCGTTCCCGCGCTCGGCGAGCTCCAACACCTCGAGCGCGCGATCGATGTACGGCGTGATCCCGAGCGTGCCCAAGAGCAGGACGCGTGTCGCTTGGGAGTCTTCGGGTTGGAGCGGCCGGGGATCAAGGGCGAAGTAGCCGGGCACGACTCAGATTTGCAGCGCCCGTCCGAGCGTCGCCAGTGCCGCCTCCTTGGTCACCTCGGAGAGCGTCGGGTGAGCATGCACGGTCTCGCCAATGTCGTCGGCCGACGCGCGATACTCGAGGCCGAGCACGACCTCGGCGATCAGCTCGGAGACGTTCGGTCCGATCATATGCGCGCCGAGGATCTCGTCGGTCTTCGCGTCGGCCACGAACTTCACGAACCCGGTGGCGTCGCCGAGCGACCGGGCGCGTCCGTTGGCGGAGAACGGGAAGCGTCCCGTGCGATAGGCGCGGCCGCTGTCCTTCACTTGCGTCTCGGTCAATCCGACGGAAGCGATCTCCGGCCAGGTGTAAACGACGTTCGGAATCGACTTGTAGTGCATGTGCGACGGCTTGCCGGCGATCACCTCGGCGGCGATCACGCCCTCTTCTTCGGCTTTGTGCGCCAACATCGGTCCGGGGACGCAGTCGCCGATGGCATAGACGTGCGGCAGGTTCGTGCGCATTTGATCGTCGACGAGAATCTCACCGCGCTTGCCGATGTTGAGGCCGAGTGCCTTGGCGTCGATGCCCGTCGTCGACGGACGTCGGCCGACGGAGACGAGCACATGGTCACCCTCGAGGCGTTCGGTCTTGCCGTCGTGTTCGACTTCGACGAAGACACCGTTCTCGGTGACGCCGCCGTTGGTCACGCGCGTGTTGGTGCGGATGTCGAGGCCCTGCTTGCGCAGGGTGCGGTCGGCTTCCTTGATGATGTCGGCGTCCATGCCCGGCAGGATCGTGGGCAGCAGCTCGATCACGGTGACCTTGGCGCCGAGTCGCTTCCAGACGGATCCGAGCTCGAGGCCGATGACACCGCCGCCGATGACGATGAGGTGCTTCGGGACCTGCGGGATAGTGAGGGCGCCGATGTTCGAGAGAACGCGTTTCTCGTCGAACTTGAGAAAGGGGAGCTCGATTGATACGGAGCCGGTGGCAATGATGACGTCTTTTGCCTGGTAGGTGGCGATTTTTTCTGCGGGGGGGGCCCCCGCACCGCCAGCCGCATCCACCTCCACGATGTTCCCCGGCCGCAGCGTCCCGCGCCCCTTGGCCCACGTGATCTTGTTCTTTCGAAAGAGGAACTCGATCCCGCGCGTGTTCTGCGCCACGACCTCGTCTTTCCGCTGGAGCATTGTTGGGAGATCGAGCGTCAATGACCCGATCCCGATCCCGTGCGCGGCCGCGGCGTGCTGCGCGAAGTCGTAGTGCTCGGACGACGTGAGCAGCGCCTTGGACGGAATACATCCGACGTTCACGCACGTGCCGCCAAGTGTTTTGTCCATCTCGACGCAGACGGTCGACAAGCCAAGCTGCGCGGCGCGAATGGCGGCGATATATCCGCCCGGTCCTCCGCCGATTACGACGACGTCCACCGAGACTGGAGAGCTGTTGTTTGCGGATTCCATGTTCGAGAGAAAAATGCCCGCCGTAAGCTGATCGGCGGGCCGTCGAATCAGTCGATCAGCATCGACGCCGGATCTTCCATCAGCTCTTTCACGCGCACGAGAAAGAGCACTGCCTGTTGACCGTCGATGATCCGGTGGTCGTACGAGAGCGCGACGTACATCATCGGGCGGACCTCGACCTTGCCGTCCACCGCCATCGGCCGCTCCTGGATCTTGTGCAGCCCGAGGATGCCGACCTGCGGAAAGTTGATGATCGGCGTCGAGATGAGTGAGCCGAACACGCCGCCGTTCGTGATCGTGAAGGTGCCGCCGGTGAGATCGTCCATCGTCAGCTTGCCGTCGCGCGCGCGCTTGGCAACAGCGCCGATCTCGCGTGAGATGTCGATCATCCCTCTGCGATCGGCGTCCTTGATGTTCGGCACGACGAGCCCCGCGTCCGACGCCACCGCGATGCCCATGTTCACGTAGTGCTTGTAGACGATCGCGTCGCCGTCGATCTGCGCGTTGACGACGGGATACGTCTTGAGCGCCATGCATGCCGCCTTCACGAAGAACGGCATGAACGACAGCTTGACGCCGTGCTCCTTCTCGACGCGCTCCTTGAGCCGTTCGCGCACCGCGCTCACGGCCGTCATGTCGATCTCGTTGAACGTCGTGAGATGCGCCGTGGCGTGCTGCGACTCGAG